>Ga0134128_10002353_pt1 | contig 23518 bp, 23 predicted proteins | sample KB31754_FD_96462 | JGI IMG/M metagenome (GOLD analysis project Ga0134128, IMG submission 96462) | Terrestrial soil microbial communities with excess Nitrogen fertilizer from Kellogg Biological Station, Michigan, USA - KB3-175-4 | ecosystem: Environmental > Terrestrial > Soil > Unclassified ... | reverse complement strand
TGTTCATAGCCGGAGTAGGGCTGCTTCTTGCGGAAGTCCCACTCAAATCCGCAGGCGCGTAGAGCAGGCCCGGTGACGCCCCATTCGATAGCCTCCTTCGTCGTGAAGGCGCCCACGCCTTTGGTGCGGCTTTTGAAAATCCGGTTCTGCATCACCTGCTTGTCGTACTCTCTCAGGCGCGGCGGCAGATATTTCAAAAAGTCGCGGACCAGGACTTCCCAGCCTTTGGGCAGATCCTGCGCGACTCCGCCGATGCGGAACCAGTTGGGGTGCATGCGTGCCCCGCAAAGCGCTTCGATAATGCCGAAGGCCCGTTCCCGGTCGTTGAAGGTATAGAAAACCGGCGAGAGCTGGCCCAGATCCTGGGCAAAGGTTCCGTACCACACAAGATGACTGATGATCCGGAACACCTCCGCCAACATCACGCGGATGACCTGTCCCCGCGGCGGTACGTCAATCCCCGCCAGCTTCTCCACCGCCATCAGGTACGCCATGTTGTTCATCACACCGCCCAGATAGTCGATCCGGTCGGTGTAAGGGATATAGGTGTGCCAGGATTGCCGCTCTCCCATCTTTTCGGCGCCCCGATGATGAAAGCCGATATCCGGTACCGCATCCACAATCTCCTCGCCGTCAAGCTGCAGGATGACGCGCAGCACGCCGTGGGTTCCGGGGTGCTGCGGCCCGACGTTCAGAAAGACAAAATCCTCGCCGTTGCGTCCCTTTCGCATGCCCCAGTCTTCAGGCCGGAAGCGCATTGCCTCCTGTTCCGCTGCCTCCTTTTCATCTGGAAGTTTGAATGCGCCCATCTCCGTCGCTCTCGCCGGATGGTCCTTGCACAGCGGATGTCCCACCCATGTCTTCGGCATCAACAGGCGTTCGAGATGCGGATGGCCGAGAAAGCGGATGCCGAACATGTCCCAAACCTCTCGCTCGTACCAGTTCGCCGCCGGCCATAGACCCGTGGCGGTTTCGGTCTCCGGTTGCTCCTGGCTGAGAGGTGCTTTGAGACGGACATACTGGTTCCGTTCGAACGACAGCAGGTGATAGACCAGAGTGAAGTCGCTGGCGGGCGGCTGCTCGGGATGAGTCCTCATCCGCTCGTCTATGGCCGTGAGGTCATAGAGCATCCGATAGGGCCGATCGACTTCATCTTTCAGATAAGCAAGTGCCTGGTGAACACTGTCGCGCGCCAGCCAGAAGGTTGGGATTCCGTCGATCGTGTTCTGGGCCTTCACCCGCGCCGTGCCAAACTTCCGCCGCAGCCCGTCAGCGAGGAGGTTGGCAGGGATGATGGCTCCGGCATCGGTTTGGGCAATGGCAGTCATGACGGTCAGACTTCGTCAATGGGTCGAAGGTTGGAGGCGCGCTGCCGCTCTGCCCGATGGAGGTCGCGCTGAGAAGGCGGGATCGGCCGCGTGGTTTCCTGCGGCCCAACCACCCAGCTCAAGGGACGTCGCTCTGTTCCAACCATCTTCTGTAGCAGCAAGAGCCCTTGTTCAAAAGCATCCGGGCGCGGAGGGCAACCCGGCACATACACATCGACGGGCAGAAACTTGTCCACGCCCTGTACCACGCTGTAGATGTCGTACATCCCACCCGAATTAGCGCAGGACCCCATGGAGATCACCCAGCGCGGCTCCATCATCTGCTGGTAAAGTCGCAGGATGACTGGAGCCATCTTGATGAACACCGTGCCTGCGACCACCATCAGGTCGGCCTCCCGCGGTGTCCCGCGTATTACCTCAGCGCCGAAACGGGCGATGTCATACTTGCTGGTCAGGCTGGTGGCCATCTCCACGTAGCAGCATGAGAGCCCAAAGTTAAATGGCCAAATGGAATTCTTTCGGCCCCAGCCCAGCAGATCCTGAAGACGAGAAAAGACGACACTGCGGCGTATGGCGTTCTCCGCAGGATCTTCATCCGGGCGTACAAGCTCCACCAGGGAATTGCGTTGTATAAGGGGAGACGGCATCAGGGCTGCTCCTTTGCATATATCCCCGCTGTGGACCAGTTGAGGGCCCCGGTGCGCCAAAGGTAGGCAAGTGTCGCACTCAAAACCCCGATAAAGATGAGAACTTCACCATAGCACGCCCATCCAAGTTCGCGCCCCGCAATCGCCCAGAGAAAGATGAAGGCGGCCTCCAGGTCGAATACAACAAAGAACATCGCCACCAGATAAAATTGGACCGCGAAGCGCACATGGACGGAGCCTTCGGAAACAATGCCCGACTCAAAGGGCGACTCGGTCGCCGGCTCCGAATGCCTCTGGCCCAAAACATAAGAAAAGGACAGCATGCCCGTGACAAGCAGGATGACTGCCGCGAAATAAATAGCTAAAGGCCAGACCGTCATTGTTTCGCTCCGACCGCTCGGTCTTCGTTTCGGAATACGATGATGAGAAGGAAGGCTACCGCGCACTTACTTTCGAAGACCATGAAGGAAACTCCTCTGGCTGCGAGATACGATGCTGGAAATCATTCGCTCCGGCACTTATCCATCCGATGAACCGTGCGATTCACCAGTCTAGAAGCTGTCTCATAATATGCTTTCTCGCGTTGGCGTGAAGCGTGAGACCCGCCTCGAAGCGGGTCTCATTCCAGTAGTCGCCACAAGTTTTTCCGTTTATGAGACAGCTTCCATCCAGACTGTGCATTGCGGAACCGATTCGCAATAGACTGTTCATCACGCGGCAGAGTACGCATGTCATACCTCGAAAAGAGAGGTGGATGTGTGAGGGGTTGTCACAAAATGCTCGTCCGCAAACAAATATGACGAAGGAGAAGAATGGCTCATATGATGGCAAGCTAAACCTTCCTTCATCGCGCTATGCCGAGTGAGGGTGGCGCTAAGAGATCCAGCCGACATATCTGCTCTCGTTTCAAGTTGCGCCGTGCCGACAATCTCCGGTCAGTAGCCGGCGAACTCCTCAGTCCGGATATCGTCGTCATCGATGCCGGCTGCTTCAAGCATGGCATGCAGGGCGTTCACCATGCCCGGCGGTCCGACAATGTAGTAAATGGGAGAAGCCGCCCCTTTCAGATATTTGTCCAGCATTTCCCTATTGATGAAACCCCGCTCCCCTTGCCAGGGGCGAGTTGATTTTTTCATCTTCGTCATGGTCCCGATAAGTTTATAGTTCGTATTCTTCTTTTCCAGCGCCTGCAATTCGTTCAGAAAAGGAGCATCTTCCGGGCGATGGTTGGAGAAGAAGAGAAAAATGTGATGAGGGAGTTTGCGGTGGGCGGCGTCAAGCAGGATGCTGCGGACGGGTGTAATTCCGATGCCGCCTGCCAGAAATACGGCTGTTCGCTTTACATCATTATGGAGTCGCAAGTTGCCAAAAGGGCCTTCGATCTTTACTTCGGTTCCTAACGGCATTATTTTCAGGACGCGCTTGAATGCCGTGTCGCGAAGCCGTGTGGTCACCATGATGGTGTCTTCATAAGGCGCGCTTGAGATCGAGAAGCCGCGCGTATTGCCTGCGGAGTCGGTTTCAACGGGATTCAGCAGATCAATGTCGATGAACTGGCCGGCGGTGAAGGCGAAATTGGAGGATTTGTCAAAGTGGAAGGACATAGTGCCTTCGGCCACCTCCTCGTGACTCTTTAACTTTGTCACAAACGTCGGCCATTCAGGAGCAGTCGTACTCATATCTCTATCCTCCGCGGTTGCGTTTTGAGTCCTGTCCATAATCTGTTCACACGAACTACTTCCTGGACAGATGACGCTTTAAGAACTCTTCGAGCACAACGGCATTGTTGTGCTGGGTATCATGCGAGCTGTAAATCAGCGTCACGGTTCCGTGGCGCGCGGCCTCTACGATTGGCTGCCATGCATCAGAGTTGGTCTCAAGTTCCGCTACATAGCGGCGGCGGAATTCATCCCATTTGGCTGGATCGTGACTGAACCATTTCCTCAGTTCGGCGCTGGCTGGTTCGTACACGCGCTTTATCTGAATCACCGCGAACCTCACTGGGGTGGGGGTAATGTAAAGGAATCTTCCTCCGGATCAGGCAGGGATGACGGTGGATCGCTCGCCGGAAAACTGTCGGCGATCGTCTTGTCCATCATCTTCTCTTTCCTCGCTTCTCTGGAGAGTTTGTCGATTACTCGATCTTCTGGATCGCGTGGGAGGTAGCCTCCTGGTCCTTCATTGTTTGTTCCCACAATCGGTGCGTCGAGTAGCATATTCTTTCGGTACCTGTCCCGCACAGGATGAGGAGTCAACGAGCGCTGCTCTGTGCGATTTTATGTCCTAGAAGCTATCTCATAAACGGAAAAACTTGTGGCGACTACTGGAATGAGACCCGCTTCGAGGCGGGTCTCACGCTTCACGCCAACGCGAGAAAGCATATTATGAGACAGCTTCTAGCGGTCCTCCGACGGCTCGCCTTTCGGCCAGGAAATCGTAAGCAGAAACGCGCTTTCCTCCAGCGCCTCGACGTCATGCTTCACACCGCGGTCCAGCGCGAGAATGCCCTCCGGTTTCAACTCCACGCCCTGGCCGTTCGGCAGGTGCAGGCGTATTTTCCCCTGAAGGCAATGAACGGAAATGGGGCCATCCGCATGGTGGTCGTTCATATGACTTCCTTGCTTCATGAGGACAAGAACAATTCGGAAGTCTGCGTACTTTACCAAGGTCTCAGAACTGCGTCCCGCGTGTTGTTGCCACGCGGCCGTATTCCTGAGTTTCTCAATCTCATCACGAATATTCGTGTGGATCATTGTGTTCGCGAGTTGCGGGAGTCGAGTGAGGTTGTCGCGATAATCCCCTGAATGGCCAGGTTCTCGATCTTTCGTCATCTCGGGAAATCACCTCGGATGAAGATCTATCGGAAATACGCGGTAGCTATCCGAACTGACTGGATTTTATCCACATAAAAGTGCCGATGAGAATGAACTGTTCGTCCTCTCCGACGGGACGATCGTACTAGAGCAGTTTTCCTGTTGCTATAGATTGCATTCATCATCGAAATGCCGTTTTTCTTAAAGAAAAACGGCGTCGAGGTCTTCGCTTCGATATACACCTACAGGAAAACTGCTTTAATCTCTTGGCGATCACCCCGGTGCGCTTTGCCGCGTCGCCCAGCACCATGGGAACTCTTTCTTAAGCACATGCGGGTTGCTTATCGCAGATGCCTTCCAAGCCGAGTGAAACCCCGCCCACAACTCGATCGCATCGAGCGCCCGTGAACGGAAATGCGTCTTTCATTTCTCACCCTACCCGGGCAAACAAATAACTACACGCCAGACCGTGGCCTCTTGGGCTACCTAAGTCAAGTAAGTATCCACCTTCCAAATTATTGAATCGTTCGAGAAAACGGTGTCGACCCTGAATATCTGCTTAACAGAAGAGCAAGGTGCATGGCTGTGACTTAAGTCATAGGTTCCCGGCGGTGGCAATCGTAGACTGAGATCAGTACGGTTCTTGATCACAAACAAAGATTAGACCAATGCAAAAATACGATTTAAATGCGCTGGGTCGAATACAAAACGATGAGAGATTTCTCGCGTACAGCTATTTACATGCTTATTACATCCTATAACCGAGGGGGTAAGTACAATATGACATTCCACATGAACAAAGCAGTAGTCTTCGCGGCGGCGCTAGTCTGTGCCGCAACATTTCTTCCAACTGTACAGGCCCAGGCGACTGGCAGCGGTCCTACCGACCCTCAGATCGTAGGAATTGTGGGAACGGCAAACCGGATCGACATCGACTATGGCAACCTTGCCCTGTCGAAGGCAAAAAATAAAGAGGTTCGCGGTTTCGCTCAACAGATGGTTCGAGATCACTCCACGGTGCAGAAATCCGTCGATGATCTCAGCGCAAAGTTAGGCGTGACGCCCGCGGATAGCGCCACCAGCGCCTCGCTGAAGGCGCAAGCGGAACAGACCACCGAAAAACTGAAGGCACTCCATGGCAAAGCATTCGATAAGGCATACATTGACAATGAAGTTGCCTACCACACTGCGGTAATCAAGGAGATTCGGTCGGTGCTGATTCCCGATGCGCAAAATGCGGAACTCAAAAGTGCACTGCAAGGCACAGTGCCCCTATTCCAAGGTCACCTTGAGCATGCGCAGAACGTGCAGGCGAGTTTAGGCGCATCCAGTCACAAGTCCGCCTATTAATAAACCTGGAGATGAGAATGTTTCTTGGTCGATTGAATTTACGGTCAGCAACACTGCTGGTAGCCACACCACTATTGCTAGCAGCATTCGCAGGAGGGGCCACTCCTCCTGCGAATGCCGCAAAGCAGGTGATAACACAGCCCTCCACACTCGAAAAAACGGCGCAAACGGTGCACATAGTACTGATGCTAATGAACACGAATACTAGCCAATTCATATACAAGCCTGAAACTATTGTGGTGAAGGTGGGAGACATCGTTGAATGGAAGAACAAGGATATTTATCAGCATACGGTTACCTCTATAAAAGGTAAGGTCCTCGATTCCGGCAACATCGCTCCCGGAAAATCATGGCGCTACCGAACGGTCAAACGAGGGACGTTCAATTACTACTGCACCCTCCATCCGAACATGCAAGGAAAATTGATCGTCCAATAGCCGCTGCTCAAATGGCCCGTGGACTTCCAGAAGTTTTGCACCGGCGAGTCGCGTACGGCCTTCTCTCTTTTGTGACAGCCATGAACCGCTGTTTTCCGAAGTGAAGATCCCGGTCCGCAGCCAAGGGAGCAGAGCGACCATAGGCTGTACAAATCTCAGATCAGCTTACGCTGAATGGCGTGCGTTACAGCTTCGAGCCGGTTGTGCGTTCTGAGTTTGCAGTTGATATGGTGGAGATGATTACGAAGGGTCTGGGGAGTTATCCGGAGCTTCTTTACGACCGCCGATGAACTGAGCCCCGCGGCAAACATCCGAAGAATTTGCAACTCGTGTTTTGAAAGAATCCTCACAGGTGCGAAATTGGTAGGGTCTTCTACCATCGAGTTGATCTCTTTTGAAAGTTCCGTCATGCGGTAGAGCAGCTCTTCCCGCTTCTTGCGGAAGCTTATGTCATGCGCGAAATGTACAAGAAGGGACGTTCCAGTACGTTCATTTCGGTACACTAAGGTCGAAAAGCTGATCCAGATGCGCTGTCCGTGGAAGGTCGTTACACTCAAATCGAAATTTGGGATGGTCGATCGACTGCCCGGAAACTTCATAATGTCTGAACGATGGAGACACACCTCGATACCGAGCGAGTCCACACCACGTAGGACAGCGCGACAGGTCCTGCCCAACACCTCTTTTTCCGGATAGCCGAAAAGTACTTCCGCAGCATGGTTCCAAAAGCAAATTTCTTCCGTTTCTCTTACCGCGAACACGGCTTCCGCTGTATTGTCGAGGAACGCAAATAGCTCCGATTCCAGCATGTGCCTACACCTATGCCCTACCCTCTTCTCTAGAAGATAATTTCGAACGTGTCATTATTACCTATCCCAATCTTCGAGTCTTTCGTTAGATTGCAATGCCGACTCCCTCCGACCGAAAAAAATTTCCCCTCATCGGCTGGTTCCATCTGATGCGGCGACTGCAAGGTATTTACTACCGTTCCCGCTATGGTCACGACCTGGAGAGCTGGGCGATTTTCAAGCCTTTTGCGATCTCCGATACGGTCGTTGAGTCTGCTTTGCAGCCGGACGATCAAGACTTTCTGGTTGCTTTGAAACTTCATCATCTCTCTTTCTAATATCTCGCCGCGACGAAAACCAAGGCCTATGCTCCGATGAGTGCTTTGTCCCATACGCAACAGCTGGCACTTCGAATTACAGTAGTTTGCTGAACCCTAAAGCCCTCGAAGGGAGCTAACTCGCCTGCCTGAATGCCACCGCACATTCGGAGCTTCGCAGCCTCTGCCATTGATGGTCTGCGGAAGAACATCGCTTAGCACCCAGTCAATTCTGTCGTACGCATCCCTCACTTTGGCATCCAGCTCTTGATCGCTGCTAAGAGTGAATGAAAGTGTGATAGATTCCAACGCATTTCGAACGTGGTGATTGACGTCTTCAATGACCTGCATGCGCAGTAGAAGCTCACGGCGATGCGATTGCATCCATATGAGAACAAACCCACACAATACCGCCGCGACAGCAGCGTCCAGTATGTCTGAGGGAAGCACGCGACGCACAACGCCGTGTATGACCCAATCCATAGCGACGTTCGCTACGATGGAGAGCACCCCAATCAAAACGGCGATTAGGACAGTGACCCAATAGGAGTGTCTCCAGGACATGCGTGTGTACACGAGAGCACCATGTCGCGTGTGCCGCGTCTCCCTGTCTGTTGTGGTTTGTTCACCCATATTCCCGATCCACCCTTATGGCTATGCTCTCTCAGCCATACGCCGTTAGAGACTTGGTGCTGTGCGCGCGATGGAGGCGTGCGAGTGCGTTCGGGGTGCCGCAGCTTGCAGTCTGCGCTGATTATACTCGCCAACCCCTGGCTCACGTCACACTCCGCGCGACCTTCTGCCAGCGCATGTTTTCCACAACGTGGTCGATTCGGAACCGCTCAAGGACCTGAATTGTGGCCGGAAGCTCGATTGCAATGTCACGTACCGGCATGTCCGCCGTAATCTCCATGACAAAAATATCCTGGTGGTTTCAAGAGTGAGGTTTGATTAGGCAACTACTCAGTGACATAGATCACATCACCAAGGCGCGATGACGTCCATAATCTGGGTATGGTGACGACACAGGTCGGTCTCAGCATTGACGAATATCTCCGCAAGAGACTGATGCCGGTTGAGGGTGCGATCCCGCAGCTTGTCGGGATTGAAATGTACGGGAATTCAATTCCGGCGGGGGAAGTAGGCGGAGACCTCTTTGAATACATCAATTTTCAGCAGCGCTATAACATCGATGGACGCATAGCCCGCGCGGATGAGTTGTCCAAGAAATATCTGGAACCTCTTTCTGAAGCCGCCAAGCCCCAAAACGGGGTTGATGCTCATGTGCAGTGGTTAGAGTCCAGACCAGGCTACATCCCCGCCGACGCGGCCCATTACCGGAAGGCGAAAAGCTCCGAACAACTGAGAATTGCTGACGAGCTGCAGGACCTCTATACCACTGCAGGAGTGCTACTGGTAGATGCCCAGGGGCATGGCCTCATCGCCGCCAAGATTGCGTCAACGGTGCATGACACATTTCATACGGCCATGCTATCTGAGCTTGATTGCTACGGAAAACCAACACCTGCTTTGTTCGAGAGAATTAACCTCAGGCTTGCGCGGTCCGTCACGGCCCGGAACGCTTTAAGCGGAAGTAAGGAAGGCAGTCCCCGCGAAATCGCGACCATGATGTACGGTGAGATACACCCTGATGGCCTTTTCCGGTTTGTGAGCTTCGGCCATGTTCCCCCGCTGATCTTCTCAGCAGAATATGGCAGGTTCATGGAGATCAGTAGTTGTTGCATGGCACAATTTCCCGCCCTTGGGCTCGAAATTCCTGAGGACCATCCTGACCGAAACAAATATGTTTCCATTCATCTTCGCAAGAGTCTGATGAATTCCTCAGACTTGGCTGAAATCACCCTGATGGGTAGGGGAGACATCCTCTTTCTTTACACGGACGGTGTTTATGATGGCAGTGATGAACAGGAGAGGGAAGAGATCGAACGAATTGTTGAAGAACATAAGCAGGAGTCGACAAAAGTAATCTGCAACGCGATCCTTGATCATGCGGCAAGGAATGACGACTACCTGCGGAAGATTGACGAACCTGACCGCATTGATGACAAAACTGTATTCATCATCAAGAGCAGGTAAGCGCTTGCCGTCATCAAGCGGACGAACTTAAAGGGTTACGGCCGGCAAGGATATGATGGAAACAACCTGGGTTACTACCGAGATGTGGACTGTAGGCGCTGTCTGACTCTCTGCCCACGCTATCGACACAATGAACCAGGATGAAGCTAAGCCGGATTAACCTGAGCGGTATCTCTCGTGTTTCGCGCCACGGGCTTCAACTCAACGACGTTGGTCTCTACAATGAGGCAGACTACAAGATTCTGAAAGTTGCAATGCCAAGGTGTTGCCGCTTTTACTAAACGCTACAGGGAAGCTGGAGGTCGATTGCCTCGTTATCTTTCGCAACATACGTTGGCGTGTCTGACTCGCCAAGGCGCTGCCGAACTTGTCCGGCAAGTCCACATGGCCACTCACGTCAAGGCAACACGAGTTTTATTAAACATGCAGGAAGGAAAGATGCTGATCGAAATCGAGGCTCCAGACCGCACTGAAATCGAAAAGTGGTTTGTTGAACAGAAGTTTCATTTCGATTGGCTGTTGCGGATCGAATTTGAGTCCGTGGATGGGGATTTGCATCCTATCCTGTAGGGATGAGTTATCCGACAATGGTGTTTCGGTGATTCATGGAGTTGCCGAGTGAGTCATGGTAATCCATGTACTGGGAGTTGTGCCGAGCTATTGTTGCACGTGTTATAGAGACGCGTCTGCCGCTATGGACGAACCGGACATTTATAGATCCGATACAAGCTCTTCAATTTCCATGACCCACCGCCAGAGACGCATCGGCGAGCGGGTTGTTCGTTTGTCACAACAACTTAAAATCAAGTGTCGGAGGAGATAGCATGTCTGAGTATAAGCACCCGGAAGTATTGGTTTCCACGGTATGGGCAGCGGAACACTTGAATGATCCAAAGATACGGCTGGTCGAAGTGGACGTGGACAACTCGGCCTATGATCAGGGACATATCCCCGGAGCTGTGGCGTGGAATTGGCAGACTCAGCTGCAGGACAACGTCCGGCGCGATTTGATCGAGAAAAAGACGCTGGAAGAGTTGCTGGAAAAATCGGGGATCGCAAATGATACCACCATCCTGCTGTATGGCGACAATAACAATTGGTTTGCCACCTATGCCTTCTGGCAGCTGAAATATTATGGCCACAAGGATGTTCGCCTCATCAATGGAGGCCGCAAGAAGTGGATTGCGGAAAAGCGTCCACTGACAACTGATGCACCAAAGATCACGCCAGCCGTTTACCATGCTAGCGGGCCGGATGAATCGATTCGTGCGTACAAAGATCAGGTCTTCGCCATCGTCAAGCAGAAGAGTACAGCCAAGCTGGTGGATGTACGTTCTGTCGATGAATTCACCGGTAAAGTAATTGCCCCTCCGGGCATGTCGGAAACGGCGCAACGCGGCGGCCACATTCCGGGCGCTGCCAATATACCGTGGTCTCAGGCGGTAAACGAAGATGGAACATTCAAGTCGCCGGATGCTTTGAAACAACTTTATGGAGGGAAGGGTGTCGATGGAAGCGGTGAAGTCATCACCTACTGCCGTATCGGGGAGCGCAGTTCGCATACCTGGTTTGCTCTGAAATACCTGCTTGGTCATAAGGATGTGAAGAATTACGACGGCTCGTGGACTGAGTGGGGTAATTTGGTCGGTGTTCCAATTGAGAAGGAGGCTGTTGAGACAGTGCGTTAAATCGCGATGACAAAAGGGCAATAATAGCCGAGTCACACGGAAATCATGGGGGAGGCGATCTCGATGGTTGCAAAAAGACAAGAGGCAACCCTGCCACACACGGGTATTGCAACCTTCTGCAAGGCCGCTTACGTCTTCGAGCCCGCGGAGATGGATGCCGACGTTGCGATCCTCGGGATTCCGTTTGACAATACGACCTCGATGCGGCCGGGCTGCCGCCAGGCTCCGCGAGCGCTCCGCGACGCCTCCGCGCGGTTTGGCTGGCTTGGAAACCCTTCGGGAGCAGCCGGCTACTTCGACATCGGCCAGAATGCGATGCTTTTATCCGGTGTTCGCATCGTGGATGCCGGAGATGTGGATGTAGGACTCGAGGCGGCGGTGACGCGGGAACGAACAACCTCTTACGCCCGCTCCATCCTCGATCGTGGTCTTCTGCTCGCCTCTATCGGAGGGGACCACTCCGTTAGCTTTCCCCTGGTGGCCGCGTTCGAGAAGTTCGAGCCGCTCACCGTGGTGCTGCTGGACGCTCATCTGGACTATCGCGATAATTCGATGGGCCTGAGATTTACCAATAACAGCCCTTTCCGCCGCATCCATGAGCTGCCTTTCGTCAAGCGCATCGTGACCATCGGAGTCCGAGGTATCAAGAGCACGGATCGTGAATATCGCGAGACCCTCGGCCACGGCAACCTGGTTTTCCCAATGGACCAAGTTCACGATAGAGGGATCGCCGCCATCGTTAGTGAAATCGGAGAGCTGGGGAATTACTACGTCAGCATTGACATTGACGGGCTTGATCCTTCAATCGCTCCAGGCACGGAGAGCCCGGAAGCAGACGGGCTGAGCTTCCAGCAAGCCAAGCAATTGCTTCGCGGAATCGCCGGTCACGGAAAGCTTGTCGGCGTGGACATTGTCGAAGTGAACCCGTATCTCGATCACGCGGAGCTCACCCAGCACATCTCCGTGCAACTATTACTGGAGGCCATCGCATCCGGTTTTCCATCTACTGCCGGAGTGCCCCGAGGATGATTCGCCCTTCAAGAAGCTCCGGATCCGCAGCACATGAGCCAACCGCGAACTGGCAGAGGCAGTTGTGCTTTCGTCAGTGTTTCTACACGAAACTTATGATGCTATTGTCTGAGTCATTCAGGAATTAGAATGGCGAGACGAAGAGGTGCCGAGCGAGCTTGCGACATGGGCCGGCCTCGCAAAGCGTCGCCGCTCCGAGCTTAGATCTCAGCCAGCAGAAAAAAAGATGCTTGTGGACGGTCCAAGTTCTGCCGGTGTGTAGTTACGATGAATTCCGTTGTGAGACCAGCGAGATCGCTCCCAGATGCTCTCCATATTCGGCGAAGAGCCGCCGCATGGCACGAATCCGCGAACCGAGCTCCGGCTTCGTTGCCATATGGAATGCCATGCGCAGGCTGCCCACCAATCCCTCATCCTGCAGCAGTCGTCGCGGCTCCAGCAAATGCATCGGCGCCTTACCGCACCAGGTCGTCTTCAGCCCATTCTGTTCGAGCAGACTTATCCATTCACTCCGGCAAAGCGGCTGCATTCCCACATGAATCTCTCTCGACATCGCTGTTTGAATCTCATGACGCGCATGATCCGGAATGTTGTCGGGCAGGAGACATAGTTCATGGATTCCGTACCGTCCGCCGGCCATCAGAAGACGGCAGGCTTCGGCAACAATCCGATTCTTTTGTCGCGGATTTTGCATGCTTAACAGTGCTTCACTGTAAACCACGCTTGCAGAAGCTTCAAGCAACCCTGACTCTTCTGCCCGGCTCAAGACGATCTGAGCGCAGGTTCCGCCAAATTGTTGCCGTAGATCTCTTGCAGCGGAAGGCTCGCGCTCCACTCCCCAATAGGCCAGCGGGCACTTCTGCAAAACCATCCTGGCGGTGATACCCAGACCCGGAGCAAACTCAACCACCCGATCCTGAGGGCCAATTGCCAACACGTCAAGCATCTGCCGCGTGAGCCCAATGCCGCCTGGACGAAGCACGCGCTTGCCGGCACGAGCCAGTACCCAGTGCCCCTGCATTTGACCGGGATGCTGCCCTTCACCTGGCGATTCAGGAGGGATGAGATTGGACTCGCATTCACTTGTGTCGGGATAGAGGTGTTGTGTCATGATTTGCTCCACTTTTCATCCTGATCTTTCAGGAACCTGCTGTATAGGACATAAGTCACAATCAGATGCAGAACACTTGAATCTTCAAGTGTCATTGGTGCAGTTAACTCAATGGAGTGTCCTTTTTTCCGTGGGCCAGCACAGATCCTCTATACCGGCATTCGTTGTCGGACCTGGCGATCCCTCTTGCGCAGTCACCGGACGCTGTCAGATTCCGGGAGGACCGGAATGTGCCTTCATGCCGGAGGAGAGTCCGAGAGCAATCTCCAAGCGACTGAGGGAACGGTTACCGCTACTACTCGAAACCTAAGGAACTCGTCCTTATCGAAGTGGCGGTCTTTCTTCTTGTCGCTCAGGCCCTTGTCATCAATCGGATGGCTGGATTGCCTTTTCCATCTGGAAATACCACGAGATTCCCCCGGTGTGACCATCGCCTGCTGCCGCAGACTACTATAGCAATTGCACCTCGCGAGGCGAGACGATTTATGGCGTGATGTGACCTAGGTCACGGCATCTCGTTGTGACGCGTTCCATTATTGAAAGTGCAAGCAGAGCAAGACTCTGCAAAGGCTGGGAGGCTGTTGTGAACGACATTGCTCCTGCTCAGGTATCCTTTCGCGAAATCCTCGTTGCGACCGATTTGTCAGACGCTTCAACAACTGCGCTAGCCTATGCAAAGGCTATCGCAAAAAGATACGCCTCTCACATTGTGCTGGTTCATATCGGCCAGCCGCCTAGACATATTGCGATACCCCAGGGTGGCTGGGTAGATGACCCTATCATCCATAGGTCCGAGAAAGAAATAGAAGCACTCGAAGCGAAGCTTCGAGTTGAGGGCTACGCGACAGAAGCGATTAATGCATTTGGCTCGATCGAGCGTGAGGTCAAGTCACTCGCCAAAGCTCATGATGCTGACCTTGTTGTCCTGGGAACACATGGGAAGCGTGGAATCGAGCGTCTGCTGTTTGGCTCAGAAGCTGAAGCTCTTATCCGTGATTGCGATCGCCCGGTTTTCACAGTGGGTCCTGCGGCAGCGCCGCCTCAGAATGGCGCATGGCTCCCCAATGAAATCATCTGCGTTGCGGCTCCCGGGGCAGGTTCCGCCAAAGCCGCGGCTTACGGGTACCAGCTCGCACGAGAGAACGGCGCTCGCTTCACACTGTTTTATGCCGAAGATCCCGGTTCTGCTCCCGATCCAGGCAGATGGCAAGAATTTGAAGCTGCCTTTGATAAGGCGCTGCCTGGAGGTGAGGCTCATCGTTGCCCCATCCAAGGTTACTTCTCAAATGAGAGCCCCGCGGCACATATCGTCGAGGCTGCAAAGAAGCGTCAAGCTGACTTGATTGTTCTCGGCACGAAACATGCAATTCCTGGGAGCACACATTTTCGCTGGGGGGTGCTGCCTGATATTCTCCTCCATGCGCATTGTCCGGTGTTAACAATCAACTCGCATTAAGGCGAAGCGGGTGAAAGAGCTTTTCACCACTGGCAACGCAACTGCACGAAGGCACGGGTGGGGAAAGCGTTCAATACGGAACGCATGGACATTGGCAGACTGGGCGACAACCAACTCACCGCTTTTGTCGCCGGAGACGATGTCGGCGCAAAGAACAGCGTGCTCGAAATCGCACGCGACATTGGCTTTGATGCCGTCGATACCGGCCACTCGCGAACGCACGCCTGCTGGAGCCTCTTGGATACCTCATTATCCAACTCGGCCATGCATTGGGAATGGGTGCGCAAATAGGTTCTAAGTTGCTTCACGATTTGAAGACCGCTTAAAGAAGCAGCAGGTTGGCGCAAACAGAAAGCAAAGGTTGCAATTACCTGGAATGGACACGCGCTGGCAAGTAACGGCTTGGATTCGCGCTTATCTTGCTGCCTGCAATTCAGAACGTATTCAACCCGAAGGAGATTGCTATGACGTCGAATGTTTTCGATACCGGCGTGCATGAGTTGCGCCGGAACTGGGGATGGCTGCTTGCGCTGGGGATTGTATTGATCGTTCTGGGCGGGATCGCCTTGATTGACTCAGTCGCTTTTTCCGTAATATCCATAATTTTCTTCGGCTGGGTGTTGATCTGCGCCGGTATCGTCGAGGCGGTCCAAGCCTTTCGTCATCGGAACGGAAGCCACTTCTTTCTGCATGTGCTGGATGGGTGTTTTCGTTCATCGTTGGTATCATGCTGCTGCGGAACTCGCTGGCAGGTCTGCTGGTGATAACACTGCTTCTGGCCGTGTATTTCGTTGTGACTGGCATCTACCGTATTGTTGCCGCTTTGACGATGCGGGTTCCGGGCTCGGGCTGGATGCTTGTGGACGGCATCATCACCCTGATCCTGGGGATACTGGTGTGGACGCAGTGGCCTATCGCGGCCCTGTGGATCATCGGCTTGTTCATCGGAGTTAACTTAATTACTACTGGGTGCTCGCAGATGTTTGTGGCCTTTGCCGTGCGGCGGGTGGCCACAGAGCTTGTCTGACTCCGCTGTAGTGGCTCGGCCGTCTATCGACGACTCAAACTAAGGAGATGGTATGGAAAAATCTATTGCGGTGAATAAAAATCTAGAGCGTAGACAACGGGTTCCGCTGGCTACCCCCACCGACCTTGAAGTCGCGGCCACCAAGGACATTTCGGGAGCCATGAATGCGGCTCTGGCCGACGTGTTCGCGCTTTATCTGAAGACCAAAAACTTCCACTGGCACATGAGCGGGCCACATTTCCGCGACTACCATTTGTTGCTCGACGAACAGGCCGACCAGCTTTTCGCCATGACCGACCCCATCGCCGAGCGCGTTCGCAAGGTCGGTAGAACCACGCTCCGGTCCATCGGCCAGATCGCCCGCATGCAGCGCGTATCGGACAACGATGCCGAGTACGTAGAGCCGGAGGACATGCTCGCCGAGCTTCGCGAGGACAGCAAGACGCTCGCTGCGCGCCTGCGCCCACGGCGTGTGCGAAAATCACAACGACATCGCCACCGCCAGCCTCATCGAAGTCTGGATCGACGAAACCGAGCGGCGCACCTGGTTTCTGTTCGAGGCAAGTCGACATGCGGATTCCTCTGGACATTAAAGCGCCACTATAGCTGCGCGACATCCTGGTGGCTGAAATACCCGCGGTGTTGCGCGCCGATCTCTACGCCGTTGCCGCTCTGGCCGGGGCTGCTGTCGTGGTGATCGCATACACACTGCATCTTCCGTCCGCCGTGGGAATGTCCGTGGGCGCAATTCTCTGCTTCGGGCTACGCTACATGGCGATCCGGCGCGGCTGGCGGCTTCCCGTGGCCGCTGGAACGTGAGGCTCGCATGGATGAGCCGCGCCACCCCCCGGGCGAGACCACGGTGAGCTATACCCTTCTTCGAATCCTTTCAGTAACTTTGGGGCGCGCCAGCCTAATTTTTCTAAATTCTGGAACAACTCGACAACCGAGTGGTGCATCAAAGTGCCTCAGCGTCGTACCTCTGCAAATGAGCCTGTTGTCGCCGCAGTGTCGAGCTTCGCTTTTGCAATTTTTGCAAATTACATATGCTTGTCGGGGCTAGACTAGATGCCAGGCCAGCAATTGCACTCCGCTATCGATGGATAATCGATCCCTATCCAGGAGACGCTGATGAAGAAATCTGATTGCCCCCCAGCCCCCAAACCTGCCACAACCCAAAATGAAGACGCTTCTATTCGCAAGGTAAAGAGCAACGGGCACACCGCTGTCGCCACGGAGCCCGGCTCTGCTGAGTTGAACCTCTTGTTGGAACGCATGCAGACCATGCGCGATGGCGATTTCTCCGTCCGGCTGCCGGGTTCCTGGACCGGAATTACAGGGAAAATTGCCGATACCTTTAATGAAATTGTGATGGGAAACCAGCGCATTGCGAAGGAGCTGAGGCGGGTTGGCCAGGTGGTCGGAAAAGAAGGCAGAACGCGCGAGCGTGCCCGGTTCAATGAGTCCCGAGGCGCATGGGGCGAGATGGAAGTCTCGATCAACACGATGATTGAAGACCTGCTGCGACCGACGATCGAAGTAACTCGCGCCATTGCCGCGGTGGCCGAGGGCAACCTGACGCAAACCGTGCGCATGGATGTGGACGGGCGGCCGCTCGAAGGAGACTTTCTGCGTTCCGCCAAAATCGTCAATAAGATGATTCAGCAACTCGGCGTGTTCACGTCTGAAGTGACGCGCGTGGCGCGCGAGGTCGGTACGGATGGAAAGCTAGGAGGGCAGGCCCAGGTACCGGGAGTGGCCGGAACCTGGAAGGACCTTACCGATTCCGTCAACTCGATGGCGAGCAACCTGACCAGCCAGGTGCGCAACATTGCCGAAGTGGCCACCGCTGTGGCCAGCGGCGATCTTTCCCGCAAGATCACGGTCGATGTGCGCGGAGAAATTCTGCAACTGAAAGAAGCCATCAATTCGATGGTGGACCAGCTACGGTCGTTCGCTTCCGAAGTCACGCGCGTGGCCCGCGAAGTGGGTACGGACGGCAAACTCGGCGGCCAGGCGGTGGTGCTTGGCGTGGCCGGCACCTGGAAAGACCTTACGGATTCGGTAAATGCGATGGCCGGGAATTTAACCGCCCAGGTGCGCAACATCGCCGAAGTTACGACCGCTGTGGCCCGCGGCGATCTCTCTCGCAAGATCACCGTCGATGTGAAGGGGGAAATCCTCGAATTAAAGGACACCATCAACACAATGGTGGATCAGCTGAACGGGTTCGCCGGTGAAGTGACGCGTGTTGCCCGCGAAGTGGGTACGGAAGGGAAACTGGGAGGCCAGGCGCAGGTGCCTGGCGTGGGCGGCACATGGAAGGACCTGACCGATAACGTGAATTTTATGGCCAGTAACCTGACCGGTCAGGTACGTAACATCGCGGAAGTCGCGACTGCCATTGCCAGCGGCGATCTTTCCCGCAAAATTACGGTGGACGTGCGCGGAGAAATCCTGCAGCTGAAAGAGACCCTGAACACGATGGTCGATCAGCTAAACCGCTTCGCCGGAGAAGTGACCCGCGTGGCCCGCGAAGTCGGCTCCGAAGGCCGGCTGGGCGGACAGGCCAATGTGCCGGGGGTCGCCGGTACGTGGAAGGATTTGACCGATTCCGTGAACTCGATGGCCGGCAACCTGACCGGCCAGGTGCGAAACATCGCCGAAGTGACTACCGCCGTGGCTCGCGGCGATCTCTCCCGCAAGATCACGGTGGATGTGAAGGGCGAAATCCTCGAATTGAAGAACACCATCAACACCATGGTGGACCAGCTGAACGGGTTCGCCGGGGAAGTCACGCGCGTCGCCCGCGAAGTCGGTTCTGAAGGCCGCCTGGGCGGACAGGCGCAGGTGCCCGGCGTGGCCGGAACCTGGAAAGATCTGACGGACAATGTGAACTTCATGGCCAGCAACCTGACCGGCCAGGTGCGCAACATCGCTGAGGTCGCGACGGCGGTGGCCCGCGGCGATCTTTCCCGTAAGATCACGGTTGATGTGAAGGGAGAAATCCTCGAACTGAAAGACACCATTAACACAATGGTGGAACAGCTGCGATCGTTTGCATCGGAAGTAACGCGTGTCGCGCGCGAGGTCGGAACGGACGGAAAGCTGGGCGGTCAGGCGCAGGTGCCCGGCGTCGGCGGTACGTGGAAGGACCTTACCGATTCCGTGAACTCGATGGCCAGCAACCTGACCGGCCAGGTGCGTAACATCGCCGAAGTCGCCACCGCCATCGCCAGCGGAGATTTGTCGAAGAAGATCACGGTGAACGTGAGCGGAGAAATTCTTCTGCTGAAAGACACCATCAACACCATGGTGGACCAGTTGAATGCGTTCGCCGGGGAAGTCACCCGTGTGGCGCGCGAAGTCGGCTCCGAAGGCCGTTTGGGCGGACAAGCCAATGTGCCGGGCGTTGGCGGCACGTGGAAAGACCTTACCGACAACGTGAACTTCATGGCCAGCAACCTGACCGGGCAGGTGCGAAACATCGCCGAAGTGACCACTGCCGTGGCTCGCGGCGATCTCTCCCGCAAAATTACCGTCGATGTGAAGGGCGAAATTCTCGAGCTGAAAAACACCATCAACACCATGGTTGATCAGCTGAACGCGTTTGCCGCCGAGGTCACGCGCGTGGCCCGCGAAGTCGGCACGGACGGCAAACTGGGCGGACAGGCGCAGGTGTCCGGGGTCGCGGGAACGTGGAAGGATTTGACCGATAATGTCAACGTGATGGCCGCCAACCTCACGGAACAGGTGCGCGGCATCGTCAAGGTGGTGACCGCGGTCGCCAACGGCGCACTGACGCAGAAGCTGACAGTGAACGCCAAGGGCGAAGTGGCGGCGCTGGCCGAGACCATCAATAACATGACGGACACGCTGGCCACCTTTGCCGATCAGGTAACCACCGTGGCGCGCGAAGTTGGTGTGGAAGGCCGGTTGGGCGGACAGGCCAATGTGCCCGGCGCCGCCGGAACCTGGAAGGATTTGACCGGCAATGTGAACTTGCTGGCGGACAACCTTACCAACCAGGTCCGCGCCATCGCTGAAGTTGCCACCGCGGTGACCAAGGGCGATCTTACTCGTTCGATCCAGGTGGAAGCCAAGGGCGAAGTGGCGGAGTTGAAGGACAACATCAACACCATGATCAACAACCTCCGCCTGACGACGGAGCGGAACACGGAACAGGACTGGCTGAAAACGAATCTGGCCCGTTTCACTGGAATGCTGCAAGGTCAACGCGATCTAGCGACGGTGGGAAAGACATTGCTGTCGGAGTTGGCTCCGTTGGTGAATGCCCACCAGGCCATCATCTATCAGATGGATACGGAGGAAGAGCAGGAGTTGGTGTTGCTTTCCGCATATGCAGGCGACGGTGAGGACGGACATCTCCGGCGCGTTAGCATCGGCGAGGGTCTGCTTGGACAATGCGCGTCGGAGAAACGCCGTATCCTGATCGGCGAGCTGCCCGATAGTCAGGTGACAATTCGGTCCGGGCTATTCGATGCCAAACCGCGAAATGTGATTATTCTGCCGGTCCTGTTTGAAGACCGTGTAAAAGCCGTGATTGAGCTGGCTTCGTTGAGCAACTTTACGGCGTCGCATCTGGCGTTTCTCGAACAGTTGACGGCCAGCATTGGCATTGTGCTGAACAGTATTGAAGCCACCATGCAGACAGAAGGCCTGTTGAAGCAGTCGCAGCAGCTGGCGACCGAGCTGCAAATCCAGCAGAAGGAATTGCAGCAGACCAACGAGCAGCTGGCGCAAAAGGCGCAACAGCTGGCCGAGCAGAACGTCGAAGTGGAACGGAAGAACCAGGAAATCGAGCAGGCGCGGCGCGAGATTGAAGGCAAGGCCAAAGAGCTGGCGCTCACCTCGAAATACAAATCCGAATTCCTGGCGAATATGTCGCATGAGCTGCGTACGCCGCTGAACAGCATTCTGGTGCTGGGTCAGCAGCTCAGCGAAAATCCCGAGCATAACCTTACTGGCAAGCAGGTCGAATTTGCCCGCACCATCCATGGAGCGGGTACCGATCTGCTGAACCTTATCAGCGACATTCTCGATCTGTCGAAGATCGAGTCCGGCACGGTTTCTGTCGAAGCGCAAGAAGTGTTCTTCTCCAGTCTGCTCGACACCATCGGACGCCCATTCCGCCACGAAGCGGAAAGCCGGCGGCTCAGTTTCGACGTTCATACCGACAAGCGGCTTAGCCGCAGCTTTGTCACCGATTCAAAACGTTTGCAGCAGGTGCTCAAAAATCTGTTGTCGAATGCCTTCAAATTTACCGCGCAGGGCGGCGTGCAGCTTTCGGTTTCGGTTGCGGACAGCGGTTGGAGCAGCGATCATCCAATTCTCAACCGGGGGACCTTCGCCATAGCGTTTGAAGTTTCCGACACCGGGATCGGTATTCCGCAGGACAAGCAACGACTCATCTTTGAGGCCTTCCAGCAGGCGGATGCCGGGACCAGCCGCAAATACGGCGGCACCGGCCTCGGCCTGGCAATCAGCCGCGAGCTGGCAAGTTTGCTGGGCGGAGAAATTCAATTGCGCAGCGCCCCCGGAGAGGGAAGCACGTTCACCCTGTATCTGCCGCAGGTCTACAGCGGCCCTTCTGCCGTGACCGGGCCTACTCGAGAAGGGGCGCTTCCGCAACTTGCCATACCAACGGAGTTCTCCTCGGCCGATCTGGGGGAGTTTCCCGTGGAAAAAATCCCAGACGATCGCGAGGACCTGCAACAGGGAGATCCGGTGCTGCTGATCGTTGAGGACGATCCATATTACGGCCGAATTCTGCGAGATCTCTCTCGCGATAAGGGATTCAAAGTGCTCAATGCCAGCCGCGGCTCGGAGGCGCTGGCCCTGGTGAAGGAATTTCGGCCTACGGCAGTCTCGCTGGATGTATTTCTACCCGACATGATGGGCTGGACAATTCTGAACCACCTGAAGCAGGACCCGGAGACCCGCCATATTCCGGTGCAGATGCTGACGCTCGATCAAGACCGGAGCCATGGACTGGCGAGCGGCGCTTTCTCCTTCATTACCAAACCGGTCACATCGGAAGGACTGGACGACGCCATTTCGAGGATCAAGCAATATGCCGCTCCACGCCGGAAGCGGCTGCTGGTGGTAGAAGACAATCCTGGGGAGCAAGTCAGTATCTGCGCGCTGCTGGGCTACGACGACATTGATGTAACCGTCGTGGATACCGGCGAAAAGGCGATCGCCGCGATGACTGAAGGGCTTTACGATTGCGTGGTACTCGATCTCAGACTTCCGGATATGTCCGGATTTGAGGTGCTGGAGCAGATCCGCGACATGAAGGGATTGAACGATCTTCCGATCGTGGTCTTTACCGGTAAGGAACTCTCGCCGGAAGAAGATGCCCGTCTGCGTATGCTGGCCCGCAGCGTGGTGGTGAAAGGGGTTGAATCGCCGGAGCGACTGCTGGATGAGACCGCCCTGTTTCTGCACCGCGTGGTCGCCGATCTTCCCAAGGAAAAGCAGAGCATGCTGGATCGGCTGCATCGGTCGGACGACGCGCTGGTGGGAAAGAAAGTGCTGGTGGTCGACGACGACGTACGCAACATTTTTGCGCTGAGCAGCGTGCTGGAACGCCGCGGCATGACGGTGCTGACTGCCGATACGGGAAAACGGGCAATTGACACCCTTGATTCCACGCCGGATGTTTCCATTGTCCTTATGGATATCATGATGCCTGATATGGATGGCTACGAAACTATGCGAGTCATCCGGCAAAACGCTGCATTCCGGCGTCTGCCGATCATCGCTCTGACGGCGAAAGCGATGAAGGGAGACCGGGAAAAAACGTTGGAAGCTGGCGCATCTGAATACCTGGCGAAACCTGTCAACACGGAGCAACTGCTCTCGACACTTCGCATGTGGCTTCACCGCTAATGCAACACTTTAGAACTGCCTTTTTCAACAGGAAGCAAATGATGCCAGCGAACCAAAAAGTCAACATCATGATGGTGGACGATCAGCCTGGCAAGCTGCTGACCTATGAAGCCATATTGAGCGATTTAGGGGAGAACCTGATCTCCGCCACCTCCGGCAAAGAGGCGCTCGATCTGCTTCTGAAAAATGAGATCGCGATCATCCTGATGGACGTCAGCATGCCGGACCTGAACGGTTTCGAGCTCGCCGACATGATCCACCAGCATCCGCGTTTTCGGAAGATCGCCATCATCTTTATCTCCGGCGTCCATCTGACCGATTTGGATCGCATCAAGGGCTATCAGCGGGGAGCGATGGACTACATTTCAGTCCCGGTCGTTCCCGAACTGTTGCGGGCGAAGGTCAGTCTGTTCGCCGATCTTTATCGAAAAACGCGGGAACTCGAGCTCCTAAACAATGAGCTGGAGCAGCGAGTGCTGGCGCGCACCGAAGAACTGGGGGAAAGTGAGCGGCAG
>Ga0134128_10002352_pt1 | contig 23519 bp, 21 predicted proteins | sample KB31754_FD_96462 | JGI IMG/M metagenome (GOLD analysis project Ga0134128, IMG submission 96462) | Terrestrial soil microbial communities with excess Nitrogen fertilizer from Kellogg Biological Station, Michigan, USA - KB3-175-4 | ecosystem: Environmental > Terrestrial > Soil > Unclassified ... | reverse complement strand
GACCCTGCCGCGCCTGCGGTGGGTGCTCAGCGCCTTCTGGGGCAAGTACTATCAGGCGCCGCCGCTCGAGACCCTTTCCGGACCTCTCGTGCAGTACGCGACGAGCAACAGCGTGGGCTATCTCCCGCTGCACGGGGAGCGCGACACCGAGCGCCAGTTCGGCATCGCCATCCCGGTGGGAGGCTGGCGCATCGAGGGGGACTACTTCGTCAACGAGGCGAGGAACTTCTTCGATCACAACGCGATCGGCAACTCCGACGTCTTCTTCCCGCTCACCGATCAGGGGGCGCTCATCAAGGCGTATGAGCTCAGCGTGCGCTCGCCTCCGCTCTGGCGCTACGGCCAGGCGCATATCGCCTTCTCCAACCAGACTGCGGACGGTTTCGGCGGCATCACGGGCGGACTCACTGACTTCCGCCCCGGGTCGGGCTACTACGCTCTCGATCACGACCAGCGCAACACGCTGAACGCCGGGCTCGACGCGAATCTCCCGCGCCACTTCTTCGCCTCCGTCAACTTGTACTTCGGCTCCGGCTTCGCGAACGGCGATGCGCCGCCGAGCCACCTGCCGAGCCATGCGGAGCTCAACTTGAGCGCCGGCAAGGACTTCAGCCGCGATCTTTCGGTATCGGTCACCGCCCTGAACGTCACCAACCGGCATCTGCTCACCGACAACAGCCTGACCTTCGGCGGCGTCCACTGGAACGATCCCTTCCAGATCTATGCCGAGGTGCACTACCGGTTCCGGTATTAGGAGGCACTACCGCGGCGCTCTTCACACGCGCGTAATAACGCGTTATAACCTCGCCAACCTAGCCTCGATCCACACGACCTCGCGATATCCAAGTACGTCGCCTTCCGCGAGAAGGACCTCATCTTCACGCGGGAGCTGGCACGGCGGGGGCTGATTTCCAGGGATCAGCTCCTGGCCTTGCTCGCGCAAACCAACATTGGAGATGATCTGCGCGCGAAAATCCGCGCGCGAATCGCTGCCGACTTCGGACAGCCGGATCGGGGCTGATCGGTCTGCAGCCACGCGCTCGAGCAGGGGGCGGGGGTCGTTCGCGCCCCGAGACGGCGGACCGTCGAGTGCGATCAGGCGATGCGGCCGATCGCGCGCGCGAGCTCTCCGGCCGGTTGCGACCGGGTGGACGCGGTGAAGCCGAGGTCCTGAACGAGGCCATCCCGCAGCCGATAGATCCAGGCGTGCACCGCGAGAGCCTGGCCGCGCTTCCAGGCATCCTGCGCGATGGTCGTGCGGCAGACGTTGTGCGCCTGCTCGAGGACATTGAGCTCGCAGAGCCGGTCGGCGCGCAGGCTGGGGTCACTCTCGTGCTCGAGAACCGTCTGGCGGAGCTCCGCCAGGTCCTGGATGTGCCGCAGCCAATTGTCGATGAGTCCGAGGGGCGAGCCCTGGCACGCCGCCGCGATGCCGCCGCACCCGTAATGACCGCAGACGATCACGTGCTCCACCCGCAGCACATCGATCGCGTATTGCAGGACCGAGAGGCAGTTGAGGTCCGTGTGCACCACGAGATTGGCGACGTTGCGATGCACGAAGACCTCGCCGGGAGGCAGGCCGATGATCTGATTCGCAGGCACGCGGCTGTCGGAACAGCCGATCCAGAGGTACCTCGGCGCCTGTTGCGACGCGAGCCGCTGGAAGAATTCGGGGTCGTCGCGCACCGTGCTCGCGGCCCAGCGCCGGTTGTTGGCGAGCAGATCCTGGATTCCCGGAGATTGCGTGCCGTGCTTCATTCAGAGAGCCTACAGCCATCCTCTGGCGCGCGCCAGCCGGGCCGCTTCCACACGGTTGGCGGCGCCGAGCTTGTTGATGGCCTCGGAGAGGTAGTTGCGCACGGTGCCCTCGGAGAGGCTGAGCTCGGCGGCGATGTCGCCCGTGGAGCGGCCTTCGCCCGCCCGCCAGAGGATCTGCCGCTCGCGCTCGGTGAGCGGGTCGGCCTCGCTGCTCCAGGCCTCCGCGGCGAGCTCGGGATCGATCACCCGCTGGCCGCGATGCACGCGCCGCACCGCATCCGCGAGCTCGGCGGAGGGGCGGTCCTTGAGGAGATATCCTTTCGCGCCGGCCTCGAGCGCCCGTCGCAGGTAGCCGGGGCGGGCAAACGTCGTCAGGATGATGACCCGCACTTCCGGGCAGCGGTCGCGGGCCTCGGCGGCCAGTGTGAGGCCGGTCATCTCCGGCATCTCGATGTCGGTGACGAGCACGTTCGGCTTGTGCGCGGCGAGCGCGGCGAGCGCGGCGCGGCCGTTGGTTGCGCGGGCGCAGACGGCGATGTCGGGCTCCGTCTCCAGGAGCGCGGCGAGGGCGCCGAGCACCATGGCCTGATCTTCCGCAATGGCGACCTGGATCTTGCTCACGTCACGCCGCCTCCTGCGCGGGGATTTCGATCGTCAGGCGCGTGCCCTGGCGGGAATCGATCTCGAGCCGCCCGCCCAGGGCCTCGACGCGCTCGCGCATCCCGCGAAGCCCGTTGCCGGCGTACTCGCCGGCGCCGCGTCCGTTGTCGTGCACCGTCAGATGTGTGCCGCGGCCGTCGGCCGCCAGCTCGAGGCGGCAGCTCGTGGCGCCGGCGTGCCGCAGGATGTTGGTCACGGCTTCGCGCAGGACCAGTGAGATCACCGACTCGTGCGCGGGCGCGAGGCGCACGCTCCGCGCCTCCCATTCCAACCTGACTCCGGCTGCATCCAGCGCGCGGCGGGCACGGGCGATCTCCGCGGCGATCCCCTCGGCGCGGTAGCCGCGGATCGTCTCGCGCACTTCGCTCAGGGCCTGGCGCGCGATCTGCTCCACCTCCCCGATCTCCTGCCGCGAGCGCTGCGCGTCGCCGGCACCGATGAGCTTGCCCGCCAGCTCCGATTTCAGCACGACCACCGAGAGCGTATGGCCGAGGACATCGTGCAGGTCCCGCGCGATGCGCTCGCGCTCGGCGACCTTGGCGAGGTGCTCGATCTGCTCCTGCGCGAGGAGCAGCCGCTGGGCGCTGGACATGCGCAGCGCCACGATGAGATTGCCGGCGCCGATCGAGGCGGCGATGAAGGCGAGGCACGCCCACTGCCAGGGGCCCTGGTGCAGCAGGAAGCCTTCCGCCGCGGAGCCGAGCGTTGCAGCGACGATCGTCCCGACCGCGAAGGCGAGGGATGGCGTCACGAATGGCGCGAAAGCGGCGACGTAAATGAAGAGGGAAGCGCCCGCGCCGGGATTCACCGGGTAATAGGTGACAGCGAGGATCGCCATCCCGAGCAGCATGAGGCGGCGCTTGCGGTCGGAGCGCGAGAAGACGAGTGGGAAGTAGAGAGCGAGGAAGCAGCCGTATGCGCCGGCCAACAGGAGCCAGTCGCGAATCGTTGCGGTCTGCAGCGGAACGATGAGGAAGAAAACGGAGTAAACGAGCCAGATGAGATTGCTGGCGCGCGAGCGGGCGGATTTTTCCGGCAGGGCCAATTCGCCGTGCGACGGCGGCGCGGCGCGGGCGGACTCGGCTTTCCGGGACTCGGGATGAGGGGCGGATTCGATCATCAAGGCTCTGCTCTCGCTGCGGGGGAAGGTAATCCATGCCGCTGACCGGCAGCAACAGGATTGCGCGCCTGCACCGGGCCGCCCAGTGCGGTCCGTCACCCGTGTGGGATGACATCTGTCACCCTCACCCTGCTACCATCGCCAGGCATGAGGATCTCGGGCGTACCTTACCGCACCGTCTGGCCCGCCGCCGCCGGCGTCGTTCGGGTGATCGATCAGTCGCGGCTGCCATTCGAGCTCGTCACGCTCGATCTGAGGACGCTCGAGGACGCCGCTCATGCCATCAGGACCATGGTGGTGCGGGGCGCGCCGCTCATTGGTGTCACCGCCGCTTACGGGCTGGCGCTCGCACTGCGCGCCGACGCGTCCGACCGGAGGATCGAGGAAGCGGCCAGAACTCTTCAAGCAACGCGTCCTACCGCCGTCAATCTTGCTTGGGCGTTGGCACGGGTGCGCGGCGTCATGGCGCACCTCGATCCCAAGCAACGCTTCGAGGCTGCATTCCGAGAGGCCGGCAACATCTGCGAGGCGGACGTCGAGCAGTGTCGATGCATTGGCGCTCACGGCCTGGAGGTTGTCCGGCGTCTGGTCAAGCCGTCCGCGCGCCGTCTCAATGTCCTGACACACTGCAACGCTGGATGGTTGGCTTGCGTGGATTGGGGCACGGCGCTGGCGCCGATCTACATGGCACACGACGCCGGCATCCCCATACACGTCTGGGTTGACGAGACGCGTCCGCGAAACCAGGGGGCGTCACTCACTGCGTTCGAGCTCGGCGCGCATGGTGTTCCGCACACGGTGATCGTGGACAACCTCGGCGGCCATCTGATGCAACGCGGTGAGGTCGACATGGTCATCGTGGGCAGCGATCGCACCACTGCCTGCGGCGACGTCTGCAACAAAGTCGGTACCTACCTCAAAGCGCTGGCGGCAAAGGACAACGATGTCCCGTTCTACGCGGCGCTGCCGATCAGCACCATCGACTGGAATCTCGAGCGCGGCCGCGACATCGAGATCGAGGAGCGCTCGCCGGTGGAAGTGACCGAGGTGATCGGCCGCACCGCGAGCGGCGAGGCCGGCAGCGTCAGGATCGTTCCTGACGCCAGCGCGGCGCTCAACATTGCGTTCGATGTGACTCCGGCGCGTCTCGTGACCGGCATCATCACGGAGCGCGGCGTGTGCTCCGCGAGCCGCGAGGGCCTGCTGGGCCTCTATCCGGAACGGCGCCGGGCGTGACGAGATCGTCGGCGACGATATTCGATCCGCGCGCGGACCTCGATCTTCGCGCGGCCGTCATCTGCGGCTGCCGCGACCTGACACGTCTCGGCCTGACCTACGGCACGTCAGGCAATGTCAGTGTGCGGCGCGACGCGGGCAGCTTCTTCGTCAGCCCGACCGGCATGCCGTACGACGCGCTGGAGCCGGCGGACGTGCCGCTCGTGACAGTGGAGGGCGTCTGGTACGGCCGACGCCGTCCGTCGAGCGAGTGGCGATTCCATCGCGACATCCTGGCGGCCCGCGCCGAAGTAGGCGCCATCGTCCATGCGCATTCGCGGCATGCGACCGCCCTCGCGTGCACCGGCCGCGGTATCCCGCCATTTCATTACATGGTAGCGGTCGCAGGCGGCGCCGACATTCGCTGCGCCCCTTATCACACCTTCGGCACCCAGGAGCTTTCGGATGCCGCGCTCGTGGCGCTCGAGGGCCGCAACGCCTGCCTGCTCGCGCACCACGGCATCATCGCCATGGGCAGCGACCTCGCGGCCGCGCTGAAGCTCGCGGGCGAGGTGGAGAGCCTGGCCGCGCAGTACTGCACCGCGCTCGCGCTCGGCAACGTGGGCCTCCTCGATGAGGCGCAGATGCAAGCCGTCATCGAGAAATTCCGCACCTACGGTCATCAGGATGCCGCGGATCCGGCGCTGTGCGCCGCGGGAGAGGCGCTGCCGCCCCGGCGCACCTGAGCCCGTGGCCCCGCCGCAGCCGCAGCCCTCGGGCTGTTCCAAGCGGCCGCACAATGGGTTAAGGTGCGCCCGCATCGGGGGTCACCAGGACGATCTATAACTTGAAGACGCCAACTCCCGCCGGCGCACCCGCGCTCGGCGAATTCACACTGCGCGGCATCGTCATCGGGGTGATCATCACGGTGGCGTTCACGGCCGCGAACGTCTACTTCGGCCTCAAGGCCGGCATCACTTTCTCCACCTCGATTCCCGCCGCCGTGATCTCCATGGCGATCCTGCGCAGCCTGCGCGGCGCCACCATGCAGGAAAACAACATCGTGCAGACGGTGGCCTCGGCCGCGGGCACGCTCTCGAGCATCATCTTCGTGCTGCCGGGGCTCGTGATCGTCGGCTGGTGGACCGGGTTTCCCTTCTGGATGTCGTTCGCCGTATGCGCGACGGGCGGCATCCTCGGTGTCATGTACACCATCCCGCTGCGACGCGCCCTCGTTACGCAGTCGGACCTGCCCTATCCCGAGGGCGTCGCCTGCGCTGAAGTGCTCAAGGTCGGCAGCGGCGCTGAGAAGAACGCGGCGACGGAGAGCGTCGAGGCGGGCGGCGCGGGGCTGAAGGCCGTGCTGTGGGGCTCGATCATATCGGCAGCCTTCTACATCATCGTCCAGACCCGCATTTTCGCCAGCGACGTGGTGCGTTACTTTCGCCTCGGCAGCGGTGCCGACAGCGGCGCGTCGGGCTTCGACTTTTCCCTCTCATTTGCGCTCTTCGCCATCGGCCATCTGGTCGGGCCGGCGGTGGGCATCGCCATGCTGGTGGGCGCCGGGATCGCCTGGGGATGGGCGATCCCGCACTTCACGATGCTCCATCCCGCCGTCGGACCCGCTGCGGACGTAGCCCAGGCCGCGTGGAATCACTACGCCCGCTACATCGGCGCCGGCGCCATCGGCATATCCGCGGTCTGGACGCTCGGCACCCTGGTGAAACCCGTCCTCGCGGGGCTCGCCGGCGCGATGGCCGCCGCGCGCGTGCGCAAGGCGGGTCAGGCGCATACCCTGCCGCGGATCGAGCAGGACATCCCGATCGGCGTCGTGACCCTGGTGTCCCTCGCGTGCCTCGCCCCGACGGCATGGCTCTTCTGGCACTTCGCGCGGATCAGTGGACTGGGCTCGCATGCGTGGACGCTCACGGTGGCCGGCGTGATCTTCGTCGTGGTCATCGGATTCCTCGTCTCCACCGTCTGCGGTTACATGGCGGGCCTCATCGGCGCCTCCAACAGTCCGCTCTCGGGAATCGGCATCCTCTCGGTGGTGATCTTCGCGCTCTTCCTCGTCTTCCAGGTGAAAGCGAGCATGCCGGCGGCTGCCGGCAAGGCGCTCGTGGCGTTCGCGCTCTTCGCGACCTCGGTGGTGTTCGCCGTCGCCGCGATCGCCAACAACAACCTGCAGGACCTCAAGACCGGCCAGCTCGTCGATGCGACCCCGGAGAAGCAGCAGTGGGCGCTCGTCGTGGGCGTCATCGCCGGGGCTCTCATCATTCCGCCGGTGCTCAACGTCGTCAACCATGCCTACGGCTTTCTCGGCGCGCCGGGAGTCGATCCGGCGCGCGCGCTGCCGGCGCCGCAGGCGGGGCTGATCTCGGCGCTGGCGCAGGGCGTCATCCAGAACAACGTCCCGATCTGGCCGCTGGAGCTGGGCGGCTTCATCGGCGCCGCCTGCATCGTCTTCGACGAGGTGCTGCGCCGCGTGGTGAAGGGGGCGCGCATGCCGCCGCTCGCCGTCGGGCTCGGGATCTACCTGCCCACCCTGAGCACACTCATGATCGTCGTGGGCTCGATCGTCGGCTGGGGCTTCAACCGCCGCGCCGCGCGCGGGCCGCGATCGGAGGCGACGCAACAGCTCGGTACGCTCCTTGCCTCCGGTCTCATCGTGGGCGAGGGCCTCCTCGGTGTGGTATTCGCCGTCATCATCGGCTTCTCCGGCAACGCGGCCCCGATCGCGCTCGTCGGCGCCAACTTCACCACTGCCTCGATCTGGATCGGCGGCGTGGCGTTCGCGATCATCATCTGGCTCCTCTATCGTTGGATCGAGCGCCTCGCGCGGCAGTGACCTAGTCGAAGTGCCAGGGCACTTCCATCACCGTGAGCCGCGGCCCGCCGTGCTCCAGGAGCTGCGAGCGCAGCCGCCGGCCGCGATTCGCGTGCAGCAGGTGCTGATACCAGCGGCGCTTGACGACCTGCGGGATCAACACCGCGAGCGAGCGGTCCGGGTGCTCGCGCTCCAGGGTCCGCACGAGATTGAGAAGCGGCTCGTGCAGAAGGCGGCGCTGCGCCTGCAGGCTCACGAGCCGCGGCGCCGGTAACCCTGCCGCCGCGGCGGGCTCGGCGACGTCGCGCTCCCAGGCGCAGCGCAGCGCCCCCTGGCGCTGCGCGCCCGCGCTCTCAGGCCCGGAGAGCTGCATCAGATGCACGCCGATCACGTCCCGGGACAGCGTCAGCGCGAAAGCCACCGCCTTGCGGGACAGCTTGTTCCAGTCGTCGATGGGCACCAGCACGATCGGCGCGACGACCGCAGGCGCCGCCTCGAGCCGCCCGGGCTCGCGCAGGCTCGCGGCGATGCGATCGTAATAGCCCCGGATGGCGCGCAGGAGGAGGATCACCGCGGGGATGATGAGCACCGTGATCCAGGCGCCCTCCGTGAACTTCGCCACGACGATCACCGCGAGCGCGCCCGCCGTCGTCGCGGCGCCGAGCGCATTGATGCCGAGGTGCGCGCGAATGCGGTGTGAGGAGTGGCTGCGCCGCGGCGTGCGCAGCTCCCGGCGCCAGTGCGCGACCATCCCGGCCTGGGAGAGCGTGAAGGTGAGGAAGGCGCCGATGGCGAAGAGCGGGATCAGGTGATTCGTGATGCCGTCGAAGGCGATGAGGAGCACCGCCGCCGTCGCGGCGAGGTACACGATGCCGATGGAGGAGACCAGGCGATGCCCGGCGAGCGCAAAGGGCTTCGGCAGGAAGCCGTCTTCCGCGACCGCCTGGCAGAGGCGCGGAAAGCCGACGAAGCTGGTGCTCGCCGAGAGCGCGAGGATGCAGAGCAGCGAGCCCATCGCGATGTAGTAGAGCGGTCCCTGGCCGACGGTCGCGCCGGCGAGCTGGGCGAGGACGCTGCGATATCCGGCCTGCGCCTGATCCATTGCACCGATGCCGTAGCGGATGCAGAGAAAGGAGATTCCGGCGAGCAGCGCGCCGAGGATCGCGCAGATGGCCGCGAGCGTGCGGCGTCCATGTCGGACGGGAGGCTCGCGGAAGCCGCTCATCCCATTGCTCACGGCCTCGACCCCGGTCATCGCGGTGCAGCCGCTCGCGAAGGAGCGCAGCAGCAGCCACGCGCCGACCGCCTCGGTGGCGCGCGGCAGGCGCGCGGGCGCGACGATGGGGGTTGGATGTCCGGCGGACGCGAGCACTGCGTAAATGCCCGCCGCGATCACGACCGCGAAGCTCGCGACGAACACGTACGTCGGCACGGCGAAGATTCGGCCGGCATCGAGAGTGCCGCGCAGGTTGATGATCATGATGAGGAGCAACACCAGCAGACACAGCGGCAGCATGTACTCATGCAGGCGCGGGACGGCGGATACCAACGCGCCGATGCCCGCTGAGATGCCCACCGCGACGTTGAGCACGTAATCGACCATGATGGCCGCCGCGGCGAGCAGGCTCGCCTGTGTGCCCAGATTCTCGCGCGCCACCAGGTAAGCGCCACCGTTGCCGGGATAGGCGGCCACGGTCTGGCGGTAGGAGGCGTAGAGCACCATGAGCAGGGCGATCACCGGCGCCATGACCCAGCCGATGTAGGCGACGCTCAGTCCGCCGAGCGGCGTCAGTGCCGCGAGCGCGGCCTCCGGGCCGTAAGCCGAGGAGCCGAGCGCATCGAGTCCCATCGCCGGCACCGCCTCGAGCGCGCCGAGCTTGCGTGCGCGGTATTCGCGATTCTCGAGCCGCCTCCCGAAGACGAGTTCCTGCAGCGTCACGAGTAGTGAACGGCGCGCGGCAGCAGAGTTCCTTGTTCAGGCGCTGGATCCGGGCATTCTGCCCGGCGGGGCACATCCCTGTGCCTGACAACACATCGCTATTGTTGGGCGCCGCTCGAGGCGCCGCTCAGGCGCGCGGCGATGTCGTCGGCTAGCTGGCCTAGGAGCGTGCTCATGGCGGCCGCTTCGCCCTGGGCGGACGGGGCGCCCGCCGCAGTGAGATGCACGGAACGGCTCAGCACCGGGTTGGATTGCGTGCCTTCGAGCAGCGTCCAGTCCGCATCGAGCGCGACCTCGCCGCCGCTTTGCGGCTGGAATGTCAGGATGTCGACCACGAGGCCCCGGGCGCTCGCCGGCGCGGGGGCCTCCGGGGCGATCACCTTGCCGGCGGGCAGGCGGCTCTGCAGGTCCTGAGTCAACACTCTGCGGATGGACTCGCCGAGGTCCCCGGCCCAACGGTCCTGGGAGGAGATCTCGAGCTGGTTGCCGCTCTCCCCGCGCACCATCGCGTCACGGTCGAGCGCCGGCGGGATGTGCACCGCATCGACCTTCACCGCCGCGCCCATGCCGGCGCCGCCCGCCGCGGCTCCCGTGGGCGGGACCGGATCCAGGGTGAAGAAGCGCGTCGGCGGGCTCGAGGCGCAGGCGGCCAATGTCAGGATGAGGAGTGCGGGGATCAGGCGAGGGGTCATTGCGTCTTTCCTCCTCGGCCCCGGATCAGCGCCTCCGGATGCCGGTCGAGGTAATCGGCGAGCGAGCGCACCGAGCGCGCGGTCTCGGTGATCTCCTGGATGGCGTTCTCCAGCCCGTTCTGCGTGGCGGTGCCGCTCATCAGGCGCTTCGCCGACTTCGCCGTGGCGTCGAGGTCGTTGGCCGCGAGGCGCAACCGCTGGATGAGCGGCGGGATCTGCGGTCCGGCCTTGGCCGTCATCCGATGGATCTGCCGCAGCGAGGCATCGAGCTGCACGATGGCATCGCGCAGCTTCGGCGAGGAGACCAGCGTGTCCACGTGATGCGTGATGTCGAGGGCGTTCTGCGCGATGCGCTCGATCGGAATCCTGTTGATCCGATCGATGAGGCTCGTGATGCCGCTGCCCGAGGCCACGGGAATCTGCGGCAGACCGTCGGCGGCCTGGAGCGGTCCGCGCGGACCCGGCGTGCCCGGCATCGTCTGCAGGCTGACCTGATAGCTGCCAACGAGCGGCGGCGCGCGGGTGAGCCGCGCGCGCATCCCCTTGTCGATGAGATGCTCGATCTCGGCCGCCACCTGAGCGCCCGTGGGCGCGGTGCGCGTGCCCTCGATATGAAAGAGCGACGGGTAGATCTCCAGCGTCGCCGGAGTAGAGATCGCGCCGGTCGCGGGGTCGTACGCGAAACCGACATCCCGCACCTCGCCCACCGTGAAGCCGCGCAGCATCACCGGATCGCCGCCCGCGAGCGAGCCCGCGTCGCTCTCGAGGGAGATCTCGTAGACGAGCGGCCGCTCGGTAACGGACGGATCGATGGGCTGGCGCTCGAGGCCGAGGAAGTGGGTGGTCCGCGCGCCGGCGCCGGGGTCCATGACGATGGTCGGGCCGGAGAGGAGCGAGCCGAGCGAGGACAGATCGGTGAGCGAAGGTTGCGCGCCCTGCAGCCAGAAGCGCGTGCCGGTCGTGAGAAACTTCGCTGCCTCGCGGTTGATCGAGGCGGTGACGATGACCGTGGTCCCGTCGCTGCTCAACGCGATCGACTTCACGTGGCCGACCTGCGTGCCGCGCATGACGACGTCGGTGTTCTCCGGCTTCATCCCGTGAGCATCCGTGAAGCCGATGGTGATGGTGGTGCCGCCGGCGAGCAGGGCGCGGGCGCCCAGCCAGATGACGACCAGCAGCGCCGCGATTGGAATCGCCCAGATCCAACCCGGCCACCAGCCGTGCCGCACGCCCGCCTGGACGCGGTCGGCGCCCTCCGCGCCGCCGCGGCCGCGGCCATCTTCGGGCCGGTCGCTCATCGCATCTCGCTCCCGGCCGCGTCCCACATCAGACGCGGGTCGAAGGTGACCGAGGCCACCATGGTGAGGAAAGTCATCATCATGAAAGCGGTCGCGCCCCAGCCGGCCTGCTCGTTGCCGAGCGCGCCGAAATGGATGAGCGGCACGAAGAAGACGATCGCGAACGGATCGGTTTTCGACCAGCGTCCCATCTCCGCGATGATGCGCAGCACCTTGGTCTTGACGACCAGGTGCCGCCGCGAGCGTCGCCACACCGAGAGCACGCACCAGCCGAGCGCGAAGATCTTCACCGCCGGCGTGAGGATGCTGGTGCAGAAGATGAGGACGCCGAGAGGGTACAGGCCGCTTTTGAAGAGGTCCTGCACGCCGGTCATGATGGTGTAGCGCACCTGCTGGCCGAGGTGGTTGGAGATGTTCATCGGGTAGATGTTGGCCGGGAAGATGAGCACCAGCGCCGCGACCAGAAGCGCCGCGGTCCAGGCCGCCGCATCGAGCTTGCGCAGCCGCAGCCGCGCGCCGCAGCGCGGGCAGCGCTCACCCTCGCGGGAGAGCGGCTGCACGAGGTCGCAGGTCGTGCACCCCAAAGCCGGCTCGTCCCGGGCGGCGCGCGTCTCCCCGCCGATCGCCCGCCAGACGGTGCGCTGATCGAGCGTCGCCCGCGACAGCATGGTGAGGAATGCGGCGGCGATGAAGCAGGCGCCGCCCAGCTGGATGGTGATGCGCGCCTGATCGATGTTGATCAGGCGGTAGTACCCCACGCAGCCCGCCACCAGATAGACATCCAACATCGCCCAGGGATCGAGCCAGTTCGACCAGCGGAAGGCGCTGCCGAGCCAGGCGGGCCGGCGCTCGAACCGCAGGGCGGCGAGCACCGCCGAGAGGAGGCCAAAGCGCAGGAAGGGCAGGATGACGATGAAGAGCGCGCTCAGTCCGGCGAGGAGGATCCAACCTCGCCCCCAGAGCTCGGACACTCCCGCGGCGGTGATGTTCTGCGAGTGCATGCCGAAGATGTCCACCCGCAGGAGCGGCAGCACGTTGACGGGCACGAGCAGCAGCAAAGTTGCGAGCGAGCAGGCGAGCGCCGCGCCGAGACTGCGGCCGGTGGTCTTCTCGAGGTCGGTCCGGCAGCGCACGCATACGGCCGTGTCACGCCGCAGCAGCCGCGGAATTTCCTCCAGGGTTCCGCATTCGGGACAGGCGATCGTCACGCCTACTGCGCGTAGCAACACTGATACCCGGCGCGGCCGCGCCCACGGTGTAATTGACTTTTGGACGATGAAACTTCAACAATGCGGGTTGCTCGGCGCCGGTGGAGAGCCGGGGGGGACTGGATGCAGCCGTATTTCCTCGCTCCGCACGTGTACCCGTGCGTCAGCGGGCAACACGTGGTCCTGATGGACCTCGAGCGCGACAAATACGTCGCCGTCGTACCCGCGGATCGCCTGGCCGGCTGGGTGCGCGGCTGGCCGGTGGGTGCCACGCCGGCGAGCGACCTTCCTGACAGCGCGTACGGCGCTCCCGACCCGCTCGTCTCACAGATGCTCGCTCACGGGATGCTCGTGACGGACCCGTATGTCGGCAAGGCGGCCGTTCCCGTCACGACCGTGCGCCCGCAACGGAATCTCGCGGAGTTCGATCTCGACGTGCGCGGCCGGGCGAGCGCCGCTCAGTTGTGGCGGTTCGCCAGGAGCTGCCTGCGCGCGCAGCTCTCGCTGAAGCTGCGTCCGATCCAGTCGATCGTCGAGACCGTCCGTGAGCGCAAGGCGCGGCAGGGGCCGGGGGATGCGCCCGCAGCCGATCCGGCCCGCCTGCGCTCGCTCGTGACCGCGTTCGCGCGGCTGCGGCCGCTCTTCTACACGCTGCGCGCCGCCTGCCTGCTCGACTCGCTGACGCTGCTGCACTTCCTCAGCGCCGAAGGCATCCATCCCGACTGGGTGTTTGGTGTCAAGACCGAGCCTTTCGATGCCCATTGTTGGGTGCAGCAGGGCGAGGTCCTGCTGAACGACGCGCCGGACCGGGTGCGGCAATACTCGCCCATCCTGGTCGTGTAGGACCGTCATGTTCCGCTACGTGGCTTTCGTGTGGAACGACCAGGATGCCGCCGCCCGGGAATACGCGCGCCTGCTCTTGCAGCGCCAGGCCTCGGCCGGGCCGCACTGGCGCGCGGCGCTGCGCGGCAGGGGCGTGGAGGTGCGTTACACGCGTGCCGGCGGCGACTCATGCCTCGCCTACGAGCTCGCGGAGGGCGAGGGCGTCGTTCTCGGCAACCTCTTCGCGCGCTCGCCGGAAGGCATCTCGACGGCGGCGCCGCCGGCCCTCGAGGCAGCCGACGCCCGGGCAATGCTCGACACGAACGGCCGGCATCTCATCGAGAGCTTCTGGGGACGCTATGTCGCGTTCCTCCACGATGCGCACGCGCGGGCGACGTGGGTGCTGCGCGACCCCTCGGGCGGGCTGCCGTGTTACCTCGTGCGCCGCTCGGGCGTCGACATCTATTTCTCGTGCCTCGAGAGCGTCGTCGACCTCCTCGATGCGCCGCTCGAGGTCAACTGGCCTTACATCCTCGCCTCCGTCTGCTTCCTGCGGGAGCATTCGTCCGGGACCGCGCTGCGGCAGGTCACGCAGGTGCTCGCGGGGGAATGCGTGCAAGTGCGCGCCGGTGTCGCGAAGCGCCTTTTCTATTGGGATCCGCTGGCCATCGCCAACACCGAGGTGATCGCGGATCCGGAGCAGGCGGCCGCGGCCATGCGCCAGTGCGTGCGAGACGTCGTGCACGCGTGGGCTTCCCTCTATCCTCACGTCCTGCTGTCACTTTCCGGTGGCCTCGACTCCTCGATCGTGCTTGCCTGCCTGAAGGACGCCCCCTCGCAGCCGCGGATCACCTGCTTTCACTACTATCCCCTGGGCGCCGACCTCGATGAGCGCGGGTTCGCGCGCGCCGCCGCCGCCAAGGCGGGGCTCGCCATGATCGAGCGCCCGCGCGACTCACACTTCAGCCTGCAGCCGCTCCTGACGCTCCATCGAACGCCGGAGCCGACCAACTATCCTTATTACCTCGAGCACAGCCGGCTCGATGCGCAGCTCGCCGCCGAGCAGGACGCGGCGGCGGTGGTCATAGGCTTCGGCGGCGATCAGCTCTTCTATCAGGAGCGCGCGCAGTGGGCGCCCGGGGATTTCCTGCACCGCCGGGGGCTGCGGCCCGCTCTGCTGCGGGTGGCGCTCGATGCCGCGCAGATGGATCAGATCTCGGTCTGGCGAGTGCTGCGCGAGACGCTCTCAGGAGCTCTCTTCCACCAGCGCTGGAGCCCTCTGCAGGAGGCGGGCCGCATGCGCCCGCTCCTGGTGCCGGCCGCGGTCGCGCAGGCGCGCCGCAGCGCCGGCTTCCTGCACCCACTGCTGCGACATCCGCGCGGCGCCCCGAGCGGCAAGCTGTGGCACGCGCACCAGATCACCCAGCCGTTCGATTTCTACGATCCGATCGGGCAGGAAGGCGAGGCGGAGCGGCTCGCGCCGCTTTTCTCGCAGCCGCTGATGGAGCTCTGCCTGCGTATCCCCAGCTACGTGCTCACCCACGGCGGCTGGGACCGAGCGGTGGCCCGGCGGGCGTTCTACGAGGATCTGCCGCCGCAGATCCGCAACCGCCGCAACAAAGGCGGGATCGAGGAGCACCTGCGCCTCACCCTGGAGCACAACCGCCCGTTCCTGCGGGAGCTGCTGTTGGACGGTGCCCTGGTGCGGGAAGGGATCGTCGACCGGGCGCGGCTGGCGGAGGTGCTCTCCGGCAGAGCCACGCGGATCGCCGCCGGCTCCGGCGAGCTTCTCGAGTACGCGGGGCTCGAAGCCTGGTTGAGCCGCTGGGGAGCGGGTGTCCGGCGGGCAGCAGCCTGAGATGGCTTGTAGTTCACCGCCGGAGGGGGTATTCCGGCCTGCGGTGCATTTCACTGCCAGAGGGATAGGGATTGGATAAGAGCGACATGGGTGAGGTCAAGCGCTTTCCCCGACCTGGGAAGCCCGATGAGTTCGTCGAGCGGCTGTGCCGGATGCATGAGGCACAACTGCTGGCCTACCTTACCCAGATGCTGGGCAGGGGTGATGTCGCTCGCGAGATCGCCCAGGACACCTTCGAGAAGGTGCACCGGATGTACCGGCCGGAGCAGGTGATCTTTCCGCGAGCCATGCTCTTCAAGGTGGCGACGAACTTTGCGCTGATGCACCTGCGCCGGCGGCGTCTCGAGAACGCCATGATCTCGGGCTCGGCGGGGATGGAAGAGGTGCCCGACCATCGCATGGGACCCGACCGGCAGGCGATGGCGGATCAGATCGGTCATCATTTAGCCAATATGATCAAAGACTTGCGTCCGACACTTCGCAACGTTTTCGTGATGGCACACGTGCAGGGCAAGCCTCGCAAGGAAATTGCCGCTACGCTCGGGATCTCCGAGAAGCGGGTCGACAAGCGCATGACCAAGGCGCTCAAGGCCTGCCGCGACCGTCTCTCCTCCCAGGGCATCGATCTGGCGGAGGTCGATTGATTTGAGCCTCCTGCAGCAATTTCGCCAGCGCCGCGTCCGCCATCTGGCGGCCCGCTGGCACACCCGCATCGGCCGCGGCGGCCTCACGGGAGCGCAGCGGAGCCGATTCGAGGCCTGGATCGCGAGCCCCGCGAACGCCCGGGAGTTCCGGGCGCAGCGCGCCGTGCTCGATGCGGTCTCGGAGCTCAGAGGACAAGCCCGCGCCGATATCATGGGCTGTGTCGCGGAGCCGAAGGCGGCGCTGCGCTGGATGTTCGGATCGAGGTGGGCCGCGGGCGGGCTGGCCGCCGCCGTCCTCGGGGTGGTGGCGATTACCTGGTCGGCCCTGCGCACCGAGGGCTACGTGCCGCAGAGGTATCGGACCGCTACCGGAGAAATCCGCAATGTGGTGCTGCCCGACGGCAGCGTCGTCGGCCTGAACACCCAGACGGTGCTCGAATGGGTGGGCAGCCCGAGCGATCGCCGGGTCCGCCTGATTCGCGGTGAGGCGTACTTCCAGGTCCTGCACGATCCCAACAGGCCCTTCCGCATCCTGCTGGCGCACAGCGAGGTGCAGGTGCTCGGGACGCGCTTCGATGTCTATCAGATGGCCAACGGTGACGTCCGCGTCAGTGTCATCAGCGGTGCGGTGGCCGTGGAAGGCTTGGAGAACGGCGCCGCCGCGCCGCCTTCCTGGAGCAGGCGTCTGACCGCCGGCCAGCAGATCGAGTACTCCCCGGTGGGTCTCGTCGCCGACGTGCACGCGGTCCTTGCGCAGAAGGTCATCCGCTGGCGCGAGGGGATGCTGGAGACTCAGGGCGAGCCGCTGTCCGACTTCGTCAGCGATCTCAGCCGCTACACGACCGAGCGAATCGTCATCGCCGATCCGCGCGCCGCCGTTCAGAAGGTGGGCGGCGCGTTCAGCCTCCACAACATCGACGACACGCTCGATCGCCTCAGCCGCATCGCGCCGGTCACCGTTACGCACGAGGATGGAGAAGTCATCGTGCGTTACCGATCCGCCGCGCAACCGCTTTTGGACCATCACTAAGTACAGAGGACAACCAGTATGTTGATTCTTACAAGACGCGTGGGTGAGACCGTCATGATCGGCGACGATGTCACCATCACCGTTCTCGGGGTCAAGGGCAATCAGGTACGCGTCGGCATCAATGCGCCGAAGAGCATCGCGGTGCACCGCGAGGAGATCTACGAGCGCATCAAGCGGGAGCACGCGGCCGAGGCCGCCGAAAAACAAAAAACGAGCTTCGCGTCGCCGCCACCCGCCTGACGGGGGTTTTGGGGAGGGCTCCCCGGGAGAGGGGGCCCTCCGCGACGGGGCGCGCTCCCCGGCATTCAGCTTGGCGGTGGCCGTAGCGTTTCCCTCGCCCGACGCGACCCAGGGTGTTACCATTATGTAAAACCCGCCGCGTGAGAGGCGATACGAATAACGATGCGCTACCAGCACTCGAGGGAAGAGAGCGCCGAGATCCTGCGCCGTGCGCTGCACCTCATGTCCCCTCACAAGGCCGGCTATCACCCGGTCAGTTACGCCGTTTGGTACGAGCATGCCGGCGAGCTCAATCCTCCCCTCACCCGGGAGCTCGATAAGCTCCTCGCCGCGGAATCGCTCCTCTCCGATGCCGAGATCTGCCGGCTGCACGCCCTGCACATCGCCGGGCGCGACGTGCAGGCATTCGAGCTCGCACAGAGCCAGCTGCGCGCGGTGCTCGGTGAGTCGCAGGAGCAGGCGGGCCGGGCGGAGCGGACCGTCAAGCGCTTCACGCTGACTCTGGACGATGCCGTGCAGGAGGGCGCGGGCGCCTTCACGGAGAAGATGGCCGGCAAACTGGCCAGAGTACTGGCGGAGGCAATGGAGCTGCGCAGCGTCCTCGGCACGCTCCATCAGCAGCTCGCCAGGCAGCGCGAGGAAGTCGATGACGTCATGGAGCGCCTGGAGCGCGCTCAGAACGAGCCGCTGCGCGATCCGCTCACCGGCCTGAAGAACCTGCACGGCCTGCGGCGCGCAGTCGAGGCGCGGGCGAGCGCTGAGCTCACCGGCATCGCCTTCCTCGCCGCCGACATCGATTACTTCAAGCGCATCAACGACACCCATGGCCACGTGATCGGCGACAAGGTGCTGGCCAAGGTTGCCGAGGTCCTGTGCGAGCACCTGACGGAGGAGGACATGGCTGCGCGGCTGGGGGGCGATGAGTTCGCGCTCTTCCTGCCGGGCAAATCCCTCGGAGCCGCCGCCGCGCTTGCGGAGGCCATCCGTGCCACCGTGACACGCACCGTGATTACTCGCCCTGATGGAATGCAGTACGTCGGCGCCGTTACGCTGTCCATCGGCATCGCCATCGGACAGCCCGGTGACACACTGGAGTCTTTGCGCCACCGTGCGGACGAAGCGCTCTATGACGCCAAGGAGAGCGGCCGCAACCGCGTCGCGGTCGCGCCTGACGCCGCCTCGTGAGGTACAGGGATTGCTCCGCTGCCCCACCCATCTTCATGCAAGGGGCAAAGTCATGTCATCACGCCAGTCGAAGAGCCGCTCCCGCTCCGCCGACCGCACGCGCGGCGCCCGCGGCGGCAAACGCGCGGGCAGCAGCAGCTCTCACTCCCGCTCGCTGAGCGCGAGCCGCCGCGCCGCAGGCAACACGCGCCGCGCCACTGCCGCCCGCCGCGGTCCGCAGCCCGGCCGCTCCAAGCGTGGCCGCCGTGGCGACTCCTCGGCATCGTACGCGTTGAAGCTGCTGAAGCAGGATCATCGCGCCGTCGCGGAAGCGCTCGAGGAATTCGAAACCGCCGAGCGTGACGAGAAGCAGGCCGTGGCCCGGCGCATCTGCAAGATGCTCACCGTGCACGCGCAGATCGAGGAAGAGCTGCTGTATCCGGCTGCCCGCGACGTGCTGGGTTCCGAGGATGCGCATCTCGTCGCCGAAGCGCGCGTCGAGCATGCGTCCGTCAAGGACCTCATCGGGCAGATCGAGGACCGCGAGCAGCTCGATGAGCAGTACGAGGCCAAGGTATGTGTCCTCGGCGAGTACGTACAGCACCACGTGGGCGAGGAGGAGCATGAGCTCTTCCCGCGGCTCGAGCGCTCATCGCTCGATCTGCAGGCGCTCGGCGAGCGGCTCGAGGAGCGCAAGAGGGAGCTCATGGGCGAGGAGCGCCCGATGGGCGAGAGCCTTCACGACGGGCACGACGAGGAGGAGAGCGTGCACGGCGCAGGCACGGGGGCCACGAGATCCCGCGGCGGCCGCGCGCACCGGTCCGGGCTGCACGCCCGCCGGCGCTGATTGCTCAGGAGCCTATCAGGGCTCCGTCCGCGCCTCCCCTCAACACTCCGTCACATTCACCGCCAGCCCTCCCTGCGAGGTCTCTTTGTAGATCGTCGACATGTCGGCGCCCGTCTGGCGCATCGTGGCGATGACATGATCGAGCGAGACCTTGTGCGAGCCGTCGCCCCGCATGGAGAGGCGCGCCGCATTGATCGCCTTCACCGCGCCCATGGCATTGCGCTCGATGCAGGGGATCTGCACCAGGCCGCCGACCGGATCGCAGGTGAGCCCCAGGTTGTGCTCCATGCCGATCTCGGCGGCATTCTCGATCTGCTCGTTGCTGCCTTGCAGCGCTGCGACCAGTCCCGCGGCCGCCATGCTGCAGGCGACACCGACCTCGCCCTGACACCCCATCTCAGCTCCCGAGATCGAGGCGTTGCGCTTGTAGAGCATGCCGATGGCAGCCGCGCTGAGGAGGAAGCGGATGATGCCCTCGTCGGTCGCCCCGGGCTCGAAGCGGCGATAGAAATGCAGCACCGCCGGCACGATTCCGGCGGCGCCGTTGGTCGGCGCAGTGACCACGCGGCCGCCGGCGGCGTTCTCCTCGTTGACCGCGAGAGCGAACGCATTCACCCAGTCCATGGCATCGAGAGGCTTCGACGGGCCGCTCTCGGTGAGCACGCGGTAGAGACGGGGAGCCCGGCGCCGCACCTTCAGCGGACCCGGCAGCACCCCGCTCTGATGGAAGCCGCGCTCTACACAGTCCTGCATCACCTGCCAGAGGTGCAGCACGCCGGCGCGCACCTGCTCCTCGCTCGCCCAGGTGCGCTCGTTGGCGAGCACCAGCTCGAAGAGCTCGAGGCCGTTTTCCCGGCACAGCGCCAGCAGTTCCGCGGCGGAGTTGAAAGGATGGGGCGGCTGCGGCCTTTCGGTCGCCTCGCGCGCCTGAGTCTCCCCGCCGCGCACGATGAAGCCGCCGCCGATCGAGTAGTACTCTTCCTCTAGTAGCGCCTTGCCGCCCGCGGAAGCGGCCGTGAATCGCATGCCGTTCGGATGCCCCGGCAGTCGCTCCGTGCGCAGCAGGAGGAGCTGCGCCTTCTCGTTGAAATCGATCTCGTGCCGGCCGAGCAGGCGGATGCGATGGCTGCCGCGGATGCGCTCCAGCGTGGGCTCGATGCTGTCAGGGTCGACCGTCTCCGGATCGCCGCCCTCGAGGCCGACGAGCACCGCGCGGTCGGTGCCGTGACCCAGTCCCGTGAGCGCCAGCGAGCCGTAGAGGCGTGCCGTCACCTCTCGGGTGGCGGCGAGCAGTCCCTCGCGCTCCAACCCAAGAGTGAACTGGCGCGCGGCGCGCATGGGGCCCATCGTGTGGGAGCTGGACGGTCCGATGCCGACCTTGAAGATGTCGAAGACGCTGAGAGACATGTAGGGCAACCTCACTGCGAAAGCGAATCATCAGTGGAAAAGCCGATGCACCGCGCCAATCCAATATGAGGCCATTATCGGCCATCCGGAAGGGGCCGCCTTTTCCGGTTGCGACCTTCATCGGCCCCGCAGGCGGCGTAGCTCCCTTCTCTGGCGCTTGTCGGGGCGCTCCTCCGGGCGAGGCGCCAGGGCGGCCGCGAGGCGCATCCTCTGAGCGTGCTGCTCACGCCGCGCGCGGCTCGCGTCCGTTTCCGTGTAGCAGGCCACTGCCTGCTGGGCGGGTCCGCGTCGCTGCGGAATGGCGGCGACCTCGCATTCGAAGTCGACTGCGCCGCGATTGAAGGTCACGATGTCGCCCGGCCGGACACCGTGCGAGGGACGTACGCGCGCCCCGTTCACGTGCACTTTGCCGCCGTTGACCGCATCCGCCGCGAGCGATCGGGACTTGAAGAGCCGCGCGCCAAACAGCCACCGGTCGATGCGCGCCGCTCCAGGGCCGCCTGCCGCGGCATCGGGATCGTCCTGCTCGTGCCTGCGGCTCATGCCGTATCAGAAGACCTGCCGCCCGGCCTTGACGAGCGAGCGGCAGGGGTTGAAGCCGCTCCAGTAGCCGAGCTCTTCCGGCCCGGCGATGCTCCAGACGGCGAAATCCGCAGCCATGCCCGCGGCGAGGCTGCCACGCTGCGCCTGCATCCCGAGAGCGCGCGCGGCGTGCCGGGTCACGCCCGCCAACGCTTCCTCGCAGGTCAGACCGAAGAGGCGCGTGGCCATGCTCATGGCGAGGAGGAGGGAGCTCCCGGGCGCAGAGCCCGGGTTGCAGTCGGTGGCGATGGCCATGCCCGCGCCCGACTGGCGCAGCGCCGAAAGCGGCGGTTTGCGCTCCTCGGCCAGACAGAAGAAGGCGACCGGCAGGAGCACCGCCACGGTGCCCGCCGCGGCCAGTGCCCGCGCTTCCGCCTCTGCCGCATATTCCAGATGATCGCAGGACAGCGCGCCCCGGCGCGCCGCGAGCAGGCTGCCGCCGAGATTCGAGAGTTGCTCCGCATGCATCTTCACGGGGACACCGAGGCGTCCGGCGGCATCGAAGAGTGTTTCTGCCTGAGCGACGCTAAATCCTACCTTTTCGCAGAAGATGTCGATCGCATCGACTAGGCCTTCCTCATGGAGCTTCGGCAGCCACTCTTGGGCGATCGCCTCAATGTAGGCGTCCGCCCGGCCGGCGTACTCGGGGGGCAGTGCGTGCGCAGCCAGCAACGTCGTGGTGATGGTGACCGGAAGCGCGTGCGCGAGCGACCTTGCGACCCGCAGCATCTTGGCCTCATCCTTCAGGGTGAGCCCGTAGCCTGACTTGATCTCGACGGTAGTAACGCCTTCCGCGAGCAGCGCCTCGAGCCGCGGCAGGCTTTCATCGAAGAGCTGCTGCTCGGAGGCGGCCCTCACGGCGCGCATGGTCGAGAGGATGCCGCCGCCCGCCCGGGCGATTTCCTGATAGGAGCGGCCGCGAAGCCGCTCGGAGTACTCCGCCGCTCGGCTGCCGGCGAACACCAGGTGGGTATGGCAGTCGATCAGGCCCGGCGTCACCCAGGCGCCGCGCAGGTCGTGTGCCTCGTCCGGACGGTACTCCCCCGGCAGATCACCCTCCGTGCCCACCCACTCGATGCGCGCACCCCGGGTGAGAAGGGCGCCGGGGGCAAAGCGCGTCATGGCGGCATCGCAGGCCGCAATTCGGGCGTTTCGCCACAGGTGCAGGGCGTCAGGCATGGCGACATTATCGCTCGGTGCAGCCGAACCTGTTTCCCTACTGGCGCCATTTGGGTACAATGCGCGCCCCCGCGGGCCTCGGCCGCGGGGTAGTCCAGAAAGCCCCCCGAGGGGCTTTTTGTTTTTTACGGGCCTGACGGCCCTTTATTTTTTGGACGACCATGCCCGCGACCTTGCGAGAGCGGCTCATCGCCCTCATCGAGCCCCTCCTTGGGCGGCTGGGCTACGAGCTCGTGGAGCTCGAGCATACCGCGGGACGCGGGAGCGCCGTGGTGCGACTCTTCATCGACAGTCCCCAGGGAGTGGGGCTGACCGACTGCGAGCGGGTGAGCCGGGAAGTGTCGGCGCTGCTCGATGTCGAGGACCCGATACCCACCGCGTATACGCTCGAGGTCTCCTCGCCGGGTTTCGACCGGGTGCTGCGCACCCCGGCGCATTTCGCGCGCTTCGTCGGTGCGCGGATCGCGGTGGAGCTCGCGGTGCCGCGCGAGGGGCGGCGCCGTTATACCGGCACGCTGGTCACGGCGGATGATGCGGGCATCGCGCTCGAGGTCGACGGACAGCGGGTCCCGATGTCGTTCGCGGAGATTGGTAGGGCCAGGCTGACAGGCCAAGGCTGACAGGCGAGAGGTGAAGTAGTGAACAAGGAAATCCTGATGGTCGTCGATGCGGTCTCCAACGAGAAGGGCGTCGACAAGGAGGTGATCTTCGAGGCGCTCGAGGCGGCTCTGGCCTCGGCTACCCGCAAGAAATACGGCGAGGAATGGGACGCGCGCGTCGCCATCGACCGCAAGAGCGGGGACTACGAAACCTTCCGCCGCTGGAAAGTGTTTGCCGACGACTCGACGGAGCTCGAGGCGCCGGAGCGCGAGCTGCGCCTGGATGATGCACGGGAGATCGACCCGAAGGTGGAGGCCGGCGGCTTCGTCGAGCAGCCGATGGAGTCGGTGTCGTTCGGCCGCATCGCCGCGCAGCAGGCCAAACAGGTCATCGTGCAGAAAGTGCGCGAGGCGGAGCGCCAACAGGTCG
>Ga0134128_10002351_pt1 | contig 23521 bp, 17 predicted proteins | sample KB31754_FD_96462 | JGI IMG/M metagenome (GOLD analysis project Ga0134128, IMG submission 96462) | Terrestrial soil microbial communities with excess Nitrogen fertilizer from Kellogg Biological Station, Michigan, USA - KB3-175-4 | ecosystem: Environmental > Terrestrial > Soil > Unclassified ... | reverse complement strand
GGCCCGCTCCAGCCCGGGCCCGCGACCTGCTGTCTCGATCCCGTCGGTGCCGGATCGATGGGCGGCAACCTTTTGGGTGGGTGGCGCATCCTTGGGGCGTGACCGATGACGAAGAGGGCTCAGCGAGTGCGGAGCTTGAGGTCGGGCTGGATCGCGAGCTGGGCGTCGGGATGGAACGCGAGTTGGCCGTGGAGGCGTTGTTCTTCGCGTGGTATCCGCGGTTGGTGCGGACTGCGTTTGGGCTGGTTGGGGACTGGGCGCTGGCTGAGCAATTAGTGCAGGACGCGTTCTTGCGGCTGTGGCGGCGGTGGGCTTGGGTGCGGGACCCGCGGGCGGCGCCGGCATACCTGCATCGGACCGTGGTGAACCTTGCGCGGGCCGCGCTGCGGCGGCGGGTCGTTGAGCGGCGGGCGCTGACGCGGGGTGGGTTCGATCAGCGGGACGAATGGACGCAAAACGTCGAGGAGCCGCATGTGGGGGTCGTGATTCGGCAGGCTATCGAGACGTTGCCGTATCGGAAAAGGGCCTGCGTTGTGCTGCGGTACCTGGCTGGACTGTCGGAGGCCGAGACCGCCGATGCGCTTGGGGTGTCGGTGGGGACGGTCAAGAGCCAGACGCACAAGGCGCTGCGGCAACTGCGGGAGTTGCTTGACGAGCCAGCCGAGATCACGCCGGGAGGAGAGCGGGCATGAGCGGGATCGACTTTGAGCGTCGGCTTGAGGACTTGCTGGCCGGCTACGTGGACCGGCCTGCGGAAACTGGGGCGGCCTGGAGGCGGTTCGTCGCGCGGCGGCGGGTCGCTCGCGTGGAGCGAACCCGGCGGCTGGTGGCGGTGAGTGCCGCCGGAGCGGTGGCGGTGGCGGCGGTGGTACTGCCGAATGTAATGCGGCCGGGCGACGGCAGGCACGGCCCAGCCCAGTCGCCCGCCGGGCATGGGCTGGCGATTACGGGACGGATCGCCATCCCGGGGCGAGTCCACGGGCCAGGTGACACCCGCATGGTCGCGGCGGTGGCCGGGCTGCGCGGCCAGGTCTGGGTCATGACCTACAACGGCGATCTGGCCAGGATCGACCCGCGCGGTGACCGGGTGACATTGCGGAGGCACCTGGCCGGGCTGACCGCACTCACGACTGGCGCGGGGGCGGTCTGGGTGCTCCTCGCGGTCAGGCGGCCGCACATCAAGGGGCAGTTGGTCAAGCTCGACCCGGCGACCGGCCGGAAGATCGCGAGCGTCGACCTGCTCCGTCATTGCGGGGCGATCAGCTTCGGCGGCGGCGAACTCTGGGCCGCGTGCGGCGACGGCCGCGGGACTGACTTCGCGCGGTTCGATCCGTCGACCCTGCACGTCCTGACGCACGGCGGTCCTGCCTATGGCGTCTCGGCCATCGCGGCGACCGCCCACGGTGTCTGGTACTCCTACCTCGGGAGGTCTGGCCTCAGCGGCTTCGTGGGCAGCGGGTCCAAGCTCAGCTGGGTGAGCGCCAGCGATCCGCCTGGCCCGCTGGAAACCAACTCGCTGGTGTACGCCAACGGCTCGCTGTGGGCGTTCGACGGCGGCGAGGACGTCGCGCGGATCAGCCCGGTCACCGGGCGGATCACCAAGTTCTACCGGGCGGACCGGTATGACCCGCGCGACGATCTCAACCTCAGCTTCTTCGCCGTGGACCGGGATTCGATCTGGTTCCTGCGGGCCGCCGGCTATCGCGGCACCGCCGTGCTGCGAGTGAGCCTTGCTACCGGGCGGCCCGTCGGGCGGGTTTCCCGAGTCGGCTCATGCGGTGAGCCGTGCTGGCAGATCTACCTGGCCCAGGGTTCGGCCTGGGTGCCCACGCAAACCCACCTGACCAGGATCAGCCTCGTTACTCCTCCTCGGCGTACAGGGAGTCGATGACGTCGGCGTACTTGCGGTGGATGATGCGCCGCTTGAGCTTGAACGTCGGCGTCAGTTCTTCGCTCTCGGCGGTCCACTCGACCGGCAGGAGGCGCCACCGCTTGACCTGCTGGACCCGTGCCAGCTGGGTGTTGGCCTCGTCGACGGCTTCGGTGACGGCGGCCAGCACCTGGTCGTTCTCGGCCAGTTCGGCCAGCGAGGTGGCCTCGATGCCCCGGGCCTTGGCCCAGGCCGGGGCTACCTCACCGTCCAGCGTGAGCAGCGCGACCACGAACTTGCGGCGGTCGCCGAAAGCCAGGGCCTGGCCGATCAACTGGTTGGCGACCAGCACGTTCTCGACGGCGGCCGGGGAGATGTTCTCGCCGCCCGAGGTGATGATCAGTTCCTTCTTGCGGTCGATCACCGAGACGAAGCCGTCATCGTCGATCGTGCCGATATCGCCCGTGTGCAGCCAGCCGTCCTCGTCCAGCAGCGCCGCGGTCTGCTCGGGCAGGTTCAGGTAGCCGGGGGTGTTGAGCGGGCCGCGGGCCAGGATTTCGCCGTCGTCGGCGATCTTGACCTCGATACCGGGGATCGCGCGGCCGACGGTGCCGAGCTTGAAGGCGTCGGCTGTGTTCGTGGTGAAGGCGCCGGTCGTCTCGGTCATGCCGTAGACGTCGAGCATCTTCATGCCCAGGCCGGCGAAGAAGGCGCCGACCTCGGGCGGCAGCGGGGCGGCCGCGCTGACCACGACCGTGGCCTCGCCCAGGCCGAGCAGGCTTCTGATCAGGTGCAGGACGCTGGCGTCGGCTTCGGCGAACTGGGCGGCCAATTCCGCCGACGGGGTCTGGCCGTACTGGCAGCTCTCCACGTAGCGGCGGCCGACCTCCATCGCGGCGGCGGTGGCGGCCTTCCTCGACTCGTCCTGCTCCAGGGTGAGCAGCGACTGGATGCCGGCCTGGATCTTCTCCCAGACCCTGGGGACGCCGAAGAACGCCGTCGGTTTCACCGCCCCGACCGTCTTCACCAGGTCGGTGGTGGCGTGGCAGAAGTAGGTGTGGCCGGCGCTGTAAGAGGCCAGGTAGAGGCTGAACATCCGCTCCGCGATGTGGGCCAGCGGCAGGTACGACACCCAGCGCACGTGCATCTGGGTGCTGCCGCCCATCTCGGCGGTAGTGCACTCGTACATGATCGCGCCGTGCGTGATCACTACGCCCTTGGGGTTGCCGGTCGTGCCGGACGTGTAGAGCAGGGTCGCGGGGTCGTCTGAGCCGATCGCCTCGACTCGGCTCGTCACCTCGTCGGCCGCGCCGCCGGCGGATGCTTGCTCGCCCAGGGCCAGGAAGTCCGCCCAGGTCATGAACTTCTCGCCGGACGGGCAGGCGCCGGCGTCGCGGACGATCACCTTGGTGATGCCGGGCAGGTCGTCGAGGAGCGGCTGCCAGCGGGCCAGCTCCGGCTTGCCGTCCAGGATCGCGATCCGCACGTCGCAGTCTCCCGCCACGTACTTGATCTGGTCGGCGGCCAGAGTCGCGTAGAAGGTCACCGGCACTCCGCCGGCGTGCACGATCGACTGGTCGGAGAGCACGTGCTCGTAGCGGTTCGGGAGCATCATCGCGACTCGCTCCCCTGGCTTCAGCCCGAGCCGCACGAATCCGGCGGCCAGCCGCAGCGAGGCGTCCCGAAATTCGTTCCAGGTCACCGTCTGCCAGGGTTCGTCGCCGTCCCGGTCGGAGTAGGCAGGCAGGTCGCCGTACTGCGCCGCCGTCGACGTCAGCAGGTCACAGAGCGTGCGACCGCCAACCTTGGCCTCGATCTCGGCCCGATCTGCCAGGACTGAAGTGCCCACTTACCCGCCTCCGTAACACGACATTGCGCTTGGCGGTATGCCACCATGTGCAGTTCACCGGGCGCAAGCGGCAGTTGGCTACAGTTCAGCAATGGGCAACCCATCGGCAGTGCGGCTGACTCAATACGCGCGCGGCGGCGGCTGCGCGTGCAAGATCCCGCCGGGCGAGCTGGAGGAGGCGGTCGCCGCGTTGGTGCCCGAGAATCGTCCGGCTGACCTGCTGATCGGCGTGGAACACGGAGATGACGCGGCCGTCGTGCGGATCAGCTCGGGTAGGGCGGTCGTAGCCACCGCCGATTTTTTCTCCCCGGTAGTAGATGACGCCAGGCTGTTCGGACGGATAGCTGCCGCCAACGCGCTGTCCGATGTCTACGCGGTCGGCGGCGAGCCGCTGGTCGCGGTCAATCTGCTGGGCTGGCCGCGCGACGTACTCAGTGCTGAGCTGGCGGCCGAGGTGCTGGCCGGCGGGCTGGAGATCGCGCGGGAGGCGGGCTGCCATGTGGCGGGCGGGCACAGCATCGATGATCCAGAGCCGAAATACGGGATGGCGGTCACCGGGCTCGCCGATCCTGATCGGCTGCTGCGGATCGACGGGGGCAAGGCGGGGCTACCGCTGTCACTCACAAAACCGCTTGGCACCGGGGTCTTGAATTCTTGGCATAAAGCTACCGGCCTGGTCAATCAGGCCGCTATAGACGTGATGACGTCCCTCAACTCCAAGGCCAGCCGGGACGCATTGCAGGCGGGCATCCGGTGCGCGACCGACGTGACCGGGTTCGGGTTGCTGGGCCACGCGTTCAAGCTGGCGCGGGCAAGCGGGGTTACGGCGGTGATCGACCACCGCTCGGTGCCTTTCATCGAAGGCGCGCGAGAAGCGCTGGGGAACGGTCACATACCGGGTGGGAGCCGGCGTAACCTGGCGTGGGTCGCACCGCACGCAGACTTCTCTGACTTGCCGGAATCCGAACTGCTGCTGCTTGCTGACGCGCAGACCTCCGGGGGTCTGCTTGTCGCGGGAGAGGTGCCAGGAGGCACGGTGATAGGTGAGCTAGTCTTGCAGTCAAATGCAGTACTTAAAGTAATGTAACCATTACGCTTAGTAGTTGTCGCACCTCCGATCCGGACGCGCTCGTCCTCGCGGGGGGCTCCGGGGGTCGCTCCCCCGGGCCGTAAAGGCGATGGCGAGCCGAGGAGGACACGTCCGTTGCAGGTACAGGCGGAGCTGGGCAGGGCCGATGCGCCGAACCCGATCGGGCGCCGGTCTCTGTCTTGGAACCGGACTCTCGGCATCGCCAGCGTGGTCGTCGCCGCCCTGTTCTTCGCTACCTCGCTCACCGCGTACCTGACCGACGCGTTCATTCACACCGGCGAGCTGCTCAACTGGTTCGACCTCAACGTCTATAACGACGCCGGCCTGGTCACCAGGCAACTGCCGGTTTACCTGTACAAATGGCAGCTCGGTCCGACCGTCAAGTTCACCTACACGCCATTCGCGGGGATCGTCTTCGCGGCGTTTTCCTACATCGGCTGGCCGCTGCTGCGCTGGCTGATGACCCTGACCAGCCTGCTGTCGCTGCCGATCACGGCCTGGCTGACGCTCGGCGCGCTGGGGCGTCGCGGCCTTGGCCGGGCCGCGATGGCGCTGGCGATCGGGGCGTTCGCGCTGTGGACGGAGCCGGTCACTAAGGCGCTGTTCCTCGGGCAGATCGAGCCGTTGCTGCTGCTGCTGGTGGCCTGGGACCTGACCCGCAACGATGAGTGGCGCTGGAAGGGCATCGGCATCGGCGTGGCCGCCGGGATCAAGCTGATCCCGCTGCTGTTCATCCCGTATCTGCTGGCCGCCGGGAAGATCAGGCAGGCGGCGGCCGCGACGGCCGCGTTCGCGGCGACGGTGGCGATCGGGTTCATCGTGCTGCCCGAGCCGTCGATCTCGTACTGGCTCAGCGGTTACTTCGTCCGGCCCGGCCGCACCGGCGGCGTCGACGCGCTGGTGAACCAGTCGCTCCTGGGCATGATCGCGCGCCAGTCCGGCGGCGGCGTGGCGGCCCAGCCGGCCTGGCTTCCGATCGCGGTCGGCGTCGGCCTGATCGGGATCGCCGGGGCGGCGTTGCTGGCGCGATCAGGAAGGCCGGTGCACGGCTGGGTGCTGATCGGCCTGACCAGCCTGCTGATCTCACCGATCAGCTGGGACCACCACTGGGTCTGGATCATCCCTGTCATCGCGCTGCTGGCCGGAGAGTTGATGACCAGTCAGACCTGGCGGCGGTGGCTGTTCCTCGCGGGAGCGGTCCTGGTCACCGCGCTGTTCGGGGCCTGGCCCTGGGACTACAGCGGACCTGATGCGTACGTGCCGCAGCGAGGTCTGGTCGGGTGGTTCGTGCGGCCGCCGCTGTCCTACAACGTGCTGGAGTTGCACGGGTGGCAGTTGCTCACCTGGAACCTGTTCGTCGTCGCCGGGCTCGTCATTTTCGTGATCATGCTGGTCGTGGCCGGGGTTTCCTGGCGGCAAGCCAGGAGGCCAGTGCCACCGGCACTGCCGTCGGCGCCGCCTCCGCCGCCCGAGCCCGAGCCCGCGCCCGAGGCCGAACCCGAGCCTCTGCCGAGCCCGATCGACGCGCTGCTGGCCCGGGCCGATTCGCTGCTGACTCCCCCGGGGTCCTGACCCGCGAAGGCCCGGCTCGCAGCTTGCCGTGTTGCTGCGGACCGGGCCTTGGAAGTCTGCTGGTTACGCGGCCTGGCGAAGCTGGGTCTGCGTGATCTCCTCGTGCCGGACTGGCTCAAAGAAGTTAACGGGCTTGTCGTACGCCTTGTTGTGCTTCCACCAGGCGAAGGAGCCGATGACCGCCAGGGCGATCAGCACGGCGACACAAGCCGAGATCCCGATGCCAGCGATTGCCACATTGATCAGGTGAGTGTCGAACGTCATCTCGTCCACCTACTTCTGAGGCCTTGCCCTTCCTCGGGCTGGCCTCGCTTTATGTGTACGTCGTTTACATCTCCTATGGTGCCGCCATTAAGTGAACGTTGTCAACATGTGGCTGTGCGACCTACGTCACACTCGCGGGATGCGGCTCTAGGGCGCTGGGCGCACGGGCCAGGGACGACCAGCCTCGAGGCAGCGCGGAGTCCGGGCTGCCGTCCGGAGTCCGCACCGCTGGCGTTTGCCGACACAGTGTCCAGTTGCTTAAGGTAGCTTTATAAATCTAGATTGAATATATGAGGTCTGACGAGGATCTGGATGTCGACGCGGTCGCCGGGGCGCTGCGGGTGAGCATTGGACTGCTGCTGCGGCGACTGCGGCAGGTGGGCGGCGAGGGCGGGCTGACGCTGCCGGAGACGGCGGTGCTCGCCAGGCTCGACCGGAACGGGCCGAGCACGCCCGGCGCCCTTGCGAAGGCCGAGGAGATCAGCCCGCAGGCGATGGCGGTCACGGTCGGCGGGCTCGAGGCCCGGGGCCTGGTCGCACGGCAGTCCGATCCGCAGGACGGGCGGCGGGCCGTGATCACTATCACCCAGACCGGGCTTGAGCTGCTGCGTAACCGGCGGGACGCCCGGACCGAACGGATGGCTCAGGCCTTGTCGGCCGGCTTCACCCCCGAGGAAGTCAGGCAACTGAAGGAGATCACCCCGTTGATCGAGCGACTGGCCCAATGCATTTGATCAAGACGGCAGGGCCGCCGGATCCGCCGGCTCCGGATGCGAACGACCGGTACAAGTGGGTGGCGCTGTCGAACACGACGGCGGGCGTGTTCATGTCGGCGCTCGACGGGTCGATCGTGATCATCGCGCTGCCGGCGATCTTCCGCGGCATCCACCTGGACCCGCTGGCGCCCGGCAACATCGCCTACCTGCTGTGGATGATCATGGGGTACCGGCTCGTCCAGGCCGTGCTGGTCGTCACCGTCGGGCGACTGGGTGACATGTTCGGGCGGGTCAAGATCTACAACGCGGGGTTCGCGGTGTTCACGGTCGCGTCGATCCTGCTGTCGTTCGACCCGTTCGAGGGTGCGCACGGTGCCCTATGGCTGATCGGCTGGCGGGTATTGCAGGCGTTCGGCGGTGCCATGCTCATGGCCAACTCGGCGGCGATCCTGACCGATGCGTTCCCGTCCGATCAGCGCGGGTTCGCGCTCGGGACCAACCAGGTGGCGGCGATCGCCGGGCAGTTCGTCGGGCTGGTGGCCGGCGGCGTGCTGGCGTTCGTCGACTGGCGGGCGGTGTTCTGGGTCAACGTGCCGGTCGGCGTGTACGGCACGATCTGGGCCTACCGCAAGCTCCGCGACAACGGCGAGCGCCACCCGGGGCGGATCGACTGGTGGGGCAACGTCACGTTCGCGTTCGGCCTCGGGGCGATCCTGACCGGGATCACGCTCGGGCTGCAGCCATACCACCATCACACGATGGGATGGGCCAGCCCGGTGGTGGTCGTCCTGCTGGCCGGTGGCGTGCTGGTGCTGGCCGCGTTCGTGGTGATCGAGCGGGCGATCTCCGATCCGATGTTCGAGCTCGGACTGTTCAAGATCAGGCAGTTTACGGCCGGGAACGTGGCCGGGCTCGCGGTGTCGATCGCGCGGGGCGGGCTGCAGTTCATGCTGATCATCTGGCTGCAGGGGATCTGGCTGCCGCTGCACGGCTACAACTTCTCCGACACTCCGCTGTGGGCCGGGATCTTCCTGCTGCCGCTCACCTTCGGAATTCTGGTGGCTGGACCGACCTCTGGGTACTTGTCTGATCGGTTCGGGGCACGCGGCATCGCTACCGCCGGCATGGCGGTGTTCGGAGCCAGCTTCATCGGGCTGATGCTGCTGCCGGTCGACTTTCCTTACTGGGCCTTCGCGCTGCTCATCGGTGCGAACGGGATCGGCGGCGGGATGTTCGCGGCACCGAACTCGTCTTCGATCATGGGCAGCGTGCCGGCCAGGCAGCGCGGGGTGGCGTCCGGGATGCGGGCGACGTTCCAGAACTCAGGGACGGCTCTGTCCATCGGGGTGTTCTTCTCGCTGATGATCGCGGGGCTGGCGAGTACGTTGCCCCGGACTTTGGCGGGCGGGCTGCAGGCGCAGGGAGTTCCGTCGGGCGTCGCGCATCAGGTTGGGTCGCTGCCGCCGGTTGCGTCGCTGTTCGCCGCCGTGCTCGGAGTCAATCCGCTGCAGCATCTGCTGGCGGCCAGCCGGGTGCTGTACGCGCTGCCGGTCTCGGCTCAGCGGGCGATTACCGGGCGCAGGTTCTTTCCTGACCTGATTTCCGGGCCGTTCGCGCACGGGCTGGTGGTGGTGTTCGCGGTGTCGGCGGCACTGGCGGTTGCCGCTGGCCTGGCGTCGCTTCTGCGCGGCCGGGCGGTTAGATCTCCCGAGCAGTGATGCCGGCCAGGATGAATTCGCTTGTCTTGGCCATCGCGTTGGCTCGCTCCTGCTCGTCGAGCAGGGACAGCGGGCCGTCGAGCAGGAGGGTGGCCAGACCGTGCACGGCGGCCCAGGCGGCGATTTCAGCATTGGGGCGGCGGTGCGCGGCCAGCACTCCGTTCTCCACCAGGTCATCGAGCACGCCACTCACGAGGGCGAACGGCCCGTTCTCCGGATGCTCCGCGGCCTCGGACATGGGCTGGTCAGGACAGCGGCAGAACGCGGTCCTGAACAAGCCAGGGTCGTTCAGGGCGAAGCCGAGGTAGGCGCTGCCCAGGGCGCGCAGGCGCCTGATCGACTCCTGGGCGGGATCGGCTAGCGGTTCGCTGGCCTCCAGGCTCGCCCGCATGGCGTCGGCCAGGGCGCCGAGCGCTCGCTGCCTCACCGCGCTCAGCAGCGCGCCATGATCGGCGAAGTGGCGGTAGGCGGCGGCCGCGGACACTCCCGTCGCGCGGGCGGCAGCCCGCAGCACCACCGCATCCGGTCCGCCCGCGCGGGCCATCTCGGTCGCCGCGTCGGTGAGCGCGTTGGGAAGGTCGCCGTGGTGGTAGCTGCTCCGCTGCTGGCTGCGGTGCTGACCTCGTCCGCTTACAGTCGTCGCCATCAAGCCATAGTGCTGCAACAACTCCAAGTTGACAACGTTCACCTTGGATATCGGGCCGGGCGGATTACTGTATGGGACAACTGGCACGAAAGGACGTGGGTCAATGGCTGTCGCCATCGCGCTAGCGGCCTGCGCGGCGTTCTGCTCGGCGCTGGCCGTGGTGTTTCAGCGGGTAGCGCTTGAGTCGGCACCAACCTCAAACGACCTGAGTCCTCGCCTGATCCTGCACGCCCTGCGCAGCCGGGGCTGGCTGGTTGGATTCGCCTTGATGCTGTGCACGTTCGGATTCCAGGCGACCGCGTTGCGGTTCGGGCAGCTCAATGTCGTGCAGCCGGTGCTGACGATGGAGCTGGTTTTCCTGGTGGCCATTTTGGTGGTCGGGTTCCGCCGCTGGGTTGGCTGGCGCGAGGTGCTCGGAATCGCGGGCGTCGTGATCGGGCTGGCCGGGTTCTTCGCGTCGGCGGATCCGGCCGTCGGCAAGGGGCAGCCGGACCGTACGGCCTGGGCCGTGGTTGCCGTCGTTACCCTGGTCGGCGCCGTGGCCCTGGCGGCGGCGGGGCGTACCGGGCCGCGGTGGTGGCGCGCCGCCGCGCTGGGGTCGGCGGCCGCCGTGTTGTTCGCGGACAATGCCGCGATTATCAAGGCCGCGACAAGCTTCTTGCGGCACGACAGCCTGCTGCGGTTGTTCGCCACGCCGGATCCGTATCTGATCGGGTTGTCCGGTGCGGCCGGATTGTTCTTGCTGCAGGGGGCACTGCACGCCGGGCCGATCACGGCGTCTCGAACTGCCAACGTCGTGGTGAATCCGCTGGTGAGCATCGTGATCGGGACTACTGCCTTTGGAGAGCGGCTGCATTACGGGGCGGCGGCGGTGACGGCGCAGGTGGTGGCGCTATTGGTGTTGTGCGCCGGGATCGCGGTGCTTGGCCGGTCTCCGCTTGTGACCGGCGAAGGCGGGGAGGCCGGGGACGAGTACCTGGCGGGCGGGCGGAGCCCGGTGGCGGCCGAGGTTGTTGCGGAGGCTGTGCCGGTGGTGCCCGTGGTGCCGGTGGTGCCCGTGGTGCCCGTGGTGCCTCCGGTTCCGGAAGGGCCGGCTTCGCTGTCGTCGTGATCACCTCTTGCGCTCGCCGGGGATCTGAGCACTTGATGGCGCCGTCGGCCTCGGCGGCCGTCGAGTGATCGCGCCAGTAAAAGTCGACCCGGCCAAGAGGTCGGCCATCACCAACTACCCAGACCTGCAGTTCGGGGATGGGCAGGCCGCCCTGAGCGAAAACCAGTCGCGCCAGGGACTCAAGAGGAGATCTGCTCAAGAGGTCGGCTAATTGAGATGAGCTTCGAGTCATCACCCGGTCCGAGCTAGTGAACAAGTGGCGCCAAGCCGATGACAAGCGCGGGGGTGCGGGGGTCGGCGCGGCTGAGGCGGTGCGGGAAGGGCCGGCTGGCTCGGTGCCGCATACGATGAGCTAGTGGCGGTTTCTGGAGGCGTGGTGCTGGCCGGAGGGCGGTCCACGCGAATGGGCACGTCCAAGGCGGCGCTGGAGTGGCATGGATCCACGCTGCTGCTCCGCACGGTCGGCGTCGTGGCGCGTGGGTGCGGTGGCCCGGTGGTCGTGGTGCGCGCTCCTGGCCAGGAACTGCCGGCGCTGCCGGAAAACACCCTGGTGGTCGACGATCCCCTGGAGGGCAAGGGACCGGTTCAGGGCATCGCCGCCGGGCTCGGGGCGCTACGCGGGCACGCCGACGCCGCGTTCGTATGCTCGACGGACATGCCGTTTCTGCATCCGGCTTTCGTCCGCCGCGTGCTGGGCGCTCTCGGTGACAGCGAAGGCACCGGCGTCGCTCTGCCGGTTGCCCGCGGGTTTAAGCAGCCACTAGCCGCGGCGTACCGGGTCTGCCTGGCGGACGCGGCCGAGCGCCTGGTGGCGCAGGACAGGCTTCGGCCGGCCTTCTTGTTCGATGAGTGCGTGGTCGAGCAACTGGACGATGAAGCGCTCAGGCAAGATCCGGTGCTGGCCGCGCTCGACCCGGACCTGGATTCAGTAGTGAACGTGAACACCCCTGCCGACTACCAGTCGGCCCGGGCCCGGCCGGCGCCGGAGGTGATCATCAAGCTTTTCGGGACCCTGGCCAAGGGCGGCGGCAAGAGCGGCCCGCACGTCGTCCGGGCGGCCAACGTCGGCGCCGCCGCCGAAGCTGTTGGCCTGGTGCTCGATCGCCACGTGGCGGCGGCGCTGAACGGCGACCAGATCACTCGCGACGGCCAGACGCCGCTGGTGACGGGCGACTCGGTCTTCTTCCTATCCGCGGACGCCGGGGGCTGACATGACGGCCGGCGGCTATTTCGGGCAGGCACTCGTGGTGGACGCGGCCACCGGTACGAGCGGAATCCAGACCCTCCCAGATAAGGTTCTGCGCTCGTATATCGGGGGTTCCGGTCTCGGCGCCTGGCTGCTGTACCGCCTCGGGACTCCGGGCGCCGGAGCCTTGGACGAGACGGCACCGCTCGCGTTCGTGTTCTCCCCGCTCGTGGGCACGCCGCTGACCACCAGCGCTAAGTTCGCCGTGGTAGCGAAATCGCCGCTGACCGGGATGCTGACCGACGCTCTGGCCTCCAGCCAGTTCGCGATCGCCGGAAAGCTCACCGGGCATGACGCCATCGTGATCCGCGGAACGGCGCCGCAACTGTCCGTCCTGCTCGTCGACGGGCAAGGCACCCGCCTGATCGATGCCCGGCACCTGGCTGGCCGCACCGCGGCCCAGACGGACACCGAACTCCGGCAGCAGCTTGGCCGCGGCTGGCGCGTGGCTGCGATCGGCCCGGCGGGTGAGCACGGCGTCCGGTACGCGACGATCTCACACGACGGCCGGCACGCGGGCCGGGGCGGCTTGGGCGCGGTCATGGGCGCGAAAAACCTGAAGGCGATCGCGGTCCGCTCGGCGGCGAAGGTCGCGACGGCCGACCCTCGCGCCGTACTCGCGGCGGCGCGCGACCTTCGCGAGCGGTCGTTCGGCCCGGCGACGGAGAAGTACCGCGAACTCGGAACGCTCGCCAACCTGCTGGCCTTCAACGCGATCGCCACGCTGCCGACGCGCAATTTCCAGGCCGCTGAGTTCGAGGGAGCGGACCGGCTAGCCGGGCAGGCGGTGGACGGGGACGTCGAGGGGATGCGCCGGGTAGCGCGCAGCAGCTGCGCGTCCTGCACGATCGGCTGTGAGCACATCTACCGGGTCGGCGGGGGCAAGAAGGCACGCGTCGAGTACGAGAACGTGTTCGCCCTCGGTCCGATGTGCGGGGTAAGCGACCCGGGCGCGGTGCTCGCTGCGAGTGCCCGTTGCGACGACCTTGGCATCGACACGATCTCGGCGGGCGGCACCATCGCCTGGGCGATGGAGTGTGCCCAGCGCGGCCTGGTCGACGCGCCCTGGCTCCGCTTCGGCGACCCGGCCGCATTGCTGCGCGCGCTCGATGAGATCGGCACCCGCAGTACGTCGCTCGGCTTGCTGCTCGGAGAAGGATCGAGGCAGGCATCCCGGACGGTCGGCGGCGAGTCCGCATCCTTCGCGCCGCACGTCAAGGGCCTGGAGATGCCCGGATACGAGCCTCGCACGCTGCACGCCATGGCGCTGGGCCTGGCGGTGAACGCGCGGGGCGCCGATCACAACCGGTCGGGTGCCTACGAGGCGGACCTGTCGGGCGACCTGGACCGGCTGGACGGTGGAGACGCGCATGTAGCGGCGGCGATCGAGACCGAGGACCGGGCCGCGATCATGGACTCGCTGATCATGTGCAAGTTCCTGCGCGGGGTGTTCAGCGACCCGTTCGGGGAATGGGCGGGGCTGCTGGCGTCGGTCACGGGCTGGAATGTCTCCGCCGGCGAGTTGCGGGCCACAGCCCGCCGGATCGTGCTGGCCAAACGGGTCTACAACATTCGCGAAGGCTGGCAGCGCTCCGACGACTGGCTGCCCGACCGCCTGCTCAACGAGCCCCTGACCCTGCCGTCCGGCCGGGTAGCTACACTCACCGCCCACCGCCTGCGGACGATGATCGACGCGTACTATCGGAATCGGGGACTTGATGATGAAGGGCGTCCAGACCGTCGGCTCGCATCCGGCCTCGGCTTGGACTAGCACGAATCGGAGGCGGATACTGCCGGTATGGCTATAGCTGCCCCGGAGAGCACAGGAACGGTGACGCTCACGATCGACGGACGTGAGATCACCGCCAGGGAAGGCGCCACGATCTGGCAGGCCGCTAAGGCCGCCGGCATCGACATCCCGGTGCTGTGCCACGACGAGCGTTTCGACCCGGTGGGCGTCTGCCGGTTGTGCGTGGTCGACGTGGGCGCGCCCGCGTTCGCCGCCTCCTGCGTACGGGCCTGCGAGAACGGGATGTCCGTCAAGACGAGCACGCCCGACCTTGAGCGCAGCCGCGAGATGCTGGCGAAGCTGCTGATAAGCGACCAGCCGCCGTCCGAGCGCGACCCTAAGCAGACCACGACCGGCGACAACGAGCTGACCGCCCTGGCCGAACGATTCGGGCTCACCCAGGCCGACCTCGCCCTGCCGACCGCGTCAGGTCGGGGTGCTGACTTGTCGAGCCCGGTGATCGCGGTCGACCACGACGCCTGCATCCTGTGCGATCGGTGCGTGCGGGCCTGCGACGACATTCAGGGCAACGACGTGATCGGGCGCACTGGCAAGGGTTACGACACCCATATCGCGTTCGACCTGAGTGACCCGATGGGAGCCTCGTCGTGCGTGTCGTGCGGTGAGTGCGTAGCGGCGTGCCCGACCGGCGCGCTGACGAATAAGCCAATCCGCAACATCCCGATCCGGCCGCGCAGCGACTTGGACGCGGTCGATACGGTCTGCCCGTACTGCGGGGTCGGCTGCGCCCTCACCTACTACGTGGACCGTGACAAGGGCGCGATCGCGTACGCCGAAGGCCGGGAGCAGCCCGGCTCACAGGGGCGGTTGTGCGTGAAGGGCCGCTACGGCTGGGACTACGCCGCTTCGCCGCAGCGCCTGACGGTGCCGCTGATCCGCCGGGAGGAGTCCTACCCGAAGGGAGCGCTGTCCGCCGACGTGCGCGGCGACATGGTCGCCGGCGGCGAGGGCAACGACCACGGGATGACAGGCAACGCGGGCCCGAGCGGGAAACGCAAGGGCGGTAAGCGCGGACGCAAGCCCGGCGGCCTGGTTGACTACGCCGAGGTGCTGCCGCATTTCCGCGAGGCGACCTGGGAGGAAGCCCTCGACCTCGTCGCGCGACGCCTATCCGAGATCTACGCGGACGGCGGTCCTGGCGCGATCGCCGGATTCGGCTCGGCGAAGTGCTCCAACGAGGAGGCCTACCTCTTCCAGAAGCTGATCAGAACCGGATTCCACACCAACAACGTGGACCACTGCACCCGCCTGTGCCACGCCTCTAGCGTGTCGGCCCTGTTCGAGGGGATCGGTTCCGGCGCGGTTTCCACTACCTACGGCGACATTAAGAACGCCGGGGTCGCGATCGTGACCGGCAGCAACTCCACGGCGAACCATCCGGTCGCGTCCAGTTTCTTCAAGCAGGCCCGCCGCAACGGCACGACGATCATCTACGTGGACCCGCGCGCCGACAAGATGGCCGACCACGCGGACATCTACTGCCAGCTCAAGCCGGGCACCGACGTGGCCTTCTACAACGCGATCATGCATGAGATCGTCCGGCTCGGACTGACTGACGACGAGTACATCAGGACCCGGACGTCCAACTTCGACAGCCTGAAAAAGACCGTCGCGGACTACCCGCCCGAGCGCGCCGAGCAGATCACCGGCGTTCCGGCCGACACGATCAGGCGGGTCGCGCGGCTATGGGGCAGCGCCGGGGGCGGCATCATCTTCTGGGGCATGGGCATCTCCCAGCACACCACCGGCACCGACAACGCTCGCTGCCTGATCGCGCTGTGCGCGATCACCGGGAACATCGGCAAGCCGGGTACCGGCCTGCACCCGTTGCGCGGGCAGAACAACGTGCAGGGCGCCTCGGACATGGGCCTGATCCCGATGTTCTACCCGGACTACCAGAAGGCCGATGATCCCGGCGTCAAGGCCAGGTTCGAGCAGGCCTGGGAGGCTACGGACCTGGACCCGGTGAAAGGCCTGACCGTCACCGAGATCATCGGCTCTGCGCTCAAGGGCGGCGTGCGCGGCATGTACATGCTCGGCGAGAACCCGTTCCTGTCCGACCCGAACATCAACAAGGTCCGCAAGGCCCTGGCCAAGCTCGACTTCCTGGTCGTGCAGGACATCTTCCTGACCGAGACGGCCGAGTTCGCCGACGTGATCTTGCCAGCGTCTTCCTACCTGGAAAAGGACGGCACCTTCACCAACACCGACCGCCGCGTGCAACTCGGACGCAAGGTGCTCAACTCCCCCGGCCAGGCCCGGGTGGACTGGGAGGTCGTGCAGGACATCGCCAACCGGATCGGCCTGAACTGGCGCTACCAGACCGCGCGGCAGATCTTCGACGAGATGGTCACTGTCATCCCGAGCTATCAGAACCTCACCTATGACAACCTCGGCCCGACCGGCAAGCTGTACCCCAACCCGGATCCGGCCCGCAGCGACGGCACCGTGGTCATGTTCACCGAGAAGTTCAATACGAACGACGGCCTGGCCCACCTGGTGCCGGCCGAGTGGCTGCCGGCGAAGGAACTGCCGGACGAGCAATACCCGTACGTGCTGAATACCGGACGAATGCTGGAGCACTGGCACACGGGCTCGATGACCCGCCGGTCTTACGCGCTCGACGCGATAGCCCCCAGTGCCCTGGTCTACCTCCACCCGGACGACGCCGCCGAACTGGGCCTGGAAGACGGTGACATGGCCCGGGTCAGTTCCCGCCGCGGCGTTATCGAACTGGCGACGAAGGTTTCCCATCGGGAGGCCAGGGGCAACTGCTTCATTCCGTTCCACTTCAGGGAAGCGGCCGCGAACCTGCTGACCATCGACGAGATCGACCCGTTCGGGAAGATCCCCGAGTTCAAGTTCTGCGCCGTCCGAATCGACCGGGCCAATGGCTGAGGCCCAGGCGCGCGTGCCCGGCGTCGAGGCCAGGGCTGGTAAGTTTCCCGGCCCGAGCCTGATCCCGGCGCTGAACGCGATCCAGGCACGGGTCGGCTGGCTGCCCCGCGAAGAACTGGTCGCGCTGTCTCGCGAGGTGCGCCGGCCGCTGTACGAGATCGAGGGGCTCGTCTCGTTCTACCCGCACTTCCGCACCGAGCCACCGAAGAAGACCGAGATCCGGGTCTGCCATGACCTGTCCTGCTGGCTGCGCGGTGCCGACGCGAAGATCGACGCGATCAGGCAAAAGTACGGTGCGGCGGCCGATGTCGAGATCGTCGAAGGATCCTGCCTCGGCCGGTGCGACATCGCCCCCGCGGGTACCGTCAACGAGCAACCGCTGGCCCTTGAGACCATCGAGGAGCGGTTGCCCGAGGCGGCCCGCGCGACGGCACGGACGCCCGGCGAATCCCCCGTGCGGTGGCCGAACGACCCCTATTCCGCGGTTGGTGACAGATACGCCGTGCTGCGAGACCTGCTCGCGGGGCGAACCGATGCCGCGAGCCTGATATCCGCGCTGAAGGACGCGGGCCTGCGCGGGATGGGCGGTGCCGGGTTTCCGGCCGGCCGCAAGTGGGACCTGGTCGCGGCCCAGGAGGCCACGCCGAAATACGTGATCTGCAACGCCGACGAATCCGAGCCGGGCACGTTCAAGGACCGGGAGATCCTGGCTACCCAGCCGCATCTGGTTCTGGAGGGCATGCTGCTCGGAATGCTCGCGGTGGGCGCCAGCGAAGGCTGGGTGTTCATCCGGCATGAGTACGGCCCGGAAGAGCAGATCATCCGCCGCGAGATCGAGAATCTGCGCGCCGCCGGACTGGTCGGCCCGCGGCTGGCGGTCGAGGTGTTCACCTCACCGGGGGGCTACATCCTGGGCGAGGAATCCGCGCTGATCGAATGCATGGAAGGGCACCGCGGCGAACCACGTAACAAGCCGCCGTTCCCTGGCACCTACGGCCTGTACGGCAAGCCGACGCTGATGAACTCGGTCGAGACGTTCGCGCACATTCCGGTTATCGCGCGCAAGGGCGCGGCCTGGTGGCAAGCCCAGGGCAAGGGCGACCACGCCGGGCTGAAGTTCTTTGCCGTCTCCGGCCACGTTGCGCGCCCGGGCGTGTACTGCGTCCCGATGGGTACCACCGCCCGTGAGTTGCTTGACCTGGCCGGCGGGGTCGAAGGGGGCAGGCCGCTCGGCGCGATCCAGCCGGGTGGCGCGTCGTCCAACTTCATTGGGCCCGAACAACTCGACGTGGAACTGGACTTCGGCACCGTGCAGGCGGCCGGCTCAATGCTCGGCTCCGGCGCGATCGTCGTCATGGCCGCGGGTACCGACCTGCTCGCCGCCGCCGTCAACGTCCTGCGATTCTTCCGCGACGAATCGTGCGGCAAGTGCGTACCTTGCCGGGTCGGCTCGACGAAAGCACACGTCATCCTCGACGGCCTGCTCAAGACCGGTGGCGGCCCTGGCGAAGTGAACGGCGAGATACCCGACCTCGCCGACGTGATGCGCCGAACCTCGATTTGCGGGCTCGGCCAGGTCGCGCTGGGTCCGGTGATGAGCGTGCTGCGCCTGGCGGAAGATGACCGCGCCGGGAACCATGGCTGACGCTGGATTGGCAAACACAGGCGGTCCGGTATCCGGACGGTCGTCCGGATACCGGACAGCGGGGCGGGAATTCTTCACCACCCGGACGGTCGCCGACGCGCTCGCCGGCTTCCGGCCCAGGCGGCGCACCGGTACCGAGACGGTGCCGCTGGCCGCTGCGCTGCGCCGGATTCCGGCCGGGCCGGTCACCGCGCCGCACCCACTGCCCGGGTTCGCCCGCTCCACCGTCGACGGCTACGCCGTCCGCGCCGCCGACACCTACGGCGTCTCCGACGGCCTTCCCGGCTACCTCACCGTCATTGGCGCCGTCCGCATGGGTGCGGAGCCGGATACGACGGTTACGGCCGGTTCGGTGGTCGAAATGCCGACCGGCGGTGTCATTCCGCCCGGTGCGGACGCGGTCGTGATGGTCGAGTACACCGCCGAGGCCATGCCCGGCACGATCGAGGTAGTCCGGCCGGTCGCTCCGGGCGAGGGCACAGTCCGGGCCGACGAGGACGCCAGACCCGGCGACGAGCTCGTTCCCGGCGGTCGGCCGCTCCGCCCGCAGGACCTCGGCATGCTCGCCGCCGCCGGCGTGACGTCCGCGACCGTGCACGCCAAGCCGGTCGTGACGATCTTCTCCACCGGAGATGAGGTGGTCCCGCCTGGGGTCGCGGAACTGAAGCCGGGGCAGGTGCGGGATGCGACCGCGTCCGCACTCGCCGCGCTGGTGGCAGACGCCGGCGGCGAACCTGTCCTCGGCGGGATCGTGCCCGATGATCCAGGTGCGCTGGAGAAGGCGCTGCGCGGCGCGCTGCCGGCCAGCGACCTGCTGGTGATTTCCGCCGGGTCTTCGGTCGGCGCCAGGGACGAGACCGCTAACGCCGTCGCCCTGCTCGGCCCGCCGGGCATCTGGTGCCACGGCCTGGCCATCAAGCCCGGCAAGCCGACGCTGCTGGCTGAGTGCGACGGCGTGCCGGTGATCGGGCTGCCAGGTAACCCGCGCTCGGCGCTCGTGGTGTTCCGGATGGTAGGGATGCCAGTCGTCCGCCTCGTCGGAGGCTGCACGGTACCGCCGCCTGAGCCGTCGACCCGGGCGGTGCTGTCTCGGGATCTCGCATCCGCGAGCGGCCGGCTCGATATCGTGCAGGTCAAGATCAACGAGGGGGTTGCCGATCCGGTATTCGGCCTGTCGGCGCTGTTGTCCGTGCTGACGGAGGCCGATGGCTACATCGTGATCCCGCAGGAGGCGACCGGGCTGGATGCTGGCAGCGAAGTGGACGTAATCCTGTATGCCTGACAAGCCGGCCAACAGCCCGTTCATCCACGACGTCCCGGCCGCGCAGGCGCTGGACGCCTGGCGCGCCGCCCGCGAGGCCGCCAAGTGCCCGGAGCGGCTGCCTGCCGCCACCGTGCCGGTCGCCGAGGCTGCCGGGCTTGTCACCGCCGCCCCGGTGTGGGCCGTCCGCTCATCTCCCCCATTCGATGCCGCCGCGATGGACGGCATCGCGGTCCGTTCCGCCGACACGACCGGCGCGAGCGAGACCACCCCGCTCTGGCTAGGCCCCGCCGACTACGACATCGTGGACACCGGCGACCCGATGCCAGAAGGCCGCGACGTTGTGGTCATGCGCGAGCATGTCCACTACGACGAAGCGGGCCGCGCCGAGCTGCGCGCCGCCGCTCCCCCGTACCAGCACGTCCGGTCGATCGGCGAGGACGTGAGCGCCGGCGAGCTGCTGCTTCCGGCGGGCCACCGGCTCCGCGCCGTCGACCTGGCGGCCGCTGCGGCCGCCGGGGCGACGCACCTGTCGGTTCGGAAGAAGGCTCTTGTTCTCATCCTCCCGACCGGGGATGAGGTCAGGCCGATCGGGACGCAGACCGGGCCAGGAGAAATCCTCGACACGAACTCGCTCATGCTCGCCGAGCAGGCGCGGGAGGCGGGATGCGATGCCCGCACGTTGCCGATCGCGCCAGATGACCCCGATCGAATCACGGCGGTCGTCACCCAGGCCGCCCCGGAATGCGATCTGCTGATCGTGATCGCCGGATCGAGCGCCGGGCGAGACGACTACACCGCGCGGGTCGTCGCGACCGCCGGCACGCTGGCCGTGCACGGAGTCGCGGTGCGACCTGGGCACCCGGTCGTGCTCGGCGTCGTAGGGCAGACGCCAGTGCTGGGCGCGCCCGGCTACCCCGTGTCGGCGGCGCTCACGTTCGACATCTTCGCGGCGCCCGTGCTGGCGGAATTGTCCGGCGCGCCGCCAAAGCAGCGGCCGCGCGCATCGGCGCGGCTGGCACGCAAGCTCGCATCCCCCCTCGGCATGGACGACTGGGTCAGGGTCCGGGTCGGATCCGTACGCGGAGACCTGGTAGCGACGCCACTGCCGCGCGGCGCCGGGGTCCTGACGTCACTCGTCCGCGCCGACGGGCTGCTCGTCGTGCCCGCCGGCGTCGAGGGCCACCACGCCGGCACGTCAGTCCAGGTCGACCTGCTGCGGGGGCTCGACGAGATCACCGGAACCATCGTCGCGGTCGGCTCGCACGACATGGTGCTCGACCTGGCCTCCTCCTTCCTGCGCGGCACTGACCCGATCGTGACGCTCGCGTCGTCCAATGTCGGATCCCTGGGCGGGCTCGTCGCACTGCGCGACGGCCTGTGCCATATCGCGGGCTCCCATCTGCTCGACCCCGCCTCCGGCGAGTACACCCTGCCGTACGTGGACCGGGTGTTCGGGGCCGCGGCAGGCGACGTGGCGGTGGTCCGGCTGGTGCACCGGTCGCAAGGGCTGATCGTGGCCGCCGGGAACCCGCTGGGCATCTCCGGGCTGCCTGACCTCGTCTGTCCCGGTGTCCGGTACGTCAACCGGCAGCGCGGAGCGGGAACCCGGGTGCTGCTCGACGTCATGCTGGGACAGCAGGACCTCGCTGCGTCCTCGATCGAGGGCTACGCGCGGGAGGAGCCGACCCACCTGGCGGTCGCGGCGGCGATCGCATCCGGCCGCGCCGACGCCGGCCTCGGGATCATGGCGGCCGCGCAGCCGTTCGGGCTCGACTTCGTGCCATTGGTCACCGAGCCATACGATCTGGTCATCGCGCCGGGCGCCCTGGAGTCGCCGCAACTCGCGCCCCTGTGGGCACTGTTGCGGTCAGATCGCTTCAAGGCGTCCGTAGAGGAACTCGGCGGATATTCGGCCAAGGAAATGGGTCGCCGAGTGCGCTTAACAGGCACACCGGAGCGAGTAGTACGGCCGACTTCGCTGTCGTCGTGATCAGGACAGATTCGAGGCCCTTCGTAGTGCCGCGTTTTGGGCGAAGGCGGCTCGGATTGACTGGATTATCTGGCCGGGGGTGGCGTGGATTTGCTGCCAGGTGAAGTGGACGACCTGGAATCCGGCCTGGCGGAGGTCGTCGTCGCGTTGGAGTTGGTGCTGGGCGCGGGTGGGATCGGAGTACTTGATCGCGCCGTCAGCCTCGGCGATCGTCGAGTGCGCCGGCCAGTAGAAGTCGGCCCGGCCGAGCGGCCGGCCGACACCGCCCACGTCACCTCCTATCCAGGCCTGTAGTTTCGGCGTTGGCAGGCCGCCTTCAGCAAAGACCAGTCGCGCAAGCGACTCTAACGGGGACTCCGACAGCGCATCGCTGAAGTCAACCGCGCGGCGAGCTTGGGCGATTCCTGGCCAGCGGGCGCAGCGGTCTATGACTGCATAAAGCTCCTTCTTGGTCGTCTGCTTGCCGTGCAGCGCCGAATCCGCCGCCACCACGCCTTCTCGCAGAGAGGTCGTGCGCGCGACGTCGATTACGGTCCTGGCTACCGTAGTAAGTGGGACGCCGCACCGGACCATGCGATGCTCGGCCGGAAGCTCGGAGACGTGCAAATTGATGGATGGTCGTCGGCTCCAATTGGTTCGCGGAGATTTGAGCGGCAGGCTCACCGATACGGAGGTCGGATTAGGGCGAGTTAACAGGGCAAGCTTGTGGATTGCCGCGGCGTGGGCGTGACTGCCGACGGATTCGGGCCCGGCAATCGCGCAAGCTGCAGCGACCCGAAGCGCGTCCAGGCCGCGCTCGTTAGTTGAGAGCTGCTTGATCTGATCGGATCTGGCGTAGAGGCCGCGAGCCGTCCGGGTCAGAACGCCGCGCCCAACCAAGATGTTGATCTTCGATTCCGTCAGACCAGCACTGGCGAGTTCGGCGGCGGTCACAATTCCGGCTAACCGTCCCGTATGGGGCAGTTCATCAATTGTCATGTCCGCAGATTCGCACATGGCTCTGACAGTGGCGGCCGACGCCGTCCGCAATCCTCCGCCGCATCCCGCACTTACCATCCATTGCGGCGACTTGCCATTCATTAGACTTGAATTTTGTCGCTTATAACCCGTTTTGCGAAAGGGCAATCGACAGTAAGTGCTCGCAACGGATGGTAAGTCACCGCAATGGATGGTAAGTGCGGCTCGAAGGCCAGGCGGCGTGGAAGACCTGGCGGTACTGGACGGTGGTCTGCCGGCCTCCGTGGGCGGCTGCGCGGCCCTCCATGCGCGGCTGCGCGACCTGGACCTCCGTGGGCGGCTGCGCGGCATCCGTGCGCGGCGACCTGAGGGCCCGGCGCCGGCTAAACCGGTCGATTCCGGTAATCCGCCGATAAACCGGCCAATTCACCGCCAACGCGGTCGCGCCACATTGTTCATCTAACCACGGGCATAACCTCAAGGCAGCACCGGATAGCGCCGGCTGTGCGTCATTACCGAACGGAGGACGGCTGTGAGCGACCGGACCGCGCGTCGGCGCGTAACGCGCATACGGTTCCCACGAGACGGCGCGGCCGAGTTGCCGCCTCTGGTCAGCGAGCGCGCCGACCTGCTCGCCGCCGAGGAACCGCTCGGCATCAGGATCGCCGGCCAGGCGGTGAACCTGACCATGCGCACGCCCGGCGACGATCTCGACCTCGCAGCCGGATTCCTGTTCAGCGAGGGCATCGTGACCAGGCAGGACCAGATCGCCGAGATCAAGCTCTGCGACGGCACCACCTGCGGCCACGCCGGCCACGACGGCCTGGGCAATATCGTCGACATCCGGCTGGCCGGCGGGCAGGCGGCGGGCGAGC
>Ga0134128_10002350_pt1 | contig 23525 bp, 21 predicted proteins | sample KB31754_FD_96462 | JGI IMG/M metagenome (GOLD analysis project Ga0134128, IMG submission 96462) | Terrestrial soil microbial communities with excess Nitrogen fertilizer from Kellogg Biological Station, Michigan, USA - KB3-175-4 | ecosystem: Environmental > Terrestrial > Soil > Unclassified ... | reverse complement strand
GGTAGCGCTTTTCCATCAATTGGCACAGCCGATCGCGCTCGCGAGCGCCGGTCCATCCCAGCCGACAGCGCGCCCGGTAGACCTGATACACGGCATCGTCCGGCCGGAGCTTCAGCTTGTCGCGAGGCGGGTAGGAGAGGGCCTGCGCGAGCTTTCCCAGGAACGCGTCGACCTCGCGATTGCGCGCCTCGGGAAACTCGCGCCGCCACTGCCGGCCCTGGCAGGGGCGCCCATGGTAGGGCTGCGGCGGCCCGCCCACGAACACGTTGATGATCGCCCTCGCGCAGCCGGCCAGGTTCACGGTGCTGGGTTCGCCCGTCGCTTGCAGACGGCCCCGTTATAGCGCGCCGTTCGAGGGCCGTGCAGTGAAGTCGCGCACAGATTGGCGGGCGGGACGCTTCATTTCGTGCCGATTGCTGTCGGCGGGCTTGCGGCGGGCGCTACGCGTTTTGCGGCGCGGGCGGCGGCGAGCAGGCGCTCTCGCGCTCCTGCAGCGCGCGCCACTGGATCTTTCCCGTCGCGGTCTTCGGCAGCACGTCCAGGAACTCGACGATGGTCGGCACCTTGTAGGCCGCCATCTTCCCGCGCGCCCAGGCGATGATCTCGTCGCCGGAGACCTGCCCGCGCCGGCCCTCCTTGAGCGCGACCACCGCCTTCACCGTCTCGCCGCGCCGCGCGTCCTTCGCGCCGATCACGCACGCCTCCCGCACGTCGGGATGCGCATAGAGGAGGCTCTCCACTTCGGCGGGCCACACCTTCATGCCCGACGCGTTGATCATGCGCTTCAGCCGGTCGACGAGGAAGAAATAGCCCTCCTCGTCCACGCGCCCGAGGTCGCCGGTGCGAAACCAGCGGCGGCCGTCGCGCTCGAAGAACACCTCCGCGGTCGCCTCGGGCTTGCCCCAGTAGCCGCCGAACACCTGCGGCCCGCTCGTCACGATCTCGCCCACTTCGCCGGCCGGCAGCTCCTCGAGCGTCGCGGGATCGACCACCATCGAGTGCGTATCGAAGATCGGGATGCCCAGGCATTGCTTCTTCGGCCGATCCGGCGGATTCACGTGCGAGGGAGCCATCGTCTCCGTGAGCCCGTAGCCCTCGACGAACTCGATGCCGAGCTGGTCGTGGAGCCTGGTCGCGACCGCCTCGGGCATCGCCGCGCCGCCGCCGCTCATGCGCTTCAACGTTCCCAGCTCGAAGCTCGCGGCGTTGGGGCTCGCGAGGAGATCGACCACCATGGTCGGGATGAGCGACCAGGCGGTCACCTTGTAGCGCGGGATCAGCGCCGCGGCCACCTCGCGGTCCCAGCGCGGCAGCATCACGACGGTGCTGCCGGTGTAGATCGGGCCGTTCATGCTGTTCTGCATGCCGGTCACGTGGAAATACGGCAGCACGGCGAGGTAGACCATTTCCGGCACGGTGCGGAACCACTCGCCGCCCGCGACCAGCGTGTGCATCACCGAGCGATGCGTGTGCGGGCAGCCTTTCGGCTCGCCGGTGGTGCCCGAGGTGTACGGCATGCACGCGAGGTCGGCCGGACCGGCGGTGTGCTCGGAAGGTGCGCAGTTCGCCGCGATCGCGTCGGACCACAGCGTGACGTTCGGCCCGGCGATCGGCTGGCGCGGCAGCCTGAAGGCCTCCGCGACCTTGAGGTCCGTGGGTGCCGTGAGGTAATCGGAATACGCGGCGACGATCGCGTGCGCGATGGCGCCGTCCTGCGCGAGCGGCGCCGCCTGCGGCCACAGCTCCTGCGCGACGATCGCGGTCTGCGCTCCGCAATCGCGCAGGTACACGCGCAGCTCGCGCGTGAGGTTCATCGGGTTGATCGGAACCGCCACCGCGTCGGCGCGCAGGATCGCATAGTAGGCGATCACGAACTGGAGGCTGTTCTGCGCGAAGACGAGCACGCGATCGCCCTTCGCCACGCCGCAACGCCGCTGCAGGAATCCCGCGAGCTTGCCGGCCTCCGATTCGAGGCGCGAGAACGTCATCGCGTTGTCGTAGCAGACGAACGCGGGCTTGCCGGGGTAGCGCCTTGCGGAGATCTCGAGGTTCACCCACACGCTCGTTTCCGGCAGGGTGAGGGAGCGCGGCAGATCGCGCGGCCACACGGCGAGATGGGGTTCCGGCACGAGGTCTCCCGCAATGTTCGAATCGCGCGAAGGTAGAGGGCCCGCGCCCGCTTGGCAAGTCCCACCATGCAGCGGCCGTGCCATTCCGATCATTCGGCGCTGGACAAGGGCCGTGCGACCGACTCCAGCGGCTTGCATTCGGCGTCCACCCCCAGCCGCCAGGCGATCCCCGCCGCTGCGATCATCATGGCCGCACCCAGCCCGTATCCCACCGCGACCGCGCCGCGCTCGCCGCTTCCGACCAGCACCCCGAAGAGCCACGGCGCCGCGATCCCGCCGATGCCGGTGCCGAGCGCATAGAAGAACGCGATCGCGAGCGCCCGCACCTCGAGCGGGAAGCATTCGCTCACCGTGAGGTACGCCGAGCTCGCCGCGGGCGAGGCGAAGAAGAACACCAGCGTCCACGCCGCGGTGAGCGAAGCCGCGCCGAGGAGCCCTGGCACGAAGAGAAGCGCGGTGAGCGCGAGGAGCGCGCCGGAAGCGAGGTAGGTGCCGGCGATCATCCTGCGGCGCCCCCACGTATCGAACCAGCGGCCGAGCAGCAGCGGTCCGAGGAAGTTGCTGGCGGCGAACGGCAGGAGATAGTGCCCGACATCCACGGGCGCGACCGAGTAGAAGCGCCCGAGCACCAGCGCATAGGTGAAGAAGATCGCGTTGTAGCAGAACGCCTGCGCCGCCATGAGCGAGAGGCCGAGGATCGCGCGGCGCGGGTACAGGCGGAAGAGGCTCGCGCCGAGGTCCACGAAGCTCGCCGCGCGGCCCCGCAAGCGCAGGCGCAGCGGCGCGTGTTGCGTTCGCCCGCCGGCCGCGACGCCCGCCTCGCGCTCCACCCGCGCCGCGATCCGCTCCGCTTCCTCGCGCCTTCCGTGCAGCAGCAGCCAGCGCGGGCTCTCGGGAAGCAGCCGCCGCAGGACGAGGATCGCGAGGCCGAGCGTCGCCCCGATGCCGAACGCGGCGCGCCATCCGAAGTCCGGCGGAAGCACTCCTGGCGCGAGCAGCGCGCTCGATCCGATCGCGCCGAGCGCCGCGCCCACCCAGAAGCTGCCGTTCACCGCGAGGTCGGTGCGTCCGCGATAGCGCGCGGGGACGAGCTCCTGGATCGCCGAGTTGATCGCCGCGTACTCGCCGCCGATTCCCGCGCCGGTCACGAAGCGCGTGAGCGCGAAGAACACGAAGCCGGGCGAAAGCGCGCTGAGCGCCGTGCCCGCGATGTAGACGCCGAGCGTGACGAAGAAGAGCCGCTTGCGTCCGTAGAGATCGGCGAGCCATCCGAACAGCAGGGCGCCCAGCACGGCGCCTGCGAGATACGCGCTCGCGCAGATGCCCACCTGCGCATCGTCGAGCCGCAACGCGGGGCTCGCCTCGAGGGCGCCCGAGATCGCGCCGGCGAGCGTGACCTCGAGCCCGTCGAGCACCCAGGTGATGCCCAGCGCGACGACGACGAGCGTATGGAAGCGCGACCAGGGGAGCGCGTCGAGGCGCGCGGGCACGTCGCTCTCGACGAAGGAGCCGGCCGCCGCGGGGGTTCGATTCACGTTGTTCGACTCCTGCAGTGCCGTCCGGACCAGCATTGTCATGCTTCGGAACGGGCGTCCCGCCACTAGTTCCCCTGGCGGACGATCGCTTGCGCGCCGCTTAACCTCGCACAACTAGCGTCGAGCCATTGCGCACCCCGTGTCCCGGAGGCGACATGCTCGGCGAGAAGATCGACTATTGGCTGCTGCGCCCCCTCGCTCACGCCCGCAACCGCGCCACCGAGGAAGAGCTCGACCGCGAGGGCTCCACCAGCCTCCTCGGCGACCAGCAGGCGACGAAGCTGCCGGCGATCCTCGACCGCTTCGAGGGGCACTTCCCGCTCTCGCCCTCGCTTCGCTATCTCGACATCGGCTGCGGCAGCGGCGAGCTCACGCTCGCGCTCGCGCGGCGCATCCGCGAGACGTACAAGCGCGCCCCGCAGATCGTCGGCGTCGATTTCCTGCCGCGCTTCGTGCAGCGGGCGCGGGCGATCGCGAGCGGCAGCGGGCTCGAGGAGCACGTGCGCTTCGAATGCGCGGACATCCACCACTGGGAGCCGCCGCATCCGTTCGACGTGGCGATCTCGTTCGACGCGCTCGAGCACATCGCCAACCCGCGCGCCTTCCTCGCCTCGATGAGCCGCTACCTCGCGCCCGGCGGCGTCGCCGCCGTCTCCTTCGGCCCGCTCTTCCACTCGCCGTTCGGCGACCACATGGACGAGTTCTTCCGCGTGCAGCTTCCATGGCGGGGCCTGGTCTTTTCCGAGCGCGCGATCCTGCGGCTGCGCAGCGAGTTCTATCGGCCCACCGACCGCGCGCGCAGCCTCACGGAGGTCGCCGGCGGCCTGAACCTCATGCGCTACTCGGAGTTCCTGCGCCACGCACGCGAGACCGGCTGGCGCTTCCGCTACCTTCGCACCAACACGTTCCTGCGCAACCGCGCCGCGCGCCGCCTCGCCTCGTCGCTCGCGGGCGTGCCGCGCGTCGGCGACTACTTCATGCACAACGTCTACGCGGTAATGGAGCCCGCGCGCGCGCCCGGTCAGCCGGATTCGCGCAGGGCGGCGGCGGCGTAGCCCGCGGCGAGCGCGATGAGCGCCCAGTCGACGAACGAGATCCAGCTCGCCCACGCGCGCGACACCGGATAATCGGCGAGCTCCCGCAAGGACGCATGCCAGTGGACGCGCTTCGGCCGGCCCCGTCAAGCCGCGTTGCGCGGCGGGCTCGTTCCACGTAAATTGTCGTTCCCCGAGTCGGTGAACGACGCCCATGAGCAGGAAGGTCACCGTATATCGCTTCCGCCGCTTCGTCGACGGCCGCGAGATCAGCCCGCGCCACATGATGGGCACGCCCGACGCGATCGCCCTCCTCGACCGCTGCGCGGTGATCTGGGACACGGCGCGCGTCGTCGACTCGAAGCTGCTCGAATCCGGCTTCTACTTCGAGGACGCGAAGTCCACCTACACCGAGATCGAAGTGCCCGCCCTGGAGAAGGGCTGAAGGCCTCCCTCCCCCTGGGGGAGGGTCGCGTCATTCCTCCAGCGACTCGAGCAGCCGCTGCCTTCCCGAGCGGACGTGCTCCTCCGCGATGCGCCGCGCCTCGGCGCCGCGGCCCGCGACCAGCGCATCGAAGATCGCCCGGTGCTCGAGGTTCGAGCGGCGCATCTTCGCCGGATAGTTGAACTGCGACCTGCGGAAAAGGTGCAGCTCGTTCACGCACTCGCCGTAGACGCGCGCGGCGCGGCGGTTGTCGGAGAACTCGAGGAGCGCCGCGTGGTAGCGCAGGTTGAGCTCGTAGAAGCGGGCGCTGCGCTCCGACTTCGCCGCCTCGTCCATCTGCGCGACGAGGGTCGCGAGGATCTTGCGGCGCGCCGGCGTGAGGCGCTCGGCCGCGCGCTCGACGGCGAAGCCCAGCAGGAGCGCGCGCACCTCGTAGAGCTCCATCATCTCGGCGACCGTCACCTTGCGCACGAAGACGCCGCGATTGGGCACCGGCGTCACGAGCCCCATCCCGGAGAGCACGCGGATCGCTTCGCGAATGGGGCCGCGGCTCGTGCCCATCGCGCCGGCGAGCGTCGCCTCGTTGAGCCTCTCGCCGGGCTTCACGCGGCCCGACTCGATGAGGCGCTTGAGCTCGCCCACGATGTGCGAGGCGAGCAGGCGCGTGGGACGGGGACGGGTGGCGACGGCCATGGGAGTCTCGGGTCGGGCGACAATTAACGCACACCGCGCGGGAAATGTCATCGGCCGCGCGGCTTTTGTTGACACTTTCGCGGGGCGCGGCCTACGCTACGCGTTCCTCGCAAGGCTCCCCATGACGCACCTCGAGCTCGTCGACCTCACGAAGCGCTATGGCGGCGTCGGCGCCGTGGACGGCGTGAGCCTCGCGGTGGAGCAGGGCGAGTTCATCTGCCTGCTCGGTCCCTCGGGCTGCGGCAAGACCACGACGCTGCGCATGATCGCGGGATTCCTCGAGCCCGACGGCGGCGAGATCCGCGTGCAGGGCGAGACGGTCTCGCGCGCGGGCCGCATCGTGCCGCCCGAGCGGCGCAACATGAGCATGATCTTCCAGAGCTACGCCGTGTGGCCGCACATGACGGTGCTCGAGAACGTCGCCTACGGGTTGAGGATGCAGAAGCGCCCGGCCGGGGAGCGGCGCGAGCGCGGGCTCGCGATGCTCGGCGCGACGCGCCTCACCGAGCACGCGTCCAAGTACCCGGCGGCGCTTTCCGGCGGCCAGCAGCAGCGGGTGGCGCTCGCACGCGCGCTCGCGCCCAATCCCGCCATCCTCCTCCTCGACGAGCCGCTCTCGAACCTCGACGCGAACCTGCGCGGCGAGATGCGCATGGAGATCCGGCGCCTGCACGAGCAGTTCGGCAACACCTCCATCTACGTGACGCACGACCAGATGGAGGCGATGACGATGGCCGACCGCATCGTGGTGATGAACGCCGGGCGCATCGAGCAGATCGGCACCCCGCAGGAGGTGTACGACGCGCCGCGCTCGCGCTTCGTCGCGCGCTTCATCGGCGCGAGCAACGTGGTCGACGCCACGCACCTCGGCGGCAACCAGGTCGAGGTCGCCGGGCGCGCGCTCGCGGTCGGGCTGGGCGACTTCGCGGGCGCCGGCCGCGCGATGAGCTTCTGCGTGAAGACGCACGACATCGAGCTGCTGCCCGATGGCCGCGTCGACGGCGACAATTCGCTTCCCGGCGTGGTGCGCAGCCACGCCTACCTCGGCAGCCATCGCGACTACGTGGTCGACGTCGGGCAGGAGCTCCTGGTCGCCGCGCCGGCGAGCCTCGATCTCGCGCCCGGCGCGCGCGTGGCCGTGCGCTTCCGCCCCGAGCGTTGCCGGGGATTGGTTCAATGAAAGGCGTCGGATCCTTTTCGGAAATGGGGTCAGATTACTTTTCCGGAATGGCAGCCGAAACGAAAAAGTAATCTGACCCCATTTTCGATTTCGGGTCCGAGCCGGTTTTTCCATCGCCAAGGAGGAGAAGAATGAAAACGCACTGGAAGATGACGCTCACGACGCTCGCCGTCGCGCTCGCCGCGGCCCTTCCCGCGGCGGCGCAGAATTCCGACGTCGCCGCCGCCGAGAAGGAAGGCAAGGTCGTGTGGTACACCTCGGTGGACGTGAAGGTGGCCGAGAACATCGCGCAGGAGTTCCGCAAGAAGTATCCGAAGATCGACGTCGAGGTGGAGCGCTCCGGCTCCGAGCGCGTCTTCCAGCGCGAGAACGAGGAGCACCAGTCCGGGATCAAGCATGCGGACGTCGTGAACACCTCGGACTCCACGCACTTCATCACGTGGAAGAAGCAGAACATGCTCGCGAAGTACGTGCCGGCGGGCGTCGACAGCATGCCGCAGGAGTATCGCGACCCGCAGGGGTACTACGCCACGTGGCGCGCGACCCTGTGCGTGATGGGCTACAACACCAACATCGTGCCGCCCGACCAGGTGCCGAAGGGATACGAGGACCTGCTGCAGCCCAAGTGGAAGGGCAAGCTCACCAAGGCCCATCCGAGCTACAGCGGCACCTCGCTCACCGGCACCTACGCGATCGTGAACAAGCTCGGCTGGGGCTACTTCGAGAAGCTCGCGAAGATGGACGTCCAGCAGCTGCAGTCCACGACCGCGACGCCGAAGAGCATCGCGAGCGGCGAGCGGGCGGTGATGGTGGACGGCAACGAGTACAACATGTTCATCGAGATCCACAAGAAGAGCCCGGTGAAGATCATCTACCCCGTCGAAGGCACGCCGTTCGTCTCCTCGCCGGTCGCGGTCTTCGCCGACGCGCCGCATCCGCACGCCGCGCGCCTCTTCGCCGACTTCCTCTTCAGCGTTCCGGTGCAGCAGTATCTGGTCGACAAGGGCGGCCTGCGCTCGGTCGTGCCGGGCGTGAAGGATCCCGCGGACCGCACGCCGCTCAAGGACATCAAGGTGATTCCCGACGATCCCGAGGGATTGCTGCCCAAGGTGGACGAGATCAAGAAGCGCTACGCGGCGCTGTTCGGCGGCGGGAAGTAATCGCTTGAAAGCCAACGTCGTTCCCGCCCCCGACGAAGTCGCCCGGGGGCAGGCTGCGTCGGCAACCCGTCCGATCTCCGCTTCGACGGTACCGGGGTTCCGGTCGGCACGGGAACGGCGTTTCTCCTTCGATCCCACCGCGCCCTTCTCGATCGCGATGGCGCTCGTCCTCGCGGTGCTGGTGCTGCTGCCGTTGGGCTGGCTCGCGGTCACGAGCGTCACCGACGATTCGCACGTCCACTTCACGCTGCGCAATTATCGGTCGCTTTTCCTCGACCGCGAGCTCCTCGAACCCTTCTGGGTGACGCTGTGGACCTCGGCGGCGGTGGGATCGCTCTGCGTCGTCTTCGCCGCGCCGATGGCCTGGCTGGTGTCGCGCACCGACCTTCCCGCCAAGCGCCTGCTGCGCATGCTGATCCTCGCCTCGTTCGCGACGCCGCCCTTTCTCGGCGCTTTCGCATGGGTCCTCCTGGGCGGGCCGAACGCCGGCCTCGTGAACAAGGCGTACTACGCGCTCTTCCACCTGCGTCCCTTCGACGCATCCCCGCTGGTGAACATCTTCTCGGCGTGGGGCATCGTGTTCGTCACGGCGCTCTACACGTTCCCGTACGTCTTCACCTTCGTCGCGACGAGCCTCGACCACATCCCGAGCGACCTGGAGGAGGCTTCCGCGATCCTCGGCGCGCGCTGGTGGCGCACCGCGATCGACGTGACGCTGCCGCTCGCGATGCCCGCGCTCCTCGCCGGCTTCCTCGTGGCGTTCCTGCAGTCGATGACGCTGTTCGGCCCCGCGGCGATCCTCGCGCTGCCCGCGAGCATCGACACGATGACCACCAAGATCTGGAGCTTCTTCCAGTTCCCGCCCAAGCTCGGGCTCGCGGCCGCCGCCTCGCTCCCGCTCCTCGTGATCACCGTGGTGCTCCTGCGCGTGCAGGCGGCGGTGATGGGCAAGCGCGGCTATTCCGTGCTCGGCGGCAAGAGCACCGGCGAGCGACGGGTCCGCCTCGGCGCGTGGAAGGTGGTGGCGCTCGCGCCCTTCGCATTGGTCCTCGCCTGCTCGGTGCTGCTTCCCTACGGCGTGCTCGCGTGGACGGCGTTCGTGAAGAATTATTCGGCTCCGGTCGCGGGCAACTTCACGTTCGACAACTGGCGCTTCGTGTTCCTCGAGTTCAGCCAGACCCGGCTCGCGCTCACCAACACCTTCCTCCTCGGCGTTTGCGCCGCGACCGCGGGCACGATCCTCGCGACCGCGATCGGATACCTGAGCCTGCGCAAGCTCGTGTGGGGCCATCGCTCGCTCTCGTTCCTCGCGACCGCCCCCGTGGCGATTCCCGGCATCGTGCTCGCCGTGGGGCTCTTCCTCGCGTACACGCATGCGCCGCTCGTGCTCTACGGCACGCTCGGCATCATCTTCCTCGCCTACCTCACGAAGGAGATGCCGGTGGGCTACCAGCAGGTGAGCTCGTCCCTCAGGTCCGTGCACCCGGAGCTCGAGGACGCGAGCCGCATCTTCGGGGCCACGCGGCTGCGCGCGCTCGTGGACGTGACGGCGCCGCTCATCCGCAACGGCGTGATCGCGACCTGGATGTTCATCTTCATCGGCTCCATCCGCGAGCTTTCCGCGACCATCCTGCTCTTCACCGCGAAGACCAAGACGGTGTCGGTCACCATGTTCGACCTGCGCGAGAGCAACGACTGGGGCCCGATCGCGGTCCTCGCCCTCAGCATGCTCGCGATCACCTTCGCGATGATCCTCGCGATCCAGTTCTTCACCGACCGGAGGAGCGCTTGAAAGACCTTCCCGTCCTGGGCCTCATGCTCGGCGACTGCACCGGCATCGGCCCGGAGCAATGCGCACGCATCCTCGCGGACCGCCGCATGGCGCCTCATGCCCGCCTGCTCGTGGTGGGCGACGCGCGCGTGCTCGAGCAGGGCGCGCGCGACGCGAACGTGAAGCTCAGGATGCGCGCGTATCCCGCCGCCGAGGCGGTCGAATGGTCGCGCGCCGACGAGGTACCGATGCTCGACCTGGCGAACCTGGACCCCGCAAGCATCCCGCGCGGGAAGATGTCGCCGGAGTCGGGGCGCCTCACCGGCGAGACGCTCGCCTTCCTCGTGGAGCTGGCGCTCGCGAGGCGCGTCGACGGCATCACCTTCGCGCCCCTCAACAAGGCGGCGCTGCACGCGGGCGGCTGGAAATTCAACGACGAGCACCAGATGTTCGCCCATCTCACGAAGCACCGCGGCTACTTCGGCGAGATGAACGTGCTGGACGACAAGTGGATGTCGCGCGCCACTTCGCACGTATCGCTGCGCACCGCGATCGAGCAGATCACGCAGCAGCGCATCGAAGAGGCGCTCACGCTCGCCGACGCGACGATGCGCGGCGCGGGCTTCGAGCGGCCGCGCATCGCGGTCGCCGCCCTCAACCCGCACGGCGGCGAGAACGGGCTCTTCGGGCGCGAGGAGATCGAGATCATCGCGCCGGCGGTCGCGGCCGCCGCGGCGCGCGGCATCGCGTGCCGGGGCCCCTTCCCCGCCGACACGGTCTTCATCAAGGGCTTCGGCGACGACTTCGACGGCGTGCTCAGCATGTACCACGACCAGGGACAGATCGCGACCAAGCTCAAGGGCTTCAACCGCGGCGTCACCGTCACCGGGGGCCTCGCCACCGTCTTCACCACGCCGGCGCACGGCACCGCCTTCGACATCGTCGGCAAGGGCGTCGCGACCACCGGCGCGCTCGAGAACGCGATCCGCCTGGGCAGCCGCCTCGCCGCCTCGCGCAGGCACGTCATTCCCGTCACCTGAGCTTGATCCCGTACCTGAACGTCATTCCCATACCTGAACGTCATCCCGTACCTGAACGTCATTCCCATACCTGAACGTCATTCCCGCGAAGGCGGGAATCCACCCCGACCAACGCGATCGAACATGGCCACCACCGCCCCCGAAAAGACGAAGGTTTCTCCCGTCACCGATTACGTCGCCGGATTCGTCGCCTCGACGAGCCTCGCCGACATCCCGAAGGACGTCGCGCACCTCGGCAAGCGCTCGGTGCTCGACGGCATCGGGCTCGCGCTCGCCGGCGCCGCCTCGGAATGCGGGCGCATCGCGCAGCGCTACCTGCGCCAGCTCGGCATCGAGAGCGCGAAGGGGAGCACCGTGATCGGCACCGACCAGCGCCTTCCCGCGCGCTTCGCGGCCTTCGCCAACGGGCTCGCGATCCATGCCGACGACTACGACGACACCCAGCTCGCGGTCGCGAAGGATCGGGTGTACGGCCTGCTTACGCATCCAACCGCGCCGGCGCTTCCGCCCGTGCTCGCGCTCGCGGAGCGCGACGCGAGGAGCGGCGCGGACCTGATGCTCGCCTACCAGGTCGGCGTCGAGGTCGAATGCAAGGTCGCCGAGGCGATCCTGCCGCGGCACTACCAGGCCGGCTTCCACAGCACCGCGACCTGCGGCTCGATCGGCGCGGCGGCGGGCGCCGCGAAGCTCCTGGGCCTGGATCGCGAGGCGACGCGGCGCGCGCTCTCGCTCGGCGCGACGCAGGCGGGCGGGCTGCGCGAGAACTTCGGCACCATGACGAAGCCCTTCCACGCCGGGCGCGCCGCGGAGAACGGCCTGGTGGCGGCGGAGATCGCGGCGCTCGGCTTCACCGCATCGCCCAACGGCCTGGAGGCCGACCGCGGCTTCTTCCGCGCGGCGGGGGGCGGCTACAGCGCGGAAATGATCGAAGGCAAGCTCGGCGATCCGTGGACCTTCCACTTCCCCGGCGTCTCGATCAAGCCGCATCCGTCCGGCTCGCTCACGCACCCGGGAATGGGCGCGATGCTCGAGCTCATCGTGAAGAACGACGTGAAGCCGCAGCAGGTGAAGCGCGTCACGGTCGGCACCAACCACAACATGCCGAACGCCCTCATCCACCACCGGCCGCGGAACGAGCTGCAGGCCAAGTTCTCCATGGAATTCTGCATGGCGATCCTCCTCCTCGAGCGCAAGGCCGGGCTGCAGCAGTTCACCGACGAGGTCGTGAACCGGCCCGACGTGCAGGCGATGGTCGAGAAGGTGCGCTTCGGCGTGAACGAGGAAGCCGAGGCCGCCGGCTTCGACAAGATGACCACCATCATCGAGGTGGAGCTCGTCGACGGCAAGGTGCTCCGGACCCGCGCCGACTTCGGCAAGGGCAGCCCGGCGAATCCGATGAGCGACGCGGAACTTTCGGAAAAATTCCGCGAGTGCGCCTCCTGGGGCGGCCTCGAGCGCGACCGCGTCGAGCAGGTGCTGAAGGTGATCTGGAACATCGAGGAGCTCGCCGACGTGAACGAGCTCACCCGGCTGCTGCGGGGAAAAGTCCTTGGAAGCGCCGATGCCCGCCGATCCAACGCCGATGCCCGCCGATAAGAAAATGCGGGAGAGCCGAATGTCATGCGCCCCACTTCCGCACGAGCACGAGCCCTTCTCCGATCGGCGTTCATCGGCCTCGCATCGGCGAACATCGGCGCTCCATGTTTGAGGGCTTTCAGGTAAGGGACGTGGAGACCGCCGGAGCGCGGATCCGCCTGCGCGTCGGCGGAAGCGGCCCGCCGCTCCTGCTGCTGCACGGCAATCCGCTCACGCACGTGATGTGGCACAAGATCGCGCCCCGCCTCGCCGAGCGGTACACGGTGGTCGCGACCGACCTGCGGGGCTACGGCGACAGCGCGAAGCCCTTCGGCGGCGACGATCACTCGGCCTACTCGTTCCGCACGATGGCGCAGGACCAGGTCGAGGTGATGCGCGCGCTCGGCTTCGAGCGCTGGCGCGTGGCGGGCCACGATCGCGGCGGGCGCGTCGCGCACCGCATGGCGCTCGACCATGCCGAGCGCGTCGAGAAGGTCGCCTTCCTCGACATCGTGCCCACGCTGCACATGCTCTCCGACATCCCGCTGCGCTGGGCGGTGGATTCCTACCACTGGTTCTTCATGGCGCAGCCCTACGACTACCCGGAGAAGATGCTGGAGGCCTACGGGCTCGAGCGCTACATCCGCAAGAAGCTCGACAAGAAGGGGGTGGGCCTGGGCGGCTTCACGGCCGAGGCGCTCGCCGAATACATCCGCTGCTGCACTCCGGAGAACATCCACGCGGTATGCGAGGATTATCGCGCGGCGGTCGGCATCGACCTCGAGCACGATCGCGCGGACCTCGGCCGCAGGATCGAGATGCCCATGCTCGTGCTCTGGGGCGAGAAGAGCCACGTGAACCGCAGCTACCGGCCGATCGAGGCGTGGAAGGAACGCGCGGCCGACGTGCGCGGAAAGATGTTGCCGTGCGGGCACTATCCCGCCGAGCAGGTACCCGAAGAGACGTTGTCGGAGCTGCTGCAGTTCTTCCGATAGGAGCGAGGCCATGGAACGCAGGAAAGCGGGCGATTTCGCGCCGCAGGTGCTGCAGCCCTTCGACGGTTTCGTGCACGGCCGCATCTCGCGCCGCGAGCTCCTCGATCGCGGGTCGCCTGCTACGGCGTGCCGCCCGCGGCCGCGGAAGCCGCGAAGCTCTCGTGGCAGCGCTCGGTCGAGTTCTTCCGCCGGCGCCTGAACGCCTGATGCCGCACCTGCCCGCCTCCCAGGCGCTCGCCCGCTTCCGCGTGATCGACCTCACGCAGGTGCGCGCCGGCCCCACCGCCGCGCGCCAGCTCGCCGACTGGGGCGCGGACGTGATCCAGGTGCAGATGCCCGAGCACATGCGTGGCGACGACACGCTGGGCGGGCAGGAAGGCTCCGACTACCAGTACACGCATCGCAACAAGCGGTCGATCACGCTCAACCTCAAGGAGGCGGCAGGCATCGAGGTGCTGAAGAGGCTCGTCGCCACCGCGGACGTGCTGCTCGAGAACTTCCGTCCCGACGTGAAGCACCGCCTGGGCATCGATTACGAGTCGCTCGGCGCGATCAACCCGCGGCTCGTGTACGCGAGCATCTCCGGCTTCGGTCAGGCCGGCCCGGACGCGAACCGGCCCGGCTTCGACCAGATCGCGCAGGGCATGGGAGGACTCATGTCGGTGACCGGCCTTCCGGGCCATGGACCGGTACGAGTCGGCATTCCCATCGCCGACCTTTGCAGCGGCATCTTCGCGGCGTACGGCGTCACCGTGGCGCTCCTCGAGCGCGAGCATTCGGGCAAGGGGCAATGGGTCCACACCTCGCTCCTGGAAGCGCTCCTCTACATGATGGATTTCCAGACCGCGCGCTGGACGATCGAGGGCGAGATTGCCGGGCAGGCCGGCAACTTCCATCCTACGAGCATCCCGACGGGCGTGTACCGGACGCGCGACGGCCACATCAACATCGCGGTCTTCGGCGGCAAGATCTGGGAGCGCTTCTGCCACGCGCTCGGCGCTCCGGAATGGATCGCCGACGAGCGTTCGAAGACCAAGGCGAGCCGCTCGGTGCACCGCGACTGGCTCAACGCCGAGATCGAGAAGAAGCTCGCCCACCGGGCGAGCGCCCATTGGATCGAAAAGCTCAATGCCGCGGGCGTGGCGTGCGGGCACATCAACAACGTGAAGGAAGCCTTCGAGGAGGCCCAGGTGAAGCATCTCGGCATGCTGAAAAAGGTAACGTCCGCGCACTTCGGCGAGCAGACTTTGATGGGCCAGCCGGTGACGCTCACGCGCACGCCGTCGACCCTCGCGCGCGCGGCGCCGAAGCGCGGCGAGCACTCGGAAGAGGTCCTGCGCGAGATCGGCTTCGCCGAGGCGGAGCTCGCGCGCATGAAATCGGCGGGAGTGTACTGATGAGCGACTTGCAGAGCTTCGAGTCTCCGACGCCGCGATTGAAGTCGTGGGCCGAGGGTGGGCTCCTCCACATCCGCTTCAACAACCCCACGAAGCACAACGCGCTTTCGCTCGAGATCTGGGAGGCGCTGCCCATCGTCCTCGAACGCGCCGCGCGCGACCCGCGCGTGCGCCTCGCGATCTTCGCCGGCGAGGGCGAGAAGGCGTTCGCCTCGGGCGACGACGTCTCGCAATTCGAGGACCAGCGCGCGGCGCACGAGGCGGTGCTCCACTACGAGCGGGTCGCCGAGACGGCGCTGCAGGCGATCCACGACTTCCCCAAGCCGACGCTCGCATCGATCCGCGGCTACTGCATCGGCGGCGGGCTCAACATCGCGATCGCCTGCGACCTGCGCATCGCCTCGATGGACTCGGTGTTCGCGGTCCCCGCGACGCGCATCGGCCTTGGATACCTCTTCTCGGCGACGCGCAACCTCACCGATCTCGTGGGCCCCGGGAACGCGAAGGATATCGTCTACACCGCCCGGCGGCTCGACGCCGCCGAGGCGCTGCGCATGGGCCTCGTGAACCGCGTGACGGAGCCGGCGCTGCTCCCGGCGCTCCTCAACGAGTACGTGAAGGCGATCGCCTCGGGCGCGCCGCTCACGGTGAAGGCCGCCAAGCGCGTGATCCAGGAGCTCACCAAGCCCGACGCGGACCTCGACCTCGAGCTCTGCCATCGCCTCATCCTCGAGTGCTTCGAGAGCGAGGATTACGCCGAGGGACGGCGCGCGTTCATGGAGAAGCGGAAGCCGCTGTTCAAGGGGAAATAGCGTGCGAGAAAAGCGGCGCGCCGGCCGAAGGCAGGTCCGCCTCGAGGATCGCGCCGGTTTCCGATTCCGTGAGCACGAGCTTCGAGGTGCCGGGGCGGAAGGCGACGTTGGTCACCGTCGAGCCGCCGGGACTCTTCACGAAGTGCGTCACCTCGCCGCGATTGTTCAGCACGAACGCGCCGCCCAGGCTTGCGTGCGCCACCACGAGGCGATTCTCCACGTCGACCGCGAGCCCGTCGGGCCCGCTCGTGCCGAAGAAGGTGCGGAATGCGCCCACCTTCGAGACGCTGCCGTCGGCAAGCAGCGGCCCGCGCCACACCTGGTTCGCGCGCGTCACCGCGACGAGCAGCGCGCGGCCGTTCGCATTCAACGCCACGCCGTTCGGGCTGGGAATGCCGGAGAGCACCATGTCGAGCTGGCCCGTGGTGCGCAGGCGAAAGACGCGTCCCGTCGGATCGTGCAGGCCGGTCTGGCCCTGGTCCGTGAAGTAGCAGTTGCCCTGGGAATCGAACGTGAGGTCGTTCAACCCGCGGAACGATTCGCTGTTGCGGCGCGGGAGGATGGGCTGCGGTTTCTTCGCCTTGGGCTCGAGGCGCAGCAGGCCGTTGCGGTAGTCGGCGATCCATAGCGAGCCGTCCCGATGGATCGCGATGCCGTTGGGCCAGCCGTCGTACTCGCATGCGAGCGTCCATTCGAGCTTCGTCGAGATGCGGAAGATGCGGCGGAACGGGATGTCCGTGACGTAGAGATTGCCCGCGCGATCGAAGGACGGCCCCTCGAGGAAGCTCGTGATGGGCTCGCCCGGCTTGTTGGCCTCGCCCCACTCGCTCCTCACCTTGCGCCGGAACTCGTCGGGCAGGCGCGTGAGGACGCGCGCCTGGATCACGTGCGGCGGGGAGAACGTGAGGTTCCACATGGCCGCTATTAGAACCGAAAACCTCAGCGGAGAGGGCCGAGGATCTCGTCGTTGTGCTCGCCCGGCTTCGGCAGCCCCGAGCGCAGGCCGGGACGCTCGCCGTCGAGCTCGATCGGGAGCGCCGGGATGCGCGTCTTCGTACCGTCCGGCAGCGTGAGGTCGATCATCCCGCCCGCCGCGAGCTGCCGGTCGTCGAACAGGTCCGAGGGCGTCTGGATGCGCGCGAAGGGAAGGCCGCCCTCCTCGCAGATCGACTCGAGCTCGGCGATCGGGTGCTTGCGGAGCAAGCGCGCGACGAGCGGGATCAGCGTCTCGCGCCGCGCGGCGCGCTGGTTGTTGGTGGCGTAGGCGGGATCGAGGAGCTCGGGCTCGCCGAGCGCGCGCGTGAAGATCTCCCACTGCCGCTCGGTCACCACGCCGACGAAGACCTGCACGCCGTCGGCGGACTCGAACACGTCGTACACGCCCCATGCGCGCTTGCCCGCCGACATCGGCTCGGGCGGCGTCCCGCTCACCGCGTGCTGCATCATGTGGGTGGAGACGAGCCACGCGGCGTTCTCGAAGAGCCCGCCCTGCACGTATTCGCCCTTGCCCGTCCTCTCGCGCGTGCGCAGCGCCGCGAGCACGGCGATCGCGCCGAACATGCCGCCCATCATGTCGTTCACCGGCGCGCCGGCGCGCAGCGGCCGGCCGGGCGGCCCGGTCATGTACGCGAGCCCGCTCATCATCTGCACCACCTCGTCGAGCGCGGTGCGATTCTCGTACGGGCCGGAGAGGAATCCCTTGAGCGAGCAGTAGACGAGCCGCGGGTTGCGCCGGGCGAGCGCCGCGTAGCCCAGCCCCTTCGCCTCCAGCGCGCCGGGACGGAAGTTCTCGACGAAGACGTCGGCCGTGTCGCACAGGCGCAGCGCGAGCTCGATGCCGCGCGCGGTCGCGAGATCGAGCGTCACGCTCTTCTTGTTGCGGCTGAAGGCCGCGAAGAACCCGGCGCCGGTGCTGCGGAGATGGCGCGTGGGATCGCCCTTGCCCTCGGGCTCCACCTTGATCACCTCGGCGCCGAGGTCGGCGAGCACCAGCCCGCAGGTGGGACCCATCACCATGTGCGAGAGCTCGACGACCCGGATGCCCTCGAGCGGCAGCGTCGTCATCGGGCCCGAACGCGGATCTCGAGGTTGTCGATGAGGCGCGTCTGGCCGAGCCAGGCGGCCGCGAGCACCACGAGCTCGCGATCGGCGGGGCCGACCGGCGCGAGGTTCGCCTGCGAGCGCAGCGCCACGTAATCGACGCGCCAGCCGTGCGACGCGAGCTCGTCGCGCGCCGCCGCGACGAGCGTCTCGTGGGCGGATTCGCCGCCCTCGATCGCGGACTTGAGGTGGGCGAGCACGCGGCTCAGGCGCACCGCCTCGGCACGCTCCTCGCGCGAGAGATAGCCGTTGCGCGACGACATCGCGAGCCCGTCCACCTCGCGCACCGTGTCCACGCCGACGATCTCGATGCCGAAGTTGAGCTGGCGCACGAGGGCGCGGATCACGTGCAGCTGCTGGTAGTCCTTCTTGCCGAAGACCGCCGTGTCGGGGCGCACGATGTTGAAGAGCTTGGTCACGACGGTCACCACGCCCTGGAAGTGGCCGGGACGGAAATCGCCGCACAGCTGCTCGGCGAGCTTCGGCGGCGTCACCGCGACCTCCTGCGGCTGCGGGTACATCTCGCGCTCGTCGGGCGCGAACGCGACGTCGCAGCCGGCGCGCTCGAGCTTCGCGCAGTCGGCGTCGAGCGTGCGCGGATAGCGGTCGAAGTCGGCGCCGGGCTCGAACTGCAGCCGGTTCACGAAGATCGAGGCGACCACGCAGTAGGCGTGCTTGCGCGCCTCCTCCACGAGCGCCAGGTGGCCGGCGTGGAGGTTACCCATGGTCGGCACGAACGCGACCCTCGGCTCGTTCGCGAGCCGCGCGCGCAATCGCTCGACCGTGTGGATCAGCTCCATCGAAAATCGGGTACTAGAAGCAATGCTCGGGCGCGGGGAAGGTCTTGTCCTTCACCGCGCGCACGTAGGCCACGATCGCATCCCGGATGGACGGCGCCCCCGCCATGAAGTTGCGCACGAACCGCGCCTTGCGGCCGGGGTAGATGTCGAGCATGTCGTAATGCACCAGCACCTGCCCCGAGACGTCCGGCCCGGCGCCGATGCCGATGGTGGGAACCGTGAGCGAATCGGTGACGCGCTTCGCGAGCGCCGCGGGCATCGCCTCCATGAGGACCATCGCCGCGCCCGCCTCCTCGAGCGCCTTCGCATCGGCGACCAGCCGCTCCGCCCCATCCTCGGTGCGGCCCTGCACCCGGTAGCCGCCGAGCGCGTGCACCGATTGCGGCGTGAGGCCGATGTGCGCGCACACCGGGATGCCGCGCTCGACGAGGAAGCGCGTGGTCTCGACCATCGGCGCGCCGCCTTCGAGCTTCACCATCTGCGCCCCGGCCGCCATCATGCGCGCGCAGCTGCGGAAAGCGTCGCGCGGGGATTCCTGGAAGGTCGCGAACGGCATGTCCGCGACCACGAGCGCCGTGCGGCTTCCCGCGGCGACGCAGCGCACGTGGTACTCCGCCTCCTCGAGCGTCACGGCGAGGGTCGACTCGCGCCCCTGGATCACCATCCCGAGCGAGTCGCCGATGAGGAGGATGTCCACGCCCGCTTCCTCCATCAGCGCGGCGAAGCTCGCGTCGTAGCAGGTGAGCATGGCGAGCTTCTCGCCGTCGCGCGCCCGCGCCTGCAGCTGCGGCACGGTGACCCTCTTCGCGGCGTTCTGGGCACTCATGGTGTTCGCTTCCTGTTGGCTGCGGCCGTCCGGCCGGAGGGCAATTCTGCCCACCCCGGGGCCGATTGGCAATATTGTGCACTGCGTCAGGGCACGCCGCCTCGCGCTCTGGCGGCCCGGTGGCGCGGCGCAGCAAAGGACGCCTTCAGGCGCGGTTGAAGAACTCCCTCCCGCCGCGCATCTTCTCCACCCGCTCGAGCAGCAGCTCGAGGTGCTCGGGGACGTCCACGAAGTTCAACCGCTCGCTGTTCACGATGAGGAGCGGGCCCTCCCCGTAGTGGTGGAAGTAGGACGTATACGCCTCGGAAAGGCGCCGCAGGTAGGCCTCGTCGATGCCGGCCTCGGAAGGCACCCCGCGGCGCTTCACGCGCGAGACGAGCGTGTCCACCGAGGCCTGCAGGTAGATCACCAGGTCGGGCACCGGCACCTGCGGCTTCACGTGCGCGTGGATCTTGTCGTAGAGCTGGTACTCGGCATCGTCGAGCGTGATGCGCGCGAACAGCGGGTCCTTCGCCAGCGTGAAATCGGAAACCGTGGGCTTGCCGAAGAGGTCCGGCTGCTTGATCGACTCGAGCTGCTGCACGCGCTGGAAGAGGAAGAAGAGCTGCGTGGGCAGCGCGTAGCGGCGCATGTCGCGGTAGAACTGCGGCAGGAACGGGTTCGACTTGGGGTCCTCGAGGAGCGTCGCGGCGTTGATGCGCTCGGCGAGGCGCAGCGCGAGGCTGGTCTTCCCCGCGCCGATCGGCCCTTCCACCACGATATAGCGGTGCTTCATCTATTTCAGGTCGTTCCCGTTCACGTCATTCCCGCGGAGGCGGGAATCGATCCCCCGACCGGGGCTTTCACGGGGAGGCTTCACGGGAGCGACGATCCTTTCGACGCCCTCCTGCCCCACGGCAGCGAGCAATTCGTTCGCCTTTCCCTTTCCCGGGATCTCCGCCTCGGGCCACACGTCCACCAGCGGCGCGAGGACGAAGGCACGCTCGTGCGCGCGCGGATGCGGCACCGAGACGCCCGGCTCCGCGATCGTGGCCCCGCCGTAGAGCACGATGTCCAGGTCGAGCGTGCGCGGCCCGTTCGGGATGCCGCGCGCGCGTCCGTGCCGCTTCTCGATCGCGAGCAGGTGGTCGAGCAGCGCGCGCGGCGAAAGGCGCGTTTCCAGTTTCGCGCAGGCGTTCACGAATGGCGGCTGGTCGGCGTATCCCACCGGCGCGGTGCGATAGAGCGCGGAGCGGCCCGTCAGCCAGGTTTCCGGTAGCCGCGCGAGGTCCGCGAACGCGCGGCGGACGTGGTCCTCTGGATCGTCCAGGTTGGAGCCGAGCGCGACCACGGCGGTGACGGGCGGGCTCACTCTTCGACCGCGCCCCGGGAATCGGGCAGCAGCGCCGCCTCGCCCGTCGCGGGCTTCTTGCGGCCGCCGCGGCGACGGCGCTTCTTCTTCGGGCCGGCCTCGTCGCTCACGAGCATGCGCTCGCGCTCGTCGGGGCTCGCGTCCTGGAAGCGCTCCCACCACTGCGCGGCTTCCTGCGGCGCATTGGCGCTCGCGGCGCGCAACGCGAAGAAATCGTAGGCGGCACGGAAGCGCGGGTGCTCGAGCAGTCGATAGGGCCGCTGGCCGCCGCGCTGCAGGAAGCGCGGCTGCATGAGCCAGAGCTCCTTCATCGTCGCGTCGAAGCGGCGCGGGATCGCGAGCGAGTCGCGCTGCGCGTCGAGCGCCTCGTGCATCGCCGAGTGCAGCGCCGGGATGGTCGGCTGGCCCTTCTCCTCGAACTTGCGCAGGTTCTTCTCGACCCGGCCCCAGAGGAGCGCGGCGAGCAGGAACGCGGGAGACACGGGCTTCCCCGCGGCGAGGCGCTCGTCGGTCGCGCGCAGCGCGGCGAGCGCGAACGGGCCGGCCTCGGGATCGTCGAGCGCCGTGTCGAGCAGCGGGAGCAGCCCGTGGTGGAGCTGCAGCTCGCGCAGCACGCGGACGCACTCGACCGCGTTCCCGGAGAGCAGAAGCTTGAGGATCTCCTCGAAGAGCCGCGCGTGGGGCACGTTCTCGAGCAGGTGGCGCAGCTCCTGGATCGGCGCGCGCGTCTTCGGATCGATCTCGAGCCCGAGCTTCGCGGCGAGCCGCGCGGCACGCAGCATGCGCACCGGATCCTCCCGGTAGCGCGTGGACGGGTCGCCGATCATCACGAGCCTCTTCGCCTTGAGGTCCTTCAGCCCGTGCACGTAGTCCCAGATCTCTTCCTTCACCGGGTCGTAGAAGAGCGCGTTCACGGTGAAGTCGCGGCGCAGCGCGTCCTCGGCCTGCGTCCCGAACACGTTGTCGGAGAGCATGCGGCCATGCTCGTCCGTATGCTCGGCGTCGGGCTCGCGCGCGAAGTGGGCGCGGAAGGTGGAGACCTCCACGGTCTCCGGGCCGCACAACACGTGCACGATCTGGAAGCGCCGGCCGATGATGCGCGAACGGCGGAAGGTCGCACGCACTTCCTCCGGCGTGGCGCTGGTAGCGACGTCGAAGTCCTTGGGCTTGCGGCCGAGGAGGAGGTCGCGCACGGCGCCCCCGACCACGAAGGCAGCATGCCCCGCGCGCTGCAACTCCTCGCACGTGCGCCGCGCGCAGCGGCTGATGTCCTCGCGCCGGATCTCGTGCTTGTCCGGCCCGTGGATCGTCGGCCGCGCATCCTTGTGGGTCGGGCGGCGCGAACGGCCGAAGAGCTTGTCGATGTATTTCTTGATCATTGTGTTCGTCATCCCCGTGAAGACGGGGATCCATGGATTCCCGCCTCCGCGGGAACGACATCGTCGTGGTTCTCCTCGAGCGAGATCACCGGCCACCCGAGCGCCAGCGCCCTCGCGCGGAGCGTCGCGTCGGGATCCACCGCGACCGGATGCGTCACGCGCTCGAGGAGCGGCAGATCGTTCAGCGAGTCGCTGTAGAACCAGCTCTCGAAGTCCTCCAGGCGCCGTCCCATCGCCCCGAGCCACTCCTCCACGCGCGTGATCTTTCCCTCGCGGAACGATGGGGTGCCGAGCGGCTTCCCGGTGAACTCGCCGTCGAGCTCCTCGAGGTCGGTGGCGACCAGGTGCTCGATGCCGAGCTCGCGGGCGATCGGCGCGGTGATGAAGCGGTTGGTGGCGGTCACGAGCGCCCGCAGTCCGTCGGCGTGGCGCGCGATGAGGTCCGCGGCGCGCGCATGGATCATGGGCCGGATCTTCCTCTGCATGAATTCCTCGTGCCAGGCGTCGAGCTCCGCGCGCCGGTGCGCGGCGAGCGGCGCGAGCTGAAATTCGAGGAACTCGTGGATGTCGAGCGTGCCGTCCTTGTAGCGCTCGAAGAACCACTGGTTCTTCGGATGGAATTCCTGCGGATGCAGCACGCCCTCCTCGATCAGGAACTCCGCCCAGGAGACGTCGCTGTCGCCGTCGAGCAGCGTGTGGTCGAGGTCGAAGAGCGCCAATTTCGGGCGGTCGCTCATGGGAAGACCGCGCCCCGCGTTTGCTCCGTCTGCCTTGGGAGAGGGTTGTTTCGTCATGCGAGCGCCGCTTTCAATAGCGGCACCGTGATCGGCCGCCCGGTCTCGAGCGAATAGCGGTCGAGCGAATCGAGCGCGGCCATGAGCGAGCCCATGTCGCGGCGCCCGTGCGTGAGGAGATACGCGCCCACCTCGTCGGCGAGCGCGAAGCCGCGCACGCGGGCATGGGCGGCGAGCGCCGCGTGCTTCTCTTCGTCGGTGAGCGCGAGCACCCGGTAGGTGAGGCCGGTGGCGAGGCGGGTCGCGAGGTCGCGGCGCAGCGCGACGTCGCGCGGCGCGGCTCCGGCGGACACGACGAGGAGCCTGAACGCCCGTTCGTTGAACGCGTTGAAGAGCGCGACCTGCAGCGCCTCGGCAAGCCGCTCCACGTCGTCGAGCGCGAGCACGCCGCGCGCGTCCTCGGGCACGAACTTTTCGCCCGGCACGTAGCGCGCGCCCCCGGCCGCGGCGAAGGCCTGCAGCAGGTGGGTCTTGCCGGCGGCGTTTTCGCCCCAAATATAGATGACACG
>Ga0134128_10002349_pt1 | contig 23536 bp, 21 predicted proteins | sample KB31754_FD_96462 | JGI IMG/M metagenome (GOLD analysis project Ga0134128, IMG submission 96462) | Terrestrial soil microbial communities with excess Nitrogen fertilizer from Kellogg Biological Station, Michigan, USA - KB3-175-4 | ecosystem: Environmental > Terrestrial > Soil > Unclassified ... | reverse complement strand
CGCCGGGATCCTGGTGTTGATGCTGCGTACCCGGCGTGATGGCGGTAATCTGCGCCGCCCGCTGGTCCAGAGCTGAGCTGACCCGCGCCGCCGAGCTGGTGCTGCGGGACGTGATCGGTCGGTCCGCGGCGGTACCGTCGCGGTGTGTCCGGTAACCGGTCGAGCAAAGATCTGGATGAGGCCCTCTTCGACGGCGGCCTGTTCGCTGCCCGTGCAGAGCAGCTCGCCGGGCAGCGGCTGTCTGCCTCGGCGCCGCTCGCGGTCCGGATGCGGCCGATCACGCTGGACGAAGTCGTCGGGCAGGACCACTTGCTGGCGCCTGGTAGCCCGCTGCGCAGGTTGGTCGAAGGCGGCGCGGCCGCGTCGGTGATTCTGTACGGTCCGCCGGGTACCGGCAAGACCACGCTGGCACGGCTGGTCTCGCAGGTGACCGGCAGGTGTTTCGAGGCGTTGTCGGCGCTGTCGGCCGGGGTCAAGGAGGTCCGCGCGGTGATCGACGCCGCCCGTCGCCGCCTGGGCCGTGAAGGCGGGGACGCCACCGTGCTGTTCATCGATGAGGTGCATCGTTTTTCCCGCACCCAGCAGGACGCGCTGCTCGGCGCGGTCGAGGACCGGGTCATCCTGCTGATCGCCGCGACCACCGAGAACCCGTTCTTCTCTGTGGTGTCACCGCTGCTGTCCCGATCGCTGGTGCTGCAGCTGCACCCGTTGTCCGATGACGACGTGCGCCAGTTGATCCGGCGAGCGTTGGCCGATCCCCGCGGTTTCGGCGGGTCGATCACCCTGGAACCCGCCGCGGAAGACCATCTCGTCCGGCTGGCCGCCGGGGACGCCCGGCGGGCGCTGACCGCGCTGGAGACCGCCGCCGAGGCTGTGACGTCAACAGGAACCCCGGCGGGCGGCGCGGTGGTGAACTTGGCCTGCGTCGAGTCCGTGGTGGACCGGGCCGCGGTGCGCTACGACCGGGCGGGAGATCAGCACTATGACGTGATGAGCGCGTTCATCAAGGCCATCCGCGGGTCCGATGTGGACGCGGCATTGCACTATCTGGCGCGGATGGTGGAGGCCGGTGAGGATCCGCGGTTCATCGCCCGCCGGCTGGTGGTGCACGCCAGCGAGGACATCGGGATGGCCGACCCGACGGCGCTGCACACGGCGGTCGCCGCCGCCCATGCGGTGCAGTTCATCGGGATGCCCGAAGGTCGCTTGGCACTGGCCCAGGCCACTGTGCACCTGGCCACCGCACCCAAATCCAATGCAGTGATCACCGCGATCGACGCTGCACTGGCCGACGTCCGGGCCGGCGCGACCGGGCCGGTTCCGGCGCACCTTCGCGACGGCCACTATGCGGGCTCCGCCCGGCTCGGGCACGCGCAGGGCTACCGCTACCCGCACGACGCAGCCGACGGCGTGCTGGCCCAGCAGTACCCGCCTGACGAGTTGGTAGGTCGCGATTACTACCAGCCCAGCGACCGCGGGGCGGAAGCGCCGATAGCCGGCCGCCTACCGAAGCTGCGCCGCATCGTCCGCGGGAACTGACGCAGTGTTACGTGCCAATGCTCGACCCTGCAAGCAGGTCTTCGGACAATCTGGCCCTAGCACCCACCCAACCGCCAGGATGAAGACGTGGGCGCTGGCATGGGGGCGGAACAGGCCGCGCTCGCGGCGTTGCGCAGTGTCCACCCGCAGCTGGCGGATGATTTCCCGTCGGCTCTGCGGCAAGCCCGGGCGGTGGCGCTGGGCAAGTTGTGGGTGGCGCTGTCGCGAGAGCGCATCGATGTTGTCCCGTTGGCAACCAATGGTCATGCACGGATCCTGCTGCCCGACGGCACCCGACTGTGCGCGCCGCCAGCCATCGCCGATCCCTTCGCCGAGCACTCCGCGAACCTAGCGGTCACCATCTATGCCGGAGTCCCGCAACTCATCGACCACCCGGTCACGCTGCTGATGTCGGTGCTGGCGGCCCGGGCCCAGGCACGCCTCAGCCAGGCGGATACCGACCGGTGGCGCCAGCTGGCTGCCGAGTTGGACGACAGCGTCGCCAACCATGCCCTCGCCCTTGTCGGGGAGTCGTGGCGGCGTGCACGGCTGGCGATAGCTGCGACCCCCGAGCGCAACGCGCTGCGCTGGGCGGCCCGCCAGGCCGCCGCAAACCCGGCGTTCAGCCCGCTTGCGCTGTTCGAGCGGACCGTCGTCGACGGGCATCCGCTGCATCCGTGCGCCCGGGTCCGTGGCGGGATGACCGTGCATGAGCTATTCAGTTTCAGCCCGGAGTGGGCCGATGACGTCACCGTCAAGATCGTCGCGATTGCCCGGTCGTCGTTCACCCAGCCGCCGTCCGCGCGCCGGAATATGACCGCCGAGCTGCGCCACTGGCACCCGCACGCCGCTGACGTCGCCGCCGCACACCTGCGCTGTAGCGGGCGCGACCCAGCTGATTACGAGTTGCTTCCGGTGCATCCATGGCAGCTGCACAGGGCACTGCAAGATCGCTACGCCGACGCGCTGGCCTGCGGGCGGATCATTGCAATCCCGGACGCGGGGATCCTCGCGCGCCCGCTGCTGTCGCTGCGGACTCTCGCGCCTGCGTCCGACCGGCGAGCTGCCCACCTCAAGACGTCAGTCGATATCCGGCTCACCACCGCGACCCGCGTGGTCTCGCCGCCAACGGTGCACAATGGCCCGATCATGTCGGCCCTGCTGGCGCAGATCTGCCGGCGTGAGGGTGGCTTCGGTGGGCGGTTGATCGGCCTTGCCGAGCTGGCCGGCGGCAGCTACCGGACAGTTCCGGGCGAACCGCCCGAGGCCGCGGCCAGCCTGGCCGCGATCATCCGGGAGTCCCCGGAGCGGCACGCAGATGATGGCGAGGTGGCACTTCCGGTTGCCGCGCTGGCCGCCCGGTCGCCGCTGACCGGCCGCCCGGTGCTTGCCGAGGCGCTCGACGAGTTGGCATCCACGCACCGCTGGTCCAGCTCCGACAGTGGTGACACTGCGATGCACTTCCTTGCCCGCTACTGCGATTGCACGCTGCCCGCGCTGTTCGCATTGCTGTCCCGCTGGGGCGTTGCGCTGGAGCCACATGGGCAAAACGCCGTCGTGGTGTTACGTAATGGTCTGCCGATCCGCCTGCTCTACCGCGATTTCGGCAGCGTCCGGGTCAGCCCCACACGGCTGGCCCGCAGTGGCATGCGTCCCCCGGCATTGATCGGCGCGCTGCGCACCGATGACGAAGACGAGCTTCGGGCCGCGTTGTTCTTTCCCCTGCTCGACACCAATCTCGGTCAGCTCGTGGGCACCCTTGCCAGGGTCGGCCAGGCCGACCCCGCTCGGTTATGGCGGCTGGTTGCTCGGTGTTGCCGTTCGATTTATGCCAACTTGACCGCGGACGCCGGCATCGCGGCCCAAGCCGGCCGGGACGGGGCTGCTCTGTTCGGTCCCACGCTGCCGGCCAAGTCCATGCTGCGCATCCATCTGTCGGCCAATCCCCATGCCCCGCAGTGGGTGGCCGTGCCCAACCCGTTGGCGGCCGCCGGATGAATCACCTGCCCGACACCACCACCGGAGTCGCCTTGCGCACGCCCGAAGAGCTGCGCATGTACCAGGCTCTACAGGGCGACGCGCCAGGGTACGCGAGCGCGTTGCTCGAACAGTTACCGAGGGCGCGGACTGTGGTCTTGCACCGCTTGCTAGCTGCGCTGTGGCGGGAGGATGTCGGCGAGATCCGGACGGCCGGCCGCCGTCTCGACGCCGGCACACAACCGGGCCTCGCGACGCTATTGACCGATTTTCGACCAGGTACGTGGTTCGTCCGTGAGTTCTGTGATGAGCTCGGCGCCTCGGCGATGCTGGCCTTTCCGGTCCGCGCCGAGCATGCCTTCCACAACGTCAAGCCGGGCGACCCAGTGCTGTGCTTGCGTGCCGCTGAGACGACCGTCATCGAGTCGCCCGGTGATCTTGCCGCGTTGTGTGCCGAGTTCGCGCCGGCGCCGGGATGGCGATCCTTCGCTGCTGAGCTCGCGGATACCGTGGCCAACCTCGCGCTGGCCTTCACCCGATCGGAAGAACAGCGGCTGGCCCTGCGCCACGTCGCGACCGAATTGGACGCGCCGGACACCGTGAGCCTTGCCCAGCGCCTCACCGTCCGAGAGACGCCCGAGGACGTGATGGTGTTCTTCGAGAGGCTCAACACCGAGGGGCACAACCTGCACCCGTGCGGGCGCGGTCGGCTGGGGATGCAACCAACCGATTTGCTGCGCCACGATCTGGAATCGCAGACCTCGACGGATCTGGTTCTGGTGGCCATCAGGCGGCAACGGGTCGAGTCCGCCCCCGATGAGCGAGGGCGTGATATCGGGCAGCTGCTGTGCGCCGAGTACCCGAAACTGGACACGGCTGTCCAGGGGCACTTCGGTGGGGATCAGCTCGACCCGGCTGACTACGTGTTCGTGCCCGTGCACCCCTGGCAGCTCGAACAGGTCGTCTACCCGCTGCTGGCGCAAGAGATCGCCGACGGCACGGTGGTGCCGGTGCCCGCTGCCCGGCTGGCCGGTGTGCCGACGTCGAGCGTGCGGACGTTGCTCACCGAGCGTTCGCCCGCGGGCCGGCGCCTGCTGGTCAAGACGGCCCTGGACACCCTGATCGGCTCCACCCGGCGGTCCATCTCGGCGCACACCACGAACAACGGCCCGGTGTACAGCCGGCTGCTACGTCAAGTCATCGACCGCGAGCCGGTCCTGACCGATCGAATCGTGCTGCTCGACGAGCTCGCAGGCGCAAGTTACTGGCCGCCGTCGCAGGATCCCGATCCCGAGCGCCGCTCCCGCGCGCTGTCCGCACTTGTTCGCCGGGACCTGTCGGGCTACCTGCGCCCCGAGGAACTTCCGGTGCCCGGCTGCGCGCTGCCGGCCCGCGCACCGGTGACCGACTCCAGCCTGCTGGTCGAGCTCGTCACCCGGTACGGCCGCACCCGCGGCGAACGGGATGTCGGGACGGCGGGTCTGCGCTTTGCCGAGGAGTACGCCGCGCTGTTGCTCCCGGTGTCCGTGATCTTGATGACCAAGTACGGCATCGCGGTGGAGGCCCACCTGCAGAACTGCATCTTCACCTTCGTCGACGCCGTGCCCACCCGGTTGGTGTTGCGTGACTGGGGTGGCATGCGGATCTACCCACCACGGCTACGCCGGCACGGACTGCCGCTGGATCCGCGGCCCGGCACCGTGACGGTGACCGGCGATGTCCAGGTGATGCGGGCCAAGGTGCTCTACACCGCGCTGTCAAACCACCTCGGCGAGATCGTCGCTCACCTGGTGACGCGGTGCGGGGTCGATCCGCGGGCGGTATGGGGCCGCGTCAGCGCGATGCTGGCCGGGCTTCTCACCGATCTGGATGCTGATCAGCAACTGCGGGAGGATGTCCGCGCCGACCGCGCCGTGCTTTTCGGACCGACCCTGCCGGTCAAGGCATTCGCCCGGATGCGGCTGGACCGATCAGGCGGTGACCAGTACGTGCCGGTGCGAAATCCGCTGTCCGACCCATGCCGTTGACCGGCGGCGCGAGCCGGCTCCACGGCGCCGCCTGGCAGCGGGTGAGCCGAGCACTGCAACGGCAGACCGTTGGCGACCATCCGGTGTGCGCCTACGTCTACGACCTGGATACCGTGCTGTCGCAGGCCCATGCGGTTCGCGCAGCGTTGACCCGGCGATGCGAGCTGTACTACGCAGTCAAGGCCAATAGCCATCCCGCGGTGCTGAGCACGCTGGCCGGACAGGTCGACGGATTCGAAGTGGCGTCGCTGGGCGAGATCGACAAGGCCGTCGCCGCAGGCGCAGTAAGGCTGGCGCTGAGCGGACCGGGCAAGACCGACGCGCAGATCGCCAGTGCGCTACGGGCCGGCGTAGGCCTGCTCAATGTCGAGAGCATGCATGAGCTGCGCCGAGCGGCGTGGGTCGGCGCTGAGCTCGGTATCCGCGTGCCGGTGGCGTTGCGCGTCAACCGGCGTGGCAGTGGCTTACCCGGGCGGCTGCGGATGGCCGGGGCCGCGACCCAGTTCGGCTTGGACGAGTCGCTCATACCGGAGGCGATCGAGCTGTGCCGCGCCCTTCCGGCAGTCCTGCTGCGCGGCTTTCACCTGCATGCCGCGTCGAACAATCTCGACGCACGGGCGCACGCGGGTTTCGTGACCGACAGCGTGGAGTGGTGCACGCAGCAGGCGGCCAGGCACCGGGTCGACCTGGAGATCATCGACGTCGGAGGCGGCATCGGGATTCCATACACCGGTGGTGACGGTTTCGACCTAGCAAGCTTTTCCCAGGGGCTGGGCGCGGCACTCGGTCGGCTGCCCGACGGCGTGCGGTTGATCTTCGAACTGGGCCGGTTCCTGGTTGCCGAGGCCGGCTGGTACGCCGCCGAGGTCATCGACCTCAAATGCACCCACGGCCGCCATTTTGCGGTGCTGCGCGGCGGAACCCATCACTTCCGGCTGCCTGCCGCGTGGGGATACAGCCATCCATTCGCGGTGCTGCCGGTCGAACAGTGGTGTTATCCCTTCGCCCGCCCAGAGGTGCACGCACTGTGCATCGACGTGGTCGGCGAGCTGTGCACGCCGCGTGACGTGCTCGCCAGGCAGGCTTGGGTCGAGCGGCTGAGGGTCGGCGACCTGGTGGTGTTTCCGCTGGCCGGTGCGTACGGATGGGAGATCTCGCATCACGACTTCCTCAGCCATCCGCACCCCGACCAGCTGGTCTGCGCGCCCACCACCACCCAGCCCACCGTGACGGCGCGTGAACGAGCCCGGTAGCCTGATCGCCCAGCTGCCATCGGCCAAGGAGGACCCGTGTCGGCAGGTCAAATCGCCGCGCTGATTGCCGCCGGCGCGTTCGTGGTGCTGGTGGGTCTGCTCGCCGTTCCGCTGATCAAGCTGGGCCGGACCTTGGACGAGGCGACGCAGGCGATCCGCAAGGCGAGCGCGGAAGCCGATCCGCTGTTCAGCGGGGCGAACACGACCGTGACACACGTCAATGCCCAGCTTGAGCGGCTGGACGGGATCACCGCGAACGCCCAGGTGGTGACCGGCAACGTGTCCGCGCTGACTTCCCTGTTCACCGCCACGCTGGGCGGACCGTTGGTGCGCGTCGCGGCGCTATCCTATGGCCTGAGCAAGGCGATGCGCAGTCGCAAGCGCAAGGACAAGGCGTCTGGCCGCCGGCCACGCGGGCGCCGTCGGGACGGGAACACGCGGTGAAGCGGATACTCTGGTTCGGTCTGGGCATTGCTGCGGGGGTTGCGGCAAGTCGCAAGGCCAGCGCAAAGGCCCGGCGGATGACACCGGCAGGCGCGGCTGAGAACGTCAGTGACGCCGTCCGAGAACTGGCTACCGCGGTGGGCTCTTTCGGGGCCGATATCCGGGCCGGGATGGTGGAGCGGGAGGCTCAGCTGCATGCGACCGTCGCCGCGCGTACCGGCATCGACATCGCGTCGGGGTACGCCGGCTCTGGGGCGCATCAAGCGTGAGAAGCCACCGCGCGGCCCCTGGGCTAGTACACGCGGTCGCTGTGCAGCTGCCCATCCCTTGTGTTCCGAGGCAATCAGCTTTCGAGGCCATTAGTTTTTGAGGACGGCCCCAGTGCAGACTCACGAGATCCGCCAACGGTTCCTGAACCATTTCCAACGAACCGGTCACACCGTGGTACCCAGCGCATCGCTACTGGTGGACGACCCGAACCTGCTGTTCGTCAACGCCGGCATGGTGCCCTTCAAGCCATATTTTCTCGGTCAGGCGACACCGCCCTACAGCCGGGCGGCGTCCATCCAGAAGTGTGTGCGCACCCCGGATATCGACGAGGTGGGCAAGACCACCAGGCACAACACCTTCTTCCAGATGGCCGGCAATTTCTCCTTCGGCGACTACTTCAAACAAGGGGCCATCGACTACGCGTGGCAGCTGGTGACCGGTCCGGTCGACGCCGGCGGGTACGGGTTCGACCCGGATCGCATCTGGGTCACCGTCTACACCGACGACGACGAGGCCGAGCACCTGTGGCGGACAGTGGCCGGGATACCGGCCGATCACATCCAGCGCCGCGGGATGGACGACAACTTCTGGTCCATGGGCGTGCCCGGCCCGTGCGGACCCAGCTCGGAGATCTACATCGATCGCGGCCCGGCTTTCGGCCGCCCCGGCGGGCCGATCGTCGACGAGGATCGCTTCCTGGAGATCTGGAACCTGGTCTTCATGCAGGACGAGCGGGGACCATCCACCGGCCCGGGCAAGAGCGACTTCTCGATCCGCGAGCCGCTGCCCGCGAAGAACATCGACACCGGCATGGGCGTGGAGCGGGTGGCGCTGCTGCTCCAGGATGTGCCCAACGTGTACGAGACCGACCTGCTGCGCCCGGTGATCACCCTGGCCGAGCAGCTCTCGGGCCGGCGCTACGGCGCTGATACCGCAGATGACGTGCGGTTCCGGGTGATCGCTGATCACGCCCGCACCGGCGTCATGCTCATCGGTGACGGGGTGACCCCCAGCAACGAGGCACGCGGCTACGTGCTGCGCCGGCTGCTGCGCCGCACCGTGCGCTCGGTGCGCCTGCTCGGCGTGACCGAACCGGTCCTGGGCGACATCACCGCGGTGGTGCGAGACACGATGGGTCCGTCGTACCCGGAGCTCGTCACGGACTACCAGCGGATCGACGCGGTGGCCCGGGCCGAGGAAGAGGCTTTCCTGGCCACGCTGTCCGCCGGGTCGCGGATTTTCGACATGGCGGTGGCGCAGACGCGGCAGTCCGGTGGTGCGCAGCTGTCCGGCGATCAGGTCTTCCAGTTGCACGACACCTACGGGTTCCCCATCGACCTGACCCTGGAAATGGCCGCCGAGGCCGGCCTGTCCGTCGATGAGGCGGGGTTCCGCACGCTGATGGCGCAGCAGCGGCAGCGGGCCAAAGCCGATGCGGCGGCACGGCGCTCCGGTCACGGGGACCTCAGCGAGTACCGCAGCGTACTCGACGCGCGCGGCCGCACCGATTTCCTCGGTTACACCGAGCTGTCCGCCGAGAGCCGGGTGGTCGGTCTGCTGGTCGACGGGGTCGGGGTCCCCGCAGCCGGTGAGGGCAGTGGCGTGGAAGTGGTACTCGACCGCACCCCGTTCTACGCCGAGGGCGGCGGCCAGCAGTCCGATACCGGCATCCTGACCGGCGACGGGTTCACCGTCCAGGTCGCCGATGTGCAGACCCCGGTGGACGGCCTGTCGGTGCATCGCGGCACCGTCGTGTCCGGCGAGGTCCGGCTGGACGACGCGGTCCTGGCCCAGGTGGATGTGACCCGCCGACGCGCGGTGGCCCGCGCCCATTCCGCCACGCACCTGGTGCACGCCGGCGTCCGCCGGGCGCTGGGCACCAGCGCCGCCCAAGCCGGTTCGCTCAACGCGCCGGGCCGGCTGCGCTTCGACTTCACCTCCCCGGGCGGCGCGGTGCCGCCCAGCGTGCTGACCGACGTCGAGGACGAGGTCAACGAGGTGCTACTGCGCTCGCTGCCGGTCACTGCCGACGTGATGTCGATGGCCGACGCCCGCCGCGAGGGCGCGATCGCGATGTTCGGTGAGAAGTACGGCGACGCGGTGCGTGTGATCACCATCGGCGACTACTCCAAGGAGCTCTGCGGGGGCACCCACGTGCCCAACTCGGCCGACATCGGCTTGATCAAACTGCTGTCCGAGGCGTCCATCGGGGCCGGGGTGCGCCGGGTGGAGGCGCTGGTGGGGCTGGATGCGTTCCGCTTCCTGGCCCGTGAACACGTGCTGGTCGCGCAGCTCGCTGAGCAGTTCAAGGCGCGGCCCGAGGAGTTGCCCGAGCGCATCGGGGCGATCGCCGAGCGGCTGCGCGCGGCCGAGCGGGAGCTGGAGAAACTGCGCGCCGGCGCCGTACTGTCCTCGTCGGGCGCCTTGGCCGGCGCCGCCGAGCAGGTCGGTGCCACCGCGCTGGTGGCGGCACAGACTCCCGACGATGTCAGTGGCGCTGACCTGCGGGCATTGGCTACCGAGGTGCGTGGCCGGCTCGGCGACCGGTCCGGGGTGGTAGCGCTGTTCAGCGTCGACCAGGCCACTGGCAAGGTCTCCTTCGTGGTGGCCACCACTGCGGCCGCGCGGGCACGGGGGTTGGCAGCCGGTGCGCTGGTGCCGGTATTCGCTCCCGCCGTGGGTGGGCGCGGCGGAGGCAAGCCGGACCTGGCCCAGGGCGGCGGTACGGAGCCGGCCGGGATCCCGGCCGCGCTCGCCGCGCTGCGGACCGAGCTCGCGGGTCGCGACGGCGCGTGAGCGGGTCGGATCCCGGGCCGCCTGGTCGCCGCCTCGGCGTGGACGTCGGCGAGGTGCGCATCGGGGTAGCGCTATCGGATCCCGCGGGAATCCTGGCGACGCCGCTGGTTACGCTGAGCCGCGACCGCTCGGGGGGAAGGGACCTCGATGCGCTGGCGGCGATGGTGGTTGAGCACGAGGTGGTCGAGGTGGTGGTGGGGCTCCCGCGCACACTGGCCGGGCGGGAAGGTCCTGCGGCGCGAGCGGCAGCCGACTTCGCCCGTGCTCTAGGCGACCGGCTCGGCGACGGCGTCGCGATCCGGTTGACCGACGAGCGGCTCACCACCGTGTCGGCCACCAGGATGCTCGCCGAGCGTGGTGTTCGCGGCCGCAAACAGCGTGCGGTGGTCGATCAGGCCGCCGCGGTGGAGATCCTGCAAGGCTGGCTCGACGCGCGGCGCACCGACCGAGAAACGAAAGACACCTCGTGAACTGCCGCCCACCCGGTGTGTCGCGTCCCCGTGCCCGGTGTGTCCTCAGCTGGTGCACAGCACAGGCGGACCGATGACCGACGACCTCGGGCTGTTCCGGGACACTCGGGCCGCGCCACGGCAGGGCGGTGGTGGGCGGCGCCGTCGGCGCCAGGCTCGTGAGCGGCGCCGCCGACGCAGGGTGCTGTATTCCGTGCTGGCCGTGCTCGTACTGGCGGTCATCGGCGTCGGGCTGGGAGTGCGCGAGATACGGGCCCTACGTGAGGTTCCAGACTTCGCCGGGGCAGGTGGTACGCAGGCGGTGGTCGAAGTCGAGGACGGTCAGAGCCTCACCGCAATCGGCGCCACCTTGACACGGCAGAACGTGGTCGCCAGCGTCCGGGCCTTCACCCGCGCCGCCGAGGCCGATCCCCGGGTGCGGGCTGTGCAGCCCGGGTACTACCAGCTGCGGGAGCGGATGTCTGGCTCCGCGGCGGTAGCGCGGCTACAGGAACCGGATGCCCGGGTCGGGCACCTGGAGATTCGCGGTGGAGAGCAGCTCGACAATGTCGAGCTGCCCGACGGTAAGACCGTGCCAGGACTGCTCGCCGAGATCTCTCGGGCGAGCTGCGCGATGATCGCGGAGAAAAGCACCTGCGTGAGCCCGGAGGATCTCCGGGCGGCGATGGGGCAGACCGACCCCCGGGCGCTCGCGGTACCGGCCTGGGCCCTCGATCCGATATCGCGTGTGGAACCCCGTCGGCGCTTGGAAGGGCTGCTGGTTCCGGGCGACTACGACGTGCGCCCCGGCAGTTCGGCGGTGGAGCTGTTGGGTCAAGTCACCGCCACCTCCGTAGCGCGGCTGTTGGCGAGTGGTTTTCCGGCGTCCTCGGCAAGTACCGGCTACAGCGCCTACGACGTGCTGGTGCTCGCCTCGGTGATTGAGCGAGAGGCGGTTACCCCGGACTTCCGCCGCGTCTCTCGAGTTATCTACAACCGGCTTGCCGCCGCAATGCCGCTGCAGATGGATTCCACCATCAATTATCCCCTCGACAGGCAGGAGGTCAGCACCTCCGACGCCGACAGGGGTCGGCCAGGCCCCTACAACACCTACCTCAATGTCGGGGTGCCGGTGTCTCCTATCGGGTCGCCGAGCGCGGCAGCCATCGCCGCCGCGCTGAATCCGGAGCCAGGGCCCTGGCGATACTTCGTGAAATGCCAGAAAGACGGCGCGTCGTGTTTTTCGGTGACGAAAGAAGAGCACTACGCTGCGGTCCGCGACGCGGCCGCCCGCGGGGTGTTCTAGCCGTTACCCGCTCCCGCGAAACGGATTGTCCACACCATCCCAGTTATCCACAGGCTGTATCCGGCTCGGCCCTGCAGCGGCGATGCATCGGACACAGTGACGGAATGAGCAGCGTGTGGACAGCTGGCATGGGAGCCGTTGCCGGGGCCGGGGGAGCCATGTTGTTGCGGAGGATTCCCCGTGGCGCGCGGGTATCGGCGCCGGTGTGCGCGGTACTGGTGGCCGCGCTGTGGGCGATGGTCGGTGGCAGCGCCGGCGCCAACCTCCCGCTGTGGTGGTGGCCGGTGCCGCTGATGTTGTCCTGGGGTGGTGTGCTGCTCAGTGGCGTCGATCTGGTCGCCCGGCGGCTGCCGGATGCGCTGACCTTGCCGGCGTATCCGCTGGTCGCCGGCTTGCTAGGGATTGCGGCGGTCGGCGCTGGAAACGTTGATCCACTGGTCCGTGCCCCAGTGGGGACGCTGCTGTGGGCGGGTGGCTATGCCGCGATCCGCCTGGTGTCTCCGGGCGCTCTGGGTGGTGGGGATGTGAAGCTCGCCGGCAGCCTGGGCGCGCTCACGGCTGCGGCGTCGTGGCCAGGCCTGGTGCTGGCGGTACTCGCGTCCGGCGTACTGACCGTTATGGTGATGATCCCGGCGCGAATGTTCGGTTACCGCGACGTACCCCACGGGCCGGCAATGCTCGCAGCGGCCTGGTTTGTGGTACTACACCCGCCAGTGTGATCAGGGCCGGAGTATTCGAGACCCATAAGCCACTTATTTATAACTTATGGTGATCAGGTAATCACCCACATTGGTGACACGTAACAGTGTCGACCCACGTCAGAAATCTCTCTGTCACATCTCGTTCCTACGGTGCACCGCAGGCACCCGTCGTTCATCGGCCGTAGCACCCGGCTGGCGCGCAGATATCCGGGAATCCGGCCGGTGGCGCCGAACGGGCCGATCCCGGCGCGAGAGGAGTTGCGATGAGCACACGACGAACGAGGAAACGTCTGCTGGGTGCGGTCGCCGTGTTGATGGTTGCAGGCCTCGTCTCGGCCGGTTGCGGTAGTCGGGTGGGAGCTTCGGGGCCGGGTGGAGCGTCGGCGGGCTCCTGTGCCGACACTTCCGGGAATTCGGTGAAGATCGGCTTTTTGAACTCCCTGTCCGGCACGATGGCGATCAGCGAAAAGACGGTGCACGATTCGTTGCTGCTGGCCGCTGAACAGATCAACACCCGTGGCGGCGTGCTCGGCAAGCAGTTGAACGTCGTCAGCGAGGACGGCGCGTCCGAGCCGACGATCTTCGCGGAGAAGGCCGGCAAACTGATCAGTTCCGACTGTGTGGCTGCGGTCTTCGGTGGCTGGACATCGGCGTCCCGCAAAGCGATGCTGCCGGTGTTCGAGGGTGCCAACTCGCTGCTGTTCTATCCGGTGCAGTATGAGGGGCTCGAGGCGTCGCCGAACATTTTTTACACCGGTGCCACCACGAACCAGCAGATTGTGCCCGCGCTGGACTACCTGAAGCAGAAGGGTGTTAAATCCCTGTTCCTGGTGGGCTCCGACTACGTCTTTCCGCGGACCGCGAATAAGGAGATCAAGGCGTACGCCAAAGCCAACGGCATCGAGATCAAAGGCGAGGAGTACGCGCCGCTCGGTCACACAGACTTCGCCACGATCGTCAACAAGGTGAAAGGTGCCGGGGCGGCCGCGGTGTTCAACACGCTCAACGGTGACTCGAACGTCGCATTCTTCAAGGAATACCGCAACGCCGGCCTGACCCCGGCCGCGATGCCGGTGGTCTCGGTGTCGATCGCCGAGGAGGAGATCGGTGGGATCGGGCTGGACAACGTGGTGGGGCAGCTGACCGCGTGGAACTACTACCAGACCATCGATTCCCCGACGAACGCGGCATTCGTGCAGGCGTTCAAGGGCAAGTACGGCCAGAACCGGGTCACCTCTGATCCGATGGAGGCGGCCTACACCTCATTGTTCTTGTGGAAGGCGATGGTGGAAAAGGCGAACTCGTTCAAGACCGACGATATCCGTAAGGCCGCAGATGGTGTGAGCTACGACGCTCCCGAGGGCACGGTGACCGTCAATGGCGCGAACCATCACATCGCCAAGACCGCACTGATCGGCAAGGTCGGCCCCGATGCACTGATCCACGCCGATTGGAGTTCCGGTGCACCTATCCAGCCGGATCCCTTCCTCAAGAGCTACGACTGGGCCAAGGGCCTGACCGGCTAGCGGGCACTGTCATGCAGGCACTGTTCAGCCAGTTGGTCGCAGGTCTCTCACTGGGCTCGATATTGCTGCTGGCCGCTCTCGGTCTCGCCCTGACCTTCGGGCAGATGGGCGTGATCAACATGGCCCACGGCGAGTTCATCATGGCGGGCGCCTACACCGCCTTTGTGGTGCAAGGAGTCATAGCCGACGCCGGGATCTCGCTGCTGCTGGCCATCCCGCTCGGCTTCCTGGTGGGTGGTCTGATGGGGGTGATCCTGGAAGCCACCCTGATCCGCCGGATGTATTACCGCCCGCTGGACACCCTGCTGGTGACCTGGGGGGTATCGTTGATCTTGCAACAGGTGGCCCGGGACATCTTCGGCGCCCCGAACGTCGACGTCCGGGCCCCTGGCTGGCTGTCAGGCAGCATCGATCTCGGCATCACCCAGGTTCCCGCGGCGCGGTTGTTCATCCTGGTGCTGGCCGCCGCGGCCGTTATCGGACTGTCCCTGGTGCTCAAGATGACACCGCTGGGACGCCGGATTCGCGGCGTCGTGCAGAACCGGGACCTGGCTGAGACGGTCGGCATCTCCACCCGGAGCACCGACCGGCTCACCTTCTTCATCGGCTCCGGCCTGGCGGGAATCGCCGGTGTGGCGCTCACCTTGCTCGGTTCCACCGGTCCCACTCTGGGCACCAGCTACATCGTCGATGCGTTCCTCGTCGTCGTCGCCGGCGGCATCGGCCAAATCAAAGGTGCCGTGATCGCGGCATTCGGGCTCGGTCTGCTCCAGGCGACCTTTGAATACTCCACCACCGCGAGCATCGCGAAAGTCATGGTTTTCGTGGTGATCGTGGTTTTCTTGCAGATCCGTCCGCAGGGCATCTTCAGTGTCCGGACCCGGAGCCTGGCATGACGGATACTACCGCAACATCTTGCGGCAAGCTCAGGCGCAATTACGGCGTCCTGTTCGGTTTCGTGCTCGGCGCCCTGGCATTGCTGGTGCTGGCACCTGCAGTGCTCTCAGATTTTCGGTTGTCGCTGCTCGGACGGTTTGTCTGCTACGGCATAGTGGCGGTCGGGATCGGGTTGGCTTGGGGCCGAGGTGGCATGCTGACGCTGGGACAAGGTGTGTTCTTCGGTTTGGGTGGCTACGTGATGGCCTTCCATCTCAAGCTTGCCGATGCCGGGCCGTCCGGGGTACCCGATTTCATGCTGCTCTACGGGTCCGGGCACCTTCCGATCTGGTGGGAACCGTTTCGATCTCCGGTGGTGACCCTGTTAGGGATAGTCCTGATCCCATCGTTGGTGGCATTCGGGCTCGGCATTGCGATCTTCCGCAGGCGCGTCCGCGGCGCGTATTTCGCCATTTTGTCCCAGGCGTTGGCGGCCGCATTCGCGATCTTGTTGATCGGTCAGCAGGTTACCCTTGGCGGGTTCAACGGACTTAACGGATTCCGCTCATTCTTCGGTTTCAACCTCTACGATCCGGTCAACAAGCGGATGCTGTTCTACATCGCTGCGATCGCGCTGCTGGCCATGTTGGCGGTGGTGTGGCAACTCTACCGCTCGCGGTACGGGGAGCTGCTCATCGCAGTCCGGGATCAAGAGGAGCGCGTGCGGTTTCTCGGCTACGATCCGGCGAACATCAAGCTGGTGGCGTACGTACTGGCAGCAGCGATGGCCGGCATCGCGGGTGCATTATTCGTACCCATCGTGGGGATTATCTCGCCGGCGAACGTCGGCGTGGTACCTTCGATCGCCTTTGTCATCGGGGTGGCGATCGGCGGCCGGGCCACCCTGTTCGGCCCGGTGCTCGGCGCAATCGCGGTAGCCTGGGCGCAGACCGCCCTGTCGGAGAATTTCCCCTCATTTTGGAGCTATTTCCAAGGTGCCTTGTTCGTTCTGGTGATCGCTTTCCTGCCGGCTGGGTTGTCGTCGGTGACCTTGTTGCAACGGTCGTTACCGCGAAGATGGGGCTTTGGTACCCGTGGCGGCAGCTTGTCTCCACCACCATCCGATGCGGGGAGTTTGCTGTCACCGGAACCGGATCTGTCCGGGGTCAGCGCTGGAACCGAGACCGGCCAATGACGATGGACGCCGATTACCTGGAGCTGTCCGACGTGCGGGTGGTCTTCGACGGTTTCGTCGCCGTCGACGGGGTGTCGATGACGGTATTGCAAGGCGACTTGCGATTTTTGATCGGCCCTAATGGCGCGGGCAAGACCACATTGGTGGACGCGATCACCGGGCTGGCGCCGGCCACCGGATCAGTGCGCTTCGGACGGACCGAACTGGTGGGCAAGAAGGTGCACCAGATCGCCCGGCTGGGGATAGGTCGTACCTTCCAGACGGCCACCGTGTTCGAGGAATTGACGATCCTGCAGAACCTCGACATCGCGGCGGGAGCAGCACGCAGGCCGTTGTCACTGTTGCGCCGTCGCTGCTCGGTGCCGCCCGAGGTCGAGGAAGCCATGGATATGGTCGGTTTGACCGCGTTGCGAAACACGCAAGCGGGAGCACTGGCGCATGGACAGAAGCAGTGGCTGGAAATCGGCATGCTGCTGGTGCAGGACGCGCGTGTGTTGCTGCTGGATGAGCCGGTGGCCGGGATGAGCGCCGACGAACGGATCCAAACCGGGGAGCTGCTGTACCGGATCGGTAGCGCACGCACCGTTGTCGTGGTCGAACACGATATGGACTTCATGCGCTCATTCGCGACCTCCGTCACGGTGCTGCACGCCGGGAAGGTGCTCAGCGAAGGGACAGTGGCCCAGGTGCAGGCCGATCCCCGGGTCCAGGAGGTATACCTCGGCCGGGCGGAGGTCGCATCCTGATGCTGAAGTTGCGAGGTGTGCACGTCGGGTACGGACGGACCACCGTGGTGCACGGTGCGAGCATCGAGGTACCGGCGGGCGGGGTCGCCGCGGTGATGGGGCACAACGGTGCCGGAAAGACGACCCTGCTGCGCGCCGCCGTCGGGCTGCTCCATCCCAGCGCAGGGTGCATCATGCTCGACGGCGAGGACATCACTCGCACGCGTCCCAACGAGCGGGTCAAGCGTGGCGTCGGGTACGTGCCCCAGGGACAGCAATGCTTCCCCCAACTCACCACCGCGGAGAACCTTCAACTGGTGGCGGATACCCGGCGAGACGGCAAAAAGCTGATCGCCGAGGTGCTGGATCTGTTCCCCGCGCTCAGGGCACTGCTGTCGCGCCGGGCCGGACTCCTTTCCGGTGGCCAGCGCCAGCAACTGGCCATCGCCCGAGCGTTGATCACCCAGCCGCGGATCCTGATCCTGGATGAGCCGACCGAAGGCATCCAGCCCACGGTGGTAGCCGAGATCGAACAGACCATCCTGTCGTTGACCGCCCGCAAGGGACTGTCGATCCTGCTGGTCGAGCAGCATGTCGGCTTCGCCCTCGCCGCAGCCAGCCGCTACTACGTCATGGAAGCCGGCCGGATCACCTCCACTGGCGACGGTGGCGCCGACGCCCTCGACCACGTCCGCGCCGCCATGGCGATCTGACTTGCCCGCTGACTGTGTCGGGCGCGGCATTATCAGAGCTGGATGCGGAAAGCGGCAATCAGGCCAGCGCGGCCGGCATTGGTGATGTGGACGGCGCGGTTGGACGGCGAGCGGCGGATCCACTCGAGTTCGAGGAGTCGGTTGAGCAGGTTGCGGCCGATGGCCCCGGACAGGTGGTGGCGTTGCTCGGACCAGTCGACGCAGTAGCGGACCACCGGTCGTTTCGACGGCAGCACGGCTCCGAAATCGCTGAGGAAGGCCTCGCCGTCCGCCGTGAGGTGGTAGTCGATGTCGTGACCGTACCCGGCGAGCTGGTCGTGGACCGCACGTTCGGCGTGGAAATCGCCGTCCCCGCCAATGAGGTAGCCGCGGTCGAGCATGGCGCCCATGATTGCCACGCCGAGCCGTCCGGCGAGGTGGTCGTAGCAGGTGCGGGCCTGTCGCAGCGCATGCGCGCGGGTGCCTTGGCGCAGCGAACGGATCGACTGGGCGGGAGCCAGCTGGGTGAGGGCCTCGATGAGCCGGCCGACCTGTGGACCGGCGAGTCGGTAGTAGCGGTGACGGCCATGCGGTTGCACGCTCAGCAGCCCTGCGGCCACGAGCTTGCTCAGGTGGCTGCTGGCGGTGGAGGCGCAGACCCCGGCTTCGGCGGCGAGCAGGCTGGCTGGTAGGGCCCGGCCGTCGTTGAGGGCCAGCAATACCCGGCAGCGCCCCGGGTCGGCCAGTAGCGCCCCGACCGCGGCGATGTCGGCATCGCCGCGGTCTCCGGCGGCTACCCGCGGCGGCGCGGACACCGCGTTGGGGGATAGGTCGGTGGTCGACATTGCTGCAGATTATTCGCCGGTCGGTTCGACCGGCGTCGAAGTGTTTCGCACCTACCGTGGGCGGATGACCGCGATACCGCGAAGCCATGAGGCCGAGGCGTTCCTCGAGGCCCTGCAGGACACCGCGCCCGACGTGGTGACCGCCTGCGATGGCTGGACGACCCATGAGATCACCGCACATCTGGCCGCGGCAGCCGCCGAGATCACTCGTCACCTCCACTACTACGTCCGCGGCGAAGCGGTGCCGGCTACCCGGAGCTTCGAGGAACGCGAGGCTCCGTACCAGGCCATGGATGACAAGGCCCTTCGCCAGCGCCTGGAATCCGAAGAAGGCAGGATGCGATCGATGATCGACCAGGCGCTCGAACGTGAGCCCGAGGCAGTCATCCCGTGGACTGGGCGGCAGATGGTGGTGGCCAAATTCATCCCGCACATGCGCAACGAGTTCGCGATCCATCGTTGGGACTTCGCAGGCGACGACGAGGTTGGGCGTGAGCTGCTCGGCCAGCCCGAATTGACCGAGCACGCTGTGGGTGTTCTCGGTGAGATACTGGTGCGGCGCGGCTGGGGCCAGGACCCCTACCCCGACGAGGACTTCCAGGTCCGGTTACGCGCAGACCGCGGCAAGGACGTGCGGCTGGTGGTGGAGTCCGGCCACGCCGGCCTGCAACTCGCTGAGGACAGCTCCGATGAGCCCTACGTCGAACTTGACGCCGCCGCCCGCACACTGGTCCTCTGGGGCCGGCGACCCGATGAGCGCGGACGCTTCCGCAGCCACCTGCCCGCGTCAATGTTGGCCCGGCTGCAGGCCCTGCTCGCCGGCTACTGATATCCGGTCCCGAGCGCCACGGCCACCGCCGGCCCCAGCCGCCATCGGGAATGATCGGGCCGTGCGGACAGTTGTACCAGTTGTCCGGGCCGGGGTGCCTTGTGTTCCCGGGTCCACATCAATTCGCCGCCGCGGACGATCGTTCGGCTGAAGCCGTGGTGTGCCTTTCGCCGAGAGGCGACCAGCACGCCCGGTCCGGACCCTCATCAGACCGAGACGCATAAGGATGGCAAGCGATGAAGGGCGATCGTACCGAGATCGTCATCGACGCAGGTGGATCGACCCTGACCTACGAGATCGAGGCCACCCGCAACGGTCGACGGGTAGAGATCACTCACCGGCGCGGCGTCGTGGAGGTCACCGAGGTCACTCGTGGCGGCACGCCGGTGCGCACTGCTCGGTTCATGGCTTCACGAGTCCTCGCTCTCGTTGAGCACCCCGTGGCCCGGCGGACGATGGGAGACAGCGAATCGGCCACCCGGGTCGTTCCCCAGCCGCGGTCTGGCGGATCAGCTGCGCTGCGCCCGGCTGAGGCAGTATGACCGTCGATTGATCGGGTGCTGCACTTCTCGCCGACGCGGCCCGAAGCCACGGGCTGACCGTCTGGGGTCGTTGAGCTCAGGGAGGAACCGACATGCTGCTGTCGCCGCATGAGCAGGAGAAGCTCCTTGTCCACGTGGCGGGCCAGTTGGCCATGCAGCGCCGAGCCAGGGGACTGCGGCTGAACTATCCCGAGGCTGTCGCGCTGATCACCTCATGGGTGCTGGAGAGAGCCCGGGATGGGGGCAGCGTCGCTGATCTGATGGCGGGCGGTCAGCGGGTGCTCACCCGGCGCGACGTGCTGGATGGCGTGCCGGAGATGATCACCTCGGTGCAGGTCGAGGCGACCTTCCCGGACGGCACCAAACTCGTCACCGTGCACCAGCCCATCCAATGAGCCCGGTGGTGCCCGGCGAGCTGCTGCTTGCCGAGGAACCGGTCGTGCTGGGCCCGCACGCCGGTCAGGAGCTGATCATTCGCAATACCGGTGACCGGCCGGTACAGGTGGGGTCGCACTACCACCTTGCCGCGGCGAACCCAGCGCTGGAGATGGACCGCGCCGCCGCCACCGGGATGCGGCTAGCGGTACCGGCGGGCACGTCAGTGCGCTTCGAACCCGGCATCGAACGGGTCGTGCGGGTGGTGCCGCTGGGCGGCGCCCGCATCGTGCCGGGCCTGCGCCTCGATGCACCGGATCCCGCTGGCGCGGACCGTCCGGCTGCCGGCGGTCGCAGGTGGACCGTCGAGCGCAGCCGTTACGCCAAACTTTTCGGCCCCACCGAGGGCGACCGGGTCCGGCTGGCCGATACCGACTTGCTGGTGGAGGTCACCGAAGATCGGAGCCGCGGCCCGCATGGCGGCGATGAGGTGGTCTTCGGTGGCGGCAAGGTGATCCGGGAGTCGATGGGCCAGGCTCGGGCCAGCCGGGCGGACGGCGCGCCGGATCTGGTGATCACCGGCGCGGTCGTACTGGATCACTGGGGCGTGATCAAGGCCGACATCGGAGTGCGGGACGGCCGGATCGTCGGCCTGGGCAAGGCCGGAAATCCGGACATCATGGATGGAGTGCACCCGGCTCTGGTCATCGGCCCGGGAACCGAGGTGATCGCCGGTAACGGGCTGATCCTGACCGCGGGGGCGGTGGACTGCCACGTGCACCTGATCAGCCCCCAGCAGGTGCCCGAGGCGCTGGGATCAGGCGTCACCACGCTGATCGGCGGCGGCACCGGCCCTGCGGAGGGCACCAAGGCGACCACGGTGACGCCGGGGGCATGGTACCTGGCGCGGATGCTGGAGTCCCTCGATGAGCTGCCGGTGAACGTCGCCCTGCTGGGCAAGGGCAACACCGTCGGCGAGCAGGCGCTGTACGAGCAGGTCGCGGCCCGGCGCCAGCGGCTTCAAGCTGCATGAGGACTGGGGATCCACCCCGGCGGCGATCGACGCCTGCCTGCGGGTCGCCGACGACACCGGCGTGCAGGTGGCGATCCACACCGACACCCTCAACGAAGCCGGTTACGTCGCCGACACGCTGGCCGCGATCGGCGGGCGAACCATCCACGCCTACCACACCGAGGGAGCCGGGGGTGGCCACGCGCCGGACATCATCACCGTCGCCGCGCAGCCCCATGTGCTGCCCAGCTCGACCAATCCGACCCGCCCGCACACCGTGAACACCGTCGACGAGCACCTCGACATGCTCATGGTCTGCCACCACCTCAATCCCACCGTGCCGGAGGACCTGGCGTTTGCGGAGAGCCGGATCCGGCCCGCCACCATCGCGGCCGAAGACCTGCTGCACGACCTCGGGGCCATTTCGATGATCGGGTCGGACTCGCAGGCGATGGGCCGGATCGGTGAGGTGATCCTGCGGACCTGGCAGACCGCGCACGTGATGAAGCGCCGGGTCGGCGCCTTGCCCGGGGACCCGGCGACCTCGGACAATCTGCGGGCGCGGCGCTATGTGGCCAAGTACACGATCTGCCCGGCGATGGCGCACGGCCTGGACGGTGAAGTGGGCTCGGTGGAGGTGGGCAAGCTCGCTGACCTGGTGCTGTGGCAGCCCGCGTTCTTCGGGGTGCGGCCGAGCATCGTGCTCAAGGGCGGCATGATCGCCTGGGCGGCGATGGGCGACTCCAATGCCTCCATCCCGACTCCCCAGCCGGTGCTGCCCCGACCGATGTTCGGCGCTGTCGCGTCGACCGCCGCCGCCACGTCGGTGCACTTCGTGGCTCCCGTTGCGGTGCAGGGTCATCTCGTCGAGGCACTGGCGGTTCGGCGCCGGTTGGTGGCGGTGCGCGACACCCGGGCGCTTCGCAAGACCGACATGCCGCTGAATGACGCGCTTCCGCGCATCGAGGTGAATCCCGAGACATTCACCGTCCGGATCGACGGTGAGGTAGTGGAGCCGCACCCCGCGCAGGAGATTCCGATGGCGCAACGTTACTTCCTGTTCTGATGACGATGCTGGCGTCGCTGCTGCTGGCCGATTCGCGATTGCCCACCGGCGGGCACGCGCATTCCGGGGCGGTTGAGGCGGCCGTCGAGCGTGGCCTGGTGCGCAGCGAGGCCGACCTGGAGTTGTTCCTGGCCGGCCGGTTGCGCGGGAGCGGATCCGTGGTCGCCGCGGTGGCTGCGGCTGGCTGCCTGCTGGCCGGCGCAGCAGCGGTGAATTGGGACGAGTGGGATGGGGCGCTCAGCGCCCGCACCCCGTCGGCCGCCGCCCGGGAAGCGTCTCGCGCGCAGGGCGTGACGCTGCTTCGCACGGCCCACCTGGTCTGGCCGTCTGCTGCGCTGGACGCGCTGGCTGAGGTGAGCCGCCCGCATCACCCGCTGGTGCTCGGCGCGGTGGTAGCCGCCGCCGGGGATGGCGCCGAGATGGCGGCGTCGCTGGTCCTGCACCATCTGCTCGGCGGGGCGTGTGCGGCCGCGGTGCGGCTGCTGGGTCTGGACCCGATCGCGGTCGCTGCCGTCCAGGCAGCCGCCAGCCGACCCGCTGAGCACGTCGCGCAGTCCGCAGTGACCGCGGCGCGCGACGCCGTGGCCCAGCAGGATCCGCGCCTGCTGCCCACTACCGGCACCCCGCTGCCGGAGGTGCTGGCCGAGCTGCACGCCCGTGCGGAGGTGACCCTGTTTGCGTCGTGAAAAGGATCGTGCGCTGCGGATCGGCATCGGAGGGCCGGTCGGCAGCGGCAAGACGGCACTGGTCGCGGCGCTGTGCCGAATGTTTCGCGACAAGCTGTCCGTGGTGGTGGTGACCAACGACATCTACACCACCGAAGACGCCGATTTCCTGCGCACCCACGGGGTGCTGCCCGACGAGCGGATCCGCGCGGTGCGCACCGGCTGCTGCCCGCACACCGCGATCCGCGACGACATCACCGCCAACCTCGACGCGGTCGACGAGCTCACCGCGCGCCACGATCCCGATCTGGTGCTGGTCGAAAGCGGCGGGGACAACCTCACCGCCACCTTCAGCTACGGACTGATCGACGCGCAGATCTTCGTCATCGATGTCGCCGGGGGCGACAAGGTTCCCCGCAAGGGGGG
>Ga0134128_10002348_pt1 | contig 23540 bp, 32 predicted proteins | sample KB31754_FD_96462 | JGI IMG/M metagenome (GOLD analysis project Ga0134128, IMG submission 96462) | Terrestrial soil microbial communities with excess Nitrogen fertilizer from Kellogg Biological Station, Michigan, USA - KB3-175-4 | ecosystem: Environmental > Terrestrial > Soil > Unclassified ... | reverse complement strand
GATGAATGCAAAGAGCCGTTTCACGAGGTCACACCTACCCATTTCGCGACCGCCGGATGATACGCCAGCAAGATTCCATGCCCCGCCACGACCGTTGCCGCCGGCGTGATATTCCCTGCCGTATTCACGGCGAAGCCATCCTTCGCATAGAGCATCAGCGGCCCAGCGAACCCGATGGGCGAATTGATAGTTGTAATTGTTGCCGTCCCGGATACGGCATGGATGAAGTTGGTCGGCGAAATCGTCGTCGCGCTCGCGATATCCGTCCCGTAGCTGTAGAGAGCCGAATTCAACGACGGCAGCAAGGTCAACTGGAAATAGTTGATCATGTACTGGTTAAGATTCGGCAGAAATCGCATCACCGCATCGCGCAACTGTTGGAAGCTGCGCACGCCGGTTATATCGATCGACGGCGGCGTAAAATTCGCAATAGCCATCAGCGAATCCCCCCAACCCTGTAGTCATAGGAGAACGCGCAGACTTCCGGCCCCACATCCGCGTTCGTGGTCAAGGTTTCCTCGGTGCCTACCGTGGTCAGTTCCCACTGATGCCAGCGGTTGTACGCGCGGTAATAGAACCATCCGTCATTGCCAAGCACACCCGCAGGCCCGACAATATTCGTGCCGCCGACATGGTTGGTATTGAAGGTCGCGAGACTGGATGACTTCGGCGAGATGTTGTAGCGCGGACGCACCCGCATCACCTGCCCCAACAACGCCTCGTCCCCGTAGTAGCCGGTCTTGAGCCGCATGATTCCCGGCGTGCCGCTGTAGCTCTGGAGAATGTTATTGGTATCGAAGTAATAGCCCGCGATCAGCCCCGGTTGCGTGTTCGGACTCGGCACGCTCGGCGTATTTAGATAGCCGGTGCCCCATCGCTGCGCTCGCCGCGAATAATTCACATAGCGATCCGGCACGCCTGCGCTCGGAGTCGCCTTCGAGACAAAGAACCACCAGATGACGCCGTGATAGGGATCGTAACGGCCCAGCGCATTCGCCAATTGAGTCGGATCGGCTACGTCAAAGAACCATTCCTTGAGATTGTTCGGAATCGCCTGCGGCGTGTAACCGCCGGAAAAGTAGAAATCGTCAGTCCCGATCCACGCCACGCCATCCGGCAGCGGCACTACGCTTTCCTGCCCCCACGCTCCCGTGAAATCCGACACTAATTGGTTGCCCCAGACCGCTTGGCCGCCGACGTACTGAAAAAGCCAGGTGGCCGTGTTCTTGAATACGAGAGCGTTGCGATAGATGGGGGCCGCCGCGACGACGTTTCCGGGATAGTCATACAAAGTCCCCGACCCGGCTTGAGTCTGGATATCCGGCGTCCAGTTGTTATCCGTCCCGAGCGCGCTTGCGTACCAGTTCGCGCCTGCGAACATCAGCACCTGCCCATTGATTGCGACGACGCACGTTGCGCCCACCGGCGGACTGCCGCCTAGCGCCGCAAAGGTGCCTGTCGTCCCGGTCGCTACTTGCGGCGTTATGCCCGCGCCACCGACAGCGATCATGTCGTCGTTGAACTGCGCAAAGCGCCAGCGTCCGGCACCGAATGGCGTCGTCCCCATCGAATCGGCCTGCACCCAAATCGAGCCGAAGGGGCGATACAGATGATTCGCGCCGCCCGCCCAGAATTGAGTAGCTCCTGTGCTGTAATAGCCGATCGTCGATCCGGTCGGCGTTTCCGGCAATGCGCCGGCTACATACGGAGCCGCTGCGTTCAGCGCCTGAAAGCCCTTGAGCGTAGGAATCGCCTGATCCATGTCGAGCAGGATGCCTTGCCCTTGCGATGGCATGGTCGGGTCGAGGTCTGGCGCAAAATCTGCCAGTTCAACCGTCTGCGATTGGCCTTGCTGATAAAGCGGCATGTCACCACGGAGAGGCAGGAATGCCCGCGCCTCCCGAATTGTCCATTTGGATGCCCTGACTCCGCAGCGCATTCAATTCTTCCGTGGCTGCGCTCATGCTGACCTGCGCCGATTGCGGGTCTTTCAAGACCTCGCGCTCGATCGACGCCTGCGCGTACTTCCTGATCAGCCGCTCCGCCGTGGTTGTCCAGAAATTATAGTCGGTAGTCAGAGTCACCAGTTGCGGTGCGCTCCGATACGACAAGGTGATCGGGTAGAAGGAGTTCGGATACGGCCAAAGGTAAATCTGCTGCTGAAACCACGCCCACATGGTTGGATAGGACTCTGGTGGCGTAGGCCGAATCACATCATAAGCCCGCAAGTCCTGATACGAGATCATCGTCATCTGCTTGCGGATATTGAGCGACCACGTAACCTCGACGATCGACGGCGATACATAGTCAATCGGCGGCACGTACTGGTTGACGTTGTACACCGTCGCCAATTGGGTATAGATGCCGGTCTGGAACACGCCGATGTTCGCCCAGATGATCCCCGTTGGCGCTCCGCCGTTATCGTTGACCGTGCCCGCCGTGCCGCTCGCGGGCGGCGGAGTCGCAGGACTCGCCGGCACCGTGAATATGGTGCTAGGCCACGTCGGCTGTGTAGCGGGGTCGGACAACCCACTATTCAGCGCGCAGAACACATAGGTCACGCCGCCAGTCACGCCCGTAATCGTAGAACCTTGCGGGTAGTTCGTGGCCGCCGCCCAGCTAGGGATCGCGGTGTTGTCGGTCTCGTTGAAAAAGAAAGGACGCCGCTGGAAATACCGCATGGCGTCCTGGAGATATACGATTGCTATGTTCTGAAGGTCAGGCCGATTCAGATCGTCCAGCAATCTTCCGATTTGCTGCCCGAAGGTTCGGGTATCTTTCTGAGCTGCGGTGTATCCTTCTCCCACATGCTCTCTCGCTCAGCGTTGCACGTAGTCCACGTAGCCAGTGATGGTGCTGGTCTGCGTCGGAGTCAGACAAAGCGCATCGCCCATCGGGACAGTAAACATCGTCGAAGCCGGTGGGACATCGATCGTCGTCGCATTCGCGCCCGCCGTGAGGCCCCCCGTAATCACGCCGCCGATATTCGTCGCCCCCGTGGCGCAGACCGATCCCGTGCCGTAAGAGAATTGCCCGGTGTTCGCTGTCGTGGCACGGCCGGCGTCCTGGTAGTACATCCCACAGACATAGATGTTCGCGCTGGAAACACCGGCGATCAGCTGCGCCCCAGTCGCCGCACTGAAATTGATCGGAGCAACCGACATCGGATACTGTGAACACGGATCGAAAAAACTGGCCGCCGTCACATTCGGCGATTGGACATAACTCAACCAACCGCTTTGCTGGATCGTGCCGGTAGAAACGGCGCACAGCGAAGTCCCAGTCGGCGCCACTGCATAAGTGCCGGTAGTTTTCGACGCGGTGAGCACGACGTTGGTCGTCCCGCTGGCAACCGTCGAAGCGTAAAGCGGGCCGGTAAGAGCCGTGGTTCCGGTACCACAGGTCGCCCCGGTTCCGTACTCCAGCTTTAACGAACCTGTCCCATTGACCTGATTCAGCACGCCTCCGCATACATAAATCGGAGCATTCGCATTCAGAGCCACAAGCCGGGTCGTAGTCGCCGAGCTGATATTGATGCCGACGTACTGTTTCGGGAACTGCGCACACGGATCGAACGGATTGGCCTGACTCTGCGCAAACGCACGCGGAGCGACCAGCAGTGCCGAAAACGCCAAAAGCGTGAGTAGTTTGCGCATCGCCTTTCCTTACTTCCCGCCCTTCCCGCCCATCCCGGCCGGATTCGGCTCGCCCGCCGCGGGGCCACCGAAAGTATCGTGAGACGCATCGCTGTTCGGCGTCGACACCATGTCGCCGGTCTCGGAGAGATGATTCTTCATCACCTCTTCGTATCCGCCGAAATAAAGATCGTCGCCCATCGAATCGGGCTTGTTGCTATCGACATTGTTTACTTCGTTAAAAGGATTTTGGTGGATTAGCCCCGAGCCTTTTGCCATTGATCTAGCTCCTACTTCTTTCCGATTTCGGGGATGTCCTTCATTTGCCGGGCATCCCGCCGTCCGTCTTGAATTCCCCACGCCGCGTCAGTAATATCCGCGTCCGCGTCTTTGAGATGCCCATACGCCTTCCACGGCACTTTGTAGGCTTCGACTACCGTATCGTCCGTCAGCGCCTCAGGCAGATCGTCGCCATACGGCTCGCCGTTACACTTGCCGTCATAGCCCGCCGGACGCGGCAGCAAATCCTCAAGGTCGCTGAACTTCTTCATCAGGTGCCTGCGTCGTACACCGGCGCGAATTCCACCATATAGGTGATATTCAGGGCGGTTGCTCCGCTGGTGTTGGTTGCCGAAGTGATTACCGACAACTGCAACTGCACGCCCGAAGTCCAGACCAACACCTTCGCTCCAGTTGCTCCGATTGTCCGCGAAGTCGCGGCGTACATTGCCCCAATATTCGGGGTCTGCGCCGCTGCTATTTGCGACATGGTAATCGTGCCGCCAGCCTGCGCCTGAGTGATCGCCGCGATATAGGTCGTCGGCGATGCCAGCGTATCGACCAGCTTAAGGCCGAGAGCGTTGCCGCCGTCGACCGCCGGAAACCCGATCTTGAAGTCCGAAATGAACGAGTTCGACGGGATCAGGCAGATCGGCAGAACGTCAGGAGCGCCCGATCCGAGCGTGATATTGGACGCGAGATTGATCGTGCCAATCACCTTGATCGGATAGACGCCGACTCCGCGCGGAAACCCGTCTCGGGTGATGCTTGACGAATTGTAAGTAGCCAATTCTCTTTCTCCTTAAACGATGGGGTCGATTACCCGCGCGGGAGCATCCGGCTCTCCGTCTTTCCGATGTTTCGCCAACTTCAAGAAGGTCTCGAAGTCCAGATTGATCGTCTTGCTATGCCCCACCAGGATGCGGCTGTCGCCGTACATCTTGATTCCGAGCGAATGCACGCGATCGCAAAAGCATAAATCTTCGCCGTAACGCTCGATGCTCCCGTGAAATTCGGTCAGATCATGCCCAAACCACTTCCATGGATCATCGGGACGCATCGGCAACATTTCCTCGAACACGCTTCGATGGATGAGCACCATGCCCATCCCGAAGCCCTGAATTTCCTGCACGCCTTCGACGATCTCGCCCGTGGTCGCGAATTCGCCTTTCGGCGTCCGCTGCCACCACATCGGCGACGGTTCTCCGGCCAGAATCCCGAAGTACAGCGCCGACATAATTCGCGCGTCGTTGTCCTCTGCCGACTGAATCAGCAGATAGGGCAACTCCGGCGCGTAAGTGTGGTCGGCGTCCATGCACAGCAGCCATTCCAGCTTGGTGTTCAGAAAATTCCTGACGATCCGGTTGCGCTGGCCGGCGATATACATCCCCTGCTGGGGGATGACCGCGCCGAGGATGTTGCCGTGCGTCAGGTCGAACTCCCGAAACTTCACGTAGGAGTCCATGAAACCCTGATGCACCATCCCCGGATGCGGATAGCCGATCGCCAGCTTGTGTGTAGTCTCGCCCACTGATTACTCCGCGTTGGTAGCTGCCGCGCCGAGAGTGTCGAGGTCGATGCCGTAAGTGTCGATACACTGCACGCCGAAATCGGTTGAGTTGAACTGCACTTTCACGAGACCCCAGATGGCCGAGACGCCGATACCAATCTGGCGCCCGAAGTCGCGCAACTCTTCCAGCCACCGGAACTTCTGGCTGTCGTTCTGGCTGCGCCCGAAGGCCAGCACCGCCGCCTGCGCGCCGCAATGCAATGCGCGCTTGGTGTTGGCTACCGCCGTGCCCGCAGCCGCGACCGCATTGGTGACGCGCGTGTTCTCGTGCATCAGCGTCTGCCGATACATGCCGAGCGCCATCCAGAAAATCGGATTGTCGCCGATATCGCCGCCCGTCATGGCCGCCTTCTGGATATCGAGCCACTGGCCCAGACTGGTGTTCTTGCGCATGTCGGTGGCTTGCGAGGAGTGCATGAAGAGCACATAGAAGTCCCGGCCGCCGACGCGCACCGCGCGAATACCGCTGGTCAACGCCTTAGCGTTGTTGACCGCTGTATCGATAAACGTGATGTCGAATGTATTGGCCGAAGTCAGATTGGCCGCGTCGGTCACGCCCGCCGGCAGAATCTGCCGAGTCGTCGCGATCGTCGCCTGCAAGCCGGTAAACCGGGTGTCGGTCTGCGGAGTGTACCCCGCAAGCTGGTTGGCTCCGCTATGGTCGGTGCGAGCCGCATACCAGTCCGACAGCCGGTTACGGCCAGTCTTGCGCCGATCGAAGAGGATGCGCTGATCGGAAATCGGGCCGACTAGCAAAATCGCGTGCGCCAGTTCGTGAATATAGAGCGTATCGCCGTAAGTGATCGGCGCCTCTTCGTTGCCGGTCAGCGTATTCAGGTCGAGCACGCCGGGGCCGCTCAGCAATTCGCTGATACCGAAGGTTACGTTGTCGCCGGCATGCTTCTGGAGGTCGTCCATAATCATGATCAGCGAGGACTCGTCCTTCGACGCGAAACGAAAGAAGAGAACATCCGCCATGTACTGCGAAAGCATCAGCTTCGCCCAACGGCTGTTCGTCAGCGGGTCGGTATGTTGGTAAACCCATTCGGCCACGGGCATGCGTCACCAGCCGAAGGCCGGTGCCTCCAGATGGTTACGCGAAACATTATGTTGGAAAGTTTTGAGCGCCATCGGCGCAACCCATCGGACAAATTAAATTGTCCCTCGGATTACGCCTGCGCTCCGCGAGGTCTATGCCGGTGGAAGCATAGCAGAGGCTCTTGCTTTAGCGCGCCCCGCAAGAGCAAGTACGTTTGCGAAACGTACTAGGGCTATCTGTTAAATATAGAACGGCGTGGTATTTGTCAACTACATGCCGCGTGGATTCGGGCGGCGTCCGTGGCCGTGATGGAATTGCTTAGCGAAACGCCCCGATGGCGGGGCAGGCTCCACCGCTTCCTTTTCCATTGTCGGCATCTTGCCCTCATGGGGCTTGTGCTCTTTCATGCCCTTCGGATGGGCTGGTTTCTTCATGTGCTCTTCAAAGCCTTTCGGCAGTTCGAGTTTTTTCATTTGCATGGTTCCTCGCATTCGATCTCGCTCCGTTCGACCAAGTTGCCATCCGCGTCAACCACGGTTTGACGGCGGATAATCGCTCCCGCCGGAATGGTCGCCAAAGGAACTTCCGTGTTAAGAGGGAATCCTGCGCCCCACGGAACTGTGATTACCTGTTTCTTCATTTGCTCCCGCGCGGATTCGGGCGCCGCCCGACGTGTTCCGGCAGATGCTTCTCTTTCGTGGACGCGAACTCATGTAGCTCTTTGTGGGTCATCTTCGCCAGCCCCTTGTTCTTTGCATTGAGTTCCTCGGGATGGTGCTCGGCGATCGCCATCGCCTCGCGCTGCGCTTTCGATTTCGCCGGCATTGTCAGATTCTCCCCATCTGGTTCGGGTCGATACCTTCCGCTAACGCCATCGCGTATTGCAGGTCGGCCTTGAGCTTCGGATTCGCCATTACGCGCGAGAATTCGCCCTCACTCATGCCCGCAATCTGCGCCGGCGTATACGTCCGGTAGCTGCCCTGATTGTCGCCCGTATTGCCGGGAAGATGGCCGATACCCTGCACGCGCTGCCCAGCCGCGACCTGCTGGAGCTTCTGAGCATTGCCGTTCCCATTCTGATGGGCTTGCCCGTTGCCATTGCCGCCGCTTTGGCGCGAAGCCATGAGGTCGAGCACATCAGCAAGTTCCGCGATGAAAGGCGCAAAATTGACGCCGTGCTTGCGCGCCTCTGCGGTGATAAGCATAGATTCCTGTTGCACTCTCTCGCTCGCTTCATCGGGCGTCATTCCGAGCTTCTGCCAGAAACCGATGCGCCAGTTCGCAGCTTTCTGCGCCTTCTCGAAATAGTGCGGGTCTTGCTGGGCGTAGGACTGCGCCTGATATTGAATCCAGTTGCTATGCTCCTGCGCGACCTGGTGCTGCTGGAGATTTCCTGCCGTCTGCTGATATTGCTGCTGGAACTGGTTAAAGTTCGCTTCGATTTGCGCGAGTTTCTGGCGCGTATCGTAGAGTTCCGCGCCGGTCGGATCGATGGTCGGGTCGGGACGCTGCGCCGCCTGCTGGGCTTGCTTTGCTTGCTGGGCCGCGAACTGGCTGGCTTCGGCCAACTGCTTGGCGCGTTCATCGTAACGTGCCCATTTCTCGCGGAGTTCGTCGCGCTCTTTGGCGATACGGTCGCGTTCCTGCTGTGCCGCCGTCCGCTGCTCAACTACTTCCTTGAAGCGCGGATACGGAACGGCCTGTTCGGGCTTGCTGGCGTCCGGCTCTGCCTGCTGCTGCGCCTCTTGCGCGGGCGCACTCTCGGCGGGTGCTGCCGTCTGCGTCTCGGGGGCTGCGCTTTCCTGCTCCGCCACCTCGGCGGTCAAGTCCAGCGCCTCGCCATCGCCAAACGGATCAATCTTCGGTGCTGCCATAACGATGTTCTCCTACCAAGTTAGTCCGAGTTCGCGACCCTTCTGGATCGTCTCGGTTAATTCCTGCAAAGCTGCCGAGTCGAAAGTGACTTGGAAGCCCTCAATCTCTTTTGCCGCGTCGAGCGCATCTTCCATCGCGGCTTCCAGCGTTGCGCCCATCCCGCACGCCGCGCCGAACTCTTCTAGTTCCGCAGGCGACGATGCGTAATCCTGCCCTTCGATCACGCAATGGCCATGCAGTGTCGTTCGGTCTGGCCGCCCGACTTTCACCGCGAGCGGATGCTCCGCGCCCCACGACGATTTCATAATCAATTCCACGCCGATCTGCGCGAGATAATCAGGCTCTACGATTCGCCCGTGCGCTGTCTCCCAGAACACCTCCGCCCAATTCGCAATCATGAATCGTTGCAATGATGACGGAGGCTCAGGAAAGCGCGCGGTCAAGTCAACGAAGTAATCACCGTCCGGGGTGCATCGCACTTCGGTCGAAATCGGGCCGCGATAGCCATATTGCGCAAGTACCGGCGCAAACTTGTCGGCCACCGCTTGCAAACGCTTCGGCATCGGCTTGATATTCAGGACGAAACCGGAGTCCTTCGCCTCATAACCATACGCGATAGTCTCGGGATACATCCCATCTGCCGTATAGGTGTCGAAACCAATCTCGACGCACGGATCGCCAGCTATCGGCTTTTCGATGATGAAATCGGTCAGCGAACCGTATGGCCCTGCCCGTAGCGAAACATCGTCCAGCCAATACTTCGTCGCGAAGGGAGATGTGTGGTGATAAGTCTCAGCAAGCCCCCGCCAATAGGAGACTTTGATATAACACTCATCATCGGAGCCGAGCAGCATTTCGCGAAGATTGTCGATTCCCCGAACCGGCATATACTCGGCGACTCCGATACCTTGTTTTTTGCACACGGACTTGAGAAGTCCACGATCCTGCTCCAATCTTCCCGCCGCACCCGAACCGAACACCGGCATCCCTTGCGCGCGAAGGTATTCTTGCAGCGAGTTATTGCCGACATCGGTAAACACGACCAGATCGGCGGTTTCGAGGTCGTCCCAAAAGTCCATCGATCGCTCTATCCCGTCCACGCCTAGGCCGGGTGAGCCTTCAATCGGGAGCGGGAAAGCCCGCTCCCACGGAACGTAATAGAGCACCCGCGCAAAATCACTGACAACAGCTTCCCCCATGTGCGTGTAACTGCCAGACGAGTCCCATATGAGGACCGTTTTCCGACTTAAATCGACAGACATCGCGCGTTTGCTCGTTTTCGGGACGCCATGCAAGCCTTGCAGTGCCGACTAGGATACCGTCCTCGGGATAAGTGACGATATGTATTTTCGGGCGTATATTCATGGCCTTTCGGGCAGTGAGTCTTTGAGCGTTCGGCGTGCGCAATCACGGCTCCAATGCCTTTGCCGCGTCGAACATTCTCTAAATGTGTCACTGGCTCTAAGTGCCAAGGATTAACGCAGTGGCGCACTCGGCATAAATGATCCAGCTCCATCCCGACGGGGATGGAGCCGATAAATGTTTCGTAACTGAGGCGATGCGCGCTCTTCATCTTACAGCGCAGACCGAAATACCCATAGCCCTGGGGTTTGTAAATTGTCCCATCCCACAGCCAGCAGCGGTCGCTACCTGCGTCAAACTTCGACAGGAACCGCGCAATATCTTGCGCGTCCCAGAACAGCACGGTCTTTTTCGAGAGGTCGGTCATCGCCTCACGGGATGCGGTTCGCGATCCTGCTTGCGCTTGCCGCCATACATCCAGCCGCACATCCCGCAGGTCTCGCCCTTGATCGCGGTCACCGGACGGCACTCATCCTCGGCGTACTGATATTCCGGCGGGGATGGCGGTAGCTTCGCCAACGCCGCCGCGTAGTCGTCCACCAGCTTTGAATACTTCGCCTGCAACTCCGTATGCTCGGCGTGTAGTTCGTCGTAGGCGCTTTTGAAATGGTCGAGCTGAGTCTGCAAATCAGCCAGCGGCGAATCATAAATCTTCAATTCAGTCGTTTCAGCCAAGTCTTTTCTCCTTGAATTCGTGCACCTTTACGCCTATTGTCTGCCGCCCATAGCGGTTGCAGATTTGTATAATGAAAGCACGCCTTCTGCTGTTCAGTATCGGTTAAGTCGAATGACGCGCACGGTCTAATATGATCGATATGCCATAGACGCCTATTGCCCCAAGACATCCCCGCCGTGAATTGCGATTCAATGTGCGCAGCCAGTTGCGGCGCCGTACATCCGATTAAATGTATGGTTCGTGCGACTTTGCGCGCGCCCTGCTTTTTGAGCGCTTGCCATAGGGTCGCGCGCAAGCGAGTAATCATTGCGAAGGCCGGGTCCGCGTGTATTCTTTGGCGTCGCGCCTTTATTCTGCCGCCTATGTAACGCTCATGGTTACGAGCCCGCCATGCCTTCGTCGCGGCATTTGCCTTGTCCGCGTTCTCGCGATAATGCTTTCGACTTAAAGCCAATTGTTGTTCGGGATTCTCGGCTCGCCATTGACGCAGGCGGCGATTGCATAAGTCGCGATTCTGCGCTCTATAGGTTTTGTGCCACTGTCGGACGCGTTCTATTTCTCTTCGATAATACGACGCCTGCTGTTCGCGCACTTTGGCGCGATTCTCCGCGTAATATTGCCGGTTGTAGGCGCGGCGTTCTTCCGAGTTGGAGCGTGGCATATCAGTGCTGTTTAGTTTTCCAGAAGTGCGGGCCCTCATATGGAACCCTGTGCTGGAAGGTCATAAGTCCTTGAAATTCCATCGCCGGTTGATGGTCATCGCCGGGACGCAGGATTGGGCCGAACAACTCGCCCAAGATGAATCGCGCCTGCTCGAAATGCTCCGGCACCCACGAACTGATAGCGAGCATCGCATCTTGCGGCACTTCGATGCGTCCGCCATTTTCCAGTCCGACCGATTCGTACCCGATCTGTTCTTGAATCGAGACGCTGCCGACCCATAGCGGCTTGTCCCAAATCTCCAGCATGAAGCAGATACGCCACGGGCCTAGTTTGAACCAGTAATCTTCGACGCCTACCATCCGCTTGTCATAGGCTGGCCAGCGTTCCGCAATCGCGCGATGATCCGCGCACATCTGTTTCCAGTTGGCGATGTCCCACCGAGCGACGAAATCGAGCGCCATTACTCAACTACCTCCGCGACTAGTCCCAGCGCCTCGCGCAGCGCATCCGATGGCTTTTCTTCTGTCGGCTCGGCGACCACCGCTTGCGGCACAATCACGGCCGGAGCCTGCGTCTGAATCACCACAGGCGGCTTCTTGACCACTGGTGCTTGAGCACCGATAAGGGCATTGTCAATGGCGTCCTCGCGCTCGACTTGACCGGCGAGGGCTTGATGGATTCGGCAATACCAGGCAGGTTCTCCAGCGGTGAATCGATTGCGCTTGGCCTGTCGGACGGCGGGCTGCCCGCATTGAGCACACACTGGGCCAGTAGGCTGTTGCCGTACCACTTGTCCCACCACTCCCGCGCTTGCTGGTCTGCTTTGCGCCACATTTCCAAAGGGACCCGCTGCGTGGAGAATCGCGGCAATCTCATTTTGTTTGACAAGGATTTCATCCTGCTTCCTCGCTACGATGCCTAATGCCGCCGCCTTATAGGCATCGGCCATGCGCGTCGCTTCGATCTGTTTTGCGGCCTTGCGAATCTCCGCTTCGATCGAAGTTGCCCGCTTCTTGCGCCGCTTCACGACTCGAAGGGGTTGTATGGTTGTCGCGCCATCAGTTGATGTTGCTTCACCGTTTCGTCGCCGAGCTTTTCCATTAAGCCCCATAGACAATCCTCACATAGGTCTGCTTTCGGGTCTCTGCTCCAAGCACTCTCGTGGCACTCCAAGCACCGCATCTCCTGCCAGTCCGCATCGCGCGGCGTGCCCTCGCGCTCGGCGGCCAGCCGGAACAGCCGACGATCGAACGGGGCGGGATAGGGCGGAGGACGCTTCGCAGAGAGCAGCACGGTTTCCGCCACCGCATGCGATACTTCCATCGGTATCTGCTTGCGGAGTTGATGCCCCCGGATAAACCTGTTCTTGGCCTGCTGGCCGCAACCGCATTCACAATTTGGCACTTATCTTACCTCCCAAGCATCGGCGGGGTCTGGCCTAGCGTCATGGCCTTGCGCGCGTCCATCACTTGTCGATGGCGGTTGAGTTCGTCCTTCTGACGAAGCTCTCCGGCCCGCGCCATACCTTCCATACCGATTTCCGCGACCTTCAAGCCGGTCGATTGGTCGATCTGCCGCGCTTGAGCGAGCGCCTTCTGCGCGTTGGCGTCAAATAGCTTGGTCTTAGCCTGTATAAGGTTGGGATCGTCCTGCTTCCCGCCGCCCTTGCCCTTCTGCGGGGGCTGCGGCGGGTTCTGTGAGACTTCTCGATTGATATCGCTGACCAGTTGCGCTGGAAAGGGCGAATACTTCAACAACTTGAGTATCACTCGCCCAAGTCCGAACTTCATCAGCGCCTGTAGCACGCCCGAATCGGTAAGATCGCTCCATACCTGCGCTTTCAGGTTCGGATTGTGCCTTACTGAGTCGTCCAGCACGAAGGAGTAATCCAGCGGCAGCGATTCCTTGAGCAGCGGCAATGATTTTGCGTTTTCGTCGCCGCCAACCTGAATAAATTGGCCCTGAGTCCAATACTCGCGGATAAATTCGATGGTAACTTTCGCCCGCTCGCGCCGATGGCGATTCAAATTATCGAAAAACCAGCCCAATACGACCAATCCTGCCTGCTGGCGGCGTCCGGAAGTCTGCGAAGGCGTCTGTCCCATCGCCGTGCCGACCATTTCATCGCTCACGCCGCTAGAACGGGTGATCGCTTTGGTCGATTCGGAAAAAAACATCGGCAGTTCCGACGGCAACTGTTTCGATTCGCGCTGAATAAAGTCCGCGCCCAAGTCGGCGTTATCGTCGGCCTCTATCCATGCGTCAAACCGGCTCCATTGATCCTTCGCCATCACCGGATCGGCAAACATCTTGGTCTTGAAGATGACGCCGCCCTTCGCATTGGTGATGTGAAAGCCCAGCGCGGAGCTTATCGCCTTGTTCTTGGTCTTTTGCGGATCGAGCATCGGGCGAACCATGCCGTACCAACGCTTCTTTTCGTCGTCCCATTGGCCGGTTAAACAAATCAGTGAGAAGCCGCCCGGCAAATCAACCGGGTCTTCGAGCACGATGCCACGGCTGACGTAGACTTGGCGGTACACCGGCTGCAACTGGCGCACCGCAGGCGGCGGCGACCCGCCCAACATCTCCATTCGCTCTGTCAGGCGATCCCACTTGTCCTCATCGAGCGTGGTTATCTCGCCGGAATCCGCGTCCTGAAAGCGGTAGATCGGTTGCATGTCCCGCCACTGATACTGGATGACGGGCACGGTCTTTTTGGCGCTGCCGCCGGCCCCGACTTGTGGATTTGCCTTTTCGTTTTGCCGCGAGTAGTAGGGCGTTACCAGTTCGTAATACTCGTTCTGCGCATAGGGCATTTCGGGCACGTTGGCGTCGATCTTCTCCAACATCCCCGGCCATTGCTTCTCGAATTTCTTGCGCGAGATTTCACGCTTGCGCGCACGCCATTCGGAATCCTCAAGGTTGGCCTTGCGGCTGGAAGGGTCCCATCGCGCCTCCCATTCGGGAAACTTCTCCCATACCACCTTGCCGTCGAGCGTTTCCTGATATGAGACCTTGACCTCGCCCCAGCCCATACCCGTGATCGCCATGCGCTTGGCGATTTCCGAGTCCTCTTCGGGCGCGGCGCACAAATCGTCGGCAGTGCTGAGAGCTTCCGTGCAGAGATCGCCCGCCTCATCGTAGAGGTCGCTGGAATCGAGCGCGCGCGAGACTACGCGAACATCTTGGCGATTGAGTCTCTCAAGTCCAGAAACAGCGTCCACGATAGGTTTGATATCGTTGAACACCAGAGCGGGCCGCTTGAGTTCCTCCATCCGCATCCGGTCGATATCGTCCCACTGATGGCCGTCGTAGAAGCGGCTGTCGTCTTTCGCGAGACCTTGCCAGCCGTCAAAAGCTCCTTCGGAACCTTCGACATCTTTCATCACCCGCTGGCCGAGTTCTTCTTTCTCGGGAGTATCGTTCAACGCGACGGTGTTCGCCGCCGTCATAAACGGATCAGGCGCACCATCGCCGAACACTCGGGCATGTAGGTCTGTCGCGCCGGCCATCTATCAGTCTCTGGGGATCGACTTCATTCCGCGTTCGACTATCTCGTACATCTCATGCAACGCTGGGAGGACTTCGGGATACAGCGGCTCGCCGCAGTCAAGGCATCGAATGAACATATTTGAGCGCGCTAGTTCGACATCGAACTTCCACGAGCCGTCATCCTCATGGTGTCCGGCAATTCCTAAAGTGGATTCGTGTCCGTTCTTGCAGACTTTGGAAAAGCCGAACGTAATATCTTCGTTTGCACTCATGCCATCGCCTGCAACTTCTGGAGTCGCTTCGCCAGATTCGCCGCTAAGGTGCGGTTAAAATTCTGTCCCTTGAAACTATCCCGCATCTTCTGTTGGATCAGGGGAATCAGCATCTTGCGTTCTTCGGGATTCGCTACTTCGGCTGCATCAAGGGCTTCGCTGATCGGCACGTGATCCAGCAGTGCCGTCGCGTCAGTCTTTGCCCCATGCGCGACCAGCTTGTTGACCTCATCGAGCGAGAGGCGTCCGCGCGATAGGTCAGCGTGTACCTCGGGGTTCTTGCCCTTGCCCATGTCCTTACTGACTTCACTCGCGCGCTTCGAGGCCGATGGAGTCGGAGCGATCGCTTCGGAGCGCGCAGCGTCGAGCGCCTTCACGCCCGACCCTTCCGGCATTTCCCCGATCGCCTGATGCTCCGGCGCAACGCCGCGAATTGCGTCGTTCGCCCCCCCGACCAGCAGGCGTCCGAACATCTCACCGCCAGCCTTTGTCCATCCGCTTGAAATAAACTGGCGGTAGAGTTCGAGCTTCACCGGATCGGCGGCGATATTCTTCCAGCCCATTTTGCCCCCCGCATAGGCAACGGCGATCGGAATCAGTTCCGGCGCGTGCTCGAACAATCCATAGCCAAGCAGTGCCCCGCCAACCGCCCACGGGCTGGTGATATAGCGGGCCACCTTGCCCTCATGCTGCCCCGATTTAATCAGAGCATCGTTCGCCGCTTGCGCAGCCTCCGGCGTCAATCCGCTTTCCTTGATCGCGTTCTGTACGCCTTCCTCAAACTGTTTCTGTGACGGCAAGCTCGGTGGCCCCTGCATGAATTTCTTCTGATCGATCATGGTCTTGCGCCACGTCTCGATATTCCCAAACTTGGAGTCGGGATAGAGCGCCTTCACGGCGTCCTTGTTCGCCTGTAGGCGCGATAAGATCTCGGTCGGCGGCACCCCGTCCTTCAATACGCTCGAAGCGAACGCCTGTCGCATGAAATCTTGCTGTTCAGGATTCATGCGCGAGATCGCCATCTTGGTCGCGAGCGCATTTTTAGGTGCGAACGCCACATCTCCGAATGCTGGCAGCGTCGCTGCTCGTTGGAGCGGCGCCATTTCCTTGAACGGGAATACACGGTTAACTTGCGCGTACTCGTTGTTGATCGATTCGAGAAGCGGCTTATCTTCCGGCTTGATGGCATCATTGAGCGTTTCGACGATCGGCTTGCTGGCGTCATAGAGTACGCGACGATCCATCGCGGACGACCCCGGAGTATTCGCCGCCTGCATCATCTGGCCGAGCTTGCCGCGCAATGTTCCGATAGTTTGTGTGTCGAGCGGCGTATCTTCACTCGCAGCATTCAGCGCAGCGATCTGTTCGTTGGTCAGCGCGAAACCCCCGCCGCCCTTGCCCTTGCCGCCCATCGATACTTCCATTCCAGCGGACTCGACGGGCGCGAAGGATTGAAGCTCGTTGAGCGTTTTCATCGTGGCGGGAGTTAATTTCGCTCCGCGCTGCGCGGCCCAATCACTTGCCTCTTTGGCGGCTTTTGAAATATCCGACAGCCGATTGTGCGGCGCGGGATTATTCTGAATCGGATTGAAAATCGGCTCGTACTTTGCCCCTACTTCGCGGATTTGCGCCAAGCGGCCAGCGCCCATCGCCTTCTTGGCGCCCGCCAGTTCTTTCGCCCCGCTTTCCGCTCCGATCTCGTCGGGATTGGCAAGTTTCTGCGCCTGCCCGGTCGTCATTCCGAGTTCGTTTTCCAGTGCCTTGTGCGAGACGGTATCGATAGCGTTCTCGCGCATGGCGTCCTGAGCCGCCCGATCGGCAACGCCCGCACCAGTCACTTTCGATGCTACCGGCGCTAACGGCTCTCCCGCCGCCTGTAAAATCGCGCCTTGCTCCGCCCCAGGGACGCCGCCCGTGGCCGCGCCAGTGGCCGCCGTCACAGCCGTGCGCGCCGCCGCGCCTTTCAGTCCGGGCGCGTCAAGAAGCTCCAACCCTTTCGAGACCAACGGCGCGGCCTCTTCAAGCGCACCAGCGGCCTTACCGGCCAAGGGCATCGCTGCGCTCACGCCCATCGTTGCGGCTTCGGTCAAATTGTGTGGGCCAATCCCACTGATGAGACGGTGGACAGCTTCGCCAAGGTCGGGATGTCCCTTGCTGGCGAGAAAATGATAGGCGTGCTGCGCAAGATTCTGCGTATGCGTATCAAACCAGTTCTTGTCGTAGCCGTCGGAACTACCGCCGCTTATCGCAGTCGGCCCCGCGAGGCCACTAGTCGCGGGCTTGAAGTCCGCCGGATTGATTTTTATCGGAGCTTTGCCCGACTTCGCGGGTGTCGCGGGCACGAATTCCGATGGATCGATGACGTATGAATCAGGCATCGGGAGTAAACGTATTGGTGCTCGGATCGAAGGTGCCGCTCACGCCATTGTGCGTGCCGCGAACGAGAGTCGCGCCGCCCGCTGGCGCAGCTTGCAGCTTCGCTACTGCGGCATCTGCCTGTTCTTTGGCATAAGCATCCGCATCGGCTTGGAGTTTGTTCGGGTCGGCGAACATCCCAGCTACGCCAGTGGCTTTGTGCGAGGCTATATATGTAGTTCGCGCCTTGTCATACTCGCTCTGATAAATCTTGGTGACAGTCGTCGGGTTGATTCCAGCGGCTCCGGCTTTCGACTTCCCGACTTGCCCGGTCTCAGCGACGGCCTTCCCCGTTTCAGCGAGATTTTTCTTCGACGCGGTTCCAAGTTCGCCGACATGCGCCTCAATTTCCTTCTTGCGTTCTGGAACCAGCGATGTGTCCGCTTGCGACTTGCCGGCCGCCGCGAGACTGGCTGTAGCGCGCGCTTCGTCAACGCTCTCGCTACTTAAGGCAGTCGCAACCTTATCCGCACCAATCTTCCCGGCCTGCACACCCGGCAATAGAATCGAGATGATCTGCTTTCGGCTGGGACTGGTCGCGGGATCGTTGGCGATGATGCTCAGTGCTTGTCCGAGTTTGGCGTTGGCCTGCGGATCGCCCTTCAACTGCTCCTGTCGTGCTTCATTCAATGCCGCGATAGCGAGGTCTTTGTGCGTTCCAGCCTCCGATTCCGCGAGCTTTGCGGCTTCCATCGGCTGTTTGCCTTTTTCTTCTTCCGCCTGATTGAAGGCGTTCAAGCCGGTAATACCGCCATTGGCCAGCGCGCGTCCCCAACCGCCACGGCGCGGCGATCCGATCGTGCCCAGATATGCACCCAGCGCCCCCTGCAACAACGGATTCTCAAGAAATCCCTCGACCTTACCGCCGAAACCTTGAGGAGAGGGGGCCGCCGAGGTCGCAGGAGCAGGCGGAGGTGTACCTGCCGGAGTGGTCTGCGGGGTCGCGGCGGCCAATGCGGCCTGCTGCGGAATCTGAAGGGTTTGCGCAGCTTGCTGTGGTTGTGGCGCGGTCATCCCTCCAGCTAAACCCAGCGCCTTGAGCACGGGGGCTAGAAATCCTTCGAGTCCAGTCGGAGCGCCAGCCATTATTGAAGCCCCAACATCGCGCGCAGTTGCGGCGGCAACGACTGATTGCTGTTTGCGGTCTGTGGATTCATCCCCGATGGAGACGCAGGCATCGGATTCGGCATCGGCATCCCACCAGTGGGAGGAGCGCCTTGTAGCGGCGGCGGATGTGGGGGCATCGATGCTGGCGGAGGAGCCGGTCGCGCCTGCTGTTGCGATCCCCCCAAGCCGAGCGATTTAGCCAAGCCAAGCATTTGAGTCGATGCGTTCATCAGGTCGGAACCATTCTGCGCGGAACTTGCCGGCGGGGGCATCGAACTCCCGCCAGGGATAACCATATCTGGCGTGATTCCTTTCAATGCGGGATTTGACGAAAGAGCAGAGCCCGTGCCGAAGCCCGCACTCGCCGGATTCAGATTCGACATCAGCCCCGACAATCCGCCGCCGCTGGTGAGGCCGCCAAGTCCGCCCATGCCTTCAACGCCGCCGCCAGCCAATCCACCAGCGAGACCACCGAGCGCCTGCCCCTTGCCACCACCGGCCGCACCACCGATAAGCTGACCGGCCCCACTAGCCATCATCGGGACACCGATGGCAGCCCCCCCAGGGATCAGCGAAATCAATGCGCCCCCCGCCGTTTCCGCGCCGGGGATGACGTACTTGCTCATCGCTCCGTGGCCCATCAGCCTTTCTTCCCGCTCGCTAGATTTGGATAAAGTTGCGCGAGTTGATTGAAGGCTGCGGGAGAAGCCGCACCCACCGTACCTGCCGGATTCTGGGCGTTCTGGTTTTGCAGATAGGGACTCGATGCGAGCTGCGGGTCGAGAAATGCACTCGCCAACCCAGTATCGAGGCCGGGGGCCTGCACTCCAGCCGTCGATCCGCTGGAAGACCCGCCGGCTTTATTGCCGGCGCCAAAGTTGTAACCCTTCTGCTTAATGTAATCGCTCGGTATCGTCATGCCCGGATAGACGAGCGATGCCAACGATGCGAGATATTCCTTCGCGAAAGGCGACTCCCAAGCCGGAAGGCGATTCGCAGTTGTCGTCGTCGACGAAGGTTGTGGCCCGCCACCGCCCATTTACTTCATGCCTCCACCGCTGCCGCCGCCGCTCGATACGCTAACGGAATTCCCCATCCCTCCGTTTGCTGTTCCTAATCCTTGTCCGAACATCTGGAGTTCCTGAAACGGCCACATCGCCTGCTGATAGGCGTTCTGATAGCCGGTTTGCAGGACGTTCTGCGCCTGATTTTGCCCAACCTGTCCGCTCTGCATCTCCTCTTGGCTCGGGATGAACTGCGAACTGGCGGTGTTTCCCGCGCCGGTCGCAGCGTTCTGCTGCAACTGCCGCTCTTGTGCATAGGCGGGTTCAAAAGTATTGGCCGCCAGATTGCCAAGTCCTTGTGCCAATCCTTGCTGCGCATTCGAGAACGCCTGATCCATGCCCTGCGAGCCGATAGTTCCACTTGATGCCGCCTGCTGGAGAATGTTCGGCGCAATCGCCTGTTGGTACTGCTGCACCATCGGCTGCGCAGCGGCGTTGTAATACGACTGGAGCCACGGGTTGCTCTGCGGGTTGAGATATTGACCTTGCAGCGTCGCAAGCTGCTGATTCTGCGCCGAATTGAGAAAGTCTTGAGCGCCGCCAGCTTGCGTGCTGACGGAGTTCATCGCGTCGATCTGCTGCTGGGTGAGCGGTGCTACCTGCTGATTTGGCAACATCGACGGCCCAGGGGCCGCAGGAACCGTTGGCGCTGGAGTCGCGGCAGCCACTTATTTGCCCGTCATCTGGCGGAACGGGCTGGTGGCGCCTGAGCTGCCTTGCGCAGTCATCGGGGGCGGTATCGCCGGATTCGTCCCGACGATTCCCGTCGGCATCTGCGTCCCGCCGCTCACGCCCATATTGACGTTCCCCATATCGGGATTCCGCATCGCAGGCCCGTTGCTGTGCATCATCGGCGTGCCGCCCGGATTCAACGGGAATTGTCCCATCGTCGAAGGCAGCGGCGCGGCGCCGGTCGTGCCGGGATTCGTGCCGTGCATGTCGCCTTGCGGAATCGGCCCCATCTGCGGACGCTGCTGGTAGTTCGGGCCGGCTTGCTGCGGCGCTTGCGTATTGTTGCCCATCTAGACTTCCACCTGAAAGGTGACGTACCTCGGTAGCCAGCGATATTTGCGCCGGAACGACTCCGCTCTTTTCGCAGTCGTTATCCAGGCAATAACACTGGTTCCAAAATTACTCTTAGCAACAATTACGAGATAGCGCCATACCGTCGCCACCAGGTCTGGCACGTTATCTGTTTGTGAACGCTGTTTGAAAGGAACGGTGTAGGCTGCCCAGATGAAAAGTTCAGGTTTTTTCGAGAAAGGGCGCTGCTGCCGATAATAGACGACGAATCCCAAATCCTTGCCAGCACGACGCGCCATAACGCAGTTTGCCGCACCAGTCGCAAGCGCCGCATAAATATCGGCAGCAATCCAGTCAGGCTTGACCCGTTTGATAACGGCAATCAAACCTCGTTCTATGAATTGCCAGTCCTGATGGAGAGTCTCAGGCTTGGTTTCAGAGAGGAGGACGGGCCACGGGGCGAGATCAACGGTCGTCGGCAGGAACTCCATCCACCACCACCGCCTCATCTTTCATTTGCGAGTCCGCCTGCGTGAAGATTCTCCGCGCAGAGCTTGCCGACTCGGTTATCGGTTCGGGCCGTTCTTCGGGATCGTCGATCTGCGGATACTCGGGCTGTGTCACTTCGACGCCCATCTTCTCCGCGATCGCATTCAGCAAAACCTCGAAGCGGTCGATCCGCTCATTCGTCGCCTCGATGCCGTTCTTCACGCCTTCCAGCCGATTCGCGAGCTGCGTCACGTTACGCATGCTTTCCACGATCTCATCAGTATGCGCCACCAGATGCGCGTATTTGCTCTCGTCTCTGGTCAGTGCGCCGCGAATATCCGTCACCTGCGACAACATCAGGCCCATGAATTCCTTGTTGCGCTCCGGCCCCTCTTCCATCGAGAGAATCTGACGCACGGCGATCCGCGTTGCCATCGGTGCCTGCGCATTCAGGAATGATGTCGCCTGCCAGAGTTGGCCCACGTCGCCCGGATCAACTCCGATCATCAATTCCGTTCCGCCGTCAGGAACGAAATCAAGGCAGTTGCACAGATATTTTTCGCCTACTGCATTCTCGACAATCTCATTGCAGACGCGCGGGCCATAGAGCGGCACGAGGTCCTCGCTCCGGCTCAGAATCCCCCACAGATGCTCGTGCTTGCAGCGCCCACAGAGTCTCTTTTCGTCTTTCATCTTTACCTCAGCGTGATGTGTTTCATCTCTTTGAACATCAGCCCCAGCCGGAACGACTCACACTCGCACTTGCGTTCAAGGCAATGGCCTTCTTCACCATCGTGACTCTGCCGTTCGTGGTTGCAGATGCACCGCTGGAAATGGTAGGCGGATGCGCAATGCGGCGGTCGGCGTCTCATCCCGTCATCCATCCGCCGTCGCTACCGCCACCGATACCGCCGAAGCCGCGACCCGCGCCAGGCCCATAAGAGGTCCCGCCATACGCCCTCGGAAAGACCAACCCCAGGTTCGGATCGCCGATCCGGCACATAGCGTCGAGTATATCCTTCTGGCGGCCTGCATAAGGCCATAGCAAGTATTCCTTCTCAATGAATATCTGTACCAGATCGACCGTATCCCCGCTCTTGAGTTTCTTCTTGATACCCTTACGCGGAAGCATGAAGCGCCGGTCTTTGAACCACGGGATTAACCACTCGATGCGCTGATCCTTGCTGAGATGGGTATTGCCGAGTTCGTGAATCGCGAACGGATAATTGGCTTCCTTCATCCGATACCGGAAATGCTCGATGTCTCGCTGCATCCCGTACCGTTCATAACCTACCCGCGTCGGATTCCACTTCTGAACCGCCGCGAGTAGTTCCTGCCAGCACTCTTCAAGGTCTAGCTTGTCCCACGTCAGATCGAGCAACCACGCTCGTCGGTCGGCGGTTACACCTATGGAAGCGACCACGTTGCGCGAATTGGACTCGGTAGAATTGCCGGCGGGATCGACCAGCACGTAAACATTCATCCCGCGACGATTCGGCACGTCGTCAGGCTCGTAGTACGTTAGCCAATCCTGATGAAAGCCTACATCGGTCTCGTCTTTGGCTCGGGTCGGATCGAGTAGGATTTGCAGGGCGAAAGTCTTGGGCGACAGATTCTTTTTAAACCAGGCGAACTTTTCGTCGGAACAGTAGGCAGGAATGCCGTCGGCATCGAGCGGCCCGCGCATTCGCAACTTCAATACTTTGCGATCAATTAACTGTTGTGTAGTATCACCGATCTCCTGAAATGTCGCAACGTATCGGACGATCGGCGGATCAGATGCCGTCAGCAATAAGCTGTTCTCGAACTCCTGCGTCGTTTTCGCCATCATAACTTCAGTGATGGCGTCACGATTCACAACGTCCTCGTACAGGAGTTTCTTATAGCGTTTCCCGGTGGGCTGGCCATCTGTCAGGCCCGATGCCTCTATCGTCGCCTCTTTCGGGTTGCCCTTGCGCTTGACCGTGATACCTTCATTCTCCGACCATGACACTGAGGCTGCGCGACATTCGATCTTGGGGTCTTTCCAGAAGATTTCGGGAAACAGTTCGGGGAGCAGTCCATTGTTCTCTAATTCCCGCTTGATGACTACCAAGAAGTCTTTCGCCATCGGGCGGTTGTGAGAGAACAAACCAAAGGTTACTTCGGGGTCTTTGATGATATCCTGAATAGTCAGCCCAAAGGTGATGATTTCCGACTTGAACGATTCGCGCGGAGTGATGTCAAGGTTGTTGTCGGGATCGTCTTGCACCTCGCCGCATCGCTTGAATGTCCATGCGGCGGCGCGCGCATCACGGATGAAGTGCTTGCGATTCAGGATATAGACGCAGAGAAAGAACAGGTCGTTGCGGGCCAGCCAACGCAAATGGTCACGGCGGGCAGTATCCGAGCAGCTTTCGATGGTCTCATGCCACAGAGCGGCTTCTTCCGGCGATTTGCTGCGCGCAAGCGGCGGATGAAACGCGCAGGACTTGCCACGCGCAAGCGATTGGCGAAACTCGGCGATGGGGTCGAAGTCAGCCATCACCAAGCCTCGAAATATACCTTCCGGCCAATACACATCACTCCCGGCACGCTGT
>Ga0134128_10002347_pt1 | contig 23553 bp, 24 predicted proteins | sample KB31754_FD_96462 | JGI IMG/M metagenome (GOLD analysis project Ga0134128, IMG submission 96462) | Terrestrial soil microbial communities with excess Nitrogen fertilizer from Kellogg Biological Station, Michigan, USA - KB3-175-4 | ecosystem: Environmental > Terrestrial > Soil > Unclassified ... | reverse complement strand
CTCGACGTTGACGCCGGTGCCGACGGCGCTGCCGCCGATTCCCAGATCACACAGATAGTCGGCGGCCTGGTTCACGCGCTTGAGATTCCGCGCGAGCGTTCCGGCGAATGCAGTGAACTCCTGTCCCAACCGGATTGGCATCGCGTCCTGAAGGTGCGTGCGTCCGGCCTTCACTATACCGTCGAAGTCCCTTCCCTTCTGCGCGAGCGCGTCGATCAACGACTGAATCGAGTCGTTCAACTGTGGAAGCTGGGCGATGCACGCGATTCGGATCGCAGTTGGAATCACGTCGTTGGTGGACTGCGCCATGTTGACGTGGTCGTTCGGATGGACGGGCGAGTACTTGCCTCGTTCACTGCCGAGCATCTCGTTGGCACGATTCGCGAGAACCTCGTTCACGTTCATGTTGTGCGACGTTCCGGCACCCGCCTGGTACACATCGACGACGAACTGATCGCGCCACTTGCCGCTCAGCACCTCGTCGGAAGCAGCGACTATGGCGTCGGCGAGCTTCGCGTCCAGCCGCCCGGTCTCCTTGTGCGTCAACGCCGCGGCGCGCTTGATACGCACGACGGCATCGACGAACGCCGGGAGCGGGCGGATGCCGCTTATGGGAAAGTTCTGAACCGCTCGCAACGTCTGCACGCCGTACATCGCGTCGGCAGGTACGGCGAGCTCGCCCAGAGGGTCCTTCTCAATTCGCGTTGCGCTTGACATTGGCTATTCCGTTCAGAAATGGGTTGCTGTTGAGTTCGTCGCCGATTGTGGTGCTGTCACCATGTCCGGGGTAGACGACGGTTTCGCGAGGGAGGGCCGCCATGGCGCGCAACGAATCCTGCATGTGCGCGGGGTTCGCCATGGGCAGGTCGGTGCGACCAATAGACCCGGCGAAGAGAACATCGCCGCCGAGGACGATGCCGTGGCCGTGAAAGACGACATGACCGGGGCTGTGGCCCGGCGCATGAATCACGTCGAATGAAAGATTGCCGATGCGCACCACGTCGCCGTGCGCGAGATCTTCATCCGGTGCGTCCGGCTGCTCGAATGGAACGCCGTACGACTCGGCGAAGAACGACTGAGCGTCGTAAACCGGGCGATCGAGAGGATGCAGATGCACCGGAATGCCGGGGTACTCACGCCGAAGCGCAGAGACCGCGCCAATGTGATCGAGATGTGCGTGTGTGAGCCAGATTGCGCGAAGCGTTGCACCGCTCGACCTGATCATCTCGAGGAGCTCGCCGGGCTCGTCCCCGGGATCGATGATAGCAGCCTCGCCGGTGGTCTCATCGATCACGAGATACGCGTTCTCGCGGAATGCGCCGACGGTCCGGGACAGAATCTTCACACCGCGTATCCGCCCGTCGCCACGATCCGGCCGACGGACGAATCGCGCAATGAAGCAAGGTATTTCTCTGCGGCAATCGCCGCGGTTGTCCCATCACCCGCTGCGGTTGTGACCTGACGCGTGAGTTGCGAGCGCACGTCGCCGGCCGCGAACAGTCCGTCTATCGACGTTTCCATGTTCGTATCCGTCAGCACATACCCCATCTCATCGTGATCGACATGGCCTTCGATGATTCCGGTGTTGGGACGGAATCCAATGAAGACGAACAGCGCGGTTGCGGCAAGATCGCTCTCAGCGCCGGTCTTCACGTTGCGGAGCTTGAGATTGTGCACGAAACCCTGCTGGTCCGCCTCGACGCGTTCCACGAGCGTGTCCCAGATCACTTCGATCTTTGGATTTTCGAACAGTCTCTTCTGCAGAATTTTCGACGCGCGCAGCTCGTCGCGCCTGTGGATCAGATAGACCTTTTCAGCATAGCGTGTGAGGAAATCGCTCTCTTCAGCGGCGGCGTCGCCACCGCCAACAACGGCGATCGTGTGTCCCTTGAAGAACGCACCATCACAGATCGCGCAGTACGAGACTCCCTTGCCAGCGTACTCCGTCTCGCCGGGAATGCCGAGCTTGATGGGCGTACCGCCGGCGGTCACAATCACCGTTGGCGCGCGATACACGTTGCCCGATTCGGTCTCGACCTCGAACGTGCCGTCCGGAAGCTGCCTGACCGTGAGCACGACTCCCTGGTGGAACTCCGCGCCGAATTTCTTTGCGTGATTCTCGAAGCGCTGCGCGAGATCCCAGCCCTCGATGTGCTCGAAGCCGGGATAGTCTTCTATTGCTTCGGTGTTGAGCAGCTCACCACCGGAGCCACCGCGCTCGATGATCACTGTCTTCAACATCGATCGTCCGGCGTACATACCGGCGGTCATGCCCGCAGGACCCGCGCCGACGATTACGACGTCATATTCAAAAGTCTGACTCATGAATGTCTATGAGGTTTCAGCGCCGACGTGAAGAATGTTGAACGCACCGTGGCAATGCGAAACGGTCCCGACGAGCACGTTCGTGGCTGATTCGGCGGCCACGCGTTGGACCAGCCTGTCGGCGGCGACCACGTCGCGCGTATCGAACATTCCAACCCCGAACGCGCGGTGGCTGCAGTGAAATATAACCGGCCCCTGAAGTGGTTCGTCTGTTCCGGCAGACCTCGTCACGAGCTCGTGCGCGGCGCGCGGCATGGTCCAGCTTCTCTCGCCACGTGTGTGCGGGCAGAGGCGCGGCTCGACGCAGTTCACGGGGCATGTCCAGGTCGCGTAGCTGGCATAGAATGTTCCGTCCGGAGCCGCGCTCTTCCAGGGCGTGTCCGGCTCCAGCGTCAACGCACGAGTCTCGACCACACGTCCGGGCCAGCGCGATCGCGCGCGGTCTCGCAGCCACTGGTACATGAGGTGCGGCATCAGAGGCGAGGGCACTATCGCGTCGCGACTGCCCTCCGGCGCGGAGCCGAGATACTCGTCAAAGAAGTCAGTCCACTCGGCAACTACGATTTCGGCGTCGGAGCCGATCTGTGCGACCGCGCAATCGGGAGCGTGATCCACGACGACGACTTTATCAAAGGCGATGGCACCCGCGGCACGGGCACGATCCAGCTGCCGGACATAATAAGAGCCATAGCAGCCACCGCCGACAACTACAATTGCGCCGTAGCCGCGATCGTCAGGTGCGGACATGGCGCCCACCGTCGACGAGGAGCGTATCTCCCGTCACGTAATCGGCCCTGATGAGATACAGCATCGCCTCTACGACATCGTGCGGTGATCCGATGCGGCGCAGGGGCGTCGTCGCCGCGAAATGGGCGCGCGTCGCGTCGTCCCAGTTGTCAGGCAGCAGAACCGCGCCGGGCGCGATGGCGTTGACGCGTATCTCGGGGGCGAAGGCGTGCGCCAGGGCGCGTGTCATCTGCACGACGCCAGCCTTGCTGATGCCATGCGGGACGTACTCGGGCCACGTTTCGAATGCCGCCAGATCGGCCAGGTTCACGATGCAACCGTTTGCGCTGCGCAGATACGGTCTCGCCGCTTGCGCCAGGAAGAATGGTGCACGCAGATTCAGCGCGAACATCGAGTCCCACTCCGCGACGGTCACGTCGTCTACTGGAGTACGGCGCATCACCGCGGCGGAATTGACCAGCACATCGAGTCCGCCAAAGTCATGCGTCACGGATGCAATGAGTGAGCGCGGGACATCGGGTTGGGTAAGGTCGCCTTCGTACGCGCGGCAGTCACGGCCGCTCGCCGACAACTCCTGCACGAGCGCGTCTGCTTCCGCCGACGCGGAGTTGTAGTTGATCGCGACGCGCATGCCGACATCGGAGAGCGCGACAGTCAGAGCGCGACCAACGCGATGAGCGCCACCTGTGACGAGAGCGATCCGGCCGCGCGGCTCCATATTATCTCACGATACGCGTGTTGCAAGACGCACGTCCTGCAGATCCAGCCACGCTTCGGGGACGTGCATGTTGCCAATTACACGATAGCCTTCCGTGGCACCATGCCAGTCTGAGCCGCCGCTCGGCACGAGATCCATCTCCTCGGCAAGACGCCCGAGTCGCTGCGTATCGCCGGGCGTGTGGCCGGGATGCTTGACCTCGACGCCGTCGAGGCCGAGCGCTGCGAGTCGCACGAGACGCTCGCGCGTACCGTCGCGACCAGGATGGGCCCACACGGCCAGTGCGCCTGCGGCGTGTGCAAGGCCGATCGCGTCGCCGACGTCGAGCCGCGGCTTGGGAACGTACGCGCACTTGCCGGCGCCGAGATACCTGTCGAATGCATCGCGGTGATCCGCAACGTGTCCCGCACGAATCATCGCGCGCGCGATGTGCGGTCGTCCGAGCGCACCCCCCGCAGCCTCCGCGAGAACGTCGTCGATGCTCACAGGCACGCCCGCGGCGGCGAGTCGCTCGACGATGGCGTAGCCGCGATCGACCCGCTCGCGCTGAAAGCCTTCGAGACTGGGTCGGATTGCGTCGGCGTAACGGATGTGCAGTGCAAGCAGATGCACCTCGAAGTCCCGGTCATACGCACTGAGCTCGCATCCACGTATGACCCGGATTCCGAGGCTCGCGCCCGAGGCGAATGCCTCATCGTTTCCCGCTATGGTGTCGTGATCGGTGATCGCGATCGCACGAAGCTTCGCGTGAAAGGCTGCCTCGACAAGCTCGGCCGGTGTTACTGCTCCATCGGATGCCGTTGAGTGCGCGTGCAGATCCACGTAACGCTCATCAAGCGGCTCCGCGCCGCTGTCACTCATCGAGCGTAGAACGCCTCGGGCGAAGTCGCACTCGGCTGCGACTGGGCGAAGAGTCTGCGGAGGTCGTCGTCGCTGAGCGAAGCAAACGATTGCTCGCGCCATCGCGCGCCGACCGGTGAGTAGCGCACGACGCGCGTTTCACGCTCCGCACCAGCGCCGCGCGCGAAGATCAGCGCGAACTCGTCCTTGGTGTTGGCGGTCATGTATCCCGTGGGTTGCACGCGCCATGCGGCGCCATCGACGGTGACTGTACGGAAAGGCATCTAGAACTCCACTTGATGGTAAATGCGCAGCGGACCCGAGCCGGGCTCCGGCGCCGACGCAACTGCCTCCGCGAGCGTGGCAGCGTCGTCGGCCTCCGTGAATTCCACGAATGCGTTTCGCAGACCCGGATCCTCGAAGACCCAGAAGCGACAGCTCGCAGCTGCGTAATGTGCGGCACGTTCCGCGAGACGCGTCAGATATCGCGCACGCTCGCTCGGCGGTATGGTCGTCCGCTGAATCGTGAGCGCACGCGACATGATCAGATCACCCCGTTCTCTGGGAACGACTCGATGTTTCGCTTGAGCTGCGCCAGGAACTGATCAGCCACAGCGCCATCGATCACGCGATGGTCGAAGGAGATGGAGAAATACGCGCAAGTACGAATCGCGATAGTATCCTCTCCGTCGGCGCCCGATATGACCTTGGGCCGTTTCTCGATCGCGCCAACGCCCATTATCGCCACTTGCGGCTGATTGATGATCGGCGTTCCCATGAGCGATCCGAACACACCAGGGTTGGTGATTGTGAAAGTGCCATCCTGAACTTCCTGCGGCGACAACTTCTTGGTGCGCGCACGATTGGCAAGATCGTTGAGAGCACGCGTGAGTCCGGTGAGCGAGAGGTCGTCCGCATTCTTGATGACCGGCACGAGCAGTCCCCAGTCAAGAGCGACGGCAATACCGATGTTGACCGGCCGGCGGTAAATCACGTTGGTGCCGGCGACGGACGAATTCATGATTGGATATTGCTTGATTGCGTCCACCGTCGCCTTGATGATGAACGGCATGAAGGACAGCTTCTCGCCTGTTGCTGCTTCGAATTCGCGACGCTTGCTCGCGCGGATCTTCGCGATGCGAGTGAAGTCCATCTCCATGAACGATGTCACGTGCGCCGACGTGCGGCGGGAAGCGACCATATGGTCGCTTATCAACGCGCGCATCTTGGACATCGGCTCGACGCGGTCGCCGGCCCACGGCTCCGGGAGCGGTCCGTGGAATTCCGCTGCGCCACCCGGCGCATGCATCGATGCAGCAGGGCTCGACACGGGCCCGCTGGCGAGATGCTCCAGCAGATCGCGCTTGGTCACACGCCCCGCAATGCCGCTCCCGTTGAGACCCGTGATGTCGACTCCATGCTCCGCGGCCATCTTGCGGACGAGTGGGGACGATTTGGAGCGCAGCCTGCCCTCGAAGGAGTCGGCCGGTGGCGCGATGCCATTGCCGTTGCCATTGCCTTGCGGCGGACGAGCCGGTGCTGCGGGAGCCGACGCGACCGCGGCAGCGCTCGCTGCGGGCGCAGCTGTGCCGGCCGACACCGTCGCGGCAACGGGAGCCGCGGCAACCGGTGAACCTGCTGCCGCAGTCGCAGCGATCGGTGCACCCTTCTCGGTCTCGATACGGGCAACCAGTGTCTGGACCGCCACCGTCTTCCCTTCCGGAACGAGAATCTCAGCCAGCGTTCCCGCGGTCGGCGACGGAATCTCCGCGTCGACCTTGTCGGTCGATATCTCGAAGATTGGCTCGTCGCGCTTGACCTCGTCGCCGACTTTCTTGAGCCACTTGGAGAGTGTGCCTTCCGCAATCGACTCGCCCATCTGTGGCATTGTCACGTCTACACGCGCCATCTATGACCTCCGGCTTGTCAGCCTGATAATCGACACGAGCGGCAGTAGTACTACCCCCGCGATCATACCAACGAGCGCATACGATCCCCAGTTGCACGCCGGAATCCCCTCCGGCGGCTTGCACCCCCGGAACGACCCAACGAACTTCGCAACGAGCACGGCTATCATCCCGCCACCGAAAAATCCTGCGATGGCGGAAAAACAGCCGGCTCCGACCAGGGAACCCAGTGAGGGGCGACCCGAACCGGCCGGATCTGTACTCATCAATAAGCTACAATGCGCCGGAGCGCACGCACTATATCCGACGTCTGCGGCAGCACGTAGTCTTCGAGGGGGGGTGAATACGGCAGCGGCACGTCGGCCGCGGTGACCCGCAGCACCGGCGCATCGAGCCACTCAAAGCAGGTCTCGTTGATCCGCGCCGTAATCTCGCCAGCGATTCCTCCCGTCCTCGTATCCTCATGCACGATCAGAACCCGGTTGGTCTTTCTGACCGTCTCGACGATGGCGGCATCGTCCAGCGGGAGCAAAGTCCGCAGGTCGATTACCTCGACCGAGACACCGTCCTCAGCCTGCATGATTTCGGCCGCTTCGAGCGCCTTCCAGAGCGTCGCCGAATAGGTGATGATCGAAACGTCCGTTCCATCCCGTGCGGTGCGCGCCTTGCCGATCGGCACGACATGGTCGCCGGCCGGCATCTCTTCCTTGATGCGACGGTACAGATATTTGTGCTCGAAAAAGAGCACGCAGTCGTCATCGCGAATGGCTGCCTTCATCAGGCCCTTCGCGTCCGCGGCGGTTGCCGGACTCACGATCTTGAGGCCGGGTGTGTGGAAGAAGGCCGCCTCGGGATTCTGCGAATGGAACGGGCCGCCGCGAACGTAGCCACCGCTCGGGCCGCGCACGACCATTGGACAACCAAGTCCGATTCGATAGCGCGCGGTCGCCACGTAGTTGGTGAGCATGTCATACGCGTTCGACACGAAATCCATGAACTGCATCTCGCACACGGGGCGCATGCCCATATGGGCGGCGCCCGCCGCCGCGCCCACGATCGCGATCTCGGAGATCGGAGTATCGATGACGCGCGCCGCACCGAACTTCGCCTGCAATCCGTCGGTGACCTTGAACGCGCCGCCATACGTGCCGATGTCCTCGCCGAGGCAAAAGACGTTCGGGTCGCGTTCCATCTCCTCGAATAGAGCCTGCCGGATTCCCTCGAGGTACGTGACTTCAGGCATCGTATGTCCCCCATCCTGAAGCGCGTTCGTGTTTCTCGACAGCGCTACTCACATCCTCGCGGAACCAGAGTGGCGGAACGGTGGCCGGATCCGCGTACACTCCGCGAAGCGCTTCGACAGGCTCCGGCATCGGTGACGCGTCGGCAACATCCGTCGCCACATCTATCTCGGCTTTGATACGGTCGTCGATCGCAGTCAGTTCCGACTGCTTCACCTTTTCCGCGCGCAACACCTTCACGAACCGATCGATCGGATCGTTCTCCGCCGCCCAGCGATCGATCTCTCCCGCCGGAACGTACGACTGATTGTCGTGCTCGGCGTGGCCTTTCCTGCGGTACGTGATCAGCTCGACGAGCGTCACGCCTTCACCGCGTCGCGCGCGGTCGACCGCGCGTTTGGTTACGTCGTACACTGCCAGCACGTCGTTCCCGTCAGCCTGCTCGCCCGGAATTCCGTAGCCGATCGCCTTGTCGACGAACGACTTTGCGGCGGTCTGTTTCGCGACCGGAGTCGAATACGCATAGCCGTTGTTCTCGACGATCACGACGAGCGGACAACGCTGCACGGCGGCGAAGTTGATCCCCTCGTGGAACGCGCCCGTGGATGTCGCGCCGTCTCCGACAAAGACGAGGCCCACGCGATCTTCACCGCGCATCTTCGCCGCGAGCGTGACACCAGCCATCACCGGCACCATGTCGCCGAGATGCGAGATCTGTCCGACGAAGCCGCGCTCGATGCCGCCGAAGTGGATGTTGAGCTCCTTTCCCCTGGTCGGCGAGTCGCCCTTGGCCATGTACTGCTTGATGACTTCCGTCGGCTCCGCGCCACGCACGAGCATAGCGCCAAGATTGCGAATGAGCGGCGAGAGAATGTCGCCCTTCGACTTGTCCAGCGCGTATGCCGCGCCCACGGCATCGGCTTCCTGCCCAAGCGAGCGGAACAGCCCGCCGATCACCTTGGTCTGGCGATAAAGATTTACAAGGCGCTCTTCAAGTGAGCGCGTGAGCCGCATGTAATAGTACAGCTCGAGCTTCTGCTCGCGCGTCAACGTCATGACGCGGCCTAGTATGAAGCAGTAAGCTTGTACGCCGGATCTTCGGCCCGGTGCAGCTCGACGAAGAATTTCTTGGCATTGCGATCCAGTCTGCTCTCGCCCGTCTGGTCAGTGTCGATCTGCACAAAGGTGTAATGTCCGCCTTCCATCTTCACGCTCAGCGTGAGTGCGCCAAGTGGACCGGCGAAATCACGAGTGCGGTTTGCGGATGCCGTTCTGTTTTCCTGAATTGTCGGAAAGAAACTGTCCGCAATCGCGAGAACCTGATCGGGCTTCAGATGAGATCTGAAAAAATGGCGCATTGTTAGCGTTTGGTCGTATCTGTGCTCTGACCGAGCGGTGGAGCTGGCAAAACCTGCTGCTGCCAATCCTGGGTGCGCTCGAGCTTGCTGGTTGAATCTCTCCGGAACTGCAGGCCGATGGCCCAGTCGCCCGACACCGGAAAGCGAACGTGCGCGTAATAAGTACCGACTTCGGGCCCTTTGGCCAGCCCGTCGCCGCTCTGGGCGTGTTCCTGGCTGGTCGCAAAGATGCGTCCCTGCCCCGCCTGAATCGGTTGACCGGTCTCCTTGTCCGACACCACAACCTTGAACACCGTCATCTCCTCCGCGATCGGCGGAGCCGGTACTACGCTGATGCGAAAAGCCATGTCGTCGGTCCACTGCCGTATCTCCGCCGCGCGGTTGTTGTTACCGCCGCACGACGCGAGTGAAACGGACGCGGCCGCGAGCATCGATGTCCACACCAGCGTCGCCGTCTTCATTATGCGTAGTACTCGAGTCCGAGGTGTGTGATCTGGTCCTCGCCCATGAGATGGCGCAGGGTATTCTTCATCTTGGTCTGTTGAATGAAGAGATCGTGCTCAGGCTGCAGTCCCGGCGCGGTCATCGGGCTCTTGTAGAAGAACGACAACCATTCCTGGATCCCCTTCATCCCCGCGCGCTGCGCGAAGTCACTGAACAACGCTACGTCGAGTACGAGCGGCGCCGCGAGGATGGAATCGCGGCAGAGGAAGTTGATCTTGATCTGCATGGGATAATTCATCCATCCGAAGATGTCGATGTTGTCCCAGCCTTCCTTGTTGTCGCCGCGCGGCGGATAGTAGTTGATGCGCACGACGTGCGAGAAGTCCTTGTACAGGTCGGGGTACTTCTCCGGCTGCAGAATCGTGTGCAGGACCGACAGTTTGGACTCTTCCTTGGTCTTGAACGACTGCGGGTCGTCGAGAACCTCACCATCGCGATTGCCGAGGATGTTGGTGGAGTACCAGCCGGCGAGCCCGAGCATGCGAGCCTTGAGTCCTGGTGCGATGACGGTTTTCATCCACGTCTGGCCGGTCTTGAAATCCTTGCCGGAGAGCGGAACGCCACGCTCCTGCGCGAGCTGGAGGAGTGCGGGAATGTCGGCCGAGAGATTCGGTGCGCCGTTTGCGAACGGCACGTTCTCCATGATTGCGGCGTACGCGTACAGCATCGAAGGAGCGATCGCTTCGTCATTGTTGTCCATCGCGCGCTCGAACTGCTCGATCGTCGCGTGCTGCGGACCCGCCTTGATGAAAATCTCGGTCGAGGCACACCACACGATCACCACGCGATCCAGCTTGTTTCTCGACTTGAAGTCGCGAATGTCCTGCCGGAGCTGCTCCGCGAGATCCCGCTTGGTCTTGCCGGTCTTGACGTTGGTGCCGTGGATGCGCGTGACGTAGTGGTTGTCGAACACCGCAGGCATCGGTTTGATGGAAGCCAGGAAGTCGGCGATCGGCGCCACGTCCTTCTCTTCCAGAACACCCGCCTTTCGAACCGCTGTAAGGGCATCGTCGGGGATGGGGTCCCACGCGCCGAATACGATGTCATCGAGATTCGCCAGCGGAACGAAGTCCTTTATGAGTGGCGCGCGGTTCTCGGTTCGCTTCCCGAGCCGGATCGTCGCGGTCTGAGTGATCGAGCCGATCGGCTTCGCGAGCCCTCGGCGGATGCTCTCGACTCCAGCGATGAATGTCGTGGCCACGGCGCCGAGGCCGGGCGTGAGGATACCGAGCTTACCTGAAGCCGGCGCGATTTTGGGTGCAGCGGAGCTGTTAGACATTCACCAGTGGTTTCTTGGACGTTGCGCGATGGACGAAGCTGATGCGCTGGACGGCGGTTATCCATGCGGTAACGGTCAGCAGGACAACGATCGCCATGAGAACCCAGCCATGCAGCGCCAGGCCGAAAAATGCCTGTGGTACGGATAATAACACCACGCGCTCCGGGCGCTGCATCACGCCAACCTTCGCGTCGATTCCGAGGGCCGCGGCACGGGCACGCGTGTATGAAACGAGGAAGGTTCCGATGATGCCGAGGAGGCACACCACAAGCATGTAGATGTTGTGGTAGATCGCCGAGGAGGCGTAGAACACCGCGAGTCCCGCCATCACGCCGCCGTCGGCGACCCTGTCGAGCGTGGAGTCGTAGAAGGCTCCGAAGACGCTGGACTGGCCCGTTCGCCGGGCGACCGTCCCGTCCAGCACGTCGAACAGCGCCGTGACGCCGATGATCCAGCCCGCGGTCATGATGTGACCGCTCGCGTATACGACCGCGCCCGTGAGCGTACAGATCGTACCGACGGTCGTTATCACGTTCGGGTTGACCCGCCGCCTGACCAGAAAATCAGCGGCGGGCTCGATTACCCGCAAATAACCAGCCTGTATCGCCTCCCAGATCGCCTTCATCGGCGTGGAAGGTAGCCCGCCGGAGGCTATCGGGCTAGGTGTTTGCCGCGCGAAAACACGCCGCGGCGGCGTACTTCCAACGCCGTGCTAGGGCACCTGCCACTCATACAATCCTGACAGAGTCACGTTGTCGCGCGTGTAGGAGCGCGAGCCGTCGATCGGCGTCGCCTTGAGCCCTACCGTGGCTCCCGCGGAAATGCCCGGCACGTTCATCGTCTCGGTGCTGTTGGCTCCAACCTGCTTGAGAAAGATGTCGCTACCACCGTTCACGACGTAGATGTTCGCCGCCTGCGACAGGTTGTTCGTGACTTTGAGCGTCACCTCGCTAACTGGCTGCGGCCCCGTTTTGACTTCGACCTGCCTCGGACCGCACGCGGTAGCGGCAACCGCGAGGCCCAACATGACAATGAGTTTCTTCATGGATGCTCCGAAAAAAAGTCCGATCCGCGCGGCCATCTACTACTGTTCTAGTAGATCAGATACTTCGCCACCCGCTTGCGAAACGCATACGCCGGGCCGTAGGTCGAGTCGATAACGGCATCCGGATCTGCCCCACTTAGTATCGCGCGCCTCGCGGCGGGCGATCCGAACAGTCGATCGAATCGCGTCGAATCGATCGTCAGCTCGGTGGGATACGTCTTGTGGATGGCCGCGAGCAGCCCGGCGGCGAGGCGGCTGGTCTGCAGCTGGGTGCGCTCGGTGACTTCGATCCGAATTCCATGGACGAGCTGGCCGGGATACTTGTTGTCGCCCGGCGAGACCGGTGTGAAGTCCACCGGTGAGAAGCGAACGCCACGGATGGGCCGGTCTTTCAGCAACGCTATCACGCGCTTGGGATCCATCCACGGGGCACCTATCCGACGGAACGCCTCGCTGGTGCCGCGCCCGACCGACAGGTTGGTCGCCTCGAACGGCACAAGGCCAGGATACAGAATGATCGCCGGGAACGATTGCAGACTTGGCGATGGCGCGACGAACGGCAGGCCGGTCCGGTCGAACCAGACTTCGCGGCTCCATCTTGCGGCCGGCACTACGTGAAGGTCTGCCCCGATCTTGAGCTCGGCGTTGTAAAAGCGTGCAAGCTCGCCCATTGTCATGCCGTGCCGGAGCGGGATCGGATACAGCGCCCACGCCAGCCCGGGCTTGCCGGGCGCAGGATCATTCGCGTTCGAGAGGGCCGAGTCGAGCATCGGACCCTCGACGAACGAACCGGTAATCGGGTTGGGCCGGTCGAGCACCACTATGGGCTTGTGGGCGCGCGCGGCGGCTCGCATCGAGTACACTACCGCACCGTCGTACGTCCAGGTCCGGGAGCCGACGTCGGGGAGATCGACCACGAAGACGTCGATCGCGCGAAGCGTTGTATCGGGGGGCGGGATGGTCTGGTTCGTGTACAACGAAATGACGACCAGCCCGCTCGCGGAATCGATGCCCGACGCGATGCCAGTGCGGTCCAGCGCGGTCGCGAACCCATGCTCGGGCGAGAAAAGCTCTACGAGGTGGACATTGGATCTCGTGGCGCGCTTGTCGGTCATGAGCAGCTTCACGTCGCTTCTGCCGTGCTCGTCGACACCACTGGCGTTGGTCAGCAACCCGACTCGCTTTCCCGCGACGAGCGAGATGCTGTCGTTCAGCAACACCGTGATTCCGGGCTTCACGTTGGCCTCCGGAAGGCCGGTCGGATCGTCCAGCTTGTGATAAACGACAGAGCATCCGGCGGTGAATAGCAGCAGCACGAACAGTGGCCTGACGAATGGTCGTGGCGTCACGTTGGAATCCGGAGGTTGTGAGGTGAGCATATAATCGCAAAGGATGCGCCTTCGTGCCATTACCGCGACTGTAAATAATTGATCCCTGTCCGGGAACCGTCCGCGCGCCGCGGGTGTAACGGGCGACTGGAAAGTCGTATTTTCCGTTTATATTTCAGGTACACCAAGGAGTGACCCATGGCCGTATCCAGCCAACCAGAGATCAACCTCACCCTGACGCCAGCCGCAGGAGTCGAGGTTCAGAAATTCATGGAGATCGAGAAGGTCTCGCCTGACGAAGGCGGCCTTCGCGTGAGCATCCAGCCGGGCGGCTGCAGCGGGTTCAAGTACTCGCTGCTGATCGAGGACAAACCGGCGGAAGACGACCTCATCCTGTCGCAGGACGGCTACCGCGTCTTTGTCGATCCGTTCTCCGCACAGTACGTCAACAACGTTACCATCGATTACGTGACGTCCATGCAGGGTTCGGGCTTCACATTCAAGAATCCAAACGCGACGGGCGGCTGCGGCTGCGGATCATCCTTCTCGGCGTAGCCGGGGGATCGTGCGTTACCGAGGGCGGTGAATGAAGAACTCGTTCACCGCCCTCGACCTTATTGTACTTGTTGCATACCTGGCCGGAACGACGCTGCTCGGCGTCTATCTGGGGCGGAACCAGAAGAACACACGCGACTACTTCGTCGCCGACCACACGATTCCGTGGTGGGCGGTTCTGTTCTCCATCGTCGCGACCGAGACCAGCGCACTCACGGTCATCTCGATTCCGGGCCTCGCCTACATCGGGAACCTCGGCTTTCTACAGATCGCGGCCGGCTACATCATCGGCCGCATAGTTGTCGCCTATGTTCTGCTACCGCGGTACTACGGCGGCAATCTCGTAACCGCGTACGCGCTACTCGAACAACGTTTCGGTGTCTCGACACGGCGATTCGCGTCGGTTGTCTTCATGTTCACGCGTGCGTTCGCAGACTCCGTGCGTGTCTTCGCAACCGCGATTCCAATCGCGCTGATCCTGTCGCCAATCCTTCCAGCTACCGTGGTGATGCCGATCGCCATCCTGGTGCTCGGCGCGCTCACGCTCGTCTATGCGTACTTCGGCGGCGTGCGCGCTGTGGTCTGGACCGACGTAATCCAGACCGTGGTATATCTCCTCGGCGCGGCTGCCGCGGTCGTCATCATTGGGCACGGCGTTGCGGGCGGATGGAGTCATGTGTTCCACTCCGCCGCGGCGGCCGGCAAGCTGCAGGCGATCGATCTCTATACCGGCTTCGACAGACCACAAACGCTGCTTGCCGGCGTGCTTGGCGGCGCATTTCTGTCGATGGCCTCACACGGTGCGGACCAGGTGATCGTGCAGCGCCTGATGACTGCATCGTCACTGCGCGACGCGCGGCGCGCGCTCATAGGGAGCGGTTTCGCGGTGTTCTTTCAGTTCGCGCTTTTTCTGATGATTGGCGCGGGCTTGTGGGCGTACTTCGGTGCGCGGACGTTCGACTCGCCGGACAAGATATTCCCTACGTTCATAGTGACCGCAATGCCGACGGGGCTCATCGGACTGCTGGTCGCGGCGATTCTCGCGGCGACGATGAGCGCGCACTCCGGTGCGATAAATTCGCTCGCGGCGGCGACAGTGCACGATATCTATCTGCCGCTCACGCACCGGGACGCCAACGATCCGCGCACGCTCAAGGTGGCGAAGCTTGTCAGCCTGGCATGGGGCTTGTTGCTGCTTGTCATCGCGCTACTGTACAAGCAGCAGGGGACGCCCGTTGTCGTGGTCGCGCTCTCGATTGCCTCATTTACTTATGGCGCGCTGCTCGGCGGGTTTGCGCTGGGAATCATGTGGGCGCGCGCGCAGCAGAGAGACGCGATCACGGGGATGGCGGTCGGAATCCTCGTGATGAGCGTCGTCGTGTTCGCAAAACAGCTTTCCGTGCTGTGGCCGGCACTCGCACCGATCGGGTCGATCGCGTGGCCGTGGTATGTTCTGATCGGTACGGCGGTCACGGTCGGAGTAGGAATATTCACGTCGCTCTTCCCTCATGGAAGCGCGCGAATCGGGGTTGATGATTCAGAATGAGTGACTTGGAATCGGAGATTGTCGTAGGAATCGACGCCGGCGGGAGCAAGACGCGCGTCATAGTCGCAACGCTTGCGGGCGAGCATATAGCTGAGATCGTGGGACCCGGTGCTGCAATGGCGCCGGGCAACGCCGAGGCCTGCGCCGATACAATCGCAGCGGCCGTCGTTGCTGCGCTCGAGAGCGCGGAGCTGACGGACGTCCTCCCGCGAGTGTTGTATGCGGGAGTCGCCGGAACCGGTCGTGAGAGCGAGCAGATGGCGCTGCAGGACGCTCTGTCGCGCCGGGAGATAGCGGACGAGGTCGTGGTCGAGACCGACGCCAGCATCGCGCTCGCAGATGCGTTCGGCGATCGTTCCGGTGTGATTCTCATCGCAGGAACAGGCTCCATCGCGTTCGGGCGCAGTCCCGCGGGAATGCTGGCGCGCTGCGGCGGCTGGGGCTTCACTTTCGGTGATGAGGGAAGCGGCGCGTGGATCGGACGCCGCGCGCTCAGTGTCGTCGCCGCATCGCACGATGGACGTGAGCCGGAGACCGCGCTCACCGGCGCACTTCTGACGGCGGCGCAGGTCAACGACGTGGAACAGCTCATTCCCTGGGCGCTCGCCGCGGATAGAGAGGCGCTCGCAGCGCTCGCACCGTCGGTGCTGGCAATGGCGATGCAGGATGACGTGCGTGCCAACAGCATCGTCGACATGGCTGTCGAAGAGCTGGTGCTGCACGTGCGCGCGCTCGCACGAAGGTTATTCGTCGATGATCGCGCTGCGTTCGATCTGGCGTTCAGCGGTGGCCTGCTGCACAAGGGATCGCTGCTCCGAAAGCGACTGGAACGCAGACTTCGCGTCGCGGTTCCAGGCGCGACGGTTCATGTGGCAGATGTCGACGGCGCACGAGGCGCGGTGAAGCTCGCGCTCCAGGCCGCATCAGCGGTAGCCTGACACGGCACGATGTCGAGTCCCCTGTCCAGGTCCGGATCCATCCGGTACGTCGAGGTAGTCAGACCGGGCGGCCCGGACGAGATGCATCTCACCGAGGGCGCGCTCCCACCCCTTGGTCCCGACGACGTGCGCATCCACGTCGAGGCAGCCGGCGTCAACCACGCGGATCTTCTCCAGCGTGCCGGCAAGTACGCAGTGCCGAGCTCGGCGTCGCCGATACTCGGGCTCGAAGTCGCCGGTTACATTTCCGGCGCTGGCGATCGCGCTGCACGGGTGTGGAGCATCGGCGAGGAAGTGTGCGCACTGGTGAATGGCGGCGGCTACGCCACTGAATGCGTTGCACCGTCGATGCAATGTCTGCCGATACCGGAAGGCTTTTCGATGGTCCAGTCCGCCGCGCTTCCCGAGGCGCTGTTCACGGTGTGGTACAACGTGTTCCAGCGTTGCCGGCTGTCGGCCGGCGAAACACTGCTCGTGCACGGCGGAACGAGCGGAATAGGTGTAGTGGCGATCCAGATGGCGCGCGCAATCGGCGCGAAGGTGTTCGCGACGGCGGGATCAGCCGAGAAGTGCGGCGTGTGTCTCCGGCTCGGTGCGGAAGTCGCGATCAACTATCACGAAGTAGACTTCGCCGCGGCAGCGCTCGAGCGCAGCGGCGGCCGTGGCGTCGATGTGATTCTGGACATGGTCGGCGGCGAATACGTTGAACGCAACTTCCGCGCACTCGCAATGGAAGGCCGTCTCGTCAACATCGCGCACATGGCGGGCAGTCGCGTCAACATCGACCTCAGCCCGATCATGCAGAAGCGGTTGACGATGACTGGCTCGCTGATGCGCCGCCTTCCGCCCCAGGAAAAGGCAGTCGTCGCGCAGGAGCTGATGCTGCGCGTGTGGCCGCTACTGGAGCGCGGACTTATTCTACCGGTGATAGACTCGACGTTTCCGATGTCGCGCGCGGCTGACGCGCACAGACGCATGGAACAGCCGCACATCGGCAAGATCATACTGACCAACTAGCCGCATATCGCGGTTGCTATGCGGCAACCGGCTTCACCTCTCCCTCCGGCGCCAATTCCCCTTCCCACCGCGCCATCACCGCGCTCGCCATGCAGTTCCCGATCAGGTTGATCGTGGTTCGCGCCATGTCCATGAACGCGTCAACGCCCAGTATCACTGCAACAGCCTGAAGCGGAAGCCCGAACATTGCCAGAGCGCCGGAAAGAATCACGAGCGCCGCGCGCGGGACAGCGGCAACACCCTTGCTCGTCAACATCAGCGTCAACATCATGACGATCTGCTGACCGATCGTCATGTGTATTCCGCCCGCCTGTGCCGCGAAAACCGATGCCACTGCAAGGTAAAGCGCGCTTCCGTCAAGGTTGAACGAATAGCCCGTCGGCATCACGAAGGCTACGATACGTGCGGGCACACCCATCTGCTCCATGCGCTCCATCGCGAGCGGCAGGGCGGCTTCGGACGACGCGGTGGAGAATGCGATGAGCGCAGGCTCACGAATCGCCCGTAGAAACGCCCTGAGTGGAATACGCGCCGAGAGCGCGATCGGGAGCAGCACGAGCAACGCGAACGCTATGAGCGCTCCGTACAGCGTGAGCACGAGCTTGCCAAGTCCGAGCAGAACGCCTATCCCGCTGTGTCCCACGGTTACCGCAAGCGCGGCACCGATCCCGATCGGCGCGTAGGCCATCACGATCTCCGTGAACTTGAACATCAGATCGGAGAGCGATGCGCAGAAATTGAGCATCCGCGTCTTGTTGTCGCCCTTCTGCCGGGTGAGCGCGACGGCGAAGATGATCGCGAAGAAGACGATCTGCAGCACCTCATTGTGCGCGGCAGCATCGAAGAAACTCTGCGGCACCATGTGCTCCAGCACGCCACTGAAGGTGACTGGATGCGACGCCAGCTCGGTACCGGTCGCAGTGGTAGCGGCCCCGAGCGACACACCCAGACCGGGCTTGATTACGTTCACGGCCACGAGACCAATGATCAGCGCCGCGGTGGTGACGACCTCGAAGTAGACGAGCGACCGTACTGCCAGACGCCCAACCTTCTTCATGTCGTCACCATGGCCGGCGATGCCAACCACCAGCGTGCTGAAAATCAGCGGAACGATCAACGACTTGATCATGCGCAGAAAGATCTGCGACAACGGATCCAGCTTCACGGCGAACGCCGGGAACAGGATCCCGATGGCTATGCCGGCGACTGCCGCGACAATGATCCACTGCGTCAGAGAGACGCGGCGTAGTCCGCGCAGCGCCGTCCTGCCCTGCTCTGGTTGTGCGCTAAGCATGCTCGTTCACCCGGCGGTTCCGCAACGTCGAGTGACTGTAGCCATACGTGAAGTAGAGTACCAGGCCCACGGCGAGCCAGATGATGAAGCGAATCCAGGTGATGCCGGGCAACTGCGTCATGAGATAGAAGCACGCCACGATGGAGATCAGTGGCGTGAGCGGAACCCACGGCACCCGGAACGGCCGCGGCCGATCGGGGTCGGTGCGACGAAGCACGATCACGCCGGCTGACACCAGTACGAAGGCAAACAGCGTCCCGATATTCGTGAGATCGACTACTTCGGCGATGTTGGCGAATGCGGCGAAGACAGCGACAAAGATCCCCGTGAGGATGGTGCCGACGTACGGTGTCTTGTAGCGCGGGTGAACCTTCGCAAGCACTGGCGGTAGCAGTCCGTCACGTGACATCGAGAAGAAGATTCGCGGCTGTCCGAGCTGAAAGACCAGCAGCACGCTGCCCATCGCCACGACGGCACCCAGCGCGACAATGAACCGCGACGCATTGAGCAGCGCCGGGGGTCCAGCCGCGAACCTGAGCGCGGTAATCATCGGCTCCGCCGTCCCCAGCTGCTGCCATGGAGCCATTCCAGTCATCACGACCGAGATCGCGATGTAGAGGACGGTCGTCACAACGAGACTCATTATGATCCCGAACGGCATGTCCTTTCCGGGATTGCGCGTCTCTTCCGCGGCCGTCGACACGGCATCAAATCCTATGTAGCTGAAGAAGATGATGGCCGCTGCCGCACTGATACCAGCAATGCCGTTCGGCACGAATCCGCCGGTTGCCGGGTTGGTCCAGTTGGACGGGTGGATCAGGAACAGTCCCACTGCGATGAAAAACAGGATGATTCCCACCTTGAGGAGAACCATCGCATTGTTGGTGTCCGCCGATTCCTTGATTCCGATCACAAGGACAACCGTTATCAACGCAACGACCGCCGCAGCAGGAAGATTGATGATCAACGGGAGGCCGAGGACGTGCGGCGCGGACGTCCACGCGGAGGCGATGTAGCGCGTCGTCGCATCCACGGTACTGCCGGCGGCGCCAAGCTGAACGAACGCGCCGTGCGCCGATCGATAGTCCGTCGCAAGCCACGACGGCAGACTCCATCCAAAGTGAGCGATCAGCTCGCGGAAGTAACCCGACCATCCGATTGCGACGCCAATGTTGCCGACGGCGTATTCTATGATCAGGTCCCACCCGATTATCCAGGCCACGAACTCGCCAAGCGCCGCATAGGCGTAGGTGTACGCTGAGCCGGAGATCGGTACCATCGCCGCAAATTCAGCGTAACACAACGCGGCGAAGCCGCATGCGATCGCGGTCAACAGGAACGAAAAGATGATCGCGGGCCCGGCGCCCGGGCGCAGTGGATCACCGACTATGGCGGTTCCGGTCGTGACGAAAATGCCCGCACCGATCGTGGCACCGACTCCGAGGGCGGTCAGGTGCCACTTGCCAAGAGTGCGCTTGAGCCCGCCGTGTGATACGACGTCCGCCTCGAAGTCCGCGACGGACTTCCGCGCCATCAGCCCCCGCATCTAAATGAACAACGGTGCGAGGACCAGTGTGATGGTGCTCAGCAACTTGATGAGCACGTGCAGCGATGGTCCGGCCGTATCCTTGAACGGGTCACCTACAGTGTCACCCACGACTGCTGCCTTGTGCGCGTCGGACCGCTTGCCGCCGTAGGCACCGGTCTCGATGTACTTCTTCGCGTTGTCCCACGCGCCGCCACCGTTGTTCAGGAAGCCGGCCATGAGAATTCCGGCGATCGTGCCGATCATGAGGAACGCGGCAACGGCCTCCGCACCGACACCGAACTGCTTGAACACGATTCCGACGACTATGGGGAACAGCACGACCAGCGCGCCGGGCGCGATCATCGCCTTGAGTGCTCCGACGGTCACGATGTCGACCGCCGTTCCATAATCCGGGCTCTCCGTCCCGAGCATGATGCCCGGCCGCTCACGGAACTGGCGGCGCACTTCGGTGATCACCGAGGACGCAGCCTTGCGGACCGCCGTGAGCGCGAGCGACGAGAACCAGAACACGAGCATCGCGCCAAGCAAACCGGCAACGAACACTTCCGGCCGGGCGAGATCGACCTTGATCGGCACGCCCCCGCGATAGTTGCGTACTTCATCGAGATATGCAGAGAACAGCAGGAACGCGGCGAGCGCCGCCGATCCGATCGCGTATCCCTTCGTGAGTGCCTTCGTAGTGTTTCCTACGGAATCGAGTCTGTCGGTGATGTTGCGGATCTCTTCCGGCTGCTTGGACATCTCCACGATGCCACCAGCGTTGTCGGTGATCGGTCCGAACACGTCCATCGCCAGGATGTAACCAGCGGTGCCGAGCATTCCCATCGTGGCGACCGCGGTGCCGAACAGGCCAGCCTGCGCAACTCCACTCGCCTCGCCCAGATGGTAGCTCGCGATGATCGCGATCGCGATGGTTATGACGGGAAGGACAGTCGACTCCATTCCGACCGCCAGTCCGGCGATGATGTTGGTCGCAGGCCCGGTCTGGCTTGCGTCGGCGATGCCGAGCACTGGGCGGTAGCGATATTCGGTGTAGTACTGCGTGATGAAGACGAACGCGATCGAAGTCGCGATACCGATCAATCCGCAGATGAAGAAGTGCCACCACGCGTCGGGCGCGGAGATCGGATTGAGCAACCAGCGCGTCGCGAAGAAGAACACGATAGTGACGAGCGCCGCGGTGACGTAATAGCCGCGGTTCAGCGCCTGCATCGGATCGGCGACCTCGCGAGTACGGACCGACATGACCCCGACGATCGAGCACAGCAGACCGAGTCCGCCGATGACGAGCGGGAACAGAATGCCGGCGATGCCGAACTGGCTGAACAGAATTACGCCGAGGATCATTGCACCGATGTTCTCAGCGGCGATGCTCTCGAACAGATCCGCACCGCGGCCGGCGCAGTCGCCGACGTTGTCGCCGACCAGGTCGGCGATCACCGCGGGGTTGCGCGGGTCGTCTTCCGGGATGCCGGCTTCGACCTTGCCGACAAGATCGGCACCGACGTCAGCGGCCTTTGTGTAGATGCCACCGCCCAGCTGCGCGAACAGCGCCACGAACGATGCGCCGAAGCCGTAGCCGACGATGAGATACGGAATTCGCTGCGCCCATACGTCAGGCGCGAGACCGGGCGGGACAAAATTGTTGATCACCGCGAACAGACCACCCACACCTGCGAGGCTCATCGCAACCGTGAACAGGCCCGACACGGCACCCGATCGAAGTGCGGTCTGCAGCGCACCATTCAGCGACGTGGTTGCGGCGGCGGCGACCCGGATGTTCGCGCGGATGGAGATCCACATCCCCATGTATCCGGCGATGCCCGAACTGAGCGCGCCAAGCAGGAAGGAAAACGTTATGTAGATCGCCAGCAGCGTCGAGCTGCTGACGGGATCCGTTGGAATACTCGTCCTCAGAACACCGTACCCGACCGCAAGCACCACCGCCACGACCAGCGCGAGCGCGGCAATGGTCTTGTACTGTCGGGCCAGATACGCTTCAGCACCCTGCTGAATGGCGTCGGAGATCTTCTGCATGTCGGCGTTGCCACGCCCGCGCGAGAGAACCCATCTTGAAAGCCAGATCGCAAAGAGCAGGGCGAATGCACTGCAGCCAAGGACGATCCAGAGAAGCGATGATTGCGAAACGGTCATGAACGGTCGGTGATGAGGACTGAAGCGGGAGCGGTCATACAGCAGTGCGCGCAGCGTCGCCCGCTACACCGCGCCAGAGGAAATACACAGGAACACCCACGAGAACGATGATCAGACCTGCCACGGCCTGCGTTCTCGTGTCCGGCGCGAGAAGCAACGTGAGAGCCACAGCCAGCGCCAGCACTATGTACAGCGCGGGCAGCACGGGGTACCCAAGAGCCCTGTACGGTCGCTCGGCGTCCGGGCGCGTTTTGCGTAATACGAACAGACCCGTGGTCGTCGCTGCGTAGAACAGCAGCTGTGCGAAGATCACGTACGCGAGCAGCTGATTGTAGGTGCCGGTCAGGCAGAGCGCGCTGGTCCAGACGGCCTGCGTGATGAGCCCGAAGGCGGGAACCTCGCGCGCACTGAGCGTGCCGGCACGAGCGAAGAAGAGACGATCGCGCGCCATCGCCCAGTAAACACGGGCGCCGGAAAGGATCAGCCCATTGTTGCAGCCGAACGTGGAAACGAGAATCGCGATCGCAACGATCGTTTCGCCAGCGGGTCCGAATATCACCTGCGCCGTGGCGGTTCCGACGCGATCCTGTGTCGCGAACTGGATTCCGCGCGCCAGCACGGTAGCGCCATCGGCCGTGCCGTGCAGTGGAAGCACGCTGAGGTAGGCGAAGTTGCCGAGTATGTAGAGCACGGTCACCATGCCCGCGCCGATGGCAAGTGACAGCGGAAGATTGCGCTTGGGATTCTGAACTTCCGCAGCGGCGAACGTGACATTGTTCCACGAATCGCTCGAGAACAGCGAGCCGACCATCGCCGCGCCAAACGCCACGACGAATGCGCCTGTGAGATCGACGTGCGGGGCGAAATGCCCGGGCGCGAAGTTGGCGAGTATCGCCGTCGCATTCCTGCCGATCGTCAGTCCGAGAATGACGAGCAGGGCGAGAACGCCCACCTTCGCGATTGTCAGCGTCGTCTGCACCAGCTTCCCTTCACGCACTCCGCGGAGGTTGATCCACGTGAGGATCCAGACGGTAAGCAGCGCGATGACACGCTGCGGAGATAACCCGACGTCAACCGGCGCGCCCGTGAGCGTGAAGGAGAAGTGCGGAAACCACGTGTACAGGTCCGGCGTCATGGCAGGCCACAGCACGCCGAGGAACTTTCCGAACGCGACCGCGACGGCCGCGATGGTGCCCGTCTGTATCACT
>Ga0134128_10002346_pt1 | contig 23559 bp, 23 predicted proteins | sample KB31754_FD_96462 | JGI IMG/M metagenome (GOLD analysis project Ga0134128, IMG submission 96462) | Terrestrial soil microbial communities with excess Nitrogen fertilizer from Kellogg Biological Station, Michigan, USA - KB3-175-4 | ecosystem: Environmental > Terrestrial > Soil > Unclassified ... | reverse complement strand
GGTCGAACGATCGCGATGCCCGCAGCAGTCGCCGAGCGTCTGCGCCAAGGGCTACTCGTCGAGATGGGCGACGCGGCTGAGTGCTTGGCGGAGCTCACGCTCCCGGGCGAGCTTGGACATGAGCTGGCATATCACGCCGCCCTTTGGAGAATCGAGGGGACTCGAGCACTGCTCTCCAGGATCGGCGTTGCGACACCTATCGCAGCGGAACGCGCAGTCGAGATCGACCTCGATGAATATCCGCTGGTCATCCTCGAGGTTCTCAAGTCCCAGCGCCTCGCGCAAATACAGCGCGCCCAAGATGCAAGGGCCGAAGGCTTGACGCGCGCCATCAACGATGATCGCCTGCTGAGCGAGTTCATCGCGGCGATTGAAGAGACAATAGGTGGGTCGGCCAAACGATCCGCCAAAGCAAAACGGGAAAGACGCCTCAGCGGCTCATTTCGCGCGGAGCGGATCCTGCGAGTACGGACGCTTCCCGCGCGAAGACGACGCTAGCTTGTGGATGCTCCTTGCTCGAGGGCTGAACGTGAGCGCGCTCCAAGCCGTTCAGCGGGGTTGTGAGAACAGACGCTCATCTGAGCTCGAGCTCGGCCCAAGCAATGGTTTGCAGGCGTTTCTAAAAGGCGACGACCGGAATCGAACCGGTGTAAACGGCTTTGCAGGCCGCTGCGTAGCCACTCCGCCACGTCGCCAGAAGCCAAGCAAGCGTACCGGGCGATCCCGGCCATGCCCGACCTTGGCTGAGGCTGGGGCATCGGAGGCGGGCCCTCTCGCGCTCTCGCACGAGCGCGAGCTGGCGTTACGAACATTTTGCATAGCCGTTAGCCGCGCTTTCGGATCGCATCATCGTCCGCACAGCGAACGCTCGCATGATGGCTTGATCCCGCCAAGACGACCACGTGATCTCCGGGGCGAGCAGCCTGACGGCCGCCGCGAAAGGCTCATCGAATGAGACGCGAACGGCGACGCTCGTCGGCGAGGAAGCCAACGACGACCTGGCGCTGATCAAAGTCGATCCGACGGGGCTTGGTCTCAAACCGTTGACTCTGGCCGGCCGAAGGCGCATTCGGCTCAGGCGCCGCGGGTACGGTAGGCCAAGGCACGATCGTGATCGTGCCTTGATCGGTGAGGAGGCCGGGCTCGTCCTCGTCCCGTCTTCGGGCGGCCGGGAAGCGCGATCGGCTTCGATATGAGGGATTTGGCGTTGATACGCTTCACGCTGACCCCAGGGCGATTAGCTCAGCTGGGAGAGCGCCGCCTCGACAAGGCGGAGGTCACTGGTTCGAGCCCAGTATCGCCCATGACACAAAAGGCCCGTATCTACGGGCCTTTTGCTCGCTAACAGGCTCTGGCTTGGGTTGGAATCAAGCGGCTGGCGAACATATGGCGAGCACCTCGTAACCGCCAAGACGCTCCGGCCGGGCTTGTCTTTCGTCGAGCGCTCGCGTTGCGCGGCACGGCAGTTGTGCGGATTCCCTCGCCACTTCCGGCGTATGTCTCACAGGCGTTCACTGCCCGTCCGGTCAGGGGGCGCATCCCCCTGTGTCGATCACCGTTCAGGCCGACGCTGTTCGCTTTGCCGGGTCGGGCGACGCGGAGCGCAGCACCTCACAGACGACCACCGCGTTGTTGTGCTCGCGGTCGCGCGCGGCGTAGACGAGCGTCAGAGGTTCGTGTCGTGCACGTTCGCGCAGCTCCGCCAAGAGCTCGGCCCGCTCGCCGAGCTCGTCGCGATAGCGGGCGCGAAACTCATCGAAGCGCTCGGGCAGGTGGTCGAACCAGCGGCGCAGCTCGTCGCTTGGGGCCAGCTCGCGAGCCCAACCGTCCAGATGTGCGCGCTCGTGTGAGACCCCACGCGGCCAGATGTGGTCTATCAGCACGCGGTAGCCGTCATCGGACTCCGCGGGGTCATAGACCCGCTTGATGTTGACATCGAGTGTCATGAGCGCCCCTCCTGCTGATAGGTGACCACACGGCCCCAGAGGCTCTTGGTGCCCCAGATGCCTCGCCGCAGACACTCAAGCTGCACGATCTGGGAGTGGTCGACGAAGAGGTTGACCTCGGGACCGTAGTTCTTCACGTACCAGCCGAAGACCTCAGGATCGGCGGCCTCGAACATCACATTCTCCAGGCGCAGCTCACGGGCGATCGCGGCGACCACATCGGTGCGCCAGCTCGTGACCTCCTCGGTGATTCCCTCGGACTCGATCATGATCATGTGCGCACCGGCCTCCAGGCAGCGCCGCGCGAGATCGATCACATAGCCGACGTCACGGGTGCCCTCCTGTTCGAGCTCGGCTGGAGTTGTCGCTCCGCCCGCGCCGAACTGGATTCCGACCTCAGGCTTTGCCTTAAGTCCGGCGCGCTGGACACGCTCGACTAGGCGCAACATGTCATCGGCCGGGATGCTGATGAAGCCGGCGGAGATCTCGAGGATGTCAAATCCGACGCGAGCGACCTCCTCGATGTAGCTATCAACAGCCGCTGGTCCTTGGGTGAGGACGTGCTCGATGAATCCGCCCGTCGATACGAGGACATCATGCTCGTGGGCGAGCCCGATTATCTCTCCTAGCGTCTGCTCGGGCATCAGCGTGAACGAGCCGCCGGCGAACTTCAGTGCGTCTACGTGCTCGCCCATGGTCTCGAGCACGTCGGCGAGGTAGCGCTGCCCCATCACCGAGTAGTAGGGCCCGCGAATCTCGGTCACGCCGCGTGTGCGCGGCTTAGGCGGACGGTGATTGGCGTGCAGAAACGCGAACGCCAGCTCGTTAGGTGCGGTTAGCGTGTCGGGTGTCATTGCATCTCCTCTTCAGCTCGGGTCGGCTGCGCCGCGCGCAAATAGGCGATCACGGCGGGGTCATTTGATTGCAGGACGTCAACAGGCTCCCCGGCGCAGGTGCAAAGCTCGACGACCGCGTTGTCGCTTGAGAGTTGCAGCGGATGCCACTGCGCGCCGAAGAGAGTCCAGCGCTCTAGGGCGTCGATCGTCAGGCTCCCGCGCGTCATGCCCGTTGCGTCGGGTTGCCGGGCATTGGACTGGCGAGCAAGTCGGCCAGGTCTTTGACACCAAGCTCCTCAAGGCTCGCCGCGGTGCCTTGGATGCGGGCGGCCGTCCCCGCCTCGGCGTGCCCGGCAGCGAGTCGCCGGAACTTGGCGGCGACCGTCTCCCAGCTCATCGGGCGCGTGTGGAAACCTTCGTAGTCGTGCTGCTCGCGCTCGAAGATCCGCCCGTCGCGCATGCACAACCGAATACGGGCACTGTGCTCGGCCGGAAAACGCACAGAGAGGTCAGCGCTGGGGCGCACCACGACGCGGCGCAGTAGCTCCTGGACATCGTCGGCGAGGATCCGCTCACGCACGTATTGAGCGGGCAGCACCTGCCCGTCAAGCAGCGCCACTGCCAGCAGATACGGCAGCGAGTGATCGGCCTCCTCCTTGCTGTGGACCGATCGCTTCTCGCCCTCCTCGCCACCTCCGATGATGTCGTAGGCGACTTGGAAGGTGTCAAGCTCGATCCGCCGCACCCCATCCGCGCGCAGGTCATATTGACGCCGCAGCGCCAGCAGCGCTTCGATCGCCGACTGGGAGTGAATCTCGGCGTTGTACTTCTTCAGGATCGTGTGCCTGACCGCCTCGAGGCCCTCCTGTGACCAGTCGATCTCAAACGGCCCCGCAATCGACTCGCTAAAGCCCTTGTTGCCCTCGAATACCTCGCGGGGACCCGTGACGCCACGCCTCGCCAGAAACGCGGCCTGCGTAGCGGCGCAGGCGGCTGCCGGGTAGGCAAGGCCCTTCCAATGAGATAGCTCGCCGGTCCGGGTCACTCGCAGCGCATTTAGCGACGTGCCGGCAATCGCGATCGCATTTGCTGTCTGTTGTTCGTCGAGCCCGAGCGCCCGGGCCACTCCAGCGGCGACCGCGTAGGCGCCCTGTGTCGTGTGGTCAAAGCCCTTGGCACGGACAGGCGCAACCTCGGACAGGCGGATTTGCACTTGATAGGCGACGGCGAGCGCGGTCAGCAGCGTTGGCCCGTCGGTGCTCGCGTACTCAGCGGCGGCGAGGATCGGTGCGAAGTTGTCACTTGGGTGACATGTCTCGCCGGCTGCGAGGTGGGAGTCGTTGAAATCCAGGTAGCGCACGAGCGCGCCGTTATAGAGCGCGGCGCGATCGGGTGCGCACTTGCCCGAACCGATCAGCGTCGCCAGCGGTGCTCCGCCGAACTCCTGCACATGCGCGCGCACCATAGCCACCGGCTCGCCGCCCAGCGCGCCGAGCGCCACGCCAAGGGAGTCGAGGATCCGCAGCTTGAGCTGCTCGCGCGCGGGCTCGGAGATCATCTCCCACTTCGCCTGGCAGACAAACCGCGCCAGCTGCTCGACCTGTGTCGGCGTGCCGCGGCGCCTCGCCCCGCGGCGGTTGGCCTCCGCGCTAATGGCCAGCGTGCTCACGCCGACCGCTCCAGAGGCGGGGGCGCGTCGAAACCCCCGATAGTCATGTGTCCGCTCTCGCCTGCACGCGGTTGGCGCTCCTCGCCGGCATGCCCCAGATAGTGCAGTTCATCCAAGCCGCTCGCCACTGCTCCTTCGAGCTTGAGCCTTGACTCGACGGGCAGCACGTGTTCGTCTGCCGGCATTACGTCGGCGGCCTCGCCAACCTGGCTAGAGAGGTAGGGAGCGAGATAGCGCCCGCAAAGCTTGTCCGGCGGCCACCACAGCGCCTGCTCGGAGATCGTCGAGTCATCGCCCGCCGCGCCGCTGATGTCGGCGCGCAGGTAACGAGCTGCACCGCCGGTCAGCAGCACCCCTCGCAGCACGGGGCGAAACGGCTGAGGATCGACCTCAGCGCCCGCGAGCGCGGCAATCAGTTCGGCGACGGCGTCGGCTTGCTGGGCCGCCAGACCGCCCTGCTTGATCGGAAACGTCGTCGCGTCCCCGGCCGCGAACACGCCGTCCAGATTCGCCAATCTGCCAAACGCGTCAGTTCGGATGAAGCCGTCGCGCTCAGAAGGGATGCCACGCAGTCGTGGTCCCACCAAGCGCGGCTCGGTCACCGCTCGGTCGACACGCATACTGCGCTCGCCGGGCGTGATCGTCAGCTGCCCCTCGCCGGCCGGTGTGCCGTAGCTACCCGTGTGCAGCGCGACGCCACTCTCCTTCAAAAGCGCTCGGGTCGCGGCGCTGGCGGCCTTGCCGAAGATCGCGAGCGGTTCCGTCTCGGGCGTGATCAGGCTCAGCTCGACGTCGTCACGTTTTGCCACCGCGCCTGCCGCGGCCGTCATCAGCGCCAGGTCATACAGCGGCAAGGGCCAACTCGCGCCGGATGGCTTGACGAACGCCACTTTTCTGATCTGTCCCTCGGCGAGCTGGTGCAGGAGCGCTCGATAGTCGGGTCCGTCGCGACCGCCGTGATAAGTCAGCACGCCTGGCCAGGTCCACTCCCGCTCAGGGCGAGCGCCGAGCGCCAGCACGAGCATGTCGTAGTGGAGCTCGTCGCCGTCAGAGGTGACCACTTGCTTGCGCCACGTCTCGACGCGATCGACCTTCCCGCGGTGCCAGCACGCGCCGAGCTCGGCGACGGCCTCCTGCAATCTCAGCCCACGGCCGCGCTTGGGCTTAAACGGCTGATCCGCCGACATCGAGTGGTTGACGAACCTAAACTCCGGCGCCACGATCGTCACCGCGACTCGCTCTGGGGCCAGCGCGCGCAGAGCCAGCAATGCCTCAAGCCCGGCAACCCCTCCGCCGGCGATGATCACTCGCGGGCGACAGGACTGACCGGGGACATGGGGCGGGTTGACGTTCATTGCTCTCTACCCGTTAAGCGCTCGCCGAGGGCCCAGTCTTACTCCGGCGACTGTGCGATGTCGCGCTAATGAGCAGGCACGTAAGAACGATGCTGCTCGGCGACGCTAGAGCTGGTGAGCGACCGTTGCTTTCGAGGAGTTCACGCCCTCGGGCCAATGACCCACGATCACAGGAGAAGAAGCTTTTGAGCTGCTACGTATGTGCCGAGCACGGCGTTGAACAGCCGGCCGTCGCACTCTGTCGCGCCTGCTCTGCTGGGCTGTGCCTTGAGCACCTGCGCCAGACCGCCACACGGCTTCAACCCGACGGCATCCTGGCCAGCTGTCATCACGACACCTGGAGGGCACCCAGGACACGCAACGCCGGCGCAGGCGGTTCAGCGCCAGGGCCCGAGCGGCGTGTGAGCGCACCCCGACCGGCATCGGTGTCCCCGATCCGGGGGCGCAGCGGTTGGCGGATCGGACCGCGCGGACTCGCCCGGCGCGGCTGAGATCGACGCGACGCCAGGCGCCCGCAAGAAGCCTTGAGCCGAGTGCGTATGCATCAAACACGACAGACAGGAGAAGCCGATGGCCATCGCCGTCAGACAAGCAGAGGTCAAGTGGGATGGGACACTCGCCCGTGGCAGCGGAGCGTTGTCGACTCGAAGCGGAGCGCTGGATCAGCTGCCGGTTACGTGGGCGTCGCGGACCGAGCAATCCGATGGACGAACGAGCTCCGAGGAGCTCATTGCGGCGGCCCACGCGAGCTGCTTCGCGATGGCCCTCGCACTGGTGCTCGGCCAGGCCGAGAAGCCGCCCGAGCATCTTGCTGTGAGCGCTGAGTGCACGCTGGACGAGGTCGAGGGGGCGCCACGGATCACGACGCTCGCGCTGAGCGTTCGGGCTCACGCCGCCGGGCTCGATCAGCCCGGCTTCGAGCACCATCTCGCTGCGGCGGGCGAGCTCTGCCCGGTGTCAAATGCGCTGCGCGACGGCGTTCAGATAAGTGTGCACGGCGAGCTGGAGCCCTGAAGCCAGCGAGCCAGCTTGTCGTCGCACGCTCAGGGACTGCTCGCCGAGCAGCAAGCCGAAGACCCCGATCGAGCACCGGGCCGAGAAGGTCAGCTCGACGCGCCCATCAGCTCACGGGTTTCCCGAACAGTGAGAAGCGGTCGCTGACGCGCCGCTTGAACGCGACTTCCTGCGAGATGGGTCGGAGCCTACTGTGCGGCTCTTGGCCTGCGCCTCGGGCGACGGTGGGCCGCGACGCGCTCGATCACGGCCCCGGTCAGTGATTGGTCGGCCATGAACGCCGCGACCTCCGCGAGCACGACCGCGCTGGCGAGCAGGTGCACAGTCACCGCGAGTGCAAGCATCCACCAGCCGCCAACCGCTGTCAGCGCCCAGACTGCCCCGACCACGACGAGGATCGCGATCGTGAACAGGCTGATCAGGCCCACGATCTGACGGTCCCCGCTGGGGTGCGGGCGCGACGGCGAGGGGCCCGCCGGCGAGGTTGAGGCGGTTGCCTGCTGAGGGTGTGGCGGAGATGTCGGCATCAGCAGGTCAACGAGCGTTGATTGGACGCTCGGAGGAGGAGCTCGCCAGGCTCTGCGCGGCACGCTCGGTCAGCCTCATGCCTTGATCCTCGCGGCCAAGCAGATCCAAGAATACGACGATGAATGCAAGGCCGAAGACGAGGAACTCGATCAGGCACATGCCGGCGCCGGCGAGCTGCTGATCGGCAAGGGCAGAAACGCTGAAGGCGCGGGGAGCGCTGGCGTAGCGCGAATACAGCGTCGTGCCCCACCACGTCAGCGGCAGGCATACCACGGCCGCCACCGCCCGCGAGGCGCCGAGATAGCCCAGGCGCGACCAGGTTGCTCGGCGTGCCTGGCCTGGCAGCGGGTCAACGACGACGATCCAGAGCAGAAGCCCACTGCTCAGCAGGCTGAGATGCTCGACCGCGTGCAGCAGTGGGTGCGCGGCGGCGGCGTCGAACACGACGGGGATGCTCCAGCCCCATTGGGTCACTGCCCACAGCCCGAGAACGAACGCTCCGCGACGTCGATGGCGAAGCAGTCCTCCAAGGCACGCGCTGGGGGAAAGCGCGCGCAGCAGGCTTGGTGGAAGTCCGTGTGCGAGCAGCGGGGGAGCGGTCCCGAGCACCAGGAGCGCGGGTGCGATGTCCGCCAGGAGCACGTGCTGGAGCATGTGCGCCGAGAGCAGCCAGCTAGCCCCGATCGGGTCGAGCGGCGAGAGCAGCGCCAACGCGACCAGGGTGAGGCCGCCAGTAAAGGCGAGCATCTGTCTGACGTAGCGCCGGCCGGTGCGCCGATGCGCGCGGCGATAGCAGGCCGTGTATGCGGCTGCCGTGATCGCGATCGCCGCGATCACCCCCGGATCAAGCGTCCACGTCGCCCAGCCGGGCACAGCCTCAGACATGCTCTGCCCCCTCGGACGCGTCCGCTCGTGCGCCTGCAGCGACACTCACGGCGCTTCGCGATGCCGTGCTGCGCGCGGAGCTCTCCCGGTCGCCCGTGCGCCGCGCGATCTGCTCTCGAATGTCTCGCAACGGTTCGACCGAGACAACTTTCGGGATCACATCGAAATTGTGTGCGGGTGGTGGCGACGTGCTGAACCACTCTAGTGTGTTCGCCTTCCATGGGTCCGGCCCGGCAATGACCCCATGTTTGAGGCTTCGCACCACGTTGGCGACCGTCAACAGGACGCCCGTCGCGAGGATGAAGGCACCGACCGTGGAGATCAGGTTGTCGGTGCCCCAGCCGGTGTTCGCGCTGTAGGTGTAGATGCGCCGCGGCATTCCGGACAGGCCGAGCGAGTGCTGTATGCCGAAGGTGGCCAGGAAACCCACGAACTGAAACCAGAAGGAGAGCTTGCCAAGTGGCTCTGAGAGCATTCGTCCGGACATCTTGGGAAACCAGTAGTAGAGGGCGGCCATGACCGCGGAGACTGCGCCGGCGACAAGCACGAAGTGAAAGTGCGCGACTATGAAGTAGCTGCCGTGCACCTGCCAGTCGATCGGGAAGATCGCGAGCATGACCCCGCTCAATCCCCCGAGTGTGAACAGCACGAGAAACCCGCACGCGAAGTACAGGGGGGTCTTGAAGATGATCGAGCCGCGCCAGAGGGTGGCGACCCAGTTGATCACCTTCACGCCGGTCGGCACCGCGATCGCCATCGAGGAGATCATGAAGAAGGCCAGCACAACGAGCGGGATCGGTGCCGTGAACATGTGATGCGCCCACACCAGCACCGAGAGGAACGCGATCCCCACGGTCGATGCTGCGATTGCCTTGTAGCCGAAGATCGGCTTGCGCGCAAAGACCGGTAGAACCTCGGAGATCACGCCGAATCCGGGCAGGATCATGATGTAGACCTCGGGATGGCCGAAGAACCAGAAGAGGTGCTGCCAAAGAAGCGGTGATCCTCCGCACCTGGGGTCGAAGTAGCAGGTGTGAAAGTGCCGGTCGGTGAGCAGCATTGTCACCGCTCCTGCAATTACCGGGATCGCGACGATCAGCATGATCGCCTGCGTCAAAACACCCCAGCAGAACAGCGGAATCCGCCCCCAACCCATCCCCGGCGCCCGCATGGTGGCGATTGTCACGACGATGTTGATCGCGCCGAGCATGGACGCAAGGCCCGTTAGGTGAATCAGATAGATCCACGTGTCCTGTCCGGCCGTCGGCGAGTAGGTGCCGTTCGAGAGTGGGGTGTAGGAGAACCACCCGGCGTCGGGGGGATTCCAGAACACCGAGCTGTAAAAGACAACGCCGCCGGCGACGAACAGCCAGTAGGACAAAGCGTTCAGGCGCGGGAAGGCCATGTCTCGGGCGCCGATCATCAACGGCACCAGGTAGTTGGCGAACCCGGCCCAGACTGGGACGACGAACAGGAAGATCATCGTCGTCCCGTGCATCGTGACCAGTTGGTTGTAGTGCTCGGCGTTGATCAGCGTGTTGTCCGGCACCGCCAGCTGGCTGCGCATGAGCAGTGCCTCGACGCCGCCGACGAGAAAGAACACCATGCAGGTGACGAGGTAGAGGACGCCGATGCGCTTGTGGTCGGTCGTCGCGATCCAGCTCGTCCAGTCATGCGGCTCACGCTTTACCTGATGGGTAGCTATCTGCGGGACTGGAGCGAGGTAGGTGGACATGTCGAGCGGTCTGCGGCGTCCTAGGGGTTTTCGACCTGCGCTGCACCGACCTGGGAGTCGAGCTTTGCTTTCGCGGCCTGGTCGTCAGCGTGAGCCTCAGTGATCAGTTGCTTTTGACGGTCCAGCCAGGATTCCCAGGCCGCGAGTGGTATCGCGCGCACCGTCGCGATCATCTGCGCGTGATGCTGGCCGCACAGCTCGGCGCATTGCCCCACGAACACGCCGGCCCGGGTGATCTTGAACCACGTGTGGTTGACATAGCCGGGGATCGCGTCGAACTTGCCGCCGAGCTTTGGCACCCACCAGGAATGGTTGACGTCGGCCGCGTAAATATCCGCGACAACGGTCGTGCCGACCGGAACAACAAGTTCCTCATAGGAGTACGCGCCGTTTGGATATTCAAAGCGCCATACGAACTGGCGGCCGGTGATCTTGATATGCAGGGCGTGGCCGCTTGGCGCCGCAGGCTGATCGACGGTCGCAAATACTGCCCCGGCAGCGTCGTCTGCCGAGGCGGCGGGCGTGACGATCCCGTGCAGTCGCGAGAAGGTCAACACGGCCAGTACCACGAGGATCAGCGCGGCGGCGCCGGTCCAGGCGATCTCCAGGCGCGTGTTTCCCCTCACCTGCGAGGCGACCTGACCGCGCCGGGCTCGGTACTTCACTAGGAAGTAGACGAGGGTGCCCGCTACCGCACAGAAGATCACCGCGGCGATGATCAGCACAATCCGGTAGAGACCCTCGATGCTCTCGGCGTTGGACGAGCCCCCCGATTCGGGCGTAATTATTCCTGCCCACGCTGTTCTAGCGCCCGCGAGGTCGGCGACATACACCACGATCGTGAGAGCCAACGCCTGCCCTGCGACTTGCCTGAGCTTGCGCCAGCGCTCCGCCGGTCGCAGATGCCATCGCGGGGACTGGGTAGCGGCCGAGTGGCCCTCGGCGGGCTTTCCACGAACGCGCGCGGCGCGCACGGCGCCTGCGCTCGAACCCCGGCATTGCTCGCGCCGCAGGCCTGGCACAGACGTCGTGTCGATGCTCACGATCGAATCGCGCTCGTGTGGGGGGTCAGACGGCGATGCTTCGCGGCGGCTGTGAGATGTTCCAGCGCCGCTTCCACCTCATCCCAGGTGCGCGTCTTCAGACCGCAGTCGGGATTCGCCCACAGGCGCTCACGCGGAATGTGCCGTTCGGCATTCTCCAGTCGCCTCTCGATCTCCAGCACGCTGGGGATCGATGGCGAATGGACGTCGTACACGCCGGGGCCGAGCTGGTTGGGGTAGGCCGCCTCGGCGAATGCGCCAAGCAGCTGAGCGTCTGACCGCGATGCCTCGATCGAGAGGACGTCGGCGTCCATACGGGCGATGTGCCCGATGATTTCATCGAACTGCGAGTAACACATGTGGACGTGCACCTGTGTCGAGTCGCCAAGCGCCGCGCACGTGAGTCGAAAGCAATCCACTGCCCAGCGCAGGTAGTCGGCCTGGGACGCACGGCGCAGGGGCAGTCCCTCGCGCAGAGCCGGCTCGTCAACCTGGATGATCCTGGCGCCGGCCTGCTCGAGATCCAGCGCCTCGTCGGCGATGGCCAAGGCGAGCTGGCGAGCAGTGAGCTCACGTGGTTGGTCGTCGCGGACGAAGGACCACACGAGCATCGTCACCGGTCCCGTGAGCATCGCCTTCACCGGACGGACAGTCAGGCTCTGCGCGAAGCGCCACCAGCGGTCGGTGATGGGGCTTGGACGAGAGACGTCGCCGAACAGGATCGGTGGCTTGACGCAACGCGAGCCGTAGGACTGCACCCAGCCGTGCTCGGTGCTTGCGAAGCCTCGTAGGTGCTCGGCGAAGTAGGCGACCATGTCGCTGCGCTCCGGCTCCCCGTGGACCAGCACGTCCATCCCCAACCGCTCCTGGCGCTCGATCGTCGCGCGGATCTCCTGCTCCAGAAAGTGATCGTACTCCTGCGGGTCAAGCGTGCCGTCAGACCATTCGCGTCTTGCCGCGCGGATCTGTCGGGTCTGGGGAAAGGACCCGATCGTCGTGGTGGGCAGATCGGGGAGCTCGAGCGCCCGCGCTTGCGCCTCCGCGCGTTGGGCATAGGGCGAGCGCCGTGGAGGATCGGCGTCATCGACTCGCTGCAAGCGACTGACGACGTTCGCGTCGTGAACGAGCGAGGATGCGCGGCGCGCCTCGAGCAGCTGGCGATTGGTGTCCACGGCGTCACGCCAGCGCGTCGGAGTGAGCGTGAGCGCCTCCCTGACCGTCTGCAGCTCGCGCAGCTTCTCCTCGCCAAAGGCCAACCAGCCGCGCAGCTCGCTGCCGAGGCGCTGCTCTGTCGTCACCGTATATGGGACATGCAGCAGCGAGCAGGAGGTCGCCAGGCGCACACGATCGGCGCCCAGCTGTGAGAGGACCGGTTCAACCAGTTGCTCGATCGCGTATAGGTCGCTCGTCCATACATTGCGGCCGTCGATCACGCCGAGGGAGAGTCGCGCGGTCGAGCGGAGCGTGGACAGGGCTCGCGGAAGCTGCTCGGGCGCGCGCACAAGGTCGAGATGAAACTCATGCGCAGGCAGGCTCAGCACCCGCTCTAAGGCGTCCCCCAAGCCCCCGAAATAGGTTGCCAACGTAAGCTCGAGATCGGGGCAGCTACCGACCATGCGCGACCACGAGCGCTCCACGGCTTGTACCTGCAGGTCAGTCAGGTCGGTGACCAAACAGGGCTCGTCGATCTGCACCGCCCGAACGCCGGCAGCGTGCAGGATGCAGAGCAGCTGCTCATACACGGGCACGAGCCCCTCCAGAGCGTCGAGCGGTTGAAACCCTGCAAGCTGCGGCTTTGACAGCAGCAGAAATGAGACCGGGCCGAGGAGCACCGGGCGGGTGGACAGCCCCCATTCCAATGCATCGTGAAACTCGCCGAGCGCCTTGCCCGCGCATGGCGCGAACTCGGTGTCGGGTGAGATCTCAGGTACGAGGTAGTGGTAGTTGGTGTCAAACCACTTGGTCATTCCCAGGGGGCGGACCTCGCCTGAGCCTCGCGCCATGGCGAAGTAGCGCTCGAGCGCCTCCATCTCGGCGAAGCGCTCGGGAACTGCACCCACCAAGATGCAGGTGTCGAGCACGTGGTCATACAGCGAGAAGTCGTTGGAGGGCAGGACGTCGATTCCGGCCGCGGCTGCCCGGGTCAAGTGCTGGCGGCGCAGCTCGCGTCCGACGTCTTCCAGCTCGCTCGCGCCGATCTCGCGATCCCAGTAGGACTCAAGCGCCGCCTTCAGCTCGCGGCTTCGACCGATCCGCGGCAACCCGAGCACCGCGGTCGTCAGCGCCTCGTTAGCCATCAGCTCAGTTCCTCCACACCGCGATGGTCCCGAGGCCCCACAGCGCCTGCATCAAGACCAACGAGTCGGCTGGAACCCGACTGGCCTGCGTTCTCGGCGAGCAACGATTGGCCGACTCCGAGCAGCAGCTGCGAAAGCGCGCCCACCAGACTCAGGTAGGCAACGAGCCGCCAACCATGCTCAAACGGGGCGGCAATAGTTATGGCCGTGCTGCTGAGAACGCCGGCGAGCAAGAACGTGGCACTGGCCAGCGAGAAGGCGACCCTTGGGGTCAGGTGGGGCCGCACCTCGACGCCCGGCGGCTTGCGGACTGCAGCCGCGCTCATCTCGCGGATCCATCGCTGGCATGAAGCGGCTGCTCGTTGGGCGCGCGTCGCGGCTCGATCCCAGGATGCGGCCTTCGCGGCGGTCGAAGCCACAGGTCTCCCGGCCTGATCGGTTCGCGCACTCGCGCTCGCGCGGGGCGCGTGTCACACAGCGGCAGGCCACCGTCAGCCGGACCCGGTGCTGGGCGCGGAGGGGTGGGGGGGCCGTCGTCCTCGCCGTCCACGCCGTACGCACCGCTCTGATTGGGCGTTGAGCGAACCAGAATGACCACGAGGCATGTGCCGAACACGAGCGCGGCCCCGTGCAGGATCGCGAACATGACGAGCGTCTTGGCTTCCATCAGCATCGACCCGCCCGGCCGAAGCCAGGGGCACAGATCAGCCCGCGCAGACCGCTCACGAGCGGGCTCGCTCGTAGTAGGCGGCATTGATCTCGATGTATCGATGCCACTCCTGCGGCACCTGGTCCTCTGGGGTGATCGCGTCGACCGGGCACGCCTCGACGCATGCATCGCAGTCGATGCACTCGGCCGGATCGATGTAGAGCTGCTCGGCCTCGGCGAAGCCGTCCTCGTCGGGCGTCGGGTGGATGCAGTCCACCGGGCAGACCTCCACGCAGGAGCTGTCCTTCGTGCCAATGCAGGGCTCACTAATCACGTAGCTCACGAGCTGGCTCCCTTCCCGGGCTTTAATTTTTCCCACTGACGCTGGAAGAAACCGTACCACGCGAGAGCCCATTCTCAGCGCGAGCGTGCCATCGGCCGGTTCGGCCAGACGCACGAGTTGCCGTCGCTGGCGGGGCGGTGTTGTCGGTGCGCATTTCAGCTTGAGCACAATGCGAGTCTCGACTCGTGCGATCTGCGTGGGAATGGGTGTTAGGGCCCATCCGACGCCTCGAGCAGCGCAGCGGCGAACCGCCGGAGACCGTCGCTCTCCTCGCCGTCTCGCCCGGCGAGGGCGTCGTGTGGATCGGGGGCGCTGTCCTGGGTTGACTGGTCTGATGGCGCTCGAACGCGGCAATACGTGAGAGCGTCGCTTTTCCTAGCGACCCTGTGTAAAGTATCGGTGATGATCGACCAACCGTCCGTTCTCGACCCCGGCGACGCGCTCTCACAGCCCACTAGAGCCCACCTGTTTGCGCTGCTCGGAGAACTCGGGCGCCCGGCAGGCACCGCGGAGCTCGCTGAGCGGCTGAAGCTCCACCCAAACGGCGTGCGCCTGCACCTGGAGCGACTGGAGCGAGATGGGCTGGTGTTGCGCGCGAGCGATCCGCAGCCGCGCGGTCGCCCGCGCGATGCGTGGAGGATCGCGCCCGACGCCCGCCCTGGGGGAAGATCGCCCCGCGCCTACAGCGACCTCGTTCGCTGGCTCGCTCGCGCGACCGGATCGGGCTCCCGCAGCCTACGGGGAATCGAGAACGCCGGACGCGAGATCGGCCGAGAGCTCGGCGCAGATCAAGCAGCGGCGGCAGAGGAGGCGCTTCAGACGGCCCTCACCGCCCTCGGGTTTCAGCCGCGGGTGCGGGCGCGCAAGGGCGAGGAGCTCACAATCGCCCTGCGCAACTGCCCTTACGAGGACGCAGTCCGAGAGAACCAACCGGTCATCTGCACTCTGCACAGGGGGATCACGCGCGGACTACTGGACGTCCTAGCTCCGCAGTCCAAGCTGGCGGGTTTTGAGCCGCGCGACCCCCGCGTCGCCGGCTGCCTCGTCAAGCTCACCGGGGTATCGCGCCAGAGCGAGAAGTGACGTTGCCCGGCTCGGAGCGGCTGCCTGCGGGCGTGAGACCGACTCGGCGCCGCTGTCGTCGCCGCACGGTCGACCCCTCCTCGCCGCGCCCCAGCGCACTGGTGAGCATGTTCTTCATTCCGGCGATCGTTCTGTTGCTGGCGTCGGCCGGCGCCGCGCTTGCGTACGCAATCACCGGCGATGAGTGGCTGCACTGGCTCGCGCTGCATCTCGCACTGCTCGGTGGCGTCTCACAGCTCGTCCTCGGTGCCGGACAATTCTTCGTCTGCGCGTTCCTGGCAACCGACCCGCCCTCGCGGCGCCTGGTCGCTGGGCAGTTGTTGGCGTGGAACGGCGGCACACTGCTCGTGGCCGTAGGCGTCCCCACCGCCACCGGGGCACTTATCGACGCAGGTGCGGCGCTGATTGGCCTTGGACTCTTGCTCTTTGCCGTTGCCCTCCGCGCGATGCAGCGTCGCTCGCTTCAGCGGGCGCGCTGGGCGGTCCGCTGGTATCAGGCCTGCGCCGCATGCTTGGGGGCGGGCGCGTTGGTCGGCGTGATGCTCGCGCGCGCCACGCCGTGGCCTGACGGCAGTCTGCTCGGAGCTCACCTGGCTCTCAACGTAGGCGGCTGGCTGGGTACGGCGATCGTCGGGACGCTGCATACCTTCTTCCCATCGCTGACACAGACGCGGCTGCGCTTCCCTGCTCTGCAGGGCCCCACCTTTACGCTGTGGCTGCTCGGCGTCGGGCTGTTGGCGTGCGGGGCGGCGTTCGCGCTCACTTTCCTGATCGTCGCGGGGTGGGTCGGTCTGGCGTCGGCGGCGGCGCTATTGGCTGCGAACCTGCGAGCCTGCCTGCGCTCGGCTCTGAGACCGCTGGCGCTACCGGCGATGCTGATCGCGCTCGCCCAGGCATTCCTCGTGGTTGGTTTGCTTTTCGCGCTGGCCGTGACGATTGAGCAAGGCCCGCGCGAGCCGCTGCTCGGGGCCGAGCGAGGCGTTCTGGCCATCTTGCTGCTCGCCGGTTGGGTGGGGCTGACGGTCTTCGGAGCGCTGCTGCACCTGCTCGCGGTCCTCGCTCGGGTTCGCGACTTCAGCCGGACGATGCCGGTCGCGGCGCCAGCACGGGACCCCGCCTTGGCGTTTTCGGCGGCGCTTGGCATAGCTGCGCTGGCCGCCTCTCATGCATCGAAGCTCGAGGCATTGGCCACCCCGGCGACCGTCATCTTGCTCGCCGCTCTAACGCTTCTCGGGACACGCGTGCTCGCCCTCGCGATCACAGCTCTGCGTCCTCGCCCGGCGGGGGCCCGATGAAGCGCCATCCTGCGCTAGCGCTGCTGTCACGTAGCCACCAACACACCCTCGCGGTGGCTCAGCGTCTGCGGCGAGCGACACCGGATACCGCCCCGCAGGCGGTCGCGGCGTTCCTCGCCGTCTGGGACCTGGATGAGAGGCAGCACTTCCGCCTTGAGGAGGAAGTACTGCTGCCGAGCTTTGCCGGCCATTCTGACCCCGAACATCCCGTGATCCTCAGGGTCCTGGTCGATCATCTTCGCATCCGCTGCGCGGCCGACCGGCTCGCAACGGACCCATCTGTTGCCACGCTGCATGCGCTCGGAGAGATACTGGCCTCACACGTGCGCCTCGAGGAGCATGAGCTCTTTCCACTCATCGAAAAGGATGTCCCCGAGGCCGACTTGTCTGTGCTCGGCGCACGTCTGCGCTCCGGCTCACCGTGAGGCTCTCTTCGCAGCCGCCGCTGCCATTTGCGGCCACGCCTTACCCACGCGGCTTCTCGTCCCGAAGCGCTCGGCGCACGCCCAGACGCCCTCGTCCGCAAACACACTGCCGTGCTAAGTCGCCGTAACGATCGCGGGCTGGAGCCCGAGCATACGCATGTCGCCGAGGAGGCCATCGATCGCATCCCGAGCGCGGCTTGAGTGAGGGGCTAGCCCGAAAGTCACCTGCACGACACCACGGCCATCGTTCCAAGCACCGCGGTCGAGCTCCAGGGACATCCATGAGCCGGCCCGACCGCCCAGCCATGAACGAAGCTCATCTTCAGATAGGCCGATCGGTCGCCGGTAGGCGATCAGCACTGCAGACATACACCGAGTCTGGGCCCGTTCACGGCACTGCGGAATGGGTGCCACTCCCCATGTTCAACCGATCCGCGAGTACCTATCGTCCTATAAAAAGGCGATTAAGGGAGGCGACCATGTTTCAGAATGTTCTTGTAGGTGTCGACGGCAGCGCCAACGGTCACGACGCGGTCAGCCTCGCAGCGACTCTCACCGACCCCCTGGGAAAGCTCACGCTCGCCCACGTGCGTACGGGAAAACTGCACCCGCTCCACGCGATGACACCAGATCGTTTGGCAGAGGAGCGTCAGGCATCTGAGCAGCTGCTCGAACGCGAGCTCGCCCTGGCGGAGATAGACGCCGATCTCGTCAGCATCGTTTCGACGAGCCCGGGGCGCGGCCTGCACGAGCACGCCGAGGATGTCAACGCCGACCTACTGGTGGTCGGCTCCTGCAGCCATGGCGCCGTCGGCCGCGTGATGCTCGGCGATGCCACCCGTGCCGCGCTGAACAGCGCGCCGTGCGCAGTCGCCGTCGCCACCCGTGGCTATGCGGACTATCCGGCGCCGATCTCAAGGATCGGCGTCGGTTTCAACGGTTCGCGAGAGAGCCAAGCAGCGCTCGAGCTGGCGCAGGCGCTGGCAGCGCCCAGGCGGGCCACGGTCGAGGCACTGGAAGTCGTCTCGATTCCCAGCTACGGACTCGCGGAGGCTGCCATGGGCACGAGCATGGATCTGATGCTCACCGAAGCGAGCAATCGTATGAGGGAGCTCTCCGGCGTCGAAGGTCGTGCGGTCTACGGCGGGGCCGGAGAACAGCTGGCGCTTCTCAGCGACGAGGTCGACCTCCTGGTCGTCGGCTCGCGAAGCTACGGCTCGGTCCTGCGCCTGGTGCTCGGCAGCACATGTGACTACCTCGAGCGCCACGCCCGTTGCTCGCTGCTTGTGCTTCCGCGCCTGGCCATCGACCGCACGGCCGACGACGAAAATGCCGGCGAGGCGGCTGGCGTCGCCGCCTGAACAGCCAATCTCAGTGAGGTGAGTCGTAGCTGTGTTGCGTCGCACTGGCGTATGTGTCGTCGCTCGGCGATCGAGCTGGCTCGCGAGCGAGACCGGCGCTTGACGTCAGCAGCACGCAAGGTCAGCAACACGCAAGCTAACATCAACCCAAAGGAGCGTGATCGTGCAAACCCGTCCGCCGGTGCCGCCTTTCACAGAGGAAACTGCGCACGCCAAGGTGCAGGGAGCAGAGGATGCGTGGAACACCCGCGACCCAGAGAGGGTGGCCCAAGCGTATTCGGAGGACTCGAAGTGGCGAAACCGCGACGAGTTCTTCTCCGGCCGCGAGGCGATCGTCGCCTTCCTGCGCCGCAAGTGGGAGCGGGAGCTGGACTATCGGCTGCACAAGGAGCTGTGGTGTTTCAGCGACAACCGGATCTCGGTGCGCTTCGAATACGAGTCTCATGACGCCGAGGGGCAGTGGTGGCGCTCGCACGGCAACGAGCACTGGGAGTTTGACGAGGCCGGCTACATGACCCGGCGGGATGCGAGCATCAACGACTATCCCATTCAGGAGTCCGAGCGCCAGTTCGGGATCGACGAATCCTAGAGATGCGCGGCAGACCCGTCGGGCGCTCGGTGGCGCCGACGTCGGGAATCCGCGCGCAACGGCTACCTCGACGGAATGCCGTCAGGATTGGCGATTGCGCTCAGCTTATCTTCGATGCAAACGCGCAGTTCGTCATATGAGTTACAGAACGACCGCACGCCCTCGCGCTCGAGTTCAGCGGTCACAGAGTCAAGGTTGCAACCGGCGCGCTCAGCTGCACGCAGCAGCGCTTGTGCGGCCTGCGGGTCGGCGTTGAGCGTCTGGGCGATCTCCCCGTGGTCCGCGAACGCGCGCAGGGTCTGCTCGGGCATCGTGTTGATCGCGTCGGGACCGATCAGTTCGGAGACGTAGAGCACGTCGGAGTAGGCCGGGTTCTTGGTGCCCGTGCTCGCCCAGAGCGGTCGCTGCGGTCGTGCGCCCATGTCGCGCAGAGCCTCCCACTCGGGGCCGGCGAACTTGGCCAGGTAGCTTTGGTAGGCCAGGCGCGCGTTGGCGATCGCGATATGACCGCGCAAAGGTGAGTCCACGGGCAGCTGGGCGTCGATCTTGGTGTCGATGCGCGACACGAAGAATGAGGCCACCGACGACATCGCGACGAGAGACTCACCCGCCGTCGCGCGAGCTTCCAGCCCGCGCAGGTAAGCGTCGATCACCTTCTCATATCGCTCGATCCCGAACAATAGGGTGACGTTCACGTTGACGCCAGCGCGCGTGAGCTCCTCTATTGCGGGGACTCCCGCCTCCGTCGCTGGCACCTTGATCATCACGTTTGGCTGATCGAGTCTCTGCCACAGATCCAGCGCCTGAGTGATCGTTGCCTGCGTGTCGTCGGCGAGGTCGGGAGTGCACTCGAAGGAGATGAAGCCGTCGCGGCCGCTGCTTTTGTCATAGACAGGGCGAAGTACGCGGGCCGCGTTTCGGATGTCCTCGAGCGCGAGCGCAAAGAACAGCTCCTGCGTGTCATGGCCGCCGGCGTCGCCGAGCTGGCGCAGCTGTGCGTCGTAGCGATCCGAACCCGTGATTGCCTTCGCGAAGATCGTCGGGTTCGAGGTTGCACCGGTGACCGAGAAGTCGCGGACGAGGTCCGCGAACTCTTCGGTCTCCAGCAACTCTCGCGACAACGTGTCGAGCCAGATCGACACGCCCGCGGAGTGCAGCTTCTCCAGCTTGTGGTTAGGGCTCATCTTGGCGACCTCAGTCGGTCTGGCTGGCGAGGTCGCCAACCAGCGAGTCAAGCGGCGTATCGCGATCGCGCAGCGCGTCGGGGTCGATCGTCCGCTGGGATCGAATCAGCGCTTGAACCTGCTCGTTGACGTCCCAGACGTTCACGTTCATGCCGGCAAGCACCCGTCGCTCGCGCAGCCAGAACGCCACGAACTCGCCGTCGCCGGGGTCGCCGCGGAACACGACCTCGTCCCACGTCGGCGCATATCCGGAGTACTCCATCCCGACATCGAACTGATCGGAGAAGAAGTAGGGGATGCGGTCATAGCTGACCTGCTCGCCGAGCATCGCGCGCGCCGCGGCCGGCCCCTGGTTCAGCGCGTTGGACCAGTGCTCGACGCGAATGCGCTCGCCGTAGAACGGGTTCAATGCGCGCGCGACATCGCCTGCGGCGAACACGCCCGGCAGGGACGTAGCGAGCTTCTCGTCGACGATGACGCCGTTGTCGATCTCGGCGCCCGCATCGCTGGCGAGCTCGATGCGAGGAACGACGCCGATGCCAACGACGACGAGATCGCACTCGATCACCTTGTTGCCAGCCGTGCGCACGCGTGACACCTTTCGCGCGCCTTCAAAGGCCTCGACGCCTTCGCCAAGCAGCAGCTCAACCCCCTGGTCGCGGTGTACGTCGCGATAGAAGGCGCCGACCTCCGCCCCGAAGATCCTTTCATTGGGAAGCGCCAGCGGATCGATGACCGTGACCTCGAGGCCGCTCTGGCGGGCCGAGGCAGCGAACTCGCTGCCAATCCAGCCGGCTCCCACGACCACCACGCGGCCGCCGGCTCGCAGGCGTCCGCGCAAGGCGTCGCAGTCTGTGAGCGTGCGCAGGTAGTGGATCCCCGCGAGCTCGGACCCCGCAATCTGAATCCGCCGCGGCTCGGCGCCGGTCGTCAGCAGCAGCTTGTCGTAGCCGAACTCACGCCCGTCGCCGAGCGTGACCCGAGACTGGGCCGGATCGATCCCTGTCACGGTGGCGCTCGTCTCGAGCGTGATCTGATGCTCTTCGTAGAAGGCTTGCTCGTGAACGTAGACCTTCTCGCGCGGCGAGTCGCCGCGCAGGTAGTCCTTGGTCAGCGGGGGGCGTTCGTACGGGCGCTCGGGCTCCGCGCCGAAGAGCAGCAGACGCCCGTCAAAGCCCGAGGAACGCAGCTCCTCCGCCGCCTTGGCCCCGGCCAGGCTCGCACCAACGATGACAAACGTTTGATCGCTCATGTCGCTCTTCCTCCTGTCAAGCCAACCTTTGGCGGCAGACGTCGCGCCGCACGCTGAACTGCGGCGCAGTCGCTCGCTTGCCGAAGAGAGGGCGCGGGACTTGTTGCTTTGCGGGCCGCTGCCTGCCTCGGACGTCGAGACTTCGCCATCGCTGCGACTTTGTTCATGCCTGTCAGCGTCACGTTGGCTGGCGTTCTTACCCCAAGGCCTCTGCGGGCCGTGTCGTTCGTCTCACTAGACGCGTTCATGCCAGGCTTCGCTCCTTCTGCTCGTTGAGGCCCATGCCGCGTTCCGCGAGCGCGCTTCTGAGCTTCTGTCGCCCGTCGTGCAAGGTCTTGTAGAGGGCACCGCGGGTCGTGTTCAGGCGCTCGGCGAGCACGTCGATTGGCACCTCGTTCAGCGCGAGAGCGACGAGCACCTCGCGCTGGTGGGGGCTCAGCTTCTCCTCGATCGCCCCGTGCAGCGCACTGAGCTGATCGGTCGCCTCGACCGATTGCTGTGCGGTGAGCTGCTGCTCGTCGGCGATCAGCGGCCATGCCTCGGGGGACAGCGGGATCTCGCGCCCTTGCCAGGAGCGCTTTCGCACCTTGGCCGCGGCCTCGTACAGCGCGAACTTGTAGGCCCAGGTCGTAAAGCGGCTTTCGCCACGGAAGTCATCGAGCTTTCGCAGGATCACGACGAGCGCGTCGTCTGCGCTCTGCTGGGCGAGGTCGTCGTAGTCCCCACCGCGCAGTTTGCCCGAGCCGGTGCGCCGGCTGATCTCAAAGCGCGCCGCCCGCAGCAGCAGCGCGTGCAGCTCCCCCAGCGCGCGATCGCGCTGGGGGCCATTCGAGCGCAGGCGCTCGATCCACGCGCGCGACTCCCGCTCGGCGCTGCCGGCGGCCGGTTTGGAGCGCGGCTTCGCGGCTGCCTCACTCTCCACACCTACGCCAGCCGCGACCCGACGAGTCGACTGCTGGCGCTCGTCTGTGTCAATCAGCGCTGTCTTACTCTGCCGCGCGCGAGGCCCGGCCAACGCCAGCTCGCGCTGCTCGCGTGAGAGCGCGCGAGGCGTCTGGATCTGAGCGAGGCTCATCGCGCGATGACGAAGCCAGGTCATCGAATCCGGCTGCGGGCAGATATCCGCCCAGCCCGCGATGACCTCTTCGAGCTCCGCGGCGCTGCCTCGGCCAAGGACGTGAACCTCGCCCTGCTCCTTGGGCATGCCCAGCCGCGCGGCATAGAGCTCGCCGGTATCGCGCACCCATGCGGCACGATAGGTCGGGCCGTGCATGCCGATGCGCCACCACAGGCCCAGATCGCGCTCTTGGGAGGCGATCCGCCGGGGGTCGGCGAGGTAGAAGTTGCTCAGCGATCGGTAGCGGACGACTTGATCCGGGCGGTCTGAGATCTGACAAGCCATCTTGCTACCTCCTTGTCTGGGAACCGCCGCGACCCGCCAAACGGTGAGCTCAGTCGGAACCCTGGTCTAGCAACGACCATATGGGTGCAGCGGCCCGTCGAAAATGGGGACTGCTACCCATCTGCCCGCCGCGTGGCCGATCCCCAGCATGCGTTGTCACGCACGAATGATGCGGACGGAGGTGTTTGGTGCCAAGCACAAGTCGCCGACGACGCCGCCGCCCCGAGCGCTGCCCGAGATTGGTGTGCGACTCGTTGCGGCCGGCCCTCGCCCAAGCCCGCTCGCACCGGCCCTTGCGACCGGGCGCTACGCCTCTGAGCCGGACTCGCTCAGCAGAAGAGCACGTAGGCTCTCGCGGTCCTCCGCGCAGGCCGGACAGCCCTCCAGATGCGCGCGCATGCCCGGCACCGCGGCCTCGGCATCGGAGCCGGCAAGTTCGAACTCGACGTAGAGATCAAGCCGCTCAAAGCACTCCTCACAGCTGATCTCGGGCCCCGCCGGCCCCGTGAGGCGCGCGAGCAGGTCCGCACGATCGTTAGATACGCTAGACGCGTTCATGCCAGGCTTCGCTCCTTCTGTTCGTTGAGGCCCATGCCGCGTTCCGTGAGCGCGCTTGATCGGTCGCCTCGACCGCAGCAGCACCGCGTGCAGCTCCACCAGCGCGCGAT
>Ga0134128_10002344_pt1 | contig 23569 bp, 21 predicted proteins | sample KB31754_FD_96462 | JGI IMG/M metagenome (GOLD analysis project Ga0134128, IMG submission 96462) | Terrestrial soil microbial communities with excess Nitrogen fertilizer from Kellogg Biological Station, Michigan, USA - KB3-175-4 | ecosystem: Environmental > Terrestrial > Soil > Unclassified ... | reverse complement strand
GGCTGCGGCAGGCGGCGTCGATCCGCTGCGGGTCGCGCGATTGCAGCGCTTCGATATAGGCGAGATGCTCGGCGATGGCACGGGCGTTGCGTTCGCGGGCGAACGTCTTGTTCCATTGATAGTGATAGTGAAAAATCAACGATATCAGATCATAAAAATTGACGAAGAAGCGGTTGCGCGAGGCATCGTTGATGAGCCTGTGGAAGCGCTCGTCGAGCTCGGAGAAGTCTGCGTAGCGGCTCTCGGCTTGCGCCAGCAGATCGAGATGCTCCTGCTTGATGCGGGACAGCGCTTGCCATGCCGCGTTGTCGGCGCCCAGGACGGCGAAGCGTTGCGCGGAACGGATTTCAAACATTTCCCGCACCTCGAACAGTTCCTCGGCGAATTCGTCGGTGAAGCCCTTGAATGTCCAGCTTCCGCTCGGTCGCCGCTCCAGTAGCCCGAACTGGCTGAACCGGTTGAGATAATCCCTTATCGCCGTCGTCGAGACGCCGAATTGTCGCGCCAGTTCGAGGCCGTTGATGTGTTGTCCGGGCTTGCAGTCGCCATCCAGGATCCACTTCATGAACCGCTTTTCAACGATGACGCCCAACTGCTCGGTTTCCAGGTCCGGGAAAAAGTCGCTCGGCGCGGGACGGCGCAGCAGAACCCGCCGGCGGTCATTGCGGGCGAGAATTCCCTTTGCCGTCAGCGCCTGTAGGACCGAACGCGCCGTCGTCCGGCTGATCGCCAGCGCCAGCGCCCAATCCGACTCGGAACCGATTTCGCCGCCGATTTCGTAGGCGGCCAATCGCGACAGCCATTGATTGTGAGCCCGCTTGAAGACTGTGTTGGTCTTCATGCCGCAACAGGCTCCCGCCGACGGGAAATGTTTTTACCGAAGGTCATTTTATATAAAAAACATATTGACGCGAGCGATGGCAAGCGGTTTTTTGTCCACAAGTAGCCATCGCACTCAAAACGGGGAGGCGCGCCGATGCGGGCCTTGATTTGCAATCGGCCGGGCGATTTGGCCGTGATCGAGCGCCCACGGCCGGCGCCCGGACCGGGGCAGGCGCTGGTGCGGATTCGGCGCGCCGGGGTGTGCGGCACCGATCTCCACATCTTTGAAGGGACGCATCCTTTTCTCGACTATCCGCGCGTCATTGGGCACGAACTGGCGGGCGAAGTGGCCGCGGTCGGTCCTGGTTGCAGGATCGCGGCCGGCCAGCAGGTCTATGTCATCCCCTATCTCTCGTGCGGCGAGTGCGTTGCCTGCCGGCGCGGCAAAACCAACTGCTGCCAGCGCATCGCGGTGCTAGGGGTGCATGCCGACGGCGGCATGGCCGACTATCTCTGCGTGCCGGAAGCCAATCTGGCGGCCGCCGACGGCGTCAGCCTCGATCAAGCGGCAATGGTGGAGTTTCTGGCGATCGGCGCCCATGCGCTGCGCCGCGCCGCCCCGAAAAAGGGCGACCGCATCCTCGTCGTCGGCGCCGGGCCGATCGGCATCGGCTGCTTGTTATTCGCGAAACTGCGCGGCGGTTCGGTGACGGCCTTGGACCTGCGTCCGGATCGGCTCGACTTCTGCCGCGCAACGCTTGGCGTCGAACACGCCGTGCTCGGCGGCGCGAACGCCAAGCAGGCGCTCTCGGCGCTTACCGGCGGCGACTTTTTCGACATCGTCATCGACGCCACCGGAAACGCCAAGGCGATGATGGCGGGGCTGGATTATGTCGCCCACGGCGGAACCTACGTACTCGTCAGCGTCGTCAAGGAGGCGATTTCGTTCGCCGACCCCGAATTCCACAAACGCGAGACCTCGCTGCTCGGCAGCCGCAACGCCACGCCCGAGGACTTCGCCGAGGTCTTCGAGGCGATGCGAGGGGGGCTGATCCCGACCGCGGCGCTGATTACCCACCGCGCCTCGCTCGACGAGGCGCCGGGCCGCTTTGCCGAATGGATCAAGCCCGAGACGGGGGTCATCAAAGCCCTGATCGAGATTTGACTCGTGACCACGTTCCCCATTCTCCAATTCGGCACGGGGCGCTTCCTGCAAGCCCATGTCGATCTGTTCGTCGCCCAGGCGCTGGGGCGCGGCGCCGCGATGGGACGCATCGCCGCGGTGCGCACGACATCGGATAGCGCCAGCCGCAAGCGCCTCGACGCCCTTGCGACTGGCCAGCCCTATTGCGTGCGGCTCAGGGGCCTCGCTGGCGGGGCCGTCGTCGACGAACGGCTGGAGACATCGAGCATCGGCGCCGCGCTCGACGCCAACACGCGATGGGACGAGGTCGAACGCCTGTTCGTCGCGGCGCGCTGCGTGGTCTCGAACACCGCCGACCGCGGCTACGAAACCGACCCGGCCGACCGGCCCGAGGCGAGACCGCCGAAATCATTCCCGGCCAAGCTCGCCGCGTTGCTGACCGCCCGCTTTAGCGCCGGGGCGCGGCCGATAACCTTTTTTCCGTGCGAACTCATCGCCGGCAACGGCGCGGCGTTGCGCGATGCCGTGCTCGGCGTGCTCGACGGTTGGCGGGCGCCGGCGGATTTGCGGCGCTGGGTCGCGCAAGATTGCGTCTGGGTCAATTCGCTCGTCGACCGGATCGTCTCCGAAGCTCTGGAGCCGGTGGGCGCGGTGGCCGAGCCCTATGCGCTGTGGGCGATCGAGACCCAGCCGGGGCTCGAGCCGCCTTGCCGCCACCCCGACATCGTGCTGACCGACGATCTCAAACCCTACGAGCGGTTGAAGCTGTTCATTCTCAATCTTGGCCACAGCTATCTCGCCGAGATCTGGCGGCGCGGCGGCGGCGCGCCGACGTTCACGGTGCGCGAAGCGATGGCCGACGCCGCGATGTGCGCCGAACTCGACGATCTCTATGACAAGGAAGTCCTGCCGGTGTTCGACGGCATCGGCATGAACGAGGCGCGCGGCTATCGAGCCTGCGTCATCGAAAGATTCCGCAATCCCTTTCTCGATCACCGTCTCGCCGATATCTTCGCCAACCACGACGCCAAAAAGCAGCGGCGCTTCGGCGGCCTCATCGAACTCGCCGCAGAGTATAAATTTCGAATCCCACAGCCCCGTCTTGCGGCGGCGCTCGGCGCATGATCTCCAAGCGGCATGACCTATTCGGGATGGCGCAGCCGTCATCTCAACCAAGCACCCTTCGGGCGACCGAAGATGCAGGAAGAAACGAGGGCGAATGCGCCCTCAACCCAGGGAGACTCCACCATGCAAAAATGGCTCATTGCCTCGGCAGTCGCGATGGCGACTGTTCTCAGCGCTCCGAGTTACGCGGCCAACAAGCCGACGATCCCGGTCATCGTCAAGGACACGACCTCGTTCTACTGGCAGATCGTGTTCGCCGGCGCGCGTCAGGCGGGCAAGGATCTCGGCGTCAACGTTCCGCAATTGGGCGCGCAGTCCGAATCCGACATCAGCGGCGAGATTTCGATTCTCGAAAACGCGGTCTCCGAAAAGCCGGCGGCGATCGTCATCGCCCCGACCGAGTTCAAGGCGCTCGGCAAGCCGATCGACGAAGCCGCCAAGAAGGTGCCGATCATCGGCATCGACTCCGTGGCGGACTCGAAGGCGTTCACTTCGTTCCTGACCACCGACAACGTCCAGGGCGGCCGCATCGCCGCCGACGGCATGGCGGCGGCGATCCCCGCCAAATACGGCAAGGCCGAGGGCAACGTGGCGTTGATTACGCATCTTCCAGGCGTCGGCTCGCTTGAGGCCCGCAACAAAGGCTTCAAGGAGGAACTCGCCGCGAAATATCCCGGCCTCAAGCTGATCGCCGACAAGGTTTCCGACGGTCAGGCGACGACCGGCCTCAACATCATGACCGATCTCATCACCGCCGACCCGAACCTGCGCGGCGTATTCGCGGACAATCTCATCCAGTGCCAAGGCGCGAGCCAGGCGATCGCCGAGAACAAGAAGGCTGATACGATCAAACTGGTCTGCTTCGACGCCGATGACAAGTTGATTGCATATCTCAAGTCTGGCGTTATCGCCGCTCTCCTGCTGCAAGACCCCTATCGCATGGGCTATGACGGCGTGAAGACCGCGCTCGCCGCCTCGAAGGGCGAAAAGGTCCCAGCAAATGTCGACACCGGGGCCAATCTTGTCACCAAGGCCAACATGAACGACCCCAAGGAGCACGCTCTGCTCTATCCCAAGGTGAAATAAAATCTGCCGAAGGTGAAACAAACTCTGCCGCCGCTCGCGCTCTCGCCCTCGCCGGCGAGGGCGCGTTTGGCGGCATGGCCGCCTTGCGTCGTCAGCGCAGGCATTCCGAACGCGGCCCCCTGAAGCGACAAATCCTGCTTGCAGGGGCTTGCGCACTCATGGCCGGGCCTGCGACTATCGTATTGCCCTTAGAAGACAACGTGATCCGTTCATGACCAATATGACCGCCGCCGAAACTGCCGCGGACGCCGTTTCGGCCCTCGCCGACGCGCCCATTCTCACACTGGAAAAGCTCGACAAACGGTTCGGCGCCACGCACGCGCTGAAAGCCGTCGACCTCAGCTTCGCAGAGGGCGAGGTGCATGCCATCGTCGGCGAAAACGGGGCCGGCAAATCGACCCTCATCAAGCTGTTGACCGGCGTCTACCCGCGCTCGTCGGGCGAGGTGTTCTGGCGCGGAAAGCCCGTCGCGCTCGCCACGCCCTACGAAGCGATCAATCTGGGCATTAACGCCGTGCATCAGGAAGTCGTGCTGTGCCCGCACCTCACCGTCGCGGCGAATATTTTTCTTGGCGACGAAGAAATGCGCGGCGGCCTCCTCGACCATCGGCGGATGGTGCGCGACGCCCAGCGGTTGCTCGACGAACTCGGCTTCGCTTTGCCGGCCCAGGCCCTCTTGTCATCCTTGACCATCGGCCAGCAGCAATTGATCGCGACGGCGCGCGCCGAGCGCCGCGGCGCCCGGTTTCTCATTTTCGATGAGCCGACCGCCTATCTCACCCGCCAGGAAACGGCGTCGTTGTTCAAACTGATCCGACGGCTCAAAGCCAAAGGGGTGACGATCGTCTACATCAGCCATCGCATGGAAGAGGTGTTCGAAATCTGCGACCGCGTGTCGGTGCTGCGCGACGGCGCGCTCGTCGGCTCCCGCAAAGTCAGCGAGACCAACGAGGCCGACCTCATCGCGCTGATGATAAACCGCACGATCGAGCAGATCTATCACAAGGAGCCGGTCGCGATCGGCGCGACGATCTTGGAGACGCATAAACTCAGCGGCGACGGCTTTCACGACGTTTCCATCAAGGTTCGGGAAGGCGAGATCGTCGGGCTCTATGGCCTCATCGGCGCCGGGCGCAGCGAGTTCGTGCAGGGCCTGTTCGGCCGCCACCCGGCGGCTAGCGGCCGCATCGTGTGGCAAGGCCGCGAAGTCTCGATCCGCAGCGAGCGCCAGGCGATGGATCTCGGCATCGCGCTTGCGCCGGAGAGCCGCCGAGACCAGGGCCTATGCCTCAATATGGGCGTCGGCTTCAACATCAATCTGCCGATTTTCAAGCGGCTCAGTTTCGGCCCGCTGATTAATATCCGGCGCGAATCCGCCGCTGCGGACGTTCAGATGCGCGATGTCCAGATCAAGGCGGCTTCGCGCGCCGCGCCGGTCACAAGTCTGTCGGGCGGCAACCAGCAAAAAGTCGTGATCGGCAAGTGGCTCAATCACGGCGCCAAGCTCTTTATCTTCGATGAACCAACGGTCGGCGTCGATGTCGGCACCAAGGCGGAAATCTATCGCTTGCTCGCCTCGCTGCTCAAGACCGGCACCGGCGTCATCATGATCTCGTCCTACCTTCCGGAGGTCTACGAACTCTCCGACACGTTGCACGTTTTCCGGGGCGGCGGCCTGGCGGCGAGCCACGCCTATAAGGACGCCTCGCACGAAACGATTTTGACCGAGGCGATCGGCGTCTGAGCGGAAAAAAAGGGGGGGAACCGGCAGCATGAGCGATACGAACATCCCGAGGAAGCGCGCGGTCGGCCGGCTCGACCTGTTGACGGGCCTCACCCTGCTAGCGCTGTTGCTCGCCATGTGGCTCGCACTGTCGATAGAGACCCGGACTTTCTGGAGCGCCAACAACATATCCAATCTTCTGCGCCAGGGCGCGATGATCGCGATCCTCGCCATCGGCCAGACCTTCGTCATCATCACCGGCGGCATCGACCTTTCGGTCGGCGCAATCGCCGGCGTCATCTCGATGGCGGTGGCCCTGCTGTTGCAGAGCCATCTCGGCATCGCCTCCTCGATTGCCGGCGCGGTGACGATTTCGCTCGCCATTGGCGTCCTCATCGGCATGTTTCACGCCTTCGGCGTCGTGCAGATGGGCCTGCCGCCGTTCATCATGACGCTGGCGACGATGTACGCGCTGCGTGGCCTCGGCCTGCTGATAAGCAACGGCGCGTCGATCTCGATCACCAACGATGCCTTCACCAACTTCTCGCGCTCCAGTTTCCTCGGTTTTCCGTGGACGGACGGGACGTGGTTCGCGATCCCGACGCTGTTCTGGATGGTGGTCGTCGTCGCCATCCCGCTATATATCCTGCTCAATCATAGCCGCTGGGGCCGTTATCTGTTCGCCATCGGGTCGAACAAGGAGGCGGCGCGGCTGTCGGGCGTCAATGTCAAGGCGGTGACCTATCTCGCCTATATCGTTTCGGGGCTCTGCGCCGCCTTCGTCGGCATCCTGCTCGCCATGCGCATCGGCATCGGCAATCCGACGCAGGGCGACGGCTGGGAATTGCAGGCGATCGCCTCGTCGGTCATCGGCGGCACCAGTCTGTTCGGCGCGGTGGGTTCGGTGCATGGACCGCTGATCGGCTCGTTCATTCTGACGACGATCAACAATGGCGCCAATCTGCTCAACCTCAATCCGTTCTGGCAACGCATCATCACCGGCCTGCTAATCATCCTCGTCGTCTATTTCGACACTTTGCGGCAACGAAAGCGCTGACGGAGGCGCTCGCAGAAGCGCGCAAATACGGGGGGCGCGATACGCGTTGCGCCAACCCCGTCAGCCGCCCAAATCCGGCCGCCGCTCGCGCGTCAGCCGCTCCGCCTCCTGCCTGCGCCAGCGGGCGATCCTGGCATGGTCGCCCGACAGCAGCGCCTCGGGGATCGGGCGGCCCTCCCACTCGCGCGGCCTCGTATATTGCGGATATTCGAGCAGCCCGTCCTCGAAGCTTTCGCTCAACCCCGATTCGGCCTTGCCCATCACGCCGGGGATCAGCCGCACGCAGGCGTCGAGCACCGCCAGCGCCGCGATCTCGCCGCCCGACAGCACGTAATCTCCAATCGACACCTCCGTCAGCCCGCGCCCGGCGATGACGCGCTCGTCGACGCCCTCGAAGCGCGGGCAGAGGATGACCAGCCCTGGCCCCGCCGCCCATTGCCGCGCCTGAGCCTGCCGGAACGGCGTCCCGCGCGGGCTCATCAGCAGGCGCGGGCGGCCGTCGTCGCCTGCGGCGTCGAGGGCGGCCGCCAGCACGTCGGCGCGCATCACCATGCCGGGGCCGCCGCCGGCGGGGGTGTCGTCGACGACGCGATGGCGGCCGAGGCCGTGGTCGCGCAGATTCAGCGTCTCGAACGCCCACAGGCCGCGCGCCAGCGCATCGCCGGCGAGGCTGGCGCCGAGCGGGCCGGGGAACATTTCGGGAAACAGGGTCAGCAGCGTGGCGTGGAACATGGGCTCGCTTCTAGCGCTGGCGCGTTTTGACGGCTAGGCTGCGCGCCATGGACCCGCGCCCGACGCTCGAAGCCCCCGACGACGACCCCTATCTCTGGCTCGAAGAGATCGACGGCAAGCGGGCGCTCGCCTGGGCCGCCGAGCAGACGGCGCTGACGCTAAAGGCGTTCGGCGGCGCGGCGTTCGCACGCGACCGCGACACGCTGGCGGCGATGTGGGACCGCAAGGACAAGATCCCGCTCGTCACCCGGCGCGGCGGCGAGGTCTATAATTACTGGCTCGACGCCGAGCACAAGCGCGGCCTGTGGCGACGCGCGCCGTGGGCGGCCTATCGCGACGGCGAACCGGAGTGGGAAATTCTGCTCGATCTCGACGCGCTCGCGGCGGCCGAGGGCGAGGATTGGGTGTGGGCCGGCGCGACGATGCGGCCGGGCGAGCCCCGCCAAGCGCTGTTGGCGCTGTCGCGCGGCGGCGGCGACGCCTGCGTGCTGCGCGAATACGATCTCGACGCCAAGGTCTTCGCCGGCTTCGCCGCGCCGGAGGCGAAAGCGCATGCGGATTGGGTCGACGCCGATACGCTGATCGTTTGCAGCCCGCACGGCGAGGGAATGGCGACGCGCTCGGGCTATGCGCGCACCGTCCGGTTGTGGCGGCGCGGCGAACCGTTCGCGGCGGCTGAGGTGGTGTTCGAGGGCGCGGCGGAGGATATTTCGGTGTTTGCCGGCCTCGACCGCTCGGTCGAACCGCCACGCTGGGCGTTCGGCCGCCGCACCAGCTTTTTCGCCTATGAGCTATGGCTCGGCGACCGCGAGAGGCGCGCCAAGATCGAGGCGCCGGCCGATGCGGACAAGGACGCGCATGGCGATTGGCTGATCGTCAGGCTGCGCTCGCCGTGGCTGGACCATGCGGCGGGGGCGCTGCTCGCCGCGCCGCTGGCGGGGGGCGAGTTCGCGACGCTGTTTGAACCCAGCGAGCGGCGGGCGCTGGAAGGCCATGCCTGGATCGGCGACAAGCTCGTGCTCTCAGTGCTCGACGATCTCGCGCCGACCTTCGAAGTGCTGACGCCGGGCGAAGTGTTGACGTCAAGCGCCTGGACGCGGCGGCGGCTCGACGGCCTGCCGCAAATCGGCGTCGTCAATGTCAGCGCGCTCGACGCCTACGAGCCGGAATCGAATGGCGAGGCGCTCGTCTTCGCCCAAGACCCGCTGACGCCGATGGAGATGCGGCTTCTCGACCTGTCCGGCGACGCGCCTTCGGCCGCCAAAGTCCTGCGCCGCATGCCGGCGCTGTTCGACGCCGCCGGCCTCGTCGTCACCCGCCACGACGCCGTGGCGCAAGACGGCGCGCGCATTCCCTATGTCCAGGTGGGGCCGCCGAACCCGGAGGACGCGCCGGTGCATCTCTATGGTTACGGCGGCTTTGAAGTGTCGGAGCGGCCCTATTACCGCTCGCACATCGGCAAGCTGTGGCTGGAGCGCGGCGGCGTCAGCGTCGTCGCCAACATCCGCGGCGGCGGCGAGTTCGGGCCAGCCTGGCACAAAGCCGGCGTGCGCGAGGGCAAGCGCATCGCGCAGGACGATTTCGCGGCGGTGGCGGCCGATCTCGTGCGCCGCGGCGTCGCCACGGCGGGGCGCATCGCAGCGGAGGGCGGCTCCAACGGCGGGCTGCTGATCGCCAACATGCTGACCCGGCATCCGGAAAAGTTCGGCGCGCTGTTCTGCACGATTCCGCTCATCGACATGCGCCGCTACAGCAAGCTCTCCGCCGGGGCGAGCTGGATCGAGGAATATGGCGATCCCGACAAGCCCGAGGACTGGGCGTTCCTGCAACAGATCTCCGCCTATCACCTCGCCGCGCCCGGAAAACCTTATCCGCCAATCCTCATCGCGACGACCAAGGCCGACGACCGCGTGCATCCCGGCCATGCCCGCAAGATGGCGGCCAAGCTCCAGGCGCTGGGGTATGGCGCGCATTTCTACGAGCCCGCCGCCGGCGGCCACGGCTACGGCAAGGACAATTTCGAGCGCGCCGGTTTCGTGGCGCTGGGCCTCGATTTCCTGTGGTCGGCGGTCGGCGGGGCGGGGCGCTAGTTGCGCGGCCGGGCCGGGCGCCTCATCCTGCCGGGGGCGGCAAAGCCGCCTCAGGGGAGGAACGCATGTTGAAAACGCAAATCGCGATGGTTTTGGCCGCGACGCTCGCCTCCACGGCCGCTTCGGCCCTGGAACTGACGAGCCCCGACATCAAGGCCGGCGGCACGGTGCCGCTCGAACACGTCTATTCGGGCTTCGGCTGCACGGGCAAGGACGTGTCGCCGGCGCTGAAGTGGTCGGGCGCGCCGGCGGGGACGAAGAGCTTCGCGGTGATGATCTACGATCCCGACGCGCCGACCGGCAGCGGCTTCTGGCATTGGGTGATGTTCGACATTCCCGCCACCGTGTCGGAACTGCCGCAGGGCGCCGGCGATCTCAAGTCCGGCAAGGCGCCGGCCGGCGCCATCCAGAGCCGCACCGATTTCGGCCCCCCCGGCTATGGCGGCCCATGCCCGCCGAAGGGCGACGCCCCGCACCATTATCACTTCATGCTGTTTGCGGTGGACGCCGCCAAGCTCGGCCCCGACGCCAACGCCTCGGCCGCCTTCGTCGGCTTCAACCTGCATTTCCATACGCTGGCGAAGACCGAGATCGTCGCCACCTACGGGCATTAGCGCCAAAGGCTGGCCAACGCCGGCGCGAAATTCTTCAGAGAATTTCGCGCCGGCGGCATAAGCCTCATCGCGCGCCGCCATTTGCCAAAGCCGGCGCATGCTTTAGAACCGCATACAGCGTCGAACGGCGCAGGGGGCGGCGTTGGGTTGACGCGCGAGTGCGTGCGCCTGCGCCATGCGGAAGGCGAAGACATGGCGAAAGCTCCTGGCGCGTCGCGCCCCTCGATCACCGATCAGGAGGCGCTGCAATTCCATAGCCGCGGCCGGCCCGGCAAGCTGGAGGTGGTCGCCACCAAGCCGATGGCGACGCAACGCGATTTGTCGCTCGCCTATTCCCCCGGCGTCGCCGTGCCGGTGAAAGCCATCGCCGCCGATCCCTCGACCGCCTACGATTACACCGCGCGCGGCAATCTGGTCGCCGTCATCACCAACGGCACGGCGATCCTCGGCCTCGGCAATCTCGGCGCGCTGGCCTCCAAGCCGGTGATGGAGGGCAAGGCGGTGCTGTTCAAGCGCTTCGCCGACATCGACGCCTTCGATCTCGAAGTCGCCACCGAAGACCCCGAGGAATTCATCAATTCGGTGAAGTTTCTCGGCCCCTCGTTCGGCGGCATCAACCTGGAGGACATCAAGGCGCCGGAGTGTTTCATCATCGAGGAGCGGCTGCGCGAGTTGATGGATATTCCGGTCTTTCACGACGATCAGCACGGCACCGCGATCATCGCCGCCGCCGGCATGATAAACGCCATGCATCTGACCGGGCGCGACATCAAGAAGACCAAGCTCGTCTGCAACGGCGCCGGCGCCGCCGGCATCGCCTGTCTCGACCTCATCAAGGCGATTGGCTTCGCGCCGGAAAACGTCCTGCTCTGCGACACCAAGGGCGTCGTCTACCGTGGCCGCGCCGAAGGCATGAACCAGTGGAAGTCCGCCCACGCGGTGGACACTGAAGCGCGCACGCTGGCCGATGCGATGGTCGGCGCCGACATTTTCTTCGGCCTTTCCGCCAAGGGCGCGCTGACGCCCGAGATGGTCAAGGCGATGGCGCCCAACCCGATCATCTTCGCCATGGCCAACCCCGATCCCGAGATCACGCCGGAGCAGGCGCACGAGGTGCGCGACGACGTCATCATGGCGACCGGCCGTTCGGACTACGCCAACCAGGTCAACAACGTGCTGGGCTTCCCCTACATTTTCAGGGGCGCCTTGGACGTGCGGGCGAAAACCATCAACATGGAGATGAAGATCGCCGCCGCCCACGCGCTCGCCGATCTCGCGCGCGAGGACGTGCCGGACGAGGTGGCGGTCGCCTATCGCGGCGCGCGGCCACGCTTCGGGCGCGATTACATCATTCCGACGCCGTTCGATCCCCGCCTCATCCATGTCGTGCCGATGGCGGTGGCGCAGGCGGCGATGGAGTCCGGCGTCGCCGGTCGCCCGATCGTCGATATGAACGCCTACAAGGCGCAGCTCTCGGCGCGGCGCGATCCGATTGCCGGCGTCATGCAGCATGTGCACGAGCGCGTGCGGCGCATGCCCAAGCGCGTGGTGTTCGCCGAAGGCGAGGAGGAGCAGGTGATTCGCGCCGCCTATTCCTTCGTCACCCAGGGTCTCGGCAGCGCCATCCTCGTCGGCCGCGAGGACCGCGTGCAGGCGGTGGCGCGAGCCAGCGGCCTCGATCTCACCGAAAAAGGCATCGAGATCCACAATGCGCGGTTATCGCACCGCAACGCCATCTACGCGCAATTCCTCTACGAGCGGCTGCAACGGCGCGGCTTTCTGCTGCGCGATTGCCAGCGCCTCATCAACCAGGACCGCAACACCTTCGCCGCGGCGATGGTGGCGCGCGGCGAGGCGGACGCGATGGTGACCGGCGTGACGCGCAATTTCTCCATCGCGCTGGACGAAGTGCGCCGCGTCATCGACGACAAGCCCGGCCATCGCGTCATCGGCGTCTCGCTGGTGCTGGCGCGCGGCCGGCCGATCGTGGTGGCGGACACGGCGATCACCGAAATGCCTGATGCCGAGGATCTGGCGCAGATCGCCATCGAGGCGGCGGGCGTGGCGCGGCGGCTCGGCTATGAGCCGCGCGTGGCGCTGCTGGCGTTCTCGACCTTCGGCCATCCCCCCGGCGAGCGCACGTTGCGCGTGCAGGAGGCGGTGCGGTTGCTTGACGCCAAGCGCGTCGATTTCGAATACGACGGCGAGATGGCCGCCGATGTGGCGCTGAACCGCGAATTGATGGCGGTCTATCCGTTCTGCCGGCTCACCGACACCGCCAACGTGCTGGTGATGCCAGCCTTCCACTCGGCCTCGATTTCGACCCGCATGTTGCAGGAACTCGGCGGCGCGACGGTGATCGGCCCGCTGATCGTCGGCCTCGAAAAGCCGGTGCAGATGGTCGGGCTCGGCGCCAAGGACAGCGACATCGTGAATATGGCGGCGCTGGCGAGTTTTAATATCGGGGGGTGATGTGAGCCAACGGACAAGCTCCGAAGTCCAACGAACTCTCGGCGCGGGTATTAGGGCGATACGGTGATGGGGAAGAGTACGAGTGGACGACACATCAGACCGGTTGGGTCATCGAGAACAAGGTGATTGCGTTCCTCGCGAGTCTTGCGAGTGTGTTTGGATTGGGAATCGCCATCTACACATTGAAATGATGTGCCTACGTACAACTGTTTTCGCGCCATCCCTTTCCTAACCGCTTAGGTTCTGCTACGTTGCGCCGTGCCCACGATCTTGCGCATCGCCGGCCTGCGGGTGGTGATCTATCCGAACGATCATCGCCCCGCGCATGTCCATGTGATCGGCGATGGCGAGGCGGTGTTCAACCTGCATTGCCCGGAGGGGCCGCCGGAATTGCGCGAGTGCTTCGGGCTCAACCGGGCGGATGTAAGCCGCATCGCGGCGGCGCTGGCTGAACATCTCGCCGCTCTTTGCGAACAATGGAGCGCCATTCATGGCCGTTTCTGACGAAGCCTTCGCCGAAGCCGAGGCCCGCGCCCAAGCCGAGCGCCAAGACGGTTACGCCGTCGCCGCCCGCTACGACCGGCGCGGCGCGCGCGTCGTGGTGAGACTCAATACGGACGTTGAGATCAGCTTTCCCGCCCGTCTCGCCGAAGGGCTCGCCGACGCATCGTCGGAGCAGTTGGCCGAGATCGAAATCACCCCGTCCGGCCTTGGCCTGCATTGGCCTAAGCTCGACGTGGACCTCTATGTGCCGGGCGTTCTCGCCGGCCAGTTCGGCGGCAAACGCTGGATGGCCGCCGAGCTTGGCGCCCTTGGCGGTCGCGCTCGCGGCGCTGCCAAGGCCGCAAGCTCGCGGGAGAACGGCCGCAAAGGCGGTCGGCCTCGCAAGACGGCCGGCCAGAGGTAAGCCACGCCGAAAATCATGAAAGATTCTAGTAAGTTACACAGAGTCATTTCTGAGAATCGAAATTCGTGCTAAGCTTTCCGTTTGCGACACGCGCTGCTGCGTCCTGCCCGCAGCATCTCGACGGCCGAAGCGCGTCGCGTCCTAAGCCTCGCCCCGCCAACGCCAACCGCCGTCCGTGGAAGCGGACAATTTTTGACGCCTAGCGAATTGATATCATTGGATACGAGTCTGACCGCACCGCCTATCCCTTCGCCGCCGCCTGCCGACCGGCCGGCTGCAACGCCGCCGCCAGCCGATAGGCGGAGTTGGCGAGGCCGACATGGCTGAAAGCCTGCGGGAAATTGCCGAGCATGCGTTTGGCGACGGGATCGTATTCCTCCGCAAGAAGGCCGACATCGTTGCACAGCGCGATCAGCCGCTCGAACGTCGCCCGCGCTTCGTCGATGCGCCCTTGCAGCACCAGCACGTCGACATACCAGAAACTGCAAGCCAGGAACGCGCCTTCGCCGGGCGGCAGCCCGTCGGTCGAGGCGTCCGGCTGCTCGTAGCGCAGCATCAGGCCACCTTTGAGCAGGCGCTGCTCGATGGCGCGCACGGTGCCGACGATGCGGGGATCGTCGGCGGGCAGGAAGCCGACCAGCGGCGCCAGCAGCACACTCGCGTCCAGCGCATCGGCGCCGTAATATTGCATGAACGCGCCGACCCCGGGATCGTAGCCGCGCGCGCAAATCTCCGCATGCGCCTCGTCGCGCAGTCTGCTCCAGCGCGCGATGGGGAAACGATCGCCCAAACGGGCGAGCCCCTTCACCGCGCGGTCGAACGCCACCCAGGCCATGATTTTGGAATGCACGAAATGCCGCGGCGGCCCGCGCACTTCCCAGATGCCCTCATCGGGCTCGCGCCACACGGCTTCGACGTGTTCGAGCACCGCAAGCGCCACCTGCATCGCCGGCGGCGTCTTGCGGCGGAAGTTCGATCCCTGCGATTCGAGATGCGCGCCGGTGCGGTGCAGAACGTCGATCACCTCGCCGTAGACATCGAGTTGAAACTGGTTTGACGCCCCGTTGCCGATGCGCACCGGCTTCGAGCGCTCATAGCCCGGCAGCCACGGCAATTCGCGCTCGTCGAGAAATCGCTCGCCGCTGACGCCGTACATGATCTGCGCCTGCTGCGGCGCGCCGGCGACGGCGCGCACCAGCCAATCGCGCCACGCCATCGCCTCGTCCCAATAGCCCGCCGTCATCAGCGCCTGGAGCGTCAGGCTGGAATCGCGCAGCCAGCAGAAACGGTAGTCCCAATTGCGCGGCCCGCCGATGCGCTCCGGCAGCGAGGTCGTCGGCGCCGCGACGATGCCGCCCGTGTGGGTGAAGGTCAGCGCCTTCAGGGTCAGCAACGAGCGCTGGACGAGATCGTACCAGGGATTGTCGTCGCGGCACTTGGCAGCCCAGGCGGTCCAGAAATCGCGGGCTTTTTCGAGCGCGGCGTCGGCATCGCAGGGGCGCGGGATTTCGGCCACCGCGGCGACGCATTGCAGCGTGAAGGCGACCTGTTCGCCCTTGGCGACCTTGAACCGCGTCAGCGTCCGCATGTTGCGCCCGACACTGCGCGCGGCGGTGCGAAACACCAGCTTCAGCGGCCCCGCCGTGGCCAGCAACTCGCGATTGGGCCCTCGCGCCACCCACGGCACCGTCAAGCCATAGTCGAACCGCACGACGAGTTCGGAGGTGATGTCGACCTCGCCCTCGACGCCGCGAACGATGCGCACCAGCGTCGGCTCCGGCGCGCCGGGCACGAGGAAGTCGATGAGTTCCGCAACGCCGGCGCTAGTTCGAAATGTCGTCACCAGCACCATCGTCGGGCCGAGATAAGCGCGGCTGGATTCGAACCCAGCCTCACCGGGGGCGACGCGCCAGCAGCCGTGGTCGCTTTTTCCCAACAGCGAGGCGAAGCAAGCGCCGGAATCGAAGCGCGGCCAGCACAACCAGTCGATCGAGCCTTGCCGCGACACCAGCGCGGCCGAGTTGCAATCGCTGATTAGCGCGTAGTCCTCGATTCGCGCCATTCGGGTCTCCCTACCAAGTCGCGGGCGCGCCGACGGCCGCCCGATGCGACATCATCCGAGGGAAATCGGCGCAAGCGGCTCCCCTTAACACGGCTTTCGCATCGGCGCGCGTTGCGCGGCCATTTGAGTTCGCAAGCTTATGACGAAAGCGCCTTCGCCGCCTTGACCGACGCAAAAAAAACGCCGGCTTTGCAGCCGGCGCATGGGGAGGGCAGGGGCTGGAAGCGGGATTGACGACGCCTCAAGCCGCCTTGCGATGCGCGCCGTGCCAGGCGGCGACCGCCGTCGCCCGCGCGCGCCGCTCCGGCGGCGTCTCCACAACGCCGAGGCTATGCGAGTAGCGGTCCGCCTGGCCCCAGCCGACATCCTGGAATTCGCGCTCGCTCATGCCGGCGAAGGCTGCGTTGGCGCGGCGGGCGGCCCAGGCGCCGGCGACCCGGGCGAACACTTTGCCGAACGCGCCGAAACCTGGCGTGACGGGGGTCATTGTGATCGTCGACATCGAAGTGATCCTGAGCGTTCGATCGGAAGCGATCGAATAACGCCAATATGAGATCACCCTATTGATCCGTCCAACGAATGTTTTTATATAGAACCATTCCAAAACGCGATCGATCTCATGCTCGACACCGACCAGTTGCGCTCCTTCCTCGCCATCGTCGACGAGGGCTCCTTCACCCGTGCCGCCGAGCGCGTCCACAAGACGCAATCGGCGGTGTCGATGCATATCCGCCGGCTGGAGGAGCAGCTCGGCTGCGCCTTGTTCGTCAAGCAGGGCCGCGGCATGCGGCTGACCGCCGAGGGCGAACAACTCGTCGAATACGCGCGCCGCATCCTGCGCGAGGAGGCCGGCGCCATCGCCGCCCTGTCGCGCAAGGGACTGCGCGGCACGGTGCGCTTCGGCGTGCCCGACGATTACGCCGAGGCCTACCTCTCCGCCATCCTGCAACGCTTCAATCACCGCCATCCCTTGGTGGAGATCGCCGTCTCCTGCGAGAACTCGATCGAACTTTCGGCACTGATCCGCGCCGGCGCCCTCGATCTCGCGCTGGTCACCGAGTTTCCCGACCTTGAGGGCTTTGAGCTGATCCTTGAGGAGCCGCTCGTCTGGGTGGTGTCCAACAAGTTCAAGACCGCCGCCGGCGAGCCGCTGCCGCTGGCGCAAGGCAGCCCGTCCTGCATCTGGCGGCGCGTCAGCGACGAGGCCTTGGAGCATAGCCGCGACCGCGTGCGCAGCCTGTTCGTGTCGCGCAATTACAGCGCCATCGGCGCCGTGGTGCGGGCGGGGCTGGCGGCGACGGTGTTGCCGCAGGGCTTGGTCGGCGAAGGTCTGCGCGTCTTGGGTGAGAGCGAGGGCCTGCCGCCGCTGCCGTTGACCCGCATGGGCCTCATCCACCGCGCCGGCGCGACGAGCCCCGAGGCGCGCGAGCTTGCCGAAGCGGTGCGCGAGACCATCGTCACGGCGGAGCGCCGGGCCGCCTAAAGCGCCAGTTCCACCTTCACCGGCGCGTGGTCGGACGGGCGCTCCCAGCCGCGCGCGTCGCGGAACACCTGCATCGCCTGCACGGCGCCCGCCAGCGGCGGGCTCACCCAGACATGGTCGAGCCGCCGGCCCTTGTTGGCGGCGCTCCAGTCCGGCGAGCGGTAGCTCCACCAGGTGTAAAGCTTCTGGTCCGGCGGGACGAACGGACGCAAGGCGTCGCACCAGCGCCCGGCGGCCTGGGCGCGCGTGAATTTCTCCACCTCGATCGGAGTATGGCTGACGACGCCGAGGAGCGCCTTGTGGCTCCAGACGTCGTGCTCCAACGGCGCGATGTTGAGATCGCCGACCAGGATCGCCCGCCCGCCGGATTTGGGCTCGCGCTCGAACCAGGCCCCCATCTCGTCGACGAAATCGAGCTTGTGGGCGAATTTCGGATTGACCAGCCGATCCGGCTCGTCGCCGCCGGCGGGCACGTAGAAGTTTTGGATCTCCAGCCCGCCATGCGCGCCATCGAGCGTCGCGGCGATGTGCCGGCTGTCGCCCTTGGCGCAGAAATCCCGCGCGGCGACGTCGGCGAAGGGATGGCGCGAGACGATGGCGACGCCGTGATAGCCCTTCTGCCCGTTGAGCGCGATGTGCTCGTAGCCGAGGTCGCGGAAGGCGGCGGAGGGGAAATTGCCGTCCGGGCATTTCGTCTCTTGCAGGCACAGCACGTCCGGCTGCTGCTGCTTCAGGAAGCGGGCGACGGCGTCGACGCGCAGGCGGACGGAATTGATGTTCCAGGTGACGATGGAGAAAGGCACGGCGGACATTCTTAAAGGAGAGTCAATTATGACCTAAAGCAGCGGCGATCATTGACCACGAAGCCCCGGCTCGGCCAAGCGCCCGCCTTCACTTGCCCACAGGCTTCAGCCGGCGAGCCGTTGCAGCGCCGCCAGCCACGCCCGCGGCTCCAGCGCCGGCGCCTCGAAATCGACCCGCGCCGCAACCCCGCCGGCGCCGAGATCGAGCCCCTCGGCGTCAAGCCCGAGCGGACGCCAGGCCCGCCGCCCGCCGCCCGCGAGCTTCGTCAGCGCCGCCGCGCCGAGTGCGGCAATTTGCCTGAGCAGCGCCGGCTCGGCGGCGCACAGCGCCGAGGCGTCGCCGGGGGTCAGCAGTTCGGCCGCCGTCAGCGCCTCGGCGCGGCCGAAGCCGCCGTTGAAATGCACGCTCTCGACGTCGAGGCGGCGCAACGAGAAATCGGCGAAATCGATGTAAAGCTTGGCCTTGGGATTGCGCTGCACGTAGCGGGCGCGCCCGTCCGCGCCCTGGCGCAGGCGCACGACGCCGCCGAGGCTGATTCGCGGCCGGTTGAGCGGATCGCCGACGCCGCCCGCGCTGGTCAGCAGCAGGCAGACGCGGGAATCGGCGCTGAGGTTGCGGGTGTGGCGGGAAAGCTCGGACATCAGGAGCAGCGGCGCGCCATCCCAATCGCTGGCGACGCCGATCAGCGTCGTCAACGGCAGGCCGCCGTCGAGCGTCGCCAACGCGCCGGTGCGGGCGAGGCGCAGCAGGCGTTTGGCGTCGCGTCGGGCGTCGTGGCCGGCAGCGGGATCGTGCAAGCGCGCTCCTCGACGACTAAATTTGGGCCGATCGTTGAAAATCGCGGGAATACGACTATTTTCTGTTCGAAAGGCCAAGTTTCTATGCGAATGGCAAAGCCAAATCGGCTTTCGCAGCGTACTAGAGAGAAGCTGTCTGGAAAACGCCAAATTTCGGCCCCGATGCGGGGGAATGACGCGCCGTCCTTTAGGTCCCCAGGATTTGGGGGCGATCGAACCGAGTGGATGCTCATGCCGACAATCGCGCTGGTCGACGATGATCGCAATATTCTCACCTCCGTCTCCCTTTCCATGGAGGCCGAAGGCTTCCGCGTGCAAACCTACACCGATGGCGCCAGCGCCCTCGACGGGCTGAAAGCCAATCCGCCGGACCTCGCCATCTTCGACATCAAGATGCCGCGCATGGACGGCATGGAGTTGCTGCGACGCTTGCGACAGAAATCCGATCTGCCGGTGATTTTCCTCACCTCCAAGGACGAGGAGATCGACGAATTGTTCGGCCTTAAGATGGGGGCCGACGATTTCATCCGCAAACCGTTCTCGCAGCGCCTGCTGGTCGAGCGCGTGAAGACCATCCTGCGCCGCGCCAACCCCAAGGACGCCGCCGCGCAAAAAGAGACCGAGGCCAAGATCCTCGAACGCGGCCGCCTCAAGATGGACCCGGAGCGCCACACCTGCACCTGGGACGCTACGCCGGTGACGCTGACCGTCACCGAGTTCCTCATCCTCCAGGCGCTGGCGACCCGGCCCGGCGTAGTCAAGAGCCGCAACGCGCTGATGGACGCGGCCTATGACGACCAGGTCTATGTCGACGACCGCACCATCGACAGCCACATCAAGCGGTTGCGCAAGAAGTTCAAGGTGGTGGAGCCCGACTTCGAAATGATCGAGACCCTTTACGGCGTCGGCTATCGATTCCGCGAGGCGTAAACGGCGGCGGCCTGACGCGATGGGCATTGAATTCCGAACCGCGCAAGGCGCCCCGGCGGCGACGCGATGGCGCCGATCGCGGCTACGGCGCAGGCTGTGGCGGCTGCGACGGATTCTGGAGTCCAACGTCTCGTCGTCGCTGACGCGGCGCATCGTGACGCTCAACCTGGGCGGCCTTGCCGCGCTGGTGATGGGCTTCCTGTTGCTTAACCATTTCCGCGCCGACATCATCCAGGCGCGCATGCAGAGCCTGACCACGCAGGCCGACATCATCGCCGCCGCGGTCGCCGCCTCCGCGGCGGTCGATACCGATTCGCTGCTCATCGATCCCGACAAACTTCTCGACTTCGCCCACGGCGACCCCTCGCCGGCGCGTGAGGACGATTCGCTGGTGTTCTCGATCAATCCCGAGCGCATTGGCCCGGTGCTGCACCGGCTCGTCACGCCGACCCACACCCGCGCCCGCATCTTCGACCGCGACGGGCAGATGCTGTTGGATTCGCAGACGCTGAGCCCGCGCAATGCGCGCAGCGAGGCCGCCGACGCCGCCAACGAGGACACCACCTTCCTGGAGCGGCTGTGGGATTCGCTGCGCGTCGCCTTCCGCGGCCCCCAGGCCCTGCAACCCAATTACCGCTGGTCGACCGACGGTCTGGCGCTGCCGGAGGTGGCGCGGGCGCTGCACGCCAAGACCACGTCGATGACCCGCGTCAACGCCACCGGCGAGACCATCGTCTCAGTCGGCGTGCCGATCCAGCGCGGCGCGGTGGTGCGCGGCGCGCTGGTGCTTTCGACCCGCGGCGGCGACATCGACAAGGTGATCGCCAGCGAGCGCTGGGGGTTGCTGCGCTTCTTCCTGGTCATCGCCGGCGTCATGCTGGTGTTGTCGCTGTCGCTCGCCAACACTATCGGCGAACCCGTGCGCAAGCTCGCCGACGCCGCCGAGCGTGTGCGGCGCGGCATCAAGTCGCGCCAGCAGATCCCGGATTTCACCGACCGCAGCGATGAAATCGGCCATCTGTCGCGTGCGCTCGGCGAGATGACGCAGGCGATGTACGGCCGCATCGACGCCATCGAGAGCTTCGCCGCCGATGTCGCGCACGAATTGAAGAACCCGCTGACCTCGCTGCGTAGCGCCGTGGAGACGCTGCCGCGCGTCAAGAGCGAACCATCGCGGCTGCGGCTGATGGAGATCATGCAGCACGACGTGCGCCGGCTCGACCGGCTGATCTCCGACATTTCCGACGCTTCGCGACTCGACGCGGAGATGGCGCGCGTCGATTCGACGCCCGTCGATGTCGCCCAACTGGCGCGCGCGGTTGTCGCCATGGTCGCCGACAGCCCGCGCAGCCGGGGCGTCGCGCTCCAACTCAGCATCGAGCCCGCCGCCGACGGCGGCCAGCCGGACTATTTTGTCATGGGCCACGATTCGCGGCTCGCGCAAGTGGTCACCAATCTCGTCGACAACGCCTGCTCGTTCTCGCAGCCCGGCGCAGAGGTGGGGATCGCGCTGCGGCGCGCCGGCGACGAGGGCGAACTGTTGCAGATCGTCGTCGAGGACGACGGGCCCGGCATCCCCGACCATGCGATCGAGCGCATCTTCGAGCGCTTCTATACCGACCGGCCGAGCGAGGGCTTCGGCGAGAATTCCGGCCTCGGCCTGTCGATCTCGCGCCAGATCGTGCAGGCCCATTCCGGCCGGCTGTGGGCGGAGAACCGGCCCCTGGCGCCGGGCGCGCCGACCGAGGACGAGGAGGGCGCGCCGCGCCACGGCGTCGGCGCGCGCTTCATCGTCGAGCTTCCGGCTTGCCCATGAAGGCGTGCCCATGAAGGCTTGCCCATGAACGACAGCGCCGTTCACGCCACCGCCTTGCTCGTCGGCGAACGCGGCGTGCTGCTGCGCGGCGCCTCGGGCGCCGGCAAGAGCCTGATGGCGCTGGCGCTTATCGAGCGGGTCCGGCGCGAGGGCGGCTTTGCGGCATTGGTCGCCGACGATCGCGTCTGGCTTGAGGCCGTCAACGGCCGGCTCATCGCGCACGGGCGCGCGCAACTGGCGGGCCTGTGCGAGCGCCGCGGCGAGGGCCTGATCGAGACGCCGCACGAACCGCGTGCGGTGCTGCGGCTCATCGTCGATCTCGCCGAGCGTGGCCAGCCGCCGCCGCGCATGCCCGAGGCGGCGGACCGCTACGATACGCATTGTGGGATAACATTGCCACGGCTGCGCGTTGACGTTTCGCCGGGGCTCGGCGACGGCGTTTCCGCCACATTGTCCGCGCTTCGTCGCATCGACGGTCCGAACTGGCGAAAAAACGTTTACGACGACGCGCTTTTTGCTTGAACATTGCGCCGCAGCGCACAAAATGCGGCGCTTACGGCGATGATGTCAAAAATGCGTCGCTAGGCGCAGTGGGCCACTGTTGGTGAAGCGTATATGATAGGCATGGTCTTGGTGACCCACGGGAAACTCGCGCACGGCTTTCGCGCCGCGCTGGAGCATGTGGTGGGGCCGCAATCGCAATTCGAGACCATCGCGATCGGCCCCGAGGACGACATGGAGCAACGCCGCACCGATATATTGGAAGCGGCGCAGCGCGTGCAGGACGGCAGCGGCGTGGTGCTGCTGACCGACATGTTTGGCGGCACGCCGTCCAATCTGGCGATTTCGGCGATGGAAGGCGGGCGCATCGAGGTGATCTGCGGCATCAATCTGCCGATGCTCATCAAGCTCGCGACGTTGAGGGATACGGCCGAACTCGATCACGCCGTTATCGAGGCGCGCGACGCCGGTCGCAAATACATCACCATCGCCAGCAAAGTCTTGACCGCCAAATGATCGAGGAACTCGACGAGGAAGGGCAGCCCTGTCCGCCGCCGCCGCGTCTGGCGGGAACCGAAGCGCGCGAACTCAAAATCGTCAACCGCAAGGGCCTGCATGCGCGGGCGACCGCCAAATTTGTGCAGTGCGTCGATCGTTTCGACGCCGAGATCAGCGTGACGCGCTGCGGCGAGACCGTCGGCGGCGATTCGATCATGGGGATACTAACGCTGGGCGCCGGCCTCGGCTCGACGATCACGGTCGCCGCGCGCGGTCGCCAGGCGTGCGAGGCGCTCGACGCGCTGGCGACGCTGGTGGCGGACCGGTTCGGCGAGGACGAGTAGTCACATCTTGAAGCTCTCGCCCAGGTAAAGCCGGCGCGCGTCGGGATGGGCGATGATCGCCTCCGGCGATCCTTGCGTCAGCACCGAACCGCTATGGATGATATAGGCGCGGTCGATGAGGCCGAGCGTCTCGCGCACATTGTGGTCGGTGATGAGCACGCCAATGCCGCGCTGCTTCAGATGGCGCACCAGATCCTGGATGTCGCCGACGGCGATCGGGTCGATGCCGGCGAACGGTTCGTCGAGCAGGATGTAGGCAGGCCGTGCGGCCAGCGCCCGCGCGATCTCGCAGCGCCGCCGCTCGCCGCCGGAGAGCGAGATCGACGGCGCTTTGCGTAAGCGGGCGATGTCGAATTCCTCCAGCAGTTGCTCCAGCCGCTGCTCCCGCCGCGCGCGGTCGCGCTCGTTGACTTCGAGCACGGCGCGGATGTTGTCCTCGACATTGAGGCCGCGGAAGATCGAGGCTTCCTGCGGCAGATAGCCGACGCCAAGCCGCGCCCGCTGGTACATCGGCAACGCGGTCACGTCATGGCCGTCGAGCGCGATGACGCCCTTGTCGGGC
>Ga0134128_10002339_pt1 | contig 23587 bp, 21 predicted proteins | sample KB31754_FD_96462 | JGI IMG/M metagenome (GOLD analysis project Ga0134128, IMG submission 96462) | Terrestrial soil microbial communities with excess Nitrogen fertilizer from Kellogg Biological Station, Michigan, USA - KB3-175-4 | ecosystem: Environmental > Terrestrial > Soil > Unclassified ... | reverse complement strand
TCCTTGCGGGCGCATGCGGGCCGAGGACATCGTGCGGGTCGCGCTCGCCGAGCGGGTCGAGGCGCTCGCCCGCCTCTACTGCCGGGCGCTGCAGGTCGGAGAACCCGTGCTGCTGGACGAGGTCGAAATGGCGCAGGTCGTGGAGAAGTTCCGGGCCTACGGAAGGCAGCCGGGATTTCGGCGATAATCGTCGTTCGAAGGGCCCGCCAGATACCAAGGCCGGGCCGTCACTGGAGGAGTTGCACATGCATGCACAAGCTGCGCCCGTCTCGAGCGCCGCGCCGACGCGCAATGCCAAGCTGCTGAAGTGGGTCGGGGAGGTCGCGGCCCTCACCCAGCCGGATCGCATCTACTGGTGCGACGGCTCGGACGCGGAATACGATCGCCTGTGCGCGGAGCTGGTCGCCGCGGGCACCTTCACGAAGCTCAACCCGGAGCTGCGGCCCAACTCGTACCTCGCGCGCTCCAATCCCGCGGACGTCGCCCGCGTCGAGGACCGCACCTTCATCTGCTCGCGCACGAAGGAAGAGGCGGGACCCACCAACAACTGGGTCGATCCGCAGGAGATGCGGCGCACGCTCACCGGGCTCTTCCGCGGCTCGATGCGCGGCCGCACGATGTACGTGATCCCGTTCAGCATGGGACCGCTCGGCTCGCACATCGCGCAGATCGGCGTCGAGATCTCCGATTCGCCGTACGTCGCGGTGAGCATGAAGATCATGACGCGCATGGGCCGCAAGGTCCTCGACGTGCTGGGCGACGGCGACTTCGTGCCCTGCCTGCACTCGGTCGGCGCGCCGCTCGCGCCCGGCGAGAAGGACGTGCCGTGGCCGTGCAACAAGGACCACAAGTACATCGTGCACTTCCCCGAATCGAAGGAGATCCTCTCCTTCGGCTCGGGCTACGGCGGCAACGCGCTGCTCGGCAAGAAGTGCATGGCGCTTCGCATCGCCTCCGTGATGGGACGCGAGCAGGGCTGGCTCGCCGAGCACATGCTGATCCTCGGCGTGCAATCGCCCGAAGGCAAGCGCCACTACATCACCGCGGCCTTCCCCAGCGCGTGCGGCAAGACCAACTTCGCGATGCTGATCCCGCCGCCCGCGTTCGAGGGCTGGAAGGTGACCACCATCGGCGACGACATCGCCTGGCTCAAGCCGCACAAGGACGGCCGCGTGCACGCGATCAACCCGGAAGCGGGCATGTTCGGCGTGGCACCCGGCACGGGCTACGACACCAACCCGAACTGCATGGAGGCGATCAAGAAGAACACCATCTTCACCAACGTGGCGTTGAAGCCCGACGGCGACGTGTGGTGGGAAGGAATGACCAGGGAGCCGCCGCCCAAGCTCACCGACTGGAAGGGCAACGAGTGGACGCCCGGTTGCGGACGCCCCGCGGCGCACCCCAACGCGCGCTTCACCGTCTCGATGCAGCAGGTGCCCTCGCTCGATCCGCACTGGGACGATCCCGACGGCGTGCCGATCGACGCCTTCATCTTCGGCGGCCGGCGCACCACCACCGTGCCGCTCGTCACGGAGGCGAGGAACTGGAGCGACGGCGTGTACATGGCCGCGACGCTCGGCTCCGAGACCACCGCGGCGATCACCGGGCAGGTGGGCGTCGTGCGGCGCGATCCGTTCGCGATGATCGCGTTCTGCGGCTACAACATGTCGGACTACTTCGCGCACTGGCTCGCGTTCGGCAAGAAGGTCGCGCACGCGCCGCGCATCTACCTCGTCAACTGGTTCCGCAAGGACGGCAACGGCAAGTTCATCTGGCCGGGCTACGGCGAGAACATGCGCGTGCTCAAGTGGATCGTCGAGCGCGTCGAGGGCAAGGCCGAGGCGAAGGAGACGCCGCTCGGGAACGTGCCGGCGGCGCTCGACATGGCGGGGCTCGAGAGCTTCGCGCCCGAGCGCTTCAAGGCGGCGACCTCGATCGATCCCTCGCAATGGAGCGCCGAGATGAAGCTGCACCACGAGATGCTCGGCAAGAAGCTCGAGGGACGTGCGCCGCCGGAGATCCAGAAGCGCTACGAGGAGCTCAACAAGCAGTTCGTCTAGCCAGCCGCGCGTCGCTCGCTGTGCGAAGGCCCCTCGCGATCGAGGGGCTTTTCATTCTCGCGCCCGGCTCCGTCGGCCGATCAACGCCGCATCCGCGCGTCCTGCGCGATCCAGTTGAGCTCCCAGGTCTTGCCGTCGTCCGCCGAAAAGGACTGCTCGAACCGGATCGAGTCGGGCGTGAGCGGCACGATCACGAACCGCACGAGGATCGGGCGCCCGCCGAGCGCATCCCTGCCGATGAAAGTCCCGCGCCCATTTTCGAACGAGCCGACGACGGGCGTGGTGAGCTCGCCATCGCGGATGTTCGTGTAGTTGAGGGTCCATCGATGCGCCGCCGGCTCGTACAGGCGCAGCGAAAGCCCTTCGATCGTGCCCGCCGACCCGCGCACCTGGAGCTCGGCCACGTTCGCACGGCCGCCCAGCAATGGAGTCACGAGGGTCGTTCCGTCGTACTCGGCCCAGGTGCTCGACCCGGAGAGCGGGTGACGCAGAACCCTCACGTGCGTCTTCCACGAACCGAGCTCGAAATCGAAACCGTGGCTCCCGTCCTTCGTCGCTGCCGTGGCCTTCGGCGGCTGCGCGCAGGCCGTGCCGCCGCCGATTCCTGCGGCCAGCAGCCCCAATGCGATCGTGCGCAGCAGCGCCCGGTGTGCGTGTGTCATGGATTCATCGCCCTTCCGTCCTCGAACATTCCGCCGGTCGGCCCCGCGGGCGGCAAGCGCACGCCCCACAGGATGCTCGCCGCGCCCTGTTGCACCGAACGCGGTGCGCCGGCCCCGCCCATGTCCGTGCGCACCCATCCGGGACTGATGGCGTTCACGAGGATCCCGCGCGGCGCGAGCTCCGCCGCGAACAATCGCGCCAGCGCGGTGACCGCGGCCTTGTTCGCGCCATAACCGCCCGGCGCCTCCCTCGCCATGCGCTCGATGTCCGCGAACGAGAGCTTTGGATCCGACAACCGGTCGACGAGGCTCCGCGACTGGGCGGAAAGCCGCCCGAGGCCGCTCGTGACCATCACCACGCGCGCCTTCGGTGCGAGGAGCGCCTGCAATGCGCGCGTGAGCCGCAACGGACCGAGCACGTTGACGTCCCAGATCTCGCGGGCGGGTACGGTGTAGACGCCGGCGTTGTTCACGAGCGCATCCAGCCGCTCCTCGCGCGATCGAAGCCGTCGCGCCAGGGCCTCGATCGACTCGGGATCCGCCATGTCGAGAGCTTCGGCCTCGGTTTCCGAGGGCGCCGATCCGGGATCTCGCACGGCGGAGAGCACGCGCCAGCCTTCGGAGGCGAGCGTCCGGGCGACTTCGCGGCCGATCCCGCGGCTCGCTCCCGTGATCAGCGCGGTTGGCACCGGCGGCTTGCGATCGAAGTGGACATCGACTAGCGCTTCAACGGCACCAGCGCGTTCACCTCGCGCCGGTAGGCGGCGTAGGGTTCGCCAAACGTCTTTACCAGCATTTCGCCTTCGACGTGGATCCGATACGCGTATGCGGCGAGGGTCGTCGCCATCGATGCGAGCAGCACCACGGCGCTTCCCGAAGCCATGGCGATGCCGTTCAAGCACAAGAGCGAACCGAGGTAGCCGGGATGCCGCATCCGGCGATACGGCCAAGGTGCTCTTGCGGTCCGATTCGCCGGTGCGGTGGGATCGTGCCTTCGCGCCGAAGCGCAGCTCCGACTGGATCGCGTAGAGCAGCAGCATCGCCAAGCCGGCGATACCGTGCGGCGGCAACGCCCTGAAACCTTCGAACAGATCCGGCATACGGCAAGCCTCGGTGGCCGATCGGAATTGGCGCCCGCCACACGAGCGCGGATTGGCCGCATTCTGCCAGCGTTACGCGATGCCTGCGCCCGCAGCCCGCCAGGCGGGCGCCGCGTCACGCGTTCGGGCGCAGCTCCTTGCTCATGATGATGCTGCGATAGGTCTTGCCCGCCCACTGCACCGAGGAGACCGATCGATAGCCGCGGCGAACGTAGTAGGCGAGGAGCTGCGGAGCGGATTCCGCGGTATCGAGCGCGATGTCGGAGAACCCGAGCTTCTCCACCCAGCCCTCGGCGTGCGCGAGGAGCCGCGAACCCACGCCGCGGCCGCGGCCATGCGGGGCGACGGCGAGTTGATGAATGCTCGCCGCGTGCGGTTTTCCGAAGCGTTCGCCGAGCGGATTCGGGACCACCGAGTTCACGAGGATGGTGCCGACGAGCCTCGCACCGTCCACGGCGACGAAGCACTGGCCGTGCTCGACGCGGCGCCGGGTCGTCTCGGGCGTCTGGTGCGCGGCGGTGAAATTGAGGCCCAGGCGTGCGAGCGTCGCGTAGGCGCGATGGAGCAGCCTCGTCAGCTCCTCGATCGAATCGTCGCCGCGCAGGGCTCGTATCGATACCTGCGCGTGCGGATCGTGGACCAAAACGGCATCGCTCCTCGCGGCCATGCCGGGCTCCCGGCGGGTGAACCAGATTCCGATTGTCCGACGCGGGCCGCTCACCCGGATGTGATCGCCATCACGATCCGGATTTCGGTTGTAGCCGATTGCCATGGTGGGGGAGGGGCGACAGGGTTCGCACACGGCATCACAGGGTCATCAATGCTCGCACTGCGCCCCAGCCGTCCATCTTCCATACCCGATGATGTTGTCGCCGGCGAGCGGGTCGCCGTCCGGCGGCGGCTTGAGCGACAGCGCCAACGTTGCCGCACGCTCGCGCGCCTCGGCAAGGTCCGCTTCGCTCAAGTGGAACGACTGCACCTGCCGCTCGAGGACGGCACCGTACGTGGGCGTCGTGATCGGCAGGAGCGCGAGGTAGTACGCCGCCCTGTGGATCGGGTCCGTAGCCACGAGATGCAACTGGTAGCGATCGGAGATGAACCGGGCGAACGACGCGGCGAGCTGGTAGGCGCGTGGGTCCCCCGCCGCGATCGCCTGCTGGAGGAGCTGTGGAGCGTGATCCCGGTACGCCTGCCCCCAGTCGGGGCTGCCGCCCTGCTCCGACGAAGCGAAGCCCGCCGAAACAAACTCGAGCGCAGCGGAACGATTGCCGTTGAGCGCCGATTCCAGCATCCAGCGCCATGGCTCCTTCGCGGAGTCCGGCGTGAAGTCCTGGCAGACCGCGACGTCTTTGGCGATTCCCTGTTCCATCGCTTCTCGCGCGCGGGCCGCTTGTCCCTGCTTGCCGAGCCGCGCATCGAAATCGCTGAAAGATCGAATGCGCTCCGGAAGTCCGGCGCAGCGCCAGAGCTCCACGGCAAGCCGGCACTGCGCGACCGCGTCTCCCGCTTCCGCCTGTTCCCTGATCTGCGGATATGCGAGGCGCATCGGCGTACCGATCGGCGGCATCGGAGGGAAACGCACGGAGTTTGCAGCGGAGCGGTCAGCCGTTGCGGCGATCTTGGAGTGCGCTTGATCGCCATCCGGGCTCCGTAGCGAACCGGTCGCGTTGTCCTGGGACGCCGGATGCAGGGCGGAGCTGCCGTGGGGCCCGCCTCGGTCCACCGCCTCGAGCGAGGGCCATAGCGCCCACAGGAGCGCAAGCGCGATGATTACGGCCGCGGCGAACGCCGCGCGCTGGATGGTCAAGGATGGCCTCCGTTTCGGGCGAGCATTGCACGACGGCTTCGGTCTCGCAATCGCCTCGTCCGATGAAGGTCGCGGCACCCTTCCCGCTAGCCCATGTTCGGCTGCCCGTTGGACGCGGTCACGCCGCCGTCCACCGGCAGGTTCACGCCCGTCACGAAGCGCGCGTCGTCGCTCGCGAGGAAGGCGATCACCGGCGCGATGTCCTCCGGCATCGCGATCCTCCCGAGCGGCATGCGTTCCATGAACTGCTTCACCAGCTTGCGGCTCTTCGCCATGCCGCGCGTCATGTTCGTGAGCGTGAAGCTCGGGCACACGGAGTTGACGCGCACGCCCCCGCGCCCGTAGTCCAGCGCCATCGCGCGCGTGAGGTTCACGATCGCGCCCTTGGAGGCATCGTAGGCGGCCATCGCCCAGTCGCCGCCGAGCCCGGAGACCGACGCCGTGTTCACGATGCAGCCGCGCGTCTTGAGGAGCCAGGGCAGCGCGGCGCGCGAGCCGTTGAAGACGCCGCCCGCGTTCACCGCCATCACGCGCTCCCACTCCGCGACCCTGGTCTTCGTGACGGTGCTGCCCGCGAAGATGCCGGCATTGTTCACCATCACGTCGAGGCGGCCGAAGTCGCGCACGGTGGCCTCGACCACCGCCTCGATCGCGCCGTAGCGCGCGACGTCCGCCACGCGCACGGTGGTGCGGTCGCGCGGCAGGTCCGCCGCCACCGCCGCGACGTTCTTGCGATGGTCGCCCACCAGCACCACCGCCGCGCCTTCCTCCGAGAAGCGCCGCGCGGCCGCCGCGCCGATGCCCGATCCCGCGCCGGTCACGATCACCACCTTGCCGTCGAAGCGCATTTCCGCCTCCTTCGCGCAAAACGACATTGGACCCGAACTCGCGCTTCCTGTTCTTCGATTACCATTTCCCGCTCGCAAGGAGGAAACGCGGATGGACACGCAGATCGCGCAGGCGGTGGGACGACGGTCGCGCGCGCTGGTCGACACGCTGCTCGAATCGGTGCGCATCGCTTCCGTGAGCCTCACCGGCGAGGGCATCGCCGACCAGGTGGCGTTCCTCGAGCAGCGCCTCGCGGGCTGGGGGTTCGCGGTCGAGGTGCATCCGACCTCGAGCCATCCCATCGTCTACGCGGAGGCCGGGCCGAAGGACGCGCGCTTCACCTGGCTCCTGTACGGCCACTACGACGTCTATCCCGCCGACGAGAAGCAGGAAGGCTGGCGCACCCGGCCCTTCGAGCCGGTGGTGGAAGGCGATCGCGTTTGGGGCCGCGGCACCGGCGACAACAAGGGACAGCACCTCGCGATGCTCCACGCGGTCGCGCTGTGGCGCGAGCTGCACGGCGAGCTGCCGATCCGCGTCAAGGTGATCCTCGAGGGCGACGAGGAGACCGGCAGCCGGCCGCTGCCCGAATTCGTGGAGGCGAACCGCGGCCGTCTCGCGGCCGACCTGTGCTGCTACTCCGACGGCCCGATGTTTCCCAACGACCAGCCGGTGCTGCTGATGGGCGTGCGCGGCAACCTCGGGCTGGAATTCGTCGCGAAGGGCGCGAAGCGCAACCTCCACTCGGGCAACTTCGGCGGCGTGGCCCCCAATCCCACGCTCGACCTGATCCATCTCCTCGCCGAGATGGTCGATCGCGATGGGCGCCTGCAAGTGCCGGGCGCGGCGTACGCGCAGATGCAGGTCGCGGCTGCCGATCTCGACGCCGTTCGCGCGCTGAAGGTGGATCACGCCGGATTCCGCGAGAGCGTCGGCGTCGAGCCCACGACCGGGAACGACGACGCCCTCTTCCACGAGCGGCTGATGCTGCGGCCGGCGTTCAACGTGTCGGGATTCTCTTCCGGATATACCGGGCCCGGACAGAAGACGATCATCTACAAGGAAGCGCTCGCGAAGGCGGACGTGCGCCTCGTGGGCGGGCAGGATCCGCAGGCGGTGTTCGCGGCGATGCGGCGCTTCGCGGCCGACCGCGGCTACGCGAACATCGAGATCCGCTGCCTCAAGTCGACGCCGCCTTCGCGCACGCCGCTCGACCACCGCTTCGTCGCGGCGGTGAAGGAGTCGGTCGCGCAGGGCTTCGGCCGCGAGCCGCTGGTGGTGCCTTCCCTCGGCGGCACCACGCCGGATTTCGTGTTCACGCGGCTTCTCGGCCTGCCCTCGATCGTCGTGCCGCTCGCGCCCTACGACGAGAACAACCACGCGCCCAACGAGAGCACCAAGGTGTCGCTCTATCTCGCCGGCATCCGTTCCGGCCTGCACCTCATCGAAAAGTTGGGGACGGACCCCTTTTCCCGTAAGAGCGAACGACGTTCCGCATAAGAGAAAAAAGGCGGCGGCCCCCATCATGGAATATCGCTATCTCGGAAACAGCGGCCTCAAGGTCTCGCCGCTCTGCCTCGGCACGATGATGTTCGGCGAGCGCACGGATGCCGCCGAAGCCGCGCGCATCGTCGACGCGGCGCGCGAGGCGGGCGTGAACTTCGTCGACACCGCCGACGTGTACGCCAAGGGCGAGAGCGAGAAGATGGTGGGCCCGCTCGTCGCGAAGGATCGCGATCGCTGGGTGCTCGCGACCAAGGTCGGCAACTCCATGAGCGACGACGATCCCAACCGGCGCGGGACCGGCCGCAAGTGGATCATGGCGGCGATCGACGCGAGCCTCGCTCGCCTGGGCACCGACTACGTCGACCTCTACTACCTGCATCGCGACTTCGAGTCGATCCCGCTGGAGGAAACCGTGCAGGCCATGGCGGACCTGATCCGCGCGGGCAAGGTGCGCTATTTCGGCGTCTCCAACTTCCGCGGCTGGCGCACCGCCGAGGTCGTGCACGCCTGCCTTCGCCTCGGACTTCCCACACCGATCGCCTCGCAGCCGTACTACAACATGCTGAACCGGCTCCCCGAGAACGAGATCCTCGCCGCGTGCGAGCATTACGGCCTCGGCGTGGTGCCCTACAGCCCGCTCGCGCGCGGCGTGCTCACCGGGAAGTACCGCCCGGGAGCGCAACCCGATCCCTCGACGCGCGCCGGGCGCAAGGACCGGCGCATCCTGGAAACCGAGTTCCGCGCCGAATCGCTCGACATCGCGCAGAAGGTGAAGGCGCACGCGCAGAAGAAGGGCGTCTCGCCGGGGCACTTCGCGATCAACTGGGTGCTCAACAACCGGATCGTCACGAGCGTGATCGGCGGCCCGCGCACGCTGGAGCAGTGGAAGGACTACATCGAGGCGATCGGCAAGCCCTTCGACGCGCAGGATGAAGCCTTCGTCGAAACGCTCGTGAAGACCGGGCATCCTTCGACCCCCGGGTACAACGACCCTTCCTACCCGATCCGCGGTCGCGTGCCGCGAACGGGCTGAGCGTCAACGCCGCTCGGGATACCAGAATGCGGTGGCGCCGGTGCGCCGCCGCAATCCGGCGGGACCGGCGGCGGCGATGCGAAGCAGCATGAGCGCGAGGCTTCCCGGCGTGCGGCCCTCGAGCTTGCGCGAGGAGCTCGAGACCGTGTTGCGCAGGATCACGAAGCGGCCGAGGCGCTTCAGCGCGCGCGAGAAGCCGATCTCCTCGCTCGCGTAGTAGCGCTCGTCGAAGCCGCCCGCCGCGTCGAAGGCCGCTCGGGTGCAGAACACGAAGCATCCCGCGGCCCAGCGCGCGACCCGGAAATAGAGCGGCGTGAAGCAGAGCGCCATGAAGGCGTGCACCCATGCGGGCGCGGGCTCGACGCGCACCGGCGCCCCGCCTCCGACCGCGCCCGCGCGCAGTGCCGCCACGGCCTCGGCGATGAGCGCTGCGTTCACCCGGGTGTCGGCATCGACGAACACGAGCAGCTCGCCGCGCGCAGCGCGCGCGCCGGCGTTGCGCGTCGCCGCGATCTGGCGCCTGTCCACCGGAACGACTCGCGCCCCCAACGCGCGCGCGAGCTGCGCGGTGGAATCGGTCGACGCATCGTCGGCCACCACGATCTCGTACGGCTCGCCCAGCGCACGCGCCGACGCGTGGATCGCTTCCAGCGTCGGGCGCAGGTATCTCTCTTCGTTGTACGCGGGAACGACGAAGGAGATCATGCGGTGGCGGCGGCCCGTTCGCTCTCGATGTGGTCGCGCACGATCGAGTCGAAGTCGGCGTCGGCCTTGAAGCCCATGGCGTCGGCGCGCTCGGTGCGGAACCGGATCGGCCACGTCTTCACGATCGCCTGGATGCGCGCATCGGGCTTGAACTTCACCAGATCCATGGTCCTGCGGCCGGCGACGCGGCCCATCGCCTCGATCATCTCGCGCACCGAGAGCGTGATGCCCGGCAGGTTCACGACGCGCGTCGTGGGCCACGCGGACGACGGCAGCTCGAGCGCATGCACGAACGCCTCCACCACGCGCCTGGGCGAAAGGATCCACACGCCGGTCTCCTCCGGCACGGGACACTCGGCGAGGACGCCCGCGACCGGCTCGCGAATGACGCCGCTCGCGAAGGACGAGGCGGCGAGGTTCGGCTTCCCGGGCCGCACGACGACCGTCGGCAGCCGCAGCGATCGGCCGTCGAGCATGCCCTTGCGCGTGAAGTCGGCCACGAGATACTCGCCGATCACCTTCTGCGTGCCGTAGGAAGTCTGCGGCGCGGGCGTGGTCGAATCGTCGAGCACCTCGGGCAGCTTCCCGCCGAAGGCCGCGACCGAGCTCGCGAACACCAGCTTCGGCGGCTTCGGCAGCTTGCGGCACGCCTCGAGGAGCGCGCGGGTGCCGTCGAGGTTCACGCGATAGCCGAGGTCGAAATCCGCTTCCGCCCCGCCGCTCACGACCGCCGCGAGGTGGAAGACGGTGTCGGTATCGTTGCCGAGCGCGGCCGCGATCACCTCTGGAGAGGCGAGGTCGCCGGTGATGCACTCGAACGACTTCCCGAGCTGCGGCGGGAAGGCCACGTCGAGGAGCCGGATGCGCGCGTCGGGATGCTTCGCCCGGAGCGCCGCCGCGAGCCGCGCGCCGATGAATCCGCCGCCGCCGGTGACGAGGACGTTCATGCCCATGCCATCACCTCACAGCGCCGCGACGCACATGATCTCGACCTTGTAGGCCGCGTTCGCGAGCTTCGCCTCGATGGTCGCGCGCGCAGGCGCGTTCCCCGCCGAGACCCACGCCTCCCAGGCCGCGTTCATGCCGCCGTAATCGCCCATCTGCGCGAGGAAGACCTGCGCGGAGAGGATCTTCGTGCGGTCGCTTCCCACCTGCGCGAGCAGGCGGTCGATCTTCGCGAGCACCTCCCGCGTCTGCCCGGTGATGTCCTTCGACGTGTCGTCGGGGACCTCGCCCGCGAGATACACCGTGCCGTTGTGCACCACGATCTCCGAATACCGCTTGCCGACGTTGTGCCGCTGGATGGTCATGTTCTATGTCCTCGTGGAGTTACCGCAAGCGCCGATGTCCGCCGATCCAACGCCGATTCCCGCCGATGACGGCAAGGGAATCGGTCGGTATTCATGGAAACGACGAGCATCACGGGCATGAAACCCTCATTCGATCGATCGGCGGACATCGGCGTTGGATCGGCGGAGATCGGCGCTTTCAAGGATTTTCGCTCGAATCATTCGACCGGGTGGGCGCGCGCCTTGAACCCGGCGCGCTGGAGGGCCTCCACGATCTGCTTCACGTGGTCGTGGCTGCGCGTCTTGAGGACCAGGTCCACCTCGGCGTTCTGCACCGCGAGCGAGGTGAACGCGCGCTGGTGGTGGACCTGCTCGATGTTGGCGTTCTCGCCGGCGACGCACGCCGTGACGCGGGCGAGCGAGCCGGGCAGGTCGCGCACCTCGACCAGCACGCGCGCGAGGCGCCCGGCGCGCACCATGCCGCGCTCGATGATCTCGGCGAGGACCAGCGGATCGATGTTGCCGCCGCCGAGCACGAGCGCCACCTTGCGTCCGCGGAAGCGTTCGCGATTGCGCAGCACCGCGGCGAGCGGCGCGGCGCCGGCGCCCTCCACCATCGTCTTCTCGATCTCGAGGAGCAGCACGATCGACTCCTCGATGTCGCCCTCGTCGACGAGGAAGATCTCCGAGACGTGCCGCGCGATGATCTCGCGCGTGAGCTTGCCGGGCTCCTTCACCGCGATGCCCTCCGCGATGGTGGAAGCGGCGAAGGTCGGCTGCGTGCCCTTCATCGCGTGGTACATCGCGGGGAAGCGCACCATCTCGACGCCGAACACGTCGATCGAAGGCTTCAACGCCTTCGCCGCGATGGAGATGCCGGAGATGAGCCCGCCGCCGCCGATCGCGACCACGATCGCATCGAGCCCGGGATGCTCCTGCACGATCTCCAGGCCGCAGGTGCCCTGCCCCGCCACGATCTTCTCGTCGTCGTAGGGATGCACCATCGTGAGGCCGCGCTCCACCGCGAGCTCGAGCGCGCGCGTCTTCGCGCCGTCGAAATTCTCGCCCTCGAGGATCACCTCGGCGCCGTGGCGCTGCGTGTGCTCCACCTTCACCCACGGCGTGTGGCGCGGCATCACGATGACCGCCGGGATGCCCAGACGGTGCGCATGGTAGGCCACCCCTTGCGCGTGGTTGCCGGCCGAGCAGGCGATCACGCCCTTCGCGCGTTGCGCGGCGTCGAGCGAGGCGAGCTTGTTGAGCGCGCCGCGCTCCTTGAAGGAAGCGGTGAACTGGTGGTTCTCGAACTTGAGGTAGATCTCGGCGCCCGTGACCTCGGAGAGCGTGCGCGAGTGCAGGCACGGCGTGCGGACCACCTGGCCCTCGATCACCTTGGCGGCGGCTTCGATGTCTTTCAGCGTGGCCATTTTGTTCGATCAGGAACCACAGATGAACACGGATGAACACGATATGCCACGAGAATGATGACCTCGTATCCGCGGTCCCGCTGCCGCCAACTCATGCGCGATCGCCATCTGTGTCCATCTGTGTTCATCCGTGGTCCAACGCCTTAGTGTGTGAACCGGAAGTCGACCTCGGGAGCCTTCCCCGAGATGATATCCGCAAGCGCCCGGCCGCTCCCGCAGGCGAGCGTCCAGCCGAGCGTGCCGTGGCCGGTGTTGAGGAAGAGGTTCGGATAGCGCGTGCGGCCGACCAGCGGAACGTTCGAGGGCGTCGAGGGGCGCAGCCCGGCCCAGAAGCTCGCGTGCTCGTAGTCCGCGATGCCCGGAAAGATCTCCCGCGCGCGGCGGATGAGGGCTTCGCAGCGCACGAGGTTCAGCTCGGTCGAGTAGCCGGAGAGCTCCGCCGTGCCCGCGATGCGCAGCCGCTCGCCGAGCCGCGACATCACGATCTTCGCCTCGTCGTCGGTGAGGCTCACGCGCGGCGCGCGCGCGGCATCGGTCACCGGCACCGTGGCGGAGTAGCCCTTCGCCGGATAGATCGGCAGCGCGAGGTCCAGTTCGCGCGCGAAGAGCGGCGAGTAGCTCCCGAGCGCGATCACGTAGGCATCCGCGGCAATCGTCTCCTCCCGCCCCGCGGCATCGCCCACCACGACCCCCGTGACACGCCCGCCGTCGGCATGGATCCGCTCGACCGTGCGCCCCATCGCGAACGACGCTCCGCGCGCTTGCGCGAGCTGCGCGAGGCGCACCGTGAAAAGATGCGCGTCGCCCGATTCGTCGGTCGCCGTATACGTCGCGCCGACGATGCGCGAGCGCGCCATGGCGAGCGCGGGCTCGATCGCGATCGCCTCCTCCACCGTCTTCACGTCGCGGTCGAGGCCGCATTCGCGCATCACCGAAGCGGCCCGCACCGCGCCTTCGAAGACGTGCGGATCGGTGTAGTAGTGGAGGATCCCCAGCTCGAGCTGGTCGTACTCGATGTGCGTTTCCGCGCGCAGCGCCGCGAGCGAGGCGCGGCTGTAGAGCGCGAGCCTCACGATGTCGCCGATGTTCCTGCGCGTGCGCGCGGGCAGGCACTCGAGGAGGAAGCTCGCGCCCCAGGTCCACTGGCGCGGGTCCATGCGCAGGCGGAAGAGGAGCGGCGCATCGTCGCGCCACAACCACTTGAGGATCTGCTGCGGCGCCTCCGGGTTCGCCCACGGCTCCGCGTGGCAGGCGGAGATCTGCCCGCCGTTCGCGAACGAGGTCTCGAGGCCGGGACGTTCGCGCCGGTCGATCACCGTCACCTCGTGTCCGCGCGCGGCGAGATACCATGCGGTCGCGGTGCCGACGACGCCGGCGCCGAGGACGAGCGCTTTCATGGCGGGCGGAGTCTGGAGAATTGGCTTAGACTTGTCAACGCGAAATTCGTTGTCGCATCACCCAAACCCCTGCTTCCCCGCCATGAGACCGCGCCTCTACGCCGACCTCCTGGGATTCGTCCGCGCCGCCTGCACGCACGCGTCGCAGGCCGAGCGCGAGCTTCCGGTGCTGCCGTTCTACGTGAAGGAGCACGTGGTGGGGTGGCTGCGCCCGTCCTTCGCGGACCTGCTGCGCCGCTGGCCGCACGTCTTCGAGGTGAACCCCGCGTACGTGACGCTCCGCGCGAAGCCCGACACGGTCGCGGGCCGCAGCGACGCGATGGCCGAGGTCACGCGGGAGCTCGCGCGCGAGGGCGTGATTCGCGGCTGGCGCGACGAGCTGGTGAGCGTCTCGCACCACTACGCCATGCCGGAGCTGCTGCGCATCGAGCGCGCCGCCTCGCGCCACTTCGGCATCATGGGCTACGGGGCGCACGCGAACGGCTTCACGCGCGTGGACGGGCTCGTGCACGTGTGGGTCGCGCGGCGCAGCGCGGGCAAGCACGTCGATCCCGACAAGATGGACAACCTCGTGGGCGGGCGCATCTCGGCCGGCTTCACGGTGGACGAGACGCTGCGCAAGGAAGCGTGGGAGGAAGCGGGCATCGCGCCCGCGCTCCTCGAGGGCGCCAACTGCCTCGGCGCCGTGCGGGTCGAGTATTCCGTTCCCGAGGGGCTGCACCGCGAGATCCTCTTCGTGCACGACCTGTGGCTGCCGCAGGACTTCAAGCCGGCGAACCAGGATGGCGAGGTGAGCGAGATCCGCCTCTACCCGATCGAGGAAGTGATCCGCAACATCCTCGCCGGCGACTTCACGCTCGACGCGGGGGCCGTGATGGTCGACGGCCTGCTGCGCCTGGGCGCGATGATTCCGGAAGACGCGCAGTATCTCGACATCCTGCGGCTCTTCAAGCCCTGAGCGCGTGACGGCACTCGCCCTAAGCCTCGTCCTCTTCTCCGCATTCATCCACGCGAGCTGGAATTTCCTGCTGAAGAAGAGCGGCGGCGGGGCCGGCCTCATCACCGCCGCGAGCACCGCCTCGGTCGTCATCTACATTCCCGTGGTGGCGGCAGCGGTGTGGATCCGCGGCTATGCGTTCGAGCCTGTCCACCTCGTGCTCATGCTCGGCAGCGGCATCATCCACATGGCGTATTTCCTGCTGCTCGACCGCGCCTACCGCAGCGGCGGCGACCTCTCGATCGTGTATCCGCTCGCGCGCGCGACCGGGCCGCTCCTCACGATCCTCATCGCGATCTTGGCGCTCGGCGAGCGGCCGGGGCCCACCGCGCTCGGGGGCGCGGTGCTCGTGGTGGGTTCCGCGCTCCTCCTCACCGGAAATCCTTACTCCGGGCGCCGGCCGCACGTGGGACGCGCGGTGATCCTCGCGTTCCTCACCGGCTGCATGATCGCGAGCTATACGGTGTGGGACAAGGCGAGCGTGCACCGCTGGCTCGTGCCGCCGCTGGTCTACGAATGGGGCTGCAACGTGTTCCGCATGGCCGTGCTCATCCCGTGGACCCGGGCCCACGCGCCGGGCGACGTGGCGCGCGCCTGGCGCGAGCGCCGCAAGACCGTGCTCGCCGTCGCGATCATGTCGCCGCTCGCCTACCTGCTGGTGCTGATCGCGATGGTCTTCACGCCGGTGAGCCTCGTCGCCCCCACGCGCGAGGTGTCGATCCTCTTCGCGGCGCTGATGGGCGCGCACCTGCTGCGCGAGGGCGATCTCGGGCGCCGCGCGATCGCCGCGGTGGGCATGGCGCTCGGGGTCGCGGGACTCGCGCTGGGGTAGAATTCCCTCACGTTCCCGCGGGATATTCCATGCCTTCCTTCACGTCTTCTCCCGCCTGGCGGGCGCTGCTCGACCACCGCGACGCGCTCGGCGCGCAACGCACCGACGACTTCTGGCGCGCCGACCCGGAACGCGGCGCGGAGCTCACTTTCGGATGCGCGGGCGTGGGCGTGGATCTGTCCAAGCAGCGCGTCACCCGCGAGACCGTGCAGCTCCTCGTCGCGCTCGCGCGCGAGCGCGGCCTGCCGCAGGCGATCGAGAGGCTCTTCACCGGCGAGCGCGTCAACACGAGCGAGAATCGGCCGGCCCTGCACACGGCGCTGCGCGGCGACGAGCACGTCGCGGTGGACGGCGTCGACGTGCTGCCCGAGGTGCAGCGCCATCGCGAGCGCATGCGCGTGTTCGCGCACGCGGTGCGCGAGGGCCAATGGAAGGGCGCGACCGGCAAGCGCTTCACGCACGTGCTCGCGATCGGCATCGGCGGCTCGGCGTTGGGACCGAAGCTCGCGATCGAGGCGCTCGCGTCCAGCGCCGACGGCCCGGTGGTGCGCTTCGTCACCAACATCGATCCGGCGCAATTCGACGACGCCTCGCGCGGCCTCGATCCCGCCGCCACGCTCGTCGTGGTCGCCTCCAAGACCTTCACGACGCAGGAGACGATGGACAATGCCGCCACGGCGCGTGCCTGGCTCACCGCCGCGCTCGGCCCCGAGGCGCCCGCGCGGCACGTGATCGCCGCCACCGCCAACCACGAAGCCGCGGTCGACTGGGGGCTTCCCGACTGCAACATCTTTCCGTTCGAGGAGTGGGTGGGCGGGCGCTATTCGATCTGGTCCTCGGTCGGGCTTCCGGTCGCGATCGCGGTGGGGATGCCGGTCTTCGAGCACATGCTCGCGGGCGCCCACGCCGTCGACCTCGAGTTCCGCTCCAAGGCGCTGGAGCACAACGTGCCCGCGCTCCTCGGGCTCGTCGGCATCTGGAACCGCGATGCGCTCGGCATGGCGAGCCACGCGGTGCTCTCGTACGCCGCGCGCCTCGAGAGCCTGCCTGCATATCTACAGCAGCTGGAGATGGAATCGAACGGCAAGCGCGTGACGCTCGACGGCACGCCGGTGGATTTCGAGACCTGCCCGGTGATCTGGGGCGGCACCGAGACGCCCGGCCAGCACGCGTTCCACCAGTGGCTGCACCAGGGCACCGATCGCGCCTCGTGCGACTTCATCGTGGTCGCGCGGCCGATGGGCCGCGAGCGCGCGCACCACGAGGCGCTGCTCGCGAACGCCTGCGCGCAATCGCAGGCGCTCATGACCGGCGTGGCGACCGCGGAGAGCTGGCGCGAATGTCCCGGCGACCGCGTGAGCACCACCTTCGTGCTGCCCGAGCTCGACGCGTTCCACCTGGGCTCCCTGCTCGCGATCTACGAGCACAAGGTGTTCGTGCAGGCGTCCGTGTGGGGCATCAACGCGTTCGACCAGTGGGGCGTCGAGCTCGGCAAGAAGATCGCGGGCCAGGTGCTCCCGGCGCTCCGCGGCAAGGCCGCCGAGCTCCATCCCGCCACCGCGCACCTCCTTTCCGTCATCCGCAGGATCGGCGACACGGGCTAGGCCCGCCGCGCGCTCCCATGCCGATCGAGGACTACAAGCGCATCGTCGAGTCCCTCAAGCTGCCGCTCGCGGTCGCGGACGCCAGGGGACGCATCGTGTTCGCGAACGAGGCGCTCGCGAAGGCGTGCGGCCGGCCGGTGGAGGCGCTCGACGGCATGCCGCTCGCCGAGCTCTTCGCGCGCGGCGACCAGAAGCGCGTGCAGCAGAACGCCGAGCGCGTCGCGCAGGGCAAGGCCGGCGCCTCCTTCGTCGATGCCGAGCTCGCGGTCGCATCCGCCCAGCCGCAATGGGTGCAGGCGGCGCTGCAGCCCGCGCTGGATGCGAAGGGCAAGCCAGCGGGCACGATCGCGGTGCTGCAGGACGTGAGCGCGCAGCGCGAGACCGAGGAAGCGCTGAACCTCCTCACCGCGCGCCTCCTCGGCATGACCGAAGCGGTCCCGGTCGCGATCCTCGTGGAGACCGCGCCCGGCGACGTGGAGCTCGTGAACCAGGCGTTCTGCGACCTGCTGCAGCTCGGCAGCGCGCCGCAGTCGCTCTCGGGCCTGCCGGTCGAGCAAGTGCTCTGGCGCTCGCCGCGGCTCGAATCGAAGGCCCTCGTCGGCGTACGCGATCGCCCCGAGGAGGGCTTCGTGCTTCCGCTCGAGATCGACGGCCGGCGCGTGCGGCTCGAGCGCCAGCCGATCGTGATCGAGGCGGGCTACGGCGGCGCGGTGTGGACCGCGCACGACGAAGCGGCGCCCCCCTCCAGCGCGGGCGAAAGGCCGGTCGTGAAGAGCGAAGCGGGCGTGGCCCTGGTCGAGAAGATCGGTGCCGAGCTTTCCGTCGCGCTGGAGGCGCTCTCGGCGGTCTCGATCCGTGCGCAGCAGCTCGAGGTGGAACCGGCGATCGTCGAGCAGTTCGCGACGATCCGCGGGTCGACCGAGGCGGCGATGGGCGCGATCGCCGACCTGGTCGACTTCTCGCGCCTATCGGGGGGCATCGTGCTGCGCAAGGAGCGTTTCGCGCTGCGCGCGGCGATCGCGCAGCTCGTCGAGCGGCTCGTCCCCGACGCCGAGGAGCGGGGTTGCCGCCTGCGCATCCGGGTCGAGCAGGACGTTCCCGACGCGCTGGAAGGCGACGTCGCGCGATTGCAGCTCGCGTTGAAGAACCTGCTCGCGAACGCGTTCGCGAACGCGGCCGGCGGCGAGGCGACCCTGCAGATCACGCCGGAGTACACGACCGGGAGCGGCATCCAGCTTTCCTTCGGCGTGGCCGCGCCGGGCGCCGCGAAGAAGGAGCGCACGCAGGGCGGCATGGGCATGGCCGTCGCCCGCTTCATGGTGGCGGCGATGGGCGGGGAGATCCGCGTGGGAAGGAAGGCGGGCGAGCCGCTCTACGGGTTCACGGTCGAGTTCCCGGTGCTCCCCGCGCAGCCCGCGCCGCGCCGCCCGAGCTACGTCTCGCTCGTCGGGCTCACCGTGCTGGTGGTCTCCGCGGACCCGGCGCAGCGGCTCGCGGTCTCCAACCTGCTGCGCGCCTCGCGCATGGTGCCGCTCGAGGCGGACAACGCCGCGATGGCGCTGGCGCTCCTCGAGCGCCTCGAGCAGGAAGGCAATCCCGTGCCGCTCGTGATCCTCTCCAACAGGCTCCCGGTGCAGGATGGATTCCTGCTCGCCTTCCGCATCCGGCAGCACGCGCGCCTCGCGCCGACGCTCGTGATGATGCTCGCGAGCGAGGGCAAGCCGGGCGACGCGCTCGCCTGCCGCGAGAACGGCATCTCGGCGTACATGCGATACCCGATCAACGAGCGGCAGCTGAACGAGGCGATCGTCGCCGTGACCGGCGCCTCGGTGGACGCGGACGAGACGCCGACGCTCGTCACGCGCCATTCGCTGCGCGAGCAGAGGAAGGGCGCCTCGCTCCTCCTCGTCGACCCCAGCCGCGACAGCCAGATCCTCGTCGCGCACGTGCTCGGACGGCACGATTGCAGCGTCGTGGTCGCGCACGACGCCGCGGAAGCGAGCGCCGCGCTCGACCAGGATTACTACGACATCGTGCTGGTCGACACCGCGCTCGAGGGCCTCGGCGGCGCGGATGCCGGCCGCATGCTGCGCGCGCGCATCGCCCGCGACCCCGATGCGGTGCTGCTCGTCGCCGCCTCCCTCGACCACGACGACGCCTATCGCGAGGCGAAAGTGGCCGCGGGCTTCGACGCCGCGATCCCCAAGCCCTTCCGCAGGGAAGACCTGCTCCTGCTCCTCACGGGGCGGCGCGAGCCCGCCGGGGCGGTGTAGCGCGCGCCTCCCATGCGGCTGCTGCTCGTCGAGGACGATGAGATGATCGGCGCGGCGGCCCGCGAGGGGCTGCGCCAGGAGGGCCACGCCGTCGACTGGGTGCGCGACGGCGTGCAGGCCGAAGCGGCGGCCGCGAACGGCGTGTACGACCTCGTGCTCCTCGACCTGGGCCTGCCGCGCCGCGGCGGCCTCGCCGTGCTGCGCACGCTCCGCGCCAAGGGCAACGACCTCCCGGTGCTCATCGTCACCGCGCGCGACGCCGTCGCCGATCGGGTGGCGGGCCTCGACGCGGGCGCGGACGACTATCTCGTGAAGCCCTTCGACCTGGACGAGCTCGCCGCGCGCGTGCGCGCGGTGCTGCGCCGCCGGGCGGGGCGCTCGAGCGCGGTGCTGCGCGTGGGCGAGCTCGAGATCGACACCGCCGCGCGGCGTGCGCGCTGGAAGGGCCGCGACGTGCAGCTCTCGGCGCGCGAGTATGCGCTCCTCGAGGCGCTCGCCGATCGTCCCGGCGCGTTCCTCTCGCGCGCGCAGCTCGAGGAGCGGCTCTACGGCTGGGACGAGGAAGTCGCGAGCAATGCGGTCGAGGTGCACATCCACGCGTTGCGCAGGAAGCTCGATCCCGCGCTCATCCGCAACGTGCGCGGGCTGGGCTACAGCCTCGCGAAGGACGAGTGATGTCGATTCGACACCGCCTGATCGTCTGGCTTCTCTCGAGCGTGCTCGCCGGCGGCCTCCTCGCCGCGGGGGTCGTGTTCTTCCAGGCGCGCGACGAGGCGAACGAGCTCTTCGACTACCAGCTGCGCCAGCTCGCCTTGACGTTGCGCGACCGCATCTACATGCCGACCCAGCTCGCGGAGGTGCTGCAGGGCGAGGAGGCGCTCGACTTCGTGATCCAGGTGTGGGCGCGCGACGGCACGCGGCTCTACATGTCGCACCCGCAGCTGCACGTGCCGAGCGCCGTGCAGCTGGGCTTCAGCGCGGTGCAGACCGACCAGGGGCGCTGGCGCGTCTTCGCGATCCAGCAGCGCGGCCTCACCATCCAGGTCGCGCAGCCGCTCTCCGCGCGCGCCCGCCTCGCCCTCGCCGCCGCCTGGCGCACGCTGATCCCGTTCCTGGTGGCGCTGCCGCTGATGGGACTGCTCATCTGGCGCTTGGTCGGCCGGGAGCTGCGCTTCCTCGAATCGACCGCGCAGGACGTCGCGCGCCGCACGCCGGAGTCGCTCGAGCCCATCGTGGGCGGCGCGATTCCCCAGGAGATCCAGCCGCTCGTCGCGGCGCTGAACGGCCTCCTCGGCCGCCTGGGCCACGCGCTCGCCCAGCAGCGCCACTTCATCGCCGATGCCGCCCATGAGCTGCGCACGCCGCTCACCGCGCTGCGCCTGCAGCTGCAGCTCGCCGAGCGCGCGCAGGATCCCGCGGATCGCGAGCGCGCGCACGCCATGCTGCGCGAAGGCATCGCCCGCGCGACGCGCGTCGTGGAGCAGCTCCTCGCCCTCGCGCGCCAGGATCCCGAGGCGCCCGTCGAGAGCGAGGCGCCGGTCGACCTCGCCGAGCTCGCGAAGAGCGTCGCCCACGGCGAGGAGCCCGCCGCCGCCGCGCGCGGCCTCACGCTCGCCGCCGAGGTCGCCGGGCCCGCGCTCGTGCACGGCGACCGCGATGCGTTGCGCGCGCTCCTCGAGAACCTCGTCGACAACGCCATCCGCTACACGCCGCGCGGCCAGGTCACCGTGCGCGCCGGCCGCGCCGAGCGCGACGCCTTCCTCGAGGTCGAGGATACCGGCCCCGGCATCCCCGCCGCCGAGCGCGCGCGCGTTTTCGACCGCTTCTATCGCGGCGAGGCGGCCCCCGCCGGCGGCAGCGGCCTGGGACTTGCGATCGTGCGCCGCATCGCCGAGCGCCATCGCGGTCGCGTGGAGCTGCTCGATCCCGCCGAGGGAAAGGGATTGCGAGTGAGGGCCACGCTGCCGGCGGCGTGAGCGAGCGAGCGCATCCGGCCGACGGGCTCGATCCCTCTTTCTTCGTCCCTGAAATCGCGATCCGGACCGGCCCGTGTAAATTTCGGGGTGGACGTGTGTTGTCCGCCCCGAAATTTTCATGGATAGCCCGGACGGATCACGCCTGCGATTTCCGGGACGAAGAAAAGGGGATCGCGCCGCGGCGGGCGATCACGCCGATCCTCTCCGCCCTCTTCCCAAGGGAGCGCGAGAAATTTCTTCTTAAGCCCTGCTTAAGTCCCTCCTTCCACACTCTTCGGACATCGGGCCACGAGCCCCAACGATTTTTTCGAGTGGAGGAAGCATGAGATCCAAGACCATCATCGCCACGCTCGTCGCGGCCGGACTCGTCGCGGGCGGCGCGGCCGCCTGGCGCGGCCAGCTCGAGGGCCCCTACGGCATCGCACACGCCAGCACCAAGACCACACCGGATCGCGTGGCCGCGCCCGCGGCGAATCCGCTGTCCTCGAGCCTGCCGCTCAACGGCTTCAGCGCCCTCGTCGCCAAGTACGGGCCCGCGGTGGTGAACATCACCGTCGAGGGCACCGCGAAGATGGCGTCCAACGAAGGCCCCGAGATCCAGATTCCCGGCGTCGACCCCAACGATCCCCTGTACCAGTTCTTCCGCGGCTTCCGCATCCCGCAGCAGGGCGGCCAGGCGGTGCCGATGCGCGGCGAAGGCTCCGGCTTCATCGTGAGCCCCGACGGCTACATCCTCACCAACGCGCACGTGGTCGACCACGCGAACCTCGTCAACGTGAAGCTCACCGACCGGCGCGAATTCAAGGCCAAGGTGATCGGCGTCGACAAGGACAGCGACATCGCGCTCATCAAGATCGACGCGAAGGATCTACCCACGGTGAAGCTCGGCAACTCGCGCGACGCCAAGGTCGGCGAGTGGGTGGTCGCGATCGGCTCGCCGTACGGCTTCGAGAACTCCGTCACCGCGGGCATCGTGAGCGCCAAATCGCGCTCGCTTCCCGACGCGACGTACGTGCCGTTCATCCAGACCGACGTGCCGGTGAACCCCGGCAACTCCGGCGGCCCGCTCTTCAACCTCGCGGGCGAGGTGATCGGCATCAACTCGCAGATCTACACGCGCACCGGCGGCTTCCAGGGCCTTTCCTTCGCGATCCCGATCGAGGTCGCGATGAACGTGAAGGACCAGCTCATGAAGACCGGGCACGTGACGCGCGGCCACCTCGGCGTCACCGTGCAGGAAGTGAACGCGAGCCTCGCCGATTCCTTCGGCCTCGATCGCCCGCGCGGCGCGCTGGTCGCCTCGGTCGATCCCTCGAGTCCCGCGGCCAAGGGCGGCGTCAGGTCGGGCGACATCATCCTCGCCTACAACGGCAACCCGATCGAGCGCGAGTCCGACCTGCCGCTCCTGGTGGGCAACACGCCGCCGGGCCAGAAGGCGAAGCTCGAGATCTGGCGCGACCACGCGACGAAGACGCTCACCGTGTCCACCGGCAAGGCGACCGACGAGACCGTCGCGACGAACGACCACGGCTCGGACAACGGCGGCAAGCTCGGCCTCGCGGTGCGTCCGCTCACGCCGCAGGAGCGCCAGCAGAACGACGGCAAGGGCGGCCTCCTCGTCGAGGAAGTGAGCGGCGCCGCGGCCCACGCGGGCGTGCAGCCGGGCGACATCGTGCTCTCGCTGAACGGCAGGCCGGTGCAATCGGCGGGCGACCTGCGCGAGCAGGTGGAGAAGAGCGGCAAGCACGTCGCGCTCCTCATCCAGCGCAACGACCGGCAGCTCTTCGTGCCGATCGACCTCGGCTGATCGGAACGAAGTGGACGGGCTCGCCGCGGCGGGCCCGTTCGCGTGGCAAGCAAGCAGCAGCACGGAAAGGAGGACGTCATGATGCAGCAAGCGATCGCATGCGCCGTGGCGGCGAGCGCCGCCCTGGCGTCGGCGGCGGCGATCCCGCCCGCCTACCTCGACCACCTGCCGCCCGCGCAGGTCTCGGCGAACGGCATCGAGTACCTCACCGGCGGCAAGTCGCCCGCCGAGGCCGACGCGGTGAAGCGTGCGGCGCAGGAATTCCCGCTCGAGCTGGTGTT
>Ga0134128_10002338_pt1 | contig 23597 bp, 18 predicted proteins | sample KB31754_FD_96462 | JGI IMG/M metagenome (GOLD analysis project Ga0134128, IMG submission 96462) | Terrestrial soil microbial communities with excess Nitrogen fertilizer from Kellogg Biological Station, Michigan, USA - KB3-175-4 | ecosystem: Environmental > Terrestrial > Soil > Unclassified ... | reverse complement strand
TTGGACTATGACCACGGCACCGGCCATGGCGTGGGCTCGTATCTCGCCGTCCACGAGGGACCACAGAACATCTCCAAGCGGCCGGTTACCCAGGCGCTGCTGCCGGGCATGATCTGTTCCAACGAACCGGGCTATTACAAGACCGGCGAATATGGCATCCGCATCGAGAATCTGGTGGTGGTGAGCGAACCCAAGCCGCTCCCCGGCGGCGAGCGGCCGATGATGAGCTTCGAAACCATCACGCTTGCGCCCATCGACCTCAATCTGGTCGAGCCCAGCCTTCTCACCGACAACGAACGGCTCTGGCTCAACGGTTATCACGCGCGGGTGTTCGAGACTTTGCATCCCCTGGTGGACGAGGAAACCGGCGCCTGGCTGGAAAAAGCGACGCGGGCGATTTAGCAATGGCAAATGCCGCTGCACGATCTCCTCATGCTGAGCTTGTCGAAGCATGAGGACGCGCGGTTAGGCCTTCCAGTCCTCACCCTTCGACGGGCTCAGGGTGAGGAGATCACGCAATGCGCCGATAATGACGAAATCACTACCCACCGATCCATTTCAGCCAGGAATCTTCGTCCATAATCTCGACGCCATGCTTCTGCGCGTCCTTGAGCTTGGAGCCGGCGCCGGGACCCGCCACCACGATGTCGGTCTTGGCTGACACCGTGCCCGAGACTTTCGCGCCCAGGGATTCCGCCCGCGCCTTGGCTTCTTGCCGGGTCATCTTCTCCAAGGTGCCGGTGAACACCACGGTCTTGCCGGAGACGGGCGAATTCTTCGCGACCGCCGCCATCGGCTTCACCTCCAGCCAGGCCAGCAGCCGTTCCAATGCCTTCACATTGTGCTTTTCGCCGAAGAAATCGCCAATCGCTTCTGCCACCACGCCGCCGATGCCTTCCAGGCTTTCCAATTCCTCGCGCGCATTTTCCGCTTTCATGCCCTCCAGGAAAGCGTCAACGGTGCGGTAATGCCGGGCGATCAACCGCGCCGTGGTCTCGCCTACATGACGGATGCCCAGCGCGTTGATCAGGCGGTCCAGCGGAATTTCCCGGCGGCGCTCGATCGCCGCCATCAGATTCTCCACCAGCTTGCCTTCGCCGTCGTCTTTCTTTGTCTTGCTCTTGGCCGGCTCTTTGCCTTCCACGGCGCGACGTTCTTCCGACAAGCGCGCACGGTGCTCGGCCAGCGCCTTGGCGACTTTCTCCGGTTTTTCGGTAAGGGCGAAAATGTCGGCGGGCTCTTTCAAGAGGCCCTTGTCATGGAACAACTCGATCATGGTGCCGCCCAGGCCTTCGATGTCGAAGCCATCGCGCGCCACGAAATATTTGAGCCGCTCCACCGTCTGGGCGTCGCAGATCAGGCCGCCGGTGCAGCGCCGGTCCACATCCACCTTGCCGGTCTTCTCGTCCACCTCGCGCACCGCATGGCTGCCGCAGACCGGACAGACGGCGGGGAATTTATAAGGCTTGGCGCCCCGGGGCCGCTTGTCAGTCAAGACCTTGACGATCTGCGGGATCACGTCACCCGCGCGCTGGATCACCACCGTGTCGCCGATGCGGGCATCCAGCCGCACGATCGCGTCTTCGTTGTGCAAGGTGGCGTTTCTCACCACCACGCCGCCCACCGTGACAGGTTTCAGCCGCGCCACCGGGGCCAGCTTGCCGGTCCGGCCCACCTGAATCTCGATATCTTCCAGCATCGTCTCGGCCTGCTCGGCGGGGAATTTGTGGGCGATAGCCCAGCGCGGGCTGCGCGAAACGAAGCCCAGCCGCTCCTGCAGATCCAGCCGGTCCACCTTGTAGACCACCCCGTCAATGTCATAACCCAGCCTGGCGCGCCGGGCTTCGATGTCGCGATAGAAATCCAATATCTGTTCCAAACTCTCGCAGCGCTTGATCAGCGGATTGACCACGAAACCATAGTCGCGGAATTTTTCCAGCATGCCGGACTGGGTCTTGGCCGGCAGCTCGCTGATCTCGCCCCAGGTATAGGCGAAGAAGTTCAAGGTTCGGCTGGCGGTGACGCCAGGATCGAGCTGGCGCACCGAGCCGGCAGCGGAATTGCGCGGATTGGCGTAAGTGGGCTTGCCGTTCTTTTCCTGACGCTTGTTAAGCGCCTCGAACGCCTTGTGAGTCATATAGACTTCGCCGCGCACTTCGAGCACCGCGGGCGGCTTGCCTTTCAGGCGCAACGGAATGTCGGAAATGGTCCTGAGATTGGCCGTGATGTCCTCGCCTTCCTGGCCGTCGCCGCGGGTCGCGCCCTGCACCAGCACGCCCTTCTCATAGCGCAGCGAAGCGGAGAGGCCGTCGATCTTGGGCTCGGCGGTGACGGCGATGGTTTCGTCTTCCTTCAGTCCCAGGAAGCGGCGGATGCGCGCAAAGAATTCCCCCACGTCCTCATCGCTGAAGGCATTGTCCAGCGACAGCATGGGGCGGCGGTGCACCACCTTGGCGAATTTCTCGGATACTTTTGCGCCCACCCGGTGGGACGGGCTGTCAAGCCTCACCAGCAGCGGGAAGCGTTCCTCGATCGCGGCGTTGCGGCGGCGGAGCGCGTCATACTCCGCGTCGGAAATGATGGGCGCGTCCTCGCCATGATAACGCCGGTCGTGCTCGTCGATCTCGCGCGCCAGCTTGTCCAGCTCCTTTTCCGCTTCCGCGGAACTGAGTTTTTCCACCGCCTTTTCGCTCACGCGCTTTGCGCCCGCTTGCGCGTCTTCTTGGGGCGCGCGGCTTCCGCCACCAGGCGCCTGGCGGCGGCGCGGGCTTCGTCGGTGACCTGCGCGCCCGACAGCATGCGGGCGATCTCTTCCAGCCGCGCCTCGTCTTCCAGCGCCACGATGCGGGTCTTGTCGCCCACCCGCGAGATACGGAAATGCCGGGCGGCGCGCGCCGCCACTTGCGGCGAATGCGTGACCAGCAGCACCTGGGTGGTTTCCGCCAGCCGCTGCAGCCTTTCGCCCACCGCGTCGGCCACCGCACCGCCCACGCCGCGGTCCACTTCGTCGAACACCATGGCGGAGGGCGGCGCGGTCTCGGCCAGCGCCACTTTCAAGGCCAACGAGAAGCGGGCCAATTCACCGCCCGAGGCGATGCGGGTGAGCGGGCCGAAAGGCGCACCTTCCACCGTCGCCACCTCGAAGGCGATCTTCTCCAGGCCGTGCGCCGTGCCCGCGTCGTCCGGTAAAGTTTCCAGCGCCACACGGAAGCGAGCATGGCCGAGTTTCAGGGGCTGTAATTCAGTCGCGACTGCTTCTTCCAACCTCTTCGCCGCGGCGGCGCGCGCCTTGGACAGTTTGCGCGCCGCGGCCAAGTACACCTCCTTGGCGCGGCCAACCGCGGCTTCGGCTTCCTTCAGCGACGTGCCAGTGCCATCCAGTGCATCTCGCTGGGCTTCGAAATCCGCCAGCACGGCCGGCAGCCCATCGGGCGTGGTGGCGTATTTGCGGGCCAAGGCGCGCAGTTCGAACAAGCGCTCTTCCTTGCGTTCCAATGCCGAACTGTCGGTGTCGAGGCTGGAAAGCAACGCTTCCAGTTCGCACCGTGCTTCCTCGGTCTGGGCGAAGGCCTGCTCCAGGGTGGCGAATGCCGCGCTCGCCCGTTTGCGCGCTTCTTCCGGCAAGCGCGACAATTTCTTCAGCGCCGACGCCAGCGAGGCTTCCGCCGTCCCCTCGCCCCCCAGCGCCTCAACCGCCGCGCCGAGTTCCTCGGCGATGCGCGCGGCGTTCATCATCAAAGCCCGTTCGCCAGCGAGGCTTTCCTCCTCACCCGGCCGGGGATCGAAGGCCGACAACTCCTTCGCTGCGGCGCGCACGAAATCGGCGTTCTTTGCCGCTTCGGCGGCGCGGGCGTTGAGATCGGCTAGCGCCTCGCGCACTTCGTCCCAGCGGCGATAAAGGCCAGCCACCTCGCCATCCGCTTCTTCCAGGCCGCCAAACGCATCCAGCAAGCCGCGATGGGTGGCGACGTCGAACAGGCCGCGGTCGTCGGCCTGGCCATGCACTTCCAAAAGAAGCGCGCCCAGATCCTTTAGCAGGCCCACGCTCACCGCTTCGTCGTTGATGAAGGCGCGCGACTTGCCGTCGGCGGCGAGGCTCCGGCGCAGCACGATCTCGCCCTCATAGGGCATCGCCTGCTCCTTGAGCAGGGCGCGCGCGGCATGCGCCGTCACGGGATCGAAGATCGCCGTGGCCGACCCTAGCCCGGCGCCTGGCCGCACATTGGCGCGCCCCCGCGCACCGATGGTAAGGCCCAATGAGTCAAGCAGAATGGATTTGCCCGCGCCGGTCTCACCCGTGAGCACGTTCAGGCCGGGCGCGAATTCCAGCGCGGCCTGTTCGATCAGCACGATGTCGCGGACGGTCAGCGCGGCAAGCATGAGGTTCTGATTCCAGGGGACATATCTGGCAAAATTCTATCGCTTGCCGCCCGGCTCCCGCTAGGCGGCGGCTTGCGAAATGCACGCTTGTCTTAGAGAACCCGGTGGAAAGCCTGGCTGATCCAGGAGCCTTTGTTCTCGACGGGCGTGAGATTGCGCTTTTTCAGGACGTTGTAGGCGTCCATGTACCATTCGCTGCCGGGATAATTGGCGCCCAGCACCGCGGCGGCGGTCTGCGCCTCGCTGTCCAGGCCCAGGGAATAATAAGCCTCGGTGAGACGCTCCAGCGCCTCGGCGATCTGCGGCGTGGTTTGATACTGCTGGATTACCACCCGGAACCGGTTGATGGCGCCGATATAGTCGCCGCGGGTGAGATAATAACGCCCCACCGCCATCTCCTTGCCGGCCAGATGGTCCTGGGTGAGATCGATCTTCAACGTGGCGTCGCGGGCATATTCGGAATCGGGGAAGCGCTGCACCACGTCCTGCAGCGCCACCAGCGCGCCCTGGGTGGTCTCCTGGTCGCGATTGACGTCCACGATCTGCTCGTAAAGCGCGATCGCCTTCAGATAGAAGGCGTAAGCCACTTCATGGCTGCCAGGATGCAGCGAAATATACTGGTCGGCGGTCGAGACCGCGTCGGAATATTTGTTGGCCTGGTAGTAACAGAAGGCGCTCATCAGCATGGCGCGGCGCGCCCACACCGAATAGGGATGCTGGCGGTCCACTTCGTCGAACTGCTTGGCCGCGTTTTCCCAGTCGCCTCTGTTGATCTGCGCCCAGGCGTCGGCATAAATCTGCTCGACCGGACGCTCATTATATTGCGCGGCGTCCTTGTTGAGGTCGTTGCTGGCGTCGTCCTTGTCCAAACCCAGCATGCTGCAGCCGGCCACCGCGGTTCCCAGCGCCATCACCAAAAGAGCGGCGCGGAACGAGCGGAAGGATGGCAAACCAGTGCGTGACATGAAGCACAGACCTCAAGAATTACATAGCCTGGTCAATGGCTTAAACTGTATCTCGACAGCCCTGCCCGACCGGCCCGCTCTTATACCATAAGGCGGGTCTTTTCAGGGAAGCGTGATCATTTCGTAATTGGCGGGGTCGGCGAACAGCGCCCGAAGCAGCTTGTTGTTGAGGCCATGGCCGGACTTCACCCCATGGAACCTGGCCTTGAGGGGTGCTCCCGCCAGGGCCATGTCGCCGATGGCGTCCAGAATCTTGTGGCGGACGAATTCGTCGGCGAAACGCTGGCGCTCCTTGTTGATCACGCCCTTTTCGTCCAGCGCCAGCGTGTTCTCCAGCGACGCGCCATGCGCCAGGTTCATCCGGCGCAGCCCTTCCAGGTCTTTCATGAAGCCGAAGGTGCGGGCGGGCGCGATCATGTCGCGGAAACTCCGGGGCGAAAAAGCAAAGCGGAATTCCTGCCGCCCGATCACCGAACCGGGATAGTCGAGTATGAAATCGTACAAAGTCTCGTCTGCGGGCTCGAGCGCGGCGGAGGCGTCGCCCTCTTCCACCGCGACCGACCTTCTCAGCGCGACAGCGCGGCGCGGTTCTCCTTGCGCCTTGACGCCCGCCTGCTCGATCAGAAGTAGATAGGACAGCGCATCGCCATCCAAGATGGGCGGCTCGGGCCCGTCCAAATCCACATTTACATCGTCCAATCCGGCGCCGGCGAAGGCCGCCATCAAATGCTCGATCACGCCCACCCGGACGCCGCGTCTTTCGATCACCGTGCCCAGCCTTGTTTCCGCCACCAGATCATAGCGGGCGGGAATGTCCGCGCCGTCCCGCCGAAACGTCACTCCCCGCCCCGCAGGAGCGGGCGAGAGAATCATGGTTACCGGCGTGCCCGCATGCAGCGCGGTTCCTGTGACCTTCACTTCGCGCGCTATCGTATTTCGCTGAGACATGGGCGGCTTATAACAGGCTTCGCGGGATTTTAATTGCGGCCACAGGGCTTTCGGGGGTTTACTGGTGCTTGGAAAGGTCAATTCGATGGGACTGCGTTTCCAGGCGATATTGCTTTCTCTGGGGATTTTTCTGGGGGGAACGGCGGCGTGGGCCGCCGACCTTGCCAAACTGCCTTACCGCATCGGCCCGGACGGGCGCGTCTCCACCGACGTGTTTCTCGACGGCCAGGGGCCGTTCAGCTTCGTGCTCGACACCGCCTCCAGCCGCACGATGCTGTTTGAGCATCTGCGCCAGGAATTGCGCCTCAGTCCCGCCGACACGCAGATGCTCAAAGTCTATGCCATGAACAATATCGGCACCGCGGTGCCGGTGAAGCCGGACGTGATGAGCCTGGACAAGCAGGCCATCAAGGGCCTTACCATGGGCGTGCTGCCGGACGAGATCGCGCCGACCGACGGCACACAAGGTGCCGACGGCATCCTGGGCATGGACGCGCTGTCCCAGTATTTCATGGTGATGGATCACGACACGCTCCAGATGAGGCTGATGGATCCTGCCGATCCGGGCGCCACCGTCTATCGCGAATGGCCATCGGAACCACTCGTGCCCCATCGGGCGCAGGATATGGACATCACGTTCTGGTGGCTGCAAGCCCGATTCGGCGGCAAACCGGTTACCGCGCTGCTCGACATGGGTTCGGGCATGACCATGCTGAACTGGGAGGCGGCCGAGCAGTTGGGCCTGCATCGCGCCGACTTCCTCAAGGACAAGGTCCCGCAGGATTTGCGCGACGCGTTGGGAACCTTGGAGCCGGTGGTGCTGATCAAGGGCATGTCCATCGCCGTGGACGACCACACCTTCCTCAATCAAACCGTGATCGTGGCGAACGCCAAAGTGTTCGGATATTTCGGGCTTCAGGATCGGGCCGCCGCCATCATCGGCCCCGCCTTGCTGCGCTCCAATTCACTGGCGATCGATTTCGGCAAGCGGCGCATCTATATCGAGCCCAAGACCGCGTCAGCGCCCGTCCCCGCCCCCTCCTAGCGGCGCCAGGGCGGCGGCAATCGCGGGAGTGGATTCCAGCGAGGGCAGGAAAGTGGGTGGTTTGCGCGCCTGGGCGGCATGTTCAAACGCCGCGCCTATCGCCAGGAGCCTGGCCTCCGACCAGGCCGGGCCCATGAAGGAAAGCCCCACCGGCAGACCCTGTACCATGCCCATCGGCACCGTGAGATGCGGATAACCCGCGGTGGCGGGCAGGAAGGAATCGCTGCCGCTTTCATTGTCGCCTTTCACCACATCGACGCGGAAAGCAGGCTCATCGGTGGCGCGGATCAAGGCATCGAGATGGTTCCGGGTGAGCGTCGTATCCAGCAGCGCGCGGGTGCTGGCGGAGAGATCCTGGTGCGCTTCGACATAGGCGGGATCGCCGAGATCGCCCTTGGCTTCGGCCATGTCGAAATAATCCTGGTCGAACAGCACCAGCTCGCGGGGCGTGACGGCGTCGAAAGCAATCAGGTCGGCCAGGGTCTTGGGCCCCTTGCCCGGCAGGCTTTGCAGATACGCACCCATGTCGTGCTTCAATTCATATTTCAGCACCGTGTCTTCTTCGTTCGACGCGTTGGCGGGCGGTTTGAAATCGTGAATCTCCACAATCACCGCGCCCTGCGCCTGCAGCAGGTCCACCGCGTGCTGCAGCAGAATATCGGTGGCGGAAGGCGAATGATCCGGCGGCGGCAGGATCAGCCCCAAGCGCACGCCTTTGAGCGACGCGCCCGTGAGCGAAGCCGCGTAATCGGCGCGATGCGCATCGGCATCCGCCGTGGCAACGTCATCGGGATCGCTGCCCGCCATCGCCGACAACAGCAAAGCCGCATCGGCCACGCTGCGGGTCATGGGGCCGGCCGTGTCCTGGGAATGGGAAATCGGCACGATATGGGTGCGCGACACCAGGCCTACCGTGGGCTTGAGCGAGACGATGCCGTTGAACGACCCCGGGCAGACCAGCGAGCCGTCGGTCTCGGTGCCCAAAGCTGCCGCGGCCAGGCTGGCGGCCACCGCCGCGCCGCTGCCCGCCGACGAGCCGCAGGTGTTGCGGTCGAGCACATAAGGATTGTGTGCCAGCCCGCCGATGGCGGACCAGCCGCTGATCGAATGGGTGGAGCGGATATTGGCCCATTCGCTTAAGTTTGCCTTGCCCAGGACGATCACACCGGCGGCGCGCAGCCGCGCGATCACCGGCGCGTCGCGATGGGTGATGTTGTCCTTCAGCGCCAGTGAACCGGCGGTGGTGGGGACAGGATCGAGCGTCTCGATATTGTCCTTCACCAGGACGGGAATGCCGTGCAGGGCCCCTCGCACATGGCCGGTGCGGCGTTCCTGATCCAGCGCCCTCGCCTGGCTTTCGGCGTCGGGATTGAGCGCGATCACGCTGTGGAGCATCGGATCGAGTTTGGCAATGCGCGCCTCATAGGCCTGCACCAACTCCAGCGCCGTGACCCGGCCGGCGGTCATGTCGGCCTGGAGTGTGGCGATGTCCTTTTCCGCCACATCATAAGGAGCGGCCCATGCCGGAACCGCGACCAGAAGACCGAAACACACTCCCCATAGTTCTGCCCGCATTCCCATCCCCTGTGGTTCTCCCAGGCCGGATGATAGCCGGTCAGAGATTTTTTTGCAGGAAGACCAGGGTCAGCCAGCGATCGAATTTGCGCCCGACCTGGGGCAGACGGCCGCTCTCCGCGAAGCCGAAAGCCTTGTGCAGGCCGATGCTCAATGCATTGTCCGCGTCCACGCCGCCAATCAAGACGCGCAGTCCCTGGCCGCGCGCGCGTTCGATCAAGGCGGCCAGCAAAGCCTTGCCGATCCCCTTTCCCCGCCGGTCCTCCCGCACATAAATGGAGTGTTCGGCAGTGAGCCGATAGCCCGACGGCGCCCGGAACGGCCCATAACTGGCGTAACCCACAAGCTCGGCGCCCTCCCGCGCCGCCAGTACGGCATAATCTTTCTTGCGGGCGGCAAACCAATCGGCCATTTCCGCTTCGCTTTTGGGATATTCGTGCCAGGTCGCGGTGGAATGCGCGGCAGCGTGGTTGAGGATGGCGGTGATGGCGGGGAGGTCGTTTTCTTGCGCATCTTCAATCGAGAAATCCATGGCCCCTTATAACAAAAAGGGCGGCCAAAGCCGCCCTTTTCGCTTGGATGGAAATACCGATTAGTTGGACTGCCTACGCAGAAACGCCGGTATCTCGAACTGATCGTCATGGCCGTGATCGGGGAAAAGGTCCTCGTTCTGCGCCGGCAGCGGCTCGGGCGCCGCGGGACGCTGCATGGGCTGGGCGGTGGCGCGGGGCCTTTCTTCCCGGGGCTCGCTGCGCAGATCGGGCACGATCTGTTTCTTGCGGCCGAACAGGCTCCAGCCGCTTTTCTTTTCCGCCTGCGGGCGCGGCGCCAAAGGCTGCTCGGTCAGCGGGCGATAGCTTTCGGTGGCGGGGTATTTCATCACCTTCAGCGCTTCTGCCACGGGATTCTCCGCCAGCTCCGGAGCCTCGTTGCCGCCCAAAATATAGGCTTCGTCTGCTTTCGCCGACGGCGCGGCATTGGCATTGAGCTCGGCCGCCAGATTGTCCATTTGCACCTGAATCGGATTGGGCGGCGGGACCTTGCTGGCGGCAAGGGTGAAAGGTTGCGCTTGCGGCTTGAGATTGGACCGGGGAAAAGCATGCACCTTCTCCGGCAGCTTCAGTATGTCGGCGTCGATGCCGGTCGCCACCACCGAGACGCGGATACGGCCCTCCATGTCCGGCAGGATGGTATTGCCGAAGATGATGTTGGCGTCAGGGTCCACTTCGGCGCGGATGCGGTTGGCGGCCTGCTCGACTTCGAACAGCATCAGGTCTGGCCCGCCGGTGATGTTGATGAGAACACCTTTGGCGCCCTTCATGGTGACGTCGTCCAGCAACGGATTGGAGATCGCCATGTCGGCAGCGCGCATGGCGCGTTCTTCGCCTTCCGCCTCGCCGGTGCCCATCATCGCCTTGCCCATCTCGCTGATCACCGACTTGATGTCGGCAAAGTCGAGATTGATGAGGCCGGGCATGACGATCAGGTCGGTGACGCCGCGCACGCCCGCATGCAGCACCTCGTCGGCCATGGCGAAGGCCTGGGACATGGTGGTGCGGTCGTTGGCGACGCGGAACAGATTCTGGTTGGGGATCACGATCAGGGTATGGACGAATTGCTGCAGCTCGGCGATGCCGCGCTCGGCCACCCGCATGCGGCGGTCGCCTTCCAGCGCGAAAGGCTTGGTCACCACGCCCACGGTGAGGATGCCGGCTTCGCGCACGGCGCGGGCAATCACGGGGGCAGCCCCCGTCCCCGTGCCGCCGCCCATGCCGGCGGCGATGAAGACCATATGGGCACCGGAGAGATGGTCCATGATCTCGGCCATGGATTCCTCGGCGCCCGCGCGCCCCACTTCCGGCTGGGCACCCGCGCCCAGGCCTTCGGTGGTGGTGACGCCCAACTGGATCTTGCGCTCGGCCTTGGACTGGGCCAGAGCCTGGGCGTCGGTGTTGGCCACCACGAAGTCCACGCCTTCAAGGCCGGCCTCGATCATATTGTTGACGGCGTTGCCGCCGGCGCCGCCCACACCCAACACGGTGATTCGCGGACGCAGTTCCTTGCCTTCGGGTACCTTGAGGTTGATCGCCATCTTACTTTCTCCTCAGTGACGTCAGAGTCACCTTGCGTACCCGCGAATCACTCTTCCGATTCGCGAATACATTGTTGAATCACTCCAGCCACCGGCCGGTCAATCTCCCCCACCAGCTCTTGGCTTCCCCCGGCGCGACCGCCATGGCCAATTCAGGATTGATTACTTCCGGCGGCATGGTCGCGCCCGCCATCAAAAGACCGATAGCGGTGGCGTAGTCGGGACCGTTATTGGCGGCCGCCAGGCCGGGGAAATTCTGCGGCCGGCCGATTCGCACCTGCTTGTTGAGCTTGCGCGCCACCAATTCCCTTGTGCCGGCCAACTGGCTGGCCCCGCCGGTCAGCACCAGCCGGCGCCCCGCCGCCACATCGAAGCCGGAGGCTTGAAGCCGCTTCTGCACTTCGTCCAGAATGTCCTCCAGGCGGGCCTGGATGATGCGGGTGAGCATCGAGCGGGGCACGCGCAAGGCGCTGTCGTCACTGTCTTCGCCCACCTGGGGGACCGCAATCAGGTCGCTGCCGCTTTCAAGATCGCCCAAGGCCGCGCCGAACAGACTCTTGATGCGCTCGGCGGCGGAAACCGGCGCCGCCAGCCCTCGCGCGATATCGGACGTCACGGCCGAGCCGCCCAGCGGCACCACGTCGGCATGCACCAGATGGCCTTCCATGAATACGGCAATGGAGGTGCAGCCGCCGCCCAGGTCGATCAGGGTGGCGCCGATCTGTTTTTCATCCTCGCTCAGGGTGGCCAGACCCGAGGCATAGGCTGAGAACAAGGTGCCAACCACATTGAGATGGCAGCGCTCGACCGCCAGTTTGAGATTCTGCAGCGGCGACGGCCTTACCGCCACCGCATGCATGGCGACGCCGATGCGCTGGCAGAACATTCCAGAGGGATTCCTCACGCCCCGGGCCTCGTCCACCACATAGGCGTTGGGCGCCGAGTGGATGATCTCATGGCCCTCGAGCCGGCACCGCGCGCGGCCATCGTTCAACAGCGCGCGCAAATGGGCGTCGGAGACCAGCGCGCCGTCCAGCGCCATCATGGCGCGGCTATTGACGGAAACAGGCTGGCCGCAACTGACCGAGAGCAACACATTCTGGATGCGGGCATCGGCATGATTTTCCGCCGCCGCCACGCAATCGCGGATGGATTCTTCGGCCAGTTCCAGGCTGATGATGGTGCCGGCGCGGATGCCGGCGCTTTCGCGCAAGGCGCTGCCCAATATCTTAAGCGTGCCCTGCTCGGCGCGGCCGATCACGCAGGCGACCTTGGACGAACCCACATCCAGCGCCGCCACCAGGCCGGGACGGTAGGCGGGAATTTCATTGTTGACGCGCAATCGGATGGTCTCGCCCATGCTCAAGTCTCTTTGCCGCCGCGTTGAACATCTTTTTTCTCGCCGCCGCGCAATACGAAGAAATACTGATTGGGCGAGCGCAGATCGATTTCAGTGACGTCGCGTTCCAGGATGCCATCGTCCACGATGAGGTGTTCCAGCGCATCCAGTTCCTTGCGCCAGCCATTTTCCGGCAGTTCGACCACCACGCCATCGGTGAGGATCAGATTCCAGCGACGCTGCGAGACATATTCGTAGGCGGCGATGCGGGAATCGACAGCGCGATGCGCCATCACCGCTTCCACCATATCGGCCGAAGCTTCCGGTGCGCCCGCGCCCACCAGCTTGGGCAGGCGGCGGAAATTCTCCACATCGCGGGTGGTGATCACCTTGCCCGAACGCTCGACCACGGCGATGCCCCCTCCTCCATTATCGAGACTTGGCGATTGCCAGAGCGCGAAGGGCCGCTTCTCCACCACATTGACGTAAATCGCGTCGGGATAGCGGCGCACCACATCGGCGGACGCGATCCAGTCCAGCGCCATGATGCGGGCGCGAGCCGCCGGCAGGTCGGCGGCGAAGATGGAACCGCCGGGCTGGAGCCCCAAGGCGGCCAGGATGGTCTCGGGCGGCACACGGCTATTGCCCGCAAGATGAATCTCGGAAATCCCGAAACCGGCTTCCGCCGCCAACCGGTCCGCCGCACTGCGCACATTGTGAATCGTCCGCCCGATGGCGCCGCTCACGAACAAGACGGCCAGTACCACGAAGACCAGGGTGGCCATGCTCATCCAGAGGATGGGATGGCGCAGGAAACGTCCGACAGCGGCCTTGGCGCGGGCGATAATCCCCTCGCCCGAAGACTCGCGGCGGGCGCGCGACGATGTGGCTTCCCGCACCGGGCGCGCGGGCTTCCTGGCGGAGCGGGCGCGGGGATGGTCGCGCGCCATGCGTTCGACCTTCAGCGATCGCATGAAGCGTCCTCCACCAGCCAGCGGCACAATTTGGCGTAAGAGATGCCGACATGGGCGGCCTGTTCCGGCACCAGCGATGTGGGCGTCATGCCAGGCTGGGTGTTGGTCTCCAGCACGATCACACGGGGTTTGGCGCCGGTGTCGTCATAACGGAAATCGCTGCGCGACACCCCCCGGCAGCCCAGCGCCTGATGCGCCTTGAGCGCCAGCGCCATGCATTGCTCGGCGATTGTCCCGGGAACCTTGGCGGGCAGGATGTGGCGCGAGCCGCCTTCCGCGTATTTTGCCTGATAGTCGTAGAATTCCAGATCGGTGACGATCTCGGTGACACCCAGGGCGCGATCGCCCATCACCGACACGGTGAGTTCGCGGCCCGGCACATATTCCTCGACCATCATCTCATTGGAGAGGACCCATTCGTCGCTGCCCAGCGCCTCAGGCGGGCGGTTGTCGCCCTTGCGGATGATGAAAACGCCCACACTGGAGCCTTCATTGACGGGCTTGACCACATAGGGCGGCTCCATCAGATGCCCGGCGGCGGCTTCACGGCGGTCCGCCACGATCGAGCGCACCACCGGCAGGCCGGCGGCGCGATAAACGTCCTTGGCGCGCTCCTTGTGCATGGCCAACGCCGAGGCCAGCACCCCGGAATGGGTGTAGGGCAGGCGCATCAATTCCAAGAGACCTTGCACGGTGCCGTCCTCGCCGAATCGGCCATGCAGCGCATTAAATACCGCATCCGGGCGTGCCCGAAACAATTGATCGCCGGGATTGTCGCCCGGATCGACGCTGACGGCCTCGAAGCCTTCCTCGGCCAAGGCCTGCATCACACCCCGCCCCGACGAGAGCGAGACCTCGCGCTCGGCCGAGCGTCCACCCATCAGGACCGCGATGCGCTTGAAAGGCGTCATGGCGCCACCTCGGCGGACAGCTTCACGCCCACGCGCTTGATTTCCCACTCCAGCGCCACGCCCTGGCTGGTGAGCACGCGACGGCGCACCTCTTCGCCCAAGCCTTCGATGTCGGCAGCCCTGGCGTCGCCGGTATTGATGAGGAAATTGCAGTGTTTCTCGCTCACCTGGGCCGCGCCCTGCATCAGCCCCCGGCAGCCGGCCCGGTCGATCAATTTCCAGGCTTTCTGGCCGGGCGGATTCTTGAAGGTGGAGCCGCCCGTCTTGGCGCGGATGGGCTGGGTGGCTTCGCGCGCCGCCACCAATTCCTCCATGCGCGCCTTGATCGCTTCCGGCCTGTCGCGCGTGCCTTCGAACACGGCTTCGACGAAGACCAGATCCTCCGCCGCTTCGGTGTGGCGGTAGGTGAAATCCATGTCGGCCTTGGTGAGCCTGATCTTATTGCCCTCGCCGGTGAGCGCCGTGGCTTCCACGAAAATATCGGCGATCTCGCGGCCATAGCAGCCCGCATTCATCCGAAGCGCGCCGCCCACGGTGCCGGGCACCCCGCGCAGGAATTCCAGGCCGGCGATGCCGGCCTGGGCCGCCGCCTTGGCGACATTGGCATCAAGCGCCGCCGCGCCCGCGCGCAGCCGCGTTCCGTCAGTCTCGATCTTGCCAAAACTGGCCGGAAGGCGAATCACCGCGCCCGGAAAGCCGCCATCGCGGATCAAAAGATTGGAGCCTACGCCGATCACCTGAATCCCAAGGCCGGCAGGCCGGGCCGCCAGAAATCCGGCCAGGTCTTCAATATCGGCGGGGCGGAACAGCACTTCGGCCGGACCGCCGGCGCGGAACCACACCAGCTCCTTGAGCGGCGCTTCGCGGACGATAGTGCCGCGCACGGGCGGAAGCATGTCGCAGGGGCGGGTCACAGGGCCTCCAGCTTTTTCTGGAGATTGTGCATCCAGCCCGAGATCGAGCCCGCGCCCAGGCCGATCACCACCCCGCCGGCTTTCAGATGCGGCGCCACCGTGGCGGCCAGATCGGTTTCACCCTCGATGGTGACAACATTGCGGTGACCATGGGCGCGCAACGCCTCGGCATAGGAATCGCGGCTGATGCCTTCGATGGGCTGCTCGCCTGCGGCATAGATGGGGGTGATCACGGCGATATCGGCATCATTCAGGCATTTGGCGAATTGCTCGAAGGTGTCGCGCAGCCTCGTGTAGCGATGGGGCTGCACCACCGCCACCACCGGGCCGCTATAGGCCTGGCGCGCGGCCTTGAGCGCGGCGGCGATCTTGAAGGGATTGTGGGCGTAATCGTCGATGATGGCGGCGCCTTTCCATTCGCCCACCTTGGAGAAGCGGCGGCCCACGCCCCTGAAACCGGCCAGCGCTTTGCGGATCACGTCGTCGGACACGCCCAGCTCGCGCGCCACCACAATCGCGGCCAGCGAGTTCTGCACATTGTGATCGCCCGGCATCGGCAGGCACAGGCCGGTGAACCGCGTCTCGCCGCCTTTGCGGCGTTCGGTGAAGACCACGTCGTAATGCGAGACGCCTTCGGAATAGGACACGTTCACGGCGCGGGCGTCGGCCTGGGGACTGAAGCCATAGGTGATGATCCGCCGGTCGGTGACGCGGCCCACCATCGCCTGCACTTCGGGATGATCCAGGCAGAGCACGGCGAAACCGTAGAACGGCACATTCTCGACAAAGCGCTGGAAAGCATCGCGCATGGCGTCGAAGGTGCCGTAGAAATCCAGATGGTCGGGATCGGCATTGGTCACCACCGCCACCGTCGCGGGCAGGCGCAGGAACGTGCCGTCGCTTTCGTCGGCTTCCACCACCACCCATTCGCCCGCACCCAGCCGCGCATTGGTGCCATAGGCGTTGATGATGCCGCCATTGACCACCGTGGGGTCCATCCCGCCCGCATCCAGCAGGGCCGCCACCATGGTGGTGGTGGTGGTCTTGCCGTTGGTGCCGGCGATGGCGACGCAGGAGCGCAGCCGCATGATTTCGGCCAGCATCTCTGCCCGGCGAACCAGCGGCAGCGACAGCGCGCGCGCGGCGTCGAACTCGACATTGCCGGGCTTGACCGCCGAGGAATAGACCACGGCATGGGCGTCTTTCAAATTCTCCGCCGCATGGCCCACGGCGATGGGAATGCCCATGGCGCGCAACCGCTTCACGTTCGCGCTGTCGGCCGCGTCCGAGCCCTGAACCTTGTAGCCCAGATTGTGCATGATCTCGGCGATGCCGGACATGCCGATGCCGCCGATGCCGATGAAATGGATGGCGCCGATGTCGAGCGGCACGCGCGTGGCGATGGGCGTGGCCATCATGCGGCACTCCGTTCGCCCAGTTGCTCGACCATATCGGCCAACTTCTCCGCGGCAGCCGGCGTTGCCAGCGCATGGGCGTTGGCAGCGCGAGCGGCCAGATCGGCCGGTGCGGAGAAAATCTCGGTCAGCATCTTCGCCAGGCCGTCGGCAGTGAGATCGCGCTGCGCTACCGTCCAGCCCCCACCGGCGCGCGAAAGGATTTCCGCATTGGGGGTCTGATTGTCATCCAGTGCGTGCGGCAGCGGCACCAGGATGGCCGGCCGGCCAATCGCCATCAGTTCGGACACGGTGCCGGCGCCCGAACGGCCGATCACCAACTGCGCCTCGGCCATGCGCCGGGGCATGTCATGGAAGAATGGCTTGAGTTCGGCGCGGATATTCGCCTGGGCATAGATGGCGCGCACCTTTTCCATGTCCTCGGGCCGGCATTGCTGGACGATGGAGACCCGGGATTTCAATGCACCCGGCAACCGCGCGATGGCGGCGGGCACGATTTCGCTCAAGGCGCGCGCGCCCTGGCTGCCGCCGAACACCAGAAGATGCAAGGTGCCGTCGGCCGAAGGCGCGTTATAGGCCGCGCCCCACAGCGCGATCACTTCGGGCCGCAGCGGATTGCCGGTGAGCACGATCTTGGATTTGTCCCTGGGCGCGAAGCGGGCGATGGGAAAGGCGGCGGCCACACGCCGCACATGATTCATCACCAGCCGGTTGGCTCGGCCCACCACCGCATTCTGCTCGATGATGGCGGTGGGAAGGCGCGCGATCACCGCCGCCAGCATCACGGGCACCGACGGATAGCCGCCAAAGCCGATCACCGCCGCGGGCTTCAGGCGCAGCAATTTCGCCAACGCCAAAAGGATGCCGGCAGCGATCTTGAAGGGCGCAAGCAGCGAATTCAGCGGCGCAGACGGCACGGTCTCGATCCGCGAGCCGGGAAACGAGGTGGCGTAATTGGCGAAACGCGCGTCGGTCATCACCACGATGCCATGGCCGCGCCGGGTCAATTCGCCCGCCAATGCCTGGGCAGGGAAGAGATGTCCGCCGGTGCCGCCGGCCGAAAGGACGATGGGGCCTTTCATGCCTGCACTCCCAGCGCGCCCAACAGCGACTCCGCGCGGACGGCAAGCTTGGGCCGCTGCCGTGTCACCGCCAGCACGAAACCCATGGTCAATGCGATGGAGAAGAGAGATGAGCCGCCATAGGAGATGAAGGGCAGGGTCATGCCCTTGGCCGGGAGCAGCGACACTGCCACGCCCATATTGATGAAGGCCTGTACGGCGGTGACCACGGCCAGACCCGCGCCCGCCAACTGGCAGAAAGGATCGCGCGCATTGGCCGAGCGCAACAGGATCCGCACCGTGAGAAGGCAGAACAGAGCGGCGATGATGGCGCACAGCACCAGGCCGAATTCCTCGCCCGCCACCGCGAAAATATAGTCGGAATGGGCATCGGGGATGCGGTACTTCACGGTGCCGGCGCCCGGTCCCACACCTGCCAGCCCGCCATGGGCAAAGGCCTTGAGCGCCAAGCCCGCCTGATAGCCGATGTCGCTGGAGCTGAGATATTGCGCCATGCGGTGATGCACATGGGGAAATATCTCATAGGCGGCGAAACCCAGGGTGGCGCTCGCGCCCGCCATCAGGCCTACCCAATAAAGACGCAGGCCGGCGAAGAACAGCATCGCGCCCCACAGCGATAACAATAGGCCGCTCTGTCCCACGTCGGGTTGGAGCAACAGGGTGACAATGGCGGGCAGGATCAGAAGCAACGTGATGGCCGGCTTGGGCAACACCATGGGGGCGCGGTCGGCCAACACCGCGGCGGCGAGAATGGCGAAGCCGGGTTTCAGGAATTCGGACGGTTGCAGGCTCATGAAGCCGAAATTCAGTTCGCGCCGCGCGCCCAACACGTCGCTGCCCAGGAACAGGACCAGGAACGAGCCGATCAAGGCGCCGGCGAAAATCAGCGCCGCCGCGATCTTGACCTGCCGCAGGGTGAGCAGCGACGCGCCCGCCATGATGGACAATGCCACCGCCGCGAATGCCATTTGGCGCAAGGCGTAGTGGAAATCGCCCGCAGTCAAAGGGCCACCAGTGATGGCGGGGCTGGCGGCAAAGGCCAGCATCAGGCCAATGCCGAGCAGCAAACCCATGGCGGTGAGCGCCACCTTGTCCACCGTGAACCACCAATTGGCGAAACCGCCCTTGTCGGCGCGCGAGATGCTCATGACGCCGCCCTCACTTCGCGCGGAAGCTTCGCCACCAAGGCGCGGAACGCCTCGCCGCGCTGTTCGAAATCCTTGAACTGGTCATAGGAGGCCGAGGCCGGCGACAGCAGCACTACCGGCGCCGCGGCCTGCGAAGCGGCGGCATCGGCGGTAGCCCGCTCCACCGCCTTGTCCAGCGTGTTCGACAGGTCATAGACCACCTTACCATCCAAGGTGCGGGAGAAGTCATGCGCGGCCTCGCCGATCAGATAGGCTTTGCGGATACGCGGGAAATAGGACGCCAGGCCGGCAATGCCACCCTCTTTCGGCTTGCCGCCGGCGATCCAGAAAATATCGGAATAGCAGGCCAGCGCGCGCGCCGCCGCATCGGCATTGGTGGCCTTGGAATCGTTGACGAAGCGCACCTTGCCAATGCGGCCCACCTCTTCCATGCGATGGGCAAGGCCGGGAAAAGAGGCGATCGCCGCGGTAATGACGCGAGGGTCTTTCACGAAAATCCTGGCCGCGGCATAGGCCAGCGCCATGTTCTGCCAATTATGGGCGCCCGGCAGGTGCGACGCCTCGTCCACCGCCATCATCTTGCCGGCGCGCTGGCCTTGCGCGTCATAAAGCGCGCCGTCCACCACGAAGACGCCGCGGCCCAGGACCTTGCCCACCGACACCGGTGTCGCCGGCGCGCCGCCCGCGGCCTGAAGCGCGGTGAAGATCGCGGCGCTGGTATCGTCATCCACGCCCACCACGGTCTGGCCGTTCTTGGGCACCTGGCGCAGCAGCCGCTCCTTGATCGCGGCGTAGTTCGCAATGCTGCCATGACGGTCGAGATGGTCGGGGGTGAGATTGGAAGGCAGCGCCACATCCGGATGCAGCCCGGGCGTGAGATCGATCTGGAAGCTGGACATCTCCAGCACGTAAATCGTCTTGTTACCTGGGGGCGCCAGTTCCAGCACCGATTTGCCGATATTGCCGCCCACCTGGGCGTCGAAGCCGGCGCTGGCAAGAATATGGCCGATCAGGGCGGTGGTCGTGGACTTGCCGTTGGTTCCGGTGATGGCGATCACGGGCGCCTTGCCGGGCTTGTCGGCGTGCGCGCGGATTTCGCGGGCGAACAATTCCACGTCACCGATCACGGGCACCTTGGCATTGGCCGCGTGGGTGACGACTTCGTGCGGGCGGGGATGGGTGAGCGGCACGCCGGGACTGAGGATCAGCGCCGCGATATTTTCCCAGGCCCATTCGCGCCAGGGGGTGATCTCGGCGCCCGCCTGGTGGCCGGCGTCGCGCGCGCCGGCATTGTCGTCCCAGGCGATCACCTGGGCGCCGCCTTCCTTCAAGGCGCACACCGAGGCCAGGCCCGTGCGGGCCAGCCCGAACACGGCGACGATCTTGCCCGGAAAGCTTTTGGCCGCGATCATGCCCCTTACCGGAGTTTCAAGGTGGCGAGCCCGGCCAGCGCCAGGACCACCGCCACGATCCAGAAACGGATCACGATGGTGGGCTCCGTCCAGCCCAGTTGCTCGTAGTGATGATGGATGGGCGCCATGCGGAACACCCGCTTGCCCGTAAGCTTGAACGAGATCACCTGCACGATCACCGACACGGTTTCGAGCACGAACAGCCCGCCGACGATGGCGAGAACGATCTCATGCTTGGCCACCACCGCGACCGCGCCCAAGGCGCCCCCCAGCGACAGCGAACCGGTATCACCCATGAAGATGGCGGCGGGCGGCGCGTTGTACCAAAGAAAGCCCAGGCCGGCGCCCACCAGCGCGCCCAGGAACACCGCCAGTTCGCCCGACCCGTCCACATAGGGAACCCCCAGATAGGCGGAGAATTTTTCGTTGCCCACCAGATAGACGATCAGGGTGAAGGTGGCGGCTGCGATCATCACCGGCACGATGGCGAGCCCATCCAAGCCGTCGGTGAAATTCACGGCGTTGGCGGCGCCAGTGACCACAAAGCCGCCCACCAGAATGAAGAAGATGCCCAGCGGCAAAAGCGCGGTCTTGATGAAAGGAACAGCCAGAGTGCCGGACAAGGCAGGCGCCTCGACCCGCATGATCGCCCAGGTGGCGACAAAGGCGACGATGAATTCGATGATCAGCCGCGAGCGGCCCGAGAGCCCGTCGGCGGTGCGCTTGGTGACTTTGTAATAGTCATCCAGGAAGCCCAGCATCCCGAACGCCACCGTCACCATCAGCACGATCCAGACATAGCGGTTGGACAGGCTGGCCCATAACAAGGTCGAGCCCACCCAAGGGATCAGGATAAGCAACCCGCCCATGGTGGGCGTACCTGCCTTGGCCACGATATGGCGCTGCGGCCCGTCGGTGCGGATGGGCTGGCCCTTGCCCTGGCGTTTTTTCAGCCACGCGATCAGGGCAGGGTTGATGAGGAAGGCGATCAGGAGCGACGTCATCACTGCCGCGCCGGAGCGGAAGGTGAGATAGCCGAACAGCCGGAAGAAGGCCAACTGTTCGGTATGAGTGAGAAGCGACAAGTAATACAACATCAGCCCGCCTTCCCTTTCAGGGCTTCGACGATCACCGCCATGCGGCTGCCGAGCGAGCCCTTCACCAGCACCGTGTCGCCGGGTTTGAGCGAAGCGGCCAGCGGCTCAACCAGGCCCGCGGAATTCTCGGCATAACCGCCCCGCCGCTTGGGCGGCAGCACGTCCCATAACGCTTTCATCTGCCGCCCGGAGGCAAAGACCAGATCGGTATGCGCGGCTTCGATCGGATCGGCCAGGGCGGCATGAAGGCTGGGACCTTCGTCGCCCATCTCCAGCATGTCGCCCAGAACGGCGAGCTTGCGCCCTTTGGCCGTGGCCAAGAGCGCCAGCGCCGCCGCCATGGAAGCGGGATTGGCATTGTAGCTTTCATCGATCACTTCGATGCCGGCCGCCTGAAAGCGCGCACCCCGTCCTTTGAGGGCGGTGAAGTTCTTGAGCGCGGCGGCTGCGTTCAGCACATCGCCGTCGGCCAGCGCCACCGCCGCCAGCGCCGCCACTGCGTTCATGGCGATATGCGCGCCTTCCGCGCCAACCAGGCAATCCACGGCGCGGCCAAGGATGTCGGCCTTGAGGCGCATGCTTTGGCCGGCGATGTCGAAGGAGAGAAGCCGGGCGTCGCCCTGGTGGCCGAAGCGCAGAATGCGGCCCACCTGCGCCTGTTCGGCGCGGCGGACAAGGCGCGCCGCATGGGGCGAGTCCGCTGGGATCAGGGCCGCGCCCCCCGGCGCCAGACTCTCGAAGATTTCCGATTTGGCGTCGGCGATGGCCTCGCAGGAGCCGAAGAATTCCAAATGAGCGGGCGCGATGGTGGTGATCAACGCCACCTGCGGGCGCACAAAGGAAACCAGATTGCGGATCTCGCCGGCATGGTTCATGCCGATCTCGAACACGCCATATTCGGCGTCGCGCGGCATGGAGGCGAGGCTGAGCGGCACACCCCAGTGATTGTTGTAGGACGCGGCCGAGGCATGCGTGCGGCCCAAGGCGTTGCAGCAGAGCCTGAGCATCTCCTTGGTGGTGGTCTTCCCGGCGCTGCCGGTGACGGCGACGATCTTGGCGTGGCTGCGGGCACGGGCGGCGCGGGCCAGGTCTTCCAGCCCGCGCTGGGTGTCGGCCACCACAAGAAGCGGGCCTGATGATGCAGAAAGACGACTCACCATGGCGGCGGAGGCCTTGGCCTGGAACGCGGCATTCACGAACTCATGGCCATCGCGCGCGCCCTTGAGCGCCACGAACAGGTCGCCCGCCTTCAAGGTGCGGGTGTCGATGGAAATTCCGGTGACGGCAAAGTCCCTGCTGGCTTTGCCCAACGTGGCGGCTTCGGCTTCGGCGGCGGTCCAGAGCGTCATGCCGCCCGCCCGCCCAACGACAACGCCACCTTCACCGCTTCCTCACGGTCGGAGAATGGCAGCACCTTGTCTTTCACATATTGGCCGGTCTCGTGACCCTTGCCCGCCAGGACCAGCACATCACCGGCCTGGAGCGAGGCGATTGCCGCGCGGATCGCCTGGCCCCGATCGCCGATCTCGCGCCCGTTGGGGATGGTCGCCATCACTTCCTTGCGGATGGTTGCGGCGTCTTCGCTTCTGGGATTGTCGTCGGTGACGATCACGTCGTCGGCCAGGGCAGCGGCGATCTGACCCATCAGGGGACGCTTGCCCTTGTCGCGGTCGCCGCCACAGCCGAACACCACATGCAGCTTGTTCGCGGTATGCGGGCGCAGCGCCTTCAGCACTTTCTCCAAGGCGTCCGGCGAATGGGCATAGTCCACATAGATGGGGGCGCCGCTTACCGCGAACGCCACTTTCTCCATCCGTCCCGGCGCGCCTTTGAGCCGCGCCAGCGCCGCAAACACGTTTTCCGGCTCCTCGCCCAGTCCAATCGCCAGGCCCGCGGCGATCAAGGCATTGGAGGCCTGAAAAGCGCCGGCCAAAGGGAGCAGCACGGGATAAGTTTTGCCGCCATAACCGATGGTGAGCGCCTGCGCTTCGCCTTTGCTCTGACGGGAAATGAGTTTGATGGTCTCGCCCGCCTCACCCACGGTGACCAACGTCAGGCCGCGCTTTTTCGCTGCGGCAATGAAGGCATCCGAATGTTCGGCGTCGGCATTGACCACGCCCACGCCATTTTCCGCCACCACTTCGGTGAACAGCCTGAGCTTGGCTTTGAGGTAATCCTCATAGGTGTGGTGATAGTCGAGATGGTCGCGGGTGAGATTGGTGAAGGCGGCGCCCCGCACGAACACGCCATCGAGGCGATATTGATCGAGCCCGTGGCTGGAGGCTTCGATGGAAAGATAG
>Ga0134128_10002337_pt1 | contig 23599 bp, 16 predicted proteins | sample KB31754_FD_96462 | JGI IMG/M metagenome (GOLD analysis project Ga0134128, IMG submission 96462) | Terrestrial soil microbial communities with excess Nitrogen fertilizer from Kellogg Biological Station, Michigan, USA - KB3-175-4 | ecosystem: Environmental > Terrestrial > Soil > Unclassified ... | reverse complement strand
CAGCCGGAAGCGGGCGATCGTCGTCTCATTGGTCGCGCTGATGCTCGCGGCCCCGGTCGCGCGCGCGGCCGAGGTGACCCGGGTGGTCAGCGCGTTCGACCAGAACGACACCTTCGACTTCAACCTGACGGCCACCTGGCTGCACGACGTCCACACCGCGGCGGTGAACCGCGAGTTCGAGAACACCAACAGCGACAACGTCCAGCTCGGCAAGGACCTCAAGTACGCGCAGACGACCGACCTCATCAACCTGCGCACCGACTTCGGAGTCCTCTGGGACGTGGGCCTGCACGTCCAGCTCCCCATCGTCATCGCCTCGTCGAACAACCTGACGTTCGACTCGCAGGTCGACGACGGGAACTCCACCTTCGTGCGCGACGGCATCTACCCCGCCTACAACAACGCGAGCCCGCGCCCCTCCACGGTGTTCCAGAGCCCGACCCGCAGCGGGCCGCAGAGCCTGGGGGTGGGGCTCAACTGGGCGGTCTTCAACGAGCGGCGCGACGACACCAAGCCGACCTGGACGCTCGGCTTCGACGCCATGCTGGACATCTTCAAGGACCAGCGGTTCGACCCGTCCAACCCGAACGGCAACACGGCGACCGGGCTCGGCTACCACCAGCTCATCTGGTCGACCTGGGTCTCGAAGCGGTTCCGCTACTTCGATCCCTACTTCGGCGCCTCGTACATGCTGCCGATCCGGACCAACGGCAGCATGTTCCAGAACGAGGGCGGCGGCCAGACCAACTCCGCCCCGCAACAGACGGCGGCCGTCGTCATCGGCGTCGAGCAGATCGCCTGGGAGAACCCGGCCACGCAGCAGCGCGTGACCGTCGAGCTGCGGGGCCACATCGAGGAGCACTTCGCGGGGCGCGGCTACAGCGAGCTGTGGGAGCCGCTCTCGGGCTCGTCTCAGTGCAAGGCGGGGAGCACCGACCTGACCAATTGCCGCGCGTCGCTGGACCAGGTCACGCAGTCGACGGTCAGCGCCAACGGCGTCCTGGGGTACCCGGCGACGACCGGAGCGCCCTACCCGGGCGTGAGCAACATTGACGCCTACGGCTCGTTCGGCGGCGACCTGGGGCTCAACGTCCAGGTCGGCAAGTACATCCGCTTCCGGAGCCTCTTCGGCCTGACGGTCGACGCGCCCCACTTCATCACCAACGCGAGCGCGGGGATCGACGCCAACGGCGACGGCCAAGTGAACTCGGCCGACCCGCGGGAGGCGAACCCCGTGTACCGGGAGTCGATCGACATCCCGGGGCGGCGGTTCAAGATCGAAGAGTCGAAGGACTGGCATCTGGTGGTCGAAGGCTCGCTGATGTTTTGACGCTGGTCTGGGAGAGGCCTTCGGTTCTCGGCTTTTTCTTTGCCTCTGCCTCTGCCTCGGCCTCTGCCTCTACCTCGGCCTCGGCTCCGTTACGCGCGTCTCGCGCCTTGCCTCTTGACCGGGCGTCTCGGGCCGCGCGTGGGCTTTTTGCGGCGCGTGGGCTGCCTTTTCAAATCGGGGGCGCAGCCCACGCGCCGCAAAAAGCTTCGTGCGGCCCTCGGCGGTCGGCGAGCGGCGCGGTGCGAGACGCACGAAACAGGGGCGAGGCGCGGGGCGGGGAGCGGTCAGGGTTCCGATCAGGATTTCGGTTCTGATGGTTCTGATGGTTCTGATGGCTCGGAAGAACCCGAGGGGGTGGAGCGGGAGATCAGATTGTAGATCTCCCGGCGCGGCCGTCCGGTGAGCTGGGCGAGGGCCCTGGCGGCGTCTCCCGTCGATTGGCCGCTGGCGATGAGCTCGGCGCCGCGAGCGAGGATCTCGGGGTCGTCCAGCTCCTCGGCGGGGGCGTCGTCGGGGGCCCCTTCGACGACCAGCGTGACCTCGCCGAGGGGCCTGTCGGTCTCGTACCGGGCCGCCAACTCGGACAGCGAAGCCCGCACCAGCTCCTCGTGCGGCTTGGTGAGCTCGCGCGCCAGGCAGGCCCGGCGCGCGGGGCCGAGGACGGCGGCCAGGTCGGCCAGCGTCGCCGCCGCTCGCAGGGGAGATTCGTAGAGGACCAGGGTGTAGGGGAGGGACCGCACGCTCTCGAACAGGCGCCGGCGCGCGCCCGGCTTGCGTGGCGGAAAGCCGAGAAACAAGAAGCGGTCGGTCGGCAGGGCGGCTCCGACCAGGGCGGCCAGGACCGCCGACGGTCCGGGGATGGGGACGATGCGCGCGCCGGCGGCGACGGCGGCGGCGACGATGCGATAGCCGGGATCGGAGACCAAGGGGGTTCCGGCTTCCGAGATGAGGGCCACGCTGGCGCCGGCGGCCAGGCGCTCGGCGACCTCGGCCGCGCGGGCGGCCTCGTTGGCGTCGAAGCAGGAGAGGACGGGCTTACCGCCGGCGCCGATCTCAGCCAGCAGGCGGCGGGCGCTGCGGGTGTCTTCGGCGACGATGACGTCCGCCGCCCGCAGCGTCTCAGCCGCGCGCGGCGACAGGTCGCCCGCGTCGCCGAGCGGCGTGGCTACGACCGCCAGCGTCCCGCGCGGAAGGGCAGTGCCCATGAGAGAATGTGAGTATAACGCGATCTCTGCGTGCAGCTCCTAGGCGGGCTGGTTATCATTCCCAAACAGTTCATGGATCTCATCGACGGTCCGCCCTCGGATCCCTCGTCGTCTCCCCCCTCCCCACTGCCCCCGGAGTCGCGCATGCGGCGGTTCAGCAAGGTCCTCGCGTTTTCGGCCGCCTGCAGCGCGGCGCTGATTTTGACCGTCCGCCACGGGGGCGACGGGATCCGGGTGGGCGCCGACAGCCAGCTGCGCGCCGCCACCCGTCCGACGACGGGCAAGTACGACCTCGCGCAGCTGCCGATCTTCTCGAAGACGCTGTTCTACGTTCGGGAGAACTACTTCGACAAGAATCGCCTCGACACCAAGCGGATGCTGGTGGGCGCGCTCGACTTCGTCCAGCGCGACGTCCCCGAGATCCTGATCGATCGCTGGCCCGAGCACGACCCCAAGCAGGTGACGGTGAAGGTCAACGGCCAGCAGCGCAGCTTCTCGATCGAGCGCGTCGACGCCCCCTGGAGCCTGCGCAGCACGCTGCAGGACATCTTCCGGTTCGTGCAGCCGAATCTGCAGCCGGTCCCCGAGAAGGAAGAGGCCCGGCGCCTGGTCGAGATCGAGATGGCGGCGACCAACGGGATGCTCTACACGCTCGACCCGCACTCGGTGCTGCTCGACGTCGAGACCTACAAGGACATGCGGACCCAGACGCAGGGGAAGTTCGGCGGGCTGGGGATCGTGATCGAGATGGACAAGAAGGGGCGCATCACCGTCAAGCGCCCGATGCCCGACACGCCCGCCATGCGTGTCGGCATGAGGGCCAAGGACCACATCGTCCGCATCAACAACGAGTCGACCGTCAACATGACGTTGACCGAGGCCGTCGACCGGCTGCGCGGCGACGTCGACACCAACGTCGACGTCTACGTCGATCGCGACGGCGTCACCGGGAGCAAGAAGTTCACCATCACGCGCGCCTTCATCCGCCCGCCGTCGATCGATCCGCCGGCGCGCATCCTGGCGGTCCCCGCGGGGCCGGGGCAGTCGCCGTCCAAGGTGGGCTACTTCCACATGCAGCACTTCTCGGCCAACAGCGCCGGCGATCTGGCCGACGCGCTGACGCTGTTCGATCGCGAGCACGTCAAGGGGATCATCATGGATCTCCGCGGCGATCCGGGCGGCCTCTACGAGCAGGCGCAGAAGGTGGCCGACGCGTTCGTGAAGTCGGGGACGCTCGTTTCGATGGTCGGGGTGGGTGGCGCCCAGCGCAAAGATGAAACGGCGACCGACAGCGGCCACGAGCCGACGGTCCCGCTGGCCGTGCTGGTGAACCAGAACTCGGCCAGCGCCTCCGAGATCGTGGCCGGCGCGATGAAGAACCTCGACCGCGGGGTGGTGGTGGGCGAGGAGACCTTCGGCAAGGGCTCGGTCCAGGTGCTGTTCGACATCCCCTCGCCGATCTCCTTCGGCGAAGGGTCGGACGACGACAAGCTGGGGCTCAAGCTGACCACCGCGCAGTACCTCACGCCGGGCGACATCTCGATCCAGGGCGTCGGCGTGGTGCCGGACATCGAGACCGACGCGATGGTGGTCCAGAAGGACGGCGACCGATCGTGGATCCGGCTGCAGCCCTCGGCCCACAAGCGGCGCGAGGCCGACTACGAGTGGCACCTCGAGCACCCCAGCGCCCGCCACGGCGTGAAGCCGGAAGAGACGGTCAGCTTCCTCTTCCAGCCCAAGACCAACGAGAAGGCCAAGCCGCACGACGACGACGACGACATGGATGACGACGCCGACGACTCGGCGGACAACGACGACGAGAACCAGAAGCCGGACTTCCTGATGGAGTTCGCGCGCGATCTGCTGGCGCAGGCCAAGACCAGCAAGCGGCTCGAGCTGGTGCAGCAGTCGAGGGCGTACCTCGACAAGGTGCGCGCCGCCGAGGACAAGAAGCTCTCGCAGGCGCTGGAGAAGCAGGGGGTCGACTGGACCGCCGGCCCGGCGAGCGGCGCCGAGCCCGAGCTGCAGCTGACGCTGCAGAACACCGGCGACGCCAAGGTCGAGGCGGGCACCGTCGCCCACCTCAAGGGGATGGTGAAGAACGTCGGGCACGCGCCGGCCTATCGCGTGCGCGCGGTGTTCGACAGCGACAACCCGCTGTTCGACGAGAACGAGATGGTGTTCGGCAAGCTCGCGCCCGGCGAGTCGAAGAGCTACGAGCTGGCGGTCAAGGTGCCGACCTCGACCTTCACCCGCACCGACGAGATCAAGGCGACGCTCTACACCCAGCGCGGCGTGACCAAGGCGGGCGCCGCCGACCTGCTGGTGAACATCGAGGGGAAGCAGCGCCCGATGTTCGCCTACAGCTACCAGACCATCGACGACCAGAAGGGGGCCAACCGCGACGGACTGGTCCAGCGCGGCGAGCAGGTCCGCACGCTGGTCACGGTGAAGAACATCGGGCAGGGGAAGGCGCCGCACACCGAGGCGGTGCTGCGCAACGGCACCGGCCAGGAGGGGATCCTGATCAGCGCCGGGCGGTTCGAGGCCAAGGACCTCGGCCCGGGCGAGACCAAGACGTTCTCCTTCGTCTACGAGGTGCGCCCCGAGTACAAGGGTGACGACTACCAGTTGGAGCTGTCGGTCGGCGACACCACCTTGGGGGAGTCGGTCACCGACAAGATTAAGGTGAAGATCGCGCCCCCCGGCGGCGCGGCGCCCGAGCCGCTCACCGGTACGGCGACGGTCGCGCGCGACGACGTCCCGCTGCGCGAGACGCCGGCCGACGGCGCGCTGGTCGTCGGCCGCGCCGACAAGGGGACGGCGTTCAAGGTGACCGGCAAGCTGGGCGCCTACACGCGCGTCGACGTCGACGCGACCCGCTCGGCGTTCGTGGCCAGCGCCGACCTCAAGTCGGGAGGCGCCGTGCACGGGACGTTCAAGCCAGACTGGGAGGTGACGCCTCCGCTCCTCACCGTGACCGCCCCGACCGTCGCCGCGGGGGACACCGTCCACGTCAAGGGGCACGCCTCCGACGAGCGGCTGGTGCGCGACGTCTACATCCGGGTCTGGAACCGCAACGCGAAGATCCCGGTCAAGAAGGCCTTCTACCAGCCGAACCGGGTCACCGGCGATCGCACCAAGATGGACTTCGACGCCGAGATCCCGATCGGGGCCGGGAGCAACCTGGTCCAGGTCTTCGCGCGCGAGTCGAACGAGGTGCAGACGCTGCAGACGGTGGTGGTCCTCAAGCGGACCGGGCCGAACCTGGTGGCCGGGTCGCCCGACGCGCAGGCGTCGTATCCGAGCGGCGCTGCCAAGAAGTAGCGGCCTTCGCGCGCGCCGGAGCTCTGACGCCAGAGATCTGTCGCGCGCGAGCAGCGTCACACGTCACACGTCACGTCAAAAGATGGGTGGGCGCGTACATTGTCCTCGTCGGAAAGATGAGCTTCGGTGTAGGGTGATCACGCACGGGTCACCGTGCGCGCGATGGGATCCACCTCCTCAGGGCTCAAGTTTCCGGCGGTGCTGTCGATGACGCTGGTGGCGACGTCGCTCGGTTGCGGCGCCTGCACCGACGAGCGCGCGCACGATCCGATCGCTTCGCCGCCCGCGGCCCCGGCCGTCTCGGCGCCGGCGCTGGTCGCCGCCCACGCCGAGCTCCGCGCCCGCTGCACCGGCGGCCTCGTTCCCCCGGCGCAGGCCTACGCCTCCGTCACGGAGATCCCGGGCCTCTCCGACGGGCTGGTGTTCATGCACGACATCAACGACGACGGCGTGGCCGTCGGTTCGGCGCAGATGAAGGGGGGCGGCTACCACGGCATCCGTTATACGGATCTCGGCGGCGTGCAGGATCTGGGCGCGCTCCCCGGGTTCGGCGCGCAGAGCTACGCCGCGGCCATCGCCCCCGACGGCGCCATCGGCGGCCATTCGGATCGGGGCGACGGCACCGGCGCGCTGTTCGGCTACCGCTACACGGCGAGCGGCGGGCGCGTCGACGTCTGTCCGGGTGGTTGCTCGGTCTGGGACCTCAATGCCGCCGGTCAGGTGGTCGGCCTCCTGCTCGGGCGCGACACCTCGACCTGGCAGGCCTTCGTCTGGTCGCAGGCGACCGGGCTGCAGGCGCTCGGGACGCTGGGCGGCGCACGCAGCTCGGCCAGCGGGATCAGCGAGTCCGGGCTGGTGGTCGGGAACGCCCAGCTCACCGGCTCGGCAACCGACGACGTCGGCCATGCGTTCATCTACGACTCCCGCGCCGGGCACCCGGCGCTCGAGGATCTCAACGCCCGCGCGCGCACGCCGGGCTGGGTCCTGCGCGGGGCCAACGACGTCAACGACAAGTTCGTCGTCGGCTACGGCCTGCACGAGGGGCGGAGCCGCGCTTTCCGCCTCAGCCTCGCCAGCGGCCAGGTCGACGACCTGGGGACGCTGGGGACCGGCGCCAGCGTGGGCTGGGCCGTCGACGGCGCCGGCGACGTGGTCGGCTGGGTGGCCAAGGACGCCCACACCAACGTGGCGATCGTCTACGGCGCGGGCCTCGACGGCCTGCACGCGCTCGACGAGCTCGTCGATCCCTCCGAGGGGTGGCAGCTCGAGCAGGCCAACGGGATCAACAACCACGGCGCCATCGTCGGGATGGCCACGCACCACGGCCAGCCCGTCGGCTTCAAGCTGACGCTCCCGCTCTGCGGCCAGTGAGCCGTCTTCAGCGGACGATCTGGTACGACGCCGCTTCGACGTGCGTCGGATCGGCGATCGGCAACCCGGTCCCCGAGACCGGGAGCTCGCGGTGCGTCTGCTTGTCGAGGACCGAGAGCAGGACGCGGTACTTGCCCGGCGGATCCCAGGTCAGCGTCACGATCTCCTCGGGATCGCGAATGTACTGCCCCGAGAGCCAGCGGGTGAGGGGATACTCGCCGTAGACCGGCTTGTGGACGAGCGGCCTTCTGGCCGGCCCCTCGAGGTGAACCTCGAGCTCGTACCGGTCGCCGAGGTCATGCAGCACCTGGAAGTTGTAGGTGGCCGTCGTCTTGAGGCCTCCCTTGGTGATCGGCCGGTCGATTGAGGCCGAGACGAGGCGCAGCGATTCGCCGAAGCGAACGTCGGCCTTGGCGTCGGCGGGGGCGGTCGCGGTGACGAACTTGCTCACGTCGACGTTCTTCTTCTTGATCTCCAGCGTTCCGATCTCCAGCCGGTCGTCGCCGGTGACCGTCAGCGGTGGGCTGGCCTGGATGGGCGCGCGCCGGCCGGTCGCGCGGTCCCAGAACCCCATCCGCACCACGTACCCCTCGAGGTCGGCGGCCGGACGGGTGGTGAAGACGTAGCGATCGCGCACGAAGTCGCCGGGCTTCCAGAGCGAGACCGGGTAGGTCCCTTCCGCGGGGACGTGATCGGCGTTGACGGACCCCGACGGGGCCTCGAGGTGCATGAAGAGGTTCCACCCGGGCGGCGGCGTCTTCAGGACCTGGAAGGTGGTCGAGATGACCGCCCGCCCGCCCGGTTCGATCTCCGGCGGATCGATGCCGGCGCCGATCAGCTTGACGACGCCGCCGAACGTGGCGTCCACCGCCCGCTGGCCGTCGGGGGGCGGCGGCGCGCGCGTCACGAACAGGGAGGTCTGCACCATCCCCTGCATCTCGTAGCGGAGGTTGTTCTCCTTCATCGTCTCGGTGATCTGGCGGATGGCGGCCTCGACCCGCGCGGGCGGCTTGCCGGACCCCGGCGGCATGAGGTTGTGCGTCTCGCCGGGGTCGAGCGGCAGGTTGAAGAGCTGGGTGGAGAAGCTGTTGAAGTTGTAGATGACCTTGGTGCCGTCGGCGTCGATCGCGTCGGCGCAGTAGTTCTTGTAGTAACAGAACACCAGCACCCGATCGTGCGGCGGGTCGCGAAGGAGGTCGCTGCCGAAGAAGGGGACGTTGCCCTCGAACCCCAGCGCGTGCGCCGCCGTCGGCGCGACGTCGGTCAGCTGCCGCAGGCCGTGCACCAGCGTCTTGGGTGGGATCTCGGGGCCGACCATGACCAGCGGAACGTGCACGCCCTCCTCGAAGGGGACGGCGTCGTGCTCGCGCCGCCCGTGCTGGCCCAGCCCCTCGCCGTGGTCGCCCAGCAGGATCAGCATCGTGTCCTGCAGGTGGCCGCGCCGCTCGAGGTCGGCCCAGAGCTTGCCGACGAACCGGTCCGTGTAGGCGATCGTGTTCAGGAAGTCGTTGAGGTCCTTCTGGTCGGTGTACGTCTTGGCCGGGAACCCGCGCGGGACGCCGTACGGGTGGTGCGAGGTCAGCGTCACCACGGTCAGGAAGAACGGCTTTTCCCCCTGCTGGCCGATCCAGTCGCCGATCGGGCGCAGCATGGCGTCGTCCTCCCAGCCGAAGTAACTCGACTCGTCGAAGCCGGCGCCGTCGATCGACTCCTTGCCCTGGAAGTGCTGGAACCCGATCTGGTCGACGAGGTCCGACCGCAGCTCGTAGTTCTGCTCGGCGGTCTGAAAGAACCCGGTCGCGTACCCCGCCTGGCCGAGCAGCCGCGGCAGGCAGGGGCGGGGGATGCCTTGCGGCTTGGCCTCGGCGATCTCGGGCGAGAGCTTCGGATAAAAGCCGCAGAGGATCGAGACCAGCGACTTGGAGGTGTGGGGGACGACGGTGTACGCCTGCTCGACGAAGGCGCCGCGCGCCGCGAGCGAGACCAGGTTCGGCGTGTTCTCGTACTTGCCGCCGGGCAGGCCGGTGTACTGCAGCCCCGTCGACTCCATCACCACCAGGACGACGTTCTTCGTCTTCGGCGCCGGGCCGCCCCGCACGAGCGCGGTCGGGCCGTCGATGGCCGCGGCCATGAAGCTCGGGTCGAGCTTCTTGACCGCCCGCCCGCCCACCTGCGAGAGCGCGTCCTCGCCCATGTCGGCCGCCATCGCCGCCACCGCGTTGCGCCGCAACGCCAGCATTCCCCCGGGGACGGTGGCGGGCAGGCCGAGGAGCCCGATGGCCACGACGGCGCCGCCCGCGATGAACCCGCGACGGACGGCCTTCCGGGTCGACCCCGAGGCGGCCCAGCCACGCTTGAGCCGGAGCCGGCGATCGGCGAACCACAGCGCCGCCGAGCCGAGCCAGGGAAGGAGGAGGCCGGCCACCCGACCGAACGTCATCTGACTGAGGTAGAGGTTGCGCAGGGCGACGAAGCCCTTGATGCCCTCCTTGAGCAGGTACCAGTCGCCGAGCGTCCCCGAGATGACGAAGAACGCCAGATCGATCGCCGTGAAGACCGCCATGAGCGGGACCAGCAGGTGGAACGCGAGCGTGGCGGCGACGCGGAGCCCGCGCTTGGGCAGCCGGAGCGCGCCGAGCCAGAAGCAATAGCCGAGGCCGAAGAAGAGGAGATCGCGCGCCGAGACCGCCAGCAGGCTCAGCGGCCCGCGCAGCGCGCCGAGCGATCCCGCCTCGTAGAGCTTGGCCGCCAGGCCCAGGATCGCCAGCGGCACCCAGAGGATCGCGACGTAGACCGGACCGCGGAGAGGGCCGCGCGTCACCAAGACTGAGGGGACGCCCGAAGGGGCGGCCGAAGGAGCGGCCGAAGGGGCGACAAAAGTACCGTCGGACATTCCCCGCAATATAGCCGGATTTTCGCAGCGCCACGCCCGCGCAGAGCCAGCGGGCCCGACCGGATGGTCGAGATGCGGGTCGGTCGAAGACGTCCGCGAAGCGCGGACCCCGCGATCTCGCCGTGCGGGCGCGCGCGGGCGCTGGTAGTCTCGCCCCGCCGTGGAGACGTCCGCGACCGAACCTGCGCCGCCGCCGAACCGCGCGCTGCGCTTCCCGCTGGTCGCGGCCGCCGCGATCGCGCTTCTGGCGATCGTGGAGACCACGGTGGCGCTGGTGGCGCCGTCGCTGGCGCCCACCGACGCCGACTGGGTCGCGGCGGCCGCGGCGGTGCGCGCCGGGTTCCGCCCCGGCGACCTCATCGTCGCCGCGCCCGGGTGGGCCGACCCGATCCTGCGCCTGCACCTCGGCGACCTGATCCCGCCCGAGATGGCCGCGCGGATGGACGACGATCGCTTCGCGCGCGTCTGGGAGGTGGGCCAGCGCGGCGCGCGCGCGGCGGCGGCCAAAGGGGCCACCGTGGCGCGCGACGAACGTTTCGGCCACCTGCGGGTGCGCCTCCTCGAGCGCGCCGCCGAGACGGTGACCTACGACTTCGCCACGCACCGGGCCGACGCGCGCGTCACCTGGCACGACGCCCGCGGTACCAGCGTCGCCTGCGCGCCCGCCGGCGAACGGGTGAGCTGTCCGGGCGCGGGCAGCATCCTCTTCCACCCGCAGATCGTGGAGGTCGATCAAAAGCTGCGCGAGGCGCTGCTGACCGAGCCGCTCCGGAACGGGATGGTGGCGATCGAGTTCCCCGCCGTCCCGCTCGGGCGCGCGCTGGTGATCGCCACCGGCCTGCACGACACCTGGATGCGCAAGGCGGCCCGCGGCACCGTCGCGGCGCGCGTCACCGTCGGCGCCGAGACCACCGTGCTGCCGGTCACGACCGACGACAGCGGGTGGACGCGCACCCGGATCGACACCTCGGCGCGCGCCGGTCAGGTCGCGCCCGTGCGCCTGGAGCTCGACTCGGCGAACCCGTACGACCGCTTCTTCGCCTTCGCCGCGGAGGCGCGCCGGTGAGGCGCTGGCCGCTCACCCCGCGCCGGCTCGACTGGCTGGTCACCGCGGCGCTGGCGCTGGGGACGGTGATCTGGCTGCTCTCCGTCGAGGGGCGGCAGGGGATCGGCCGCGACGAGGCGCAGTACTTCCGCGCCGGCGAGCGCTACTGGGGTTGGTTCGCCGAGCTCGGCGACAACCTCGAGCACGGACACCCGGGCCGCTCGTTCACCGCCGCCGACATCGACCGCTACTGGAGCGACAACGCCCCCGACCACCCGGTGGTCATGAAGGTCCTCTACGGGATCTCCTGGCGCGCTTTTCACACCTGCCGCTGCATGGGACCGACGCGCGCCTATCACCCGCTGCCGATCCGCGCGCGCCACACGACGCTCCCGCTGTTCGCCCGTGACTCGACTGCCTTCCGCTTCCCGGCCATCCTGTTCGCGGCGTGGCTGGTGGGGATGGTCTACCGGTTCGCGCGCGCCTGGCTGCCGCGCGGACCGTCGGCGGTGGCGGCGGTGCTGGCGCTGGCGCAGCCTCACTTCTTCTTCCACGCGCAGATCGCCTGCTTCGACGCGCCGATCGCCACCATGGCCTTCGCCGTCGGGTTCGCCTACTGGAAGTCGCTGCGGGATCCGCGCTGGGGGATCGCCACCGGCCTGCTGTTCGGCGTCTCGCTGGGGGTGAAGCACAACGCCTGGCTGGTGCCGTTCTTTCTCGTCGCCCACTATCTCTGGATGCGGCGGGGCGACTTTCGTGCGCGCCGGTTCCCGCGGGTGCCGCTGGCGTTCGTGGCCATGCTGGCGCTGGGGCCACCGATGTTCCTCGCCCACTGGCCCTGGCTGTGGGTCTCGCCAGTGGCGCGCACGCGCGCCTACGTGCTGCGCCACCTGGACCACGAGCACTACAACTTCGAGTACCTGGGGCATAACTTCAACCAGCCGCCCACCACCACCGCGATGACCTGGCTGCGGGCCACGGCGCCGTTCGTCGAGACCGGCCTCACCGTGCCGGTCACCACGCTGGCCCTGGCCGCCGTGGGCGCGACCGTCCTCGGCCGCCGGCGGCGCGGGGCGCCCGTCGATCCGGAGAGCGCCGCGTCCGAGGCCGCGATCGCTGACCGCGCCGACCGCCCGAGCTGGCTCCGGCCCGGGGCGGACGTCGACCGCGCGCCGGGGGCGTTCGTCCTCTTCCAGACGCTGGGGCCGCTCTCGGTCCTGGCGGTCCCCTCGACGCCCATCTTCGGTGGCGTGAAGCACTTCCTGGCCGCCATGCCCTACCTGGCGCTGCTGGCCGGCATCGGGGTGGCGACCTTGGGCCGCGCCCTCCGCGCGGCGATCCCCGCCGCGCGCGCCCGCCTGCGCCGCGCGGCGCCGATCGGGCTGGCGGTGCTCGTTTGCCTGCCTGCGCTGGTGGAGACGCGCCGCTCGCACCCTGACGGGCTCGGTCACTACAACCTCCTGGCCGGGGGCTTCGCGGGGGGCGCCTCGCTGGGGATGAACCGCCAGTTCTGGGGATACTCGGTGCTGCCGATGCTCCCCGACCTCGACCGCCGGGCGCCGGAGAATCGCCGGCTTTTCTGGCACGACGTCCTCTCGGACGCGATCTCGATGTACAAACGAGACGGCCGCCTCTCGCTGGAGGTCGGGGACACCGGCTTCGGCGAAGAGGGGATCAAGCGCTCGGAGCTCGGAATCCTCTTCTACGAAAAACATTGGGCCAAGTACGAAGCCTGGTTCTGGGAGGCGTACGGGACGACCAAGCCGGTCGGGGTGCGCGCGCGCGAGGGCGTCCCCATGGTGACGCTCTACCAGCGGGGCGTCCGATGAGCGCGCCCTCCGATGCCACTCTGCCCGAGACGCCCGCCGAGGCGTCCGCCGGGGCGCCGCCGGCGAAGCCCGTCGCTTCGTCGCAGGCGTCCGCGCCCTGGCTGTCGCGTCTCCTCCGCGGCTGGCGCGGCGCCGTCGTCGTCTACCTGGCGTTCGCGGGCGCCTACCTGGGGGCGTCGGGCGGCCGGCTCCGCACGCACTCCCAGTACAACCAATACGTCTACCTGGCCGACGGCTGGCTGCACGGCCGCCTGACGCTGGCCGGGCCGCCCCCCAACGAGAACGACTGGGCCAAGATCGACGTCCTCAAGCTCAAGGACGGCCGGGAGCTGCGGGGGATCTACGGCGGGCGCGTCGGAGGTCCAAGCGATCGCCTGTATCCCTTGCGGGGCAAACCCTTCACCGTTCCCCCGGCGGACATCGCCTCGCGCTCGACGATCCGCCTGGTCTCCTTCCCGCCGTTCCCCGCGGTGGTGATGCTCCCGTTCGTCGCCATCTCGGGGCTCCACTTCAACGACGTGCTCTTCACGGCGCTGTGGGCGGCGCTCAACCCGATGCTGCTGTTCCTCCTGCTGCGGGTCCTGCGGGTGCGCGGGCTCTCGCGTCGCAGCCAGGTGGACGATCTCTGGCTGACGGCGATGTTCGGCGTCGGCTCGGTCTATTACTTCTGCTCGGTCGTCGGCCAGGTCTGGTTCACCGCCGAGATCGTGGCCGTCACGCTGGCGATAGGCTACGTCTGGGCGTCGCTCGAGGCGCGCCGCCCCCTGCTGGCCGGGATCTGCATCGTGCTCGGGTTTGCCTGCCGGCCGCCCTACCTGGTCGCGGTGCCGCTGTTCCTCTTCGAGGCGGTGCGCGCCGTGGGCGGCCGCGCGGCGCTGCGCGCTCCCGCGTCGCGCCGGGCGCTCATCGGCAAGCTGCTGCGATTCGCCGCGCCGATCGCCGTCGGTGGGATGGCGCTGGCCGCCTACAACTACGCCCGATTCGAGAACCCCTTCGAGTTCGGACACAAGTTCATGCCGGTGCAGTGGCAGGACCGGATGTTCCGCTTCGGCCTCTTCAACTACCACTTCCTGTCGCGCAACCTCGCCTGCGCGCTGATCCTCCTGCCGCGGATCCTCGACCACTACCCGTACGTCCGGATCAGCCAGCACGGGATGAGCCTGCTCGTCACCTCGCCCAACCTCGCGTACACGGTGATGCCGCAGGAGCGGAGCCCGCTCACCAAGGCGCTCTGGCTCACCATCCTGGCCACCGCGCTCCCGAATCTGCTCTATCAGAACTCCTGCTACGTCCAGTGGGGCTACCGCTTCAGCCTAGACTTCATGATCTACTTCATGGTGTTGCTGGCCGTCGGCAACCGCCCGCTGACGAAGCTGTTTCGCGCGCTGGTCGTCGTCGCCTTCGCCATCAACCTCTTCCTGGCCATCGGCTTCGACCGCTACACGCAGTTCTCCTACGACGACAGCTTCTTCCCCCACGGGAACAACTGACCGGGCTCTCTCAGGACGCTTCGAGTTGAAGCGGCCGTGGCCCACTTGCTCTCAAAGAGAAGGCGACCAGGGGGCGTAGCAGCCGGTCGGGGCCGTGAACGCAGGCGCCCCGGATCAGCGGCCGTGCATGTGGAAGCCGCCGCCGCCGTGGAAGCCGCCGCCGCCGTGGAAGCCGCCGCCGCCGTGGAACGTGCCGCCACTGTGGAACGTCCCGCCGGTGCGCGGGGCAGAGTAGGGGACCGGTGCGGCGCCGTGCCACCCGCCGCCGGCCGCCGGCCGACCGGCGGTACCGCCGCGCCAGGTCGCGCCGGCGCCCGCTGCGGGCGCGCCGTGCCAGCCGCCTCCGCCCGCGACGCCTCGGTAGCCGGCGCCGCCATGCCAGCCGGCGCCGACGGAGGCCGGGACGCGACCGATCACGGGCGCGGCGCGGAAGCCACCGCGGAAGTAGCGTCCGCCGGCGTAGTACGTCGGGTAGTAGCTCCGGTAGTAGAACGAGTAGAACGGCCAGTAGGCCCAGAAGAACGGATCGTACGGGCCCTGCCAGTAGTACCAGGATCCAACAGTCGTGAAGTACGGCGACCAGGGGCGCCACCAGTGGTAGTGCGGGCCGACCATGAAACACCAGCCGCCGCCGTACGTGTCGGCGATCGGGTGGGCGCCGTAGTAGCTGTAGGACTCACCCGTGTAGCCGAAATCACGCGGGTCGCCGATGAAGTAGTAGCAGCCGTTGTGGTACGAGAAGAGCCGCAGGTCGAACGGCGCGTAGTTGTGGACGTGCGGGTTCGGCGACGCTTCCCAGCCGCCGCCCGGGGCCGGGTGGGGACCACCGAAGCAGTAGCCGCCACCCTGGACGGGGATCGCGGCCTGCTGAACGCCGGGCGGGATCGGATAGTCCTGCTGCTGCGGCGCTCCCTGGTCGGCGGGCGGCGCGGCCGTTGGGACGGCCTCCTGGACCGGCGGCGCGGGCGCCGGGGCGGGCGCCGGTGCTGCTTGGGCCGGCATTGGCTCCGGCGGCGGCGACGCCACCGGCTGCTGGGGAGGCGGCGGGGGGGCCTGCTCGGCCTGGGCATGGGCGGCTCGGGACCCGCAAAGCCCCAGGCCGATCAGTCCAGCGAGCGCAGGGAGAGACTTGATGAGACGCATGACCACCCCCGAAGGTAAGCAAGCGGCGCGCCCACCGGAAGCTGCGCCAGGTCGCTGAGAATATAGCACCGGGACCGGCCTCTGGGCGCAAAGCGTGCCTCTCGTTCACAGGCGCCTGTGCGGTTGCACAGCCGCCTGTGCGGTTGCGGGGCTATCGATTTCAGCCTAGGTTTCAGCGTCATGCCGATTGACGTCCAGCTGAACGACCTGCTCAAGGAGGCGATGCGCGCCAAGGACAGCCGCACCGCCGACTGCATCCGGATGATCAAGACCAAGCACATGGAGCGCCGCACCGCGGCCGGATTCAAGGGGCCGCTCGACGACGCGCTCTGGCTGGATGTGATCGCGGCCTATCAGAAGCAGCTGCGGAAATCGCGCGAGGAGTACGCCGCGATCGGCGCGCGCGGCGCCGACGCCATGGCCCAGATCGACTTCGAGATCGGGTTCTGCTCCCAGTTTCTCCCCAAGTCCGCCTCCGACGACGAGACGCGCGCGATCGTGCGTGAGGCCGTGGTGCGGCTCGGCGCCTCCGACCCCAAGCAGGCCGGCCGCGTGGTCGGCGAGATCATGAAGGCGAACAAGGGGAAGGTGGATCCCTCCGCGGTCAAGCGGATCGTCGACGAGGAGCTCGCGCCGGCCAAGCTCGCGTGAGCGAGGCGGGCTTCGCCCGCCGTCACGGTGGCTCGGCGACGGCCCGGCGCGGGGCGTGCGCGTCGGCGCGTTCCTCGATCCATCGTCCGACCGTCGCCAGGCGCGGCGCCAGATCCGGGATCGCCGCGTAGCCGTCGTGCGCTTCGTTGGCCAGCTCCAGCGCGTGCGTGCGATCGGCGGGCGCCGATTCCCAGATCGCGCGCGCGAGGGCGAACGCCGTCTCCTCGCGCGCGCCGGCGTCGGTCACGTGGGTGGAGCGGATCTCCCAGGCGCGCTCCAGCACCGCGCGCGCGTCGGCCGGACGCCCTTCGGCGAGCGCCACCTCGCCCAGGACCGTCATCGGTTCGGCCAGGAACGGGTGGTCCCGCCCGAGCAATTTCTCGAAGGCCGCCTCGACGGCGGTGACGTCGGCGCGCGCCTCGGGGGCCCGCCGGAGCGCGACCAGCGCGTGCGCCCGCGCGAGCAGCGCGGCGTTCACCTCGTAAGCGTCAGCCGGGAAGATTCCACTCGCCAGCTTCGCGGCGCGCGCCGCGGCGTCGAGCGCCTGGTCGGCGTCGTCGAGCATGAGCGCGGCCTTCGAGAGGTTGGCCAGCGACGCGGCCAGATCGGGGTGGACCGGGCCGAGCACCTGCTCGCGATGTGACGCCGAAGCCGCGAAGTCGCTCTCCGCCTGCCGCCACTTCCCTTCGCCCGCCTCGAGCGCGCCGCGCACGTTCTCGAGCCAGCCGCGCAGGCGTTCGTGCTCGCCGGCGTGGCCGAGCGCCGCCTCGGCCAGCCCGGCCCACTTCTCACCGTCGGCGAAGCGGTGCTGGATGGTCCCCACGATGGCGGTCAGCTGGATGGCCGCCTCGGCGGCGAAGTCGTCGAGGTGGAGCGCGCCGGCGCGCCGATGCGCCTCTTCGTAGAGCGGGATCGCCCCCTCGGGATCGAACGGCGAGCGGATGCGGGCGTCGACCAACAGCGCCTCGATGAGGAGCGGCTCGTAGCCGGCGGCGCGGACGTCCTCGACGAGCGCGGCGGCCGGGTCGAGCGACGGCCAGTCGTGTCCCGCCTCGGCGGCGGCCCGGAGCGCCAGCAGGCGCCCCGTCAGCTGCTCGACCCGGGCCCGCAGCGCCGCGTCGGCGGGGGGCAGGGGCGCCGCCCGCAGCGCGACGAGATCGGCGCAGCCGTCGACGCGACCGAGCGAGGAGACGGCCGCCACCGCGCGGCGCACCACCTTGGCATCGGCGTGCGCCAGGACTTCGGTGAGAGCGCCGAGCTCGTCCCGCCGCCGCTCCAGGCAGGCGGCCCGCAAGCCGGTCACCCCGTCGGGGGCGCGCGTCGCCGTCTCGCAGGTCTCCCGGGCCGCGTTCCCCCAGCTCTGGACGTACCCGTCGAGGAGCCGCCCGACGCGCTCGAAGCGCTGGCGGGCGTCGGGGACGTCGCCCGCCGCGGCCAGAAAGGCGATGCGCGTCTGGTGGCGCACGAGCCCGTCGGGCGCGGCCTCCCAGACGTTGGCCAGCTTGGGCGCCGGATCGCAGGCGGCGACGGCGCGGGCGTGCAGGCGCCAGAGGACCGCTCCCCCCACGAGCGCGGCCAGCCCGAGCCCGATCGTCACGCCGGCGGCGGCGGTGCGCGCCGAGGTCCGCGCCGGCGCAGCGCCGAGCTCGGTGAGCAGCGTGTCCATGTCCGCGAACCGGCGGTCGCGGTCGACGGAGAGGCCGCGCAGCAGGGCCATCTGCACGCGTCGGGGGACGCGCCCGCGTAAGGGCCCGGGGCGCGGCTTGCCGGCCAGCACGTCGCCGCGGAGCTCGAGCAGCGTCGTCCCGGCGAACGGTCGCCCGCCGTGCAGCGCCTCCCACAGCGCCACGCAGAAGCTGAACTGGTCGGCGCGCGGATCGACCGGCTGCCCCACCATCTGTTCGGGCGACATGTAGAGCGGCGTCCCCAGGATGGCGCCCGCCTTGGTCAGGCGCGCCTGGCCCGCGGCTCCCGGGCCGCCGGCCGCCGCCAGGCCGAAGTCCATCACCCGCGCGCTGCCGTCGCGCGCCACCATCACGTTCTGCGGCTTGAAGTCGCGGTGGACGATGCCCGCCTTGTGCGCCGCGGCCAGGCCCCGGCCCGCCATGAGGAACATGTTCAGGATCTCGCTCGGCGTGCGCGTCTGGCGCGCCAGCCAGACGGCCAGCGTCTCTCCCTCGACCAGCTCCATCGCCAGGAACATGCGGCCGGCCGACGACCCGACGTCGTGGATGGCGACCACGTTCGGGTGTGAGAGGCGAGCGACGGCCTGCGCCTCGCGCGCCAGCCGCGCCGCCTCGATGTTGTCCGGGCGCGCATCGGCCCGCAGGATCTTGATCGCCACCTTGCGATCCAGCTCGGGATCGTGAGCGGCGTAGACCTCGCCCATGCCGCCGCGTCCGACCAGCCGCAGGAGGCGGTAACGGCCCACCGACAGCTCCGGCGCCGGCGACCCGGGGTGGGCGGCGCCGGTGGGGGGGGCCGCCACCGCCACCAACGTCGCGCAGGCCGGACAGTCGACGAGGTGGCGCTCGACGGCGGCGAGCGCGGGGCCACGCAGCGCGCCGTTCACGAACGCGACGACGGTCTCCTCGTCGAGACAGTCCATGGGATCGGCGCGGGATTATCGCAGAGACCCGCGGCCGGAGGCGAAAACCTGCGCTTGGCGCCCGCTCGGCCCCCTGGTCTGATAGGTTACCCCTTGCAATGGCGGCTGAGCGCGAGCCCGAACTGGCACGCTTCTTTGCCCGGGCGCGCCCCGCCGCGCGGCTGCCGGCCGACCTCGAGGTGCGCTTGCGCACGCTGGTCGGGCGGGCGATGAGCGCCTGGCCGGAGCTGACGATCGATCCGGCGCGGTTGGTCGAGGCGATCGCGCGGGCGGTGGGGGACGAGGTGGAGGCGCGCCTCGACGATCTCTACGTCGAGGATCTGGCGCTCGCGCTCGCCTGCGGCGCCGGGGCGCCGAACGCGCTGGCCCAGTGCGACCGGCTGTGCGCGGGCGCGATCGCCGCCGCCGTGGCGCGCGTCGACCGCAGCCCCGACCTGCGCGACGAGGTTCGCCAGATCCTCTGGCAACGCATCTTCGTGGGGACCGCCGCAGAGCCGCCCCGGATCCGGTCCTACGCCGGGCGCGGCCCGCTCCCCGCGTGGGTGGCGGTCGCCGCGCAGCGGGTGGCGCTGGATCTCCGGCGGAGCGCGGCGCGGGCGCCGGTGGGCGATCCGCTGATCGACCAGGTGCTGCCCGCCCACGAGCACCCCGAGGTCGATTATTTGCGGACGCGCTACAAGGCGGAGTTCGAGGCGGCGGTGCGCGAGGCGCTGGGGGGCCTGCCCGATCGCGATCGGCTGTTGCTCAAGCTGACCATCGTCAGTGGCCTCTCGCACGAGCAGCTGGCCAACATCTACGGCGTCAACCAGTCGACGATCACGCGCTGGATCGCGCGGGCGCGCGAGCAGGTCCAGGAGGCGACCGAGCGCGAGGTCTGCGCCAAGCTGCGGATGCCGCCCGGGGAGTTCCGCTCGCTGGCGGGGCTGCTTCTCTCCCGGCTCGATCTCAGCATCTCCCGCGTGCTCGACACGCCGAGCGGCGAGTCGTAGCGCTGGGCTCGGTCTCGGGGTCAGCGCAGGCCAGCGAGGTAGTCGCCGAGGTCGGCCGGCAGGGGGGCCTCGACGGTCACCGGCTGCTGGCGGACGGGGTGAGGGAACGTCAGCCGGCGGGCGTGCAGCGCGTGGCGGGGGAGGCCGTCGAACGCCGCCAGCAGCTCGGGCGTGACGCCCTCGTCGCAGGCGCGCATGAACAGCGCCTCGCTCGCGCCGTAGAGCTTGTCGCCGACGATGGGGTGGCCGATCGACTGCAGATGCACGCGGATCTGGTGCTGGCGGCCCGTCTCCGGGTGGGCTTCGCAGAGCGCGTGGGCGGCGAAGCGGCGGACCACGCGGAAGCGGGTGACCGCGGTCAGCCCGTCGGGCGCGGGTCCCATCATCACGTGTGACGGCGTGTCGAGCAGCTTGAGGGGCTGGTCGATCCGCCCCTCGTCGGGCGGTTGCCCCTTCACCAGCGCGAGGTAGGTCTTCTCCACGGCCCGTCGGGCGAAGGCGCGGGTGAGAAAGCTCGCCACCTCGCGGCCGCGCGCGATGACCAGCGCGCCCGAGGTCTCGCGGTCGATGCGGTGGGCGATCTCCATCTGCTCGTCGGGGTAGCGCTCGCGCAGGAGCGCCGTCAGGGTGTTGCGCCAGAACTTGGCGGTGGTGTGCATGGGGAGCCCCGCCGGCTTGTCGATCACCAGCACCGAGGCGTCCTCGTAGAGGACCTCGAAGTGGCGCGGGACCTCCGGCTCGATCGGCGCCGGGCGGCGCAAGAGGATCGTCTCCCCAGCGCGCACCGAGGCCGACGGCCGCGCGGCGCGCCCGTCGGAGAAGAAGATCTGCTCGCGGATGATCGACTGGATGCGCGTGCGCGACAGGCGACCGATGCGCCGCTTGAGGAAGTGATCGAGCCGCCAGCCGCGGCACTCGACCGGTACGACGATGTCGAGCTCGATCGTGTCCGGATCCCCGGACATTGTCGTTCTCACCAGCACGGCGTCGGGTGACCCTAGCAGGTTCGTTAGATTTTGCTGTCGCGCGCGCTCGAGCGGCGGTCCTCGGCGCTCTCGTCGAGGCGCCGCGCGCCCTCGAGCAGCAGGAAGGTCGTCGACGCCTGGATCTCGTCGACGCCGCCGATGTCGCCGATGAGGAAATCGAACGAGCCGGTGCGCCAGGTGAGCGCCTCGTAGACGGCCGCCGCGCCGGAGAGCCGGGGCGCATCGCAGTCGGCGCGGATGACGTGCCCCTTGCGCAGGAAGAGGCGCGCCACCCCCGCCTCGCGCTCGACGAGCAGGATGCCGGTCTTGCGCTCCATCTCCAGCACGGTCAGCACGCTCGAGAGGCTCAGCTGATCGAGCGCGCCGCGCAGCGCCGACAGCGGCCGGTGGCCCGCCGAGGGTCGCACTTCGGCGGCATCGGCCGGCGCCGCGGATTGACCAACGAGCGTATGCACTGTCCCGCCCCCGAGAGCAGTAACGACGGCGCGTTCCAGATCTTCCATCCGGAACGGCTTGCGGAGCCGCTGATCGTGCGGCCCCGAGCCACGCGCGTTGGGCGCGCCGTCGAGGTCCGAGGTGAGGAAGATGATCGGCGCGTCGGCGCAGGCGGGCAGGCTGCGCAGCCTCTCCCACCAGGCCCATCCCTCGATCGCGGGCAGAGAGGTCGAGGTGAGGATCAGGTCAGGCTTGATCTTCGAGCCGACGACGAACGCGCCGGCCGCGTCCCCGGCCAGGGTGACCTGATGGCCGCGCTGGCCGAGCGTGCGCGCCACGACCCGCTGAATCCACGGATCATCGTCGACGACCAGAATCCGCCCCGGCGTCACGCGCGCGCCCTCGGCGAATTATCGCATCTTTTCGGTCGCGCCGCCTGTCACGACTCGCCCACAGATTGCGATGGCGTCGAGCTGGGCCCGGGCGGGGCCTTATTCGTCGTCCGAGCTTCGGTCCCAGCGCCAGTTGCCGCGCTCGCGCTCCTCCGGTTTGGGCCGGGTCGAACGCTTCTTTTCGGGGCGCTCCCGGCGGGGGGGCGCGTCGGTCCGCCCGCCAGGGGGGCCGCCGCCGCTGCGGGTATCGAAGCCGGGACGGAAGCCGCCCGGCCCGCGCGGCGGGCCGAAGTCGCGCGGCGGGCCGCCGGGGCCGCCGCCGGGGCGAGGGCCGCCGTAGCCGCCGGGGCCGCCCGGGCCGCGGGGTGGGCCGCCGGGGCCGCCCGGTCCACGCGGCGGTCCGCCGTAGCCACCGCCGCCCGGTGGCCGCGGGCCACCGCCGAAGCCGCCGGGCCGGGGCCCGGCGGGCTTGGCTTGCGCCTCCTCGACGATGATGGGGCGCCCCTGCAGGATGCGTCCGGACAGCTTCTCGATCGAGGCCTTGGCCCCCTCGTCGGTGGCGGTCTCCACGAATGCGAAGCCGCGCGGCCGACCGGTCTCGCGGTCGAGCGCGACGCGAACACTGCGCAGCTCGATTTGCTCGCCTGTGAACGCCTCCCGCAGCTCCTGCTCGGTGACGTTGTACGAAAGATTGCCGATAAAAAGTCGGGTACCCATCTCTTCTTCTGATGCCTGCTTGCTTCGTGCGTTGGTGCGTTGGTGGGGCGTGGGATCGTCGAGGCGCGCCGCGGTCAGGCCGGGCGGCTGTTGACCTTGTCCCGGAGCTCCTTGCCGGCTTTGTAGGTGGGTACCCGCCGCGCGGCGATCTCGATCGGCGCGCCGGTCTGGGGGTTGCGCCCGGTGCGGGCCGCCGACTCGCGGACCGCGAAGGCGCCGAAACCGCGCAGATCGATCCGCTCGCCTTTCGACAGACCGTCGGCGATGGCATCGATGAGCGCGTCGATGGTGACCCCTACCTGCTGCCTCTGCAGATTCTTCTGCTGCGCCACGACGTCGACCAGATCAGCCTTCTTCATGAGGTTCGTTTTCTCCTGGGTTGGTTTTCGGACGGGGAACGTACCGCGACCTTGCGCAGCGCGAAACCCGGTAAAGATAGTTCCTTCACTTCGGCAAGGTCAAGGAGCCCCCTGAGGGGGCTCCAAGGTGCCCTGCGGGCGCTCGCCGATGCCGGTTGAAGTAGTGTACGGTCGACCGAGATGAAAGGGTTTTTCTTCGGGCTCTTGGTCTCGGCGGCCGCTTATGGCGCCTACACATACTGGAAAGAGCTGAACCATCACGCGGCCCCGGCCTCGCGTCTCGGGACGGACGGCGGGACGTCCAAGGAGGCGCGCAAGAGGCACCGCCGCCACGGGGCGATGCGGGTCGCCCGGTCGGAGGCGGCCGGGGCCACGTCCGGGAATGCGGCGGGCGCCCGGACCCCGGCGGCACCCCCGGTGGACAATGACCCGGAGCCGGTCAAGCTGTCGCCGGGCGACCTGAAGCTGGTCAGCCAGGGAGACGACCTGTCGCGGCCGGACGTCGTCCACCTGGGGGATGCTACCGATGACAGCGGATCGCGCGAGCTCAACCAGGACGACATCGACCTCCGCTTCCGCGCCAAGGAAGAGGCGATCCTCGATTGCATCGCGCGCGCGCGGCCGGACGAAGAGACTTACGTCCCCGGTCGCGTGACCGTGAAGTTCCGCATCCAGCGCACCGGCAACGTCCGCGGCGTTCGGGTCGAGGCGCCGGCGATCTTGCAGAAGGGGGGCCTCACCGGCTGCGTCCGCGGCGTGGTGGGCGGCCTTCGCTTCCCCCCTTCGAACGGCAGCCAGATCGTCTCCTACCCGTTCTCGTTGACCTAGT
>Ga0134128_10002335_pt1 | contig 23602 bp, 20 predicted proteins | sample KB31754_FD_96462 | JGI IMG/M metagenome (GOLD analysis project Ga0134128, IMG submission 96462) | Terrestrial soil microbial communities with excess Nitrogen fertilizer from Kellogg Biological Station, Michigan, USA - KB3-175-4 | ecosystem: Environmental > Terrestrial > Soil > Unclassified ... | reverse complement strand
CCAACTGAACCTCCAGATTCAGGCAATACTGACGAACCTGTAGGTCAGTGTCCAATGCATGGATCTAAAATCGATGTGCTCTCTCAAAACTTGGGTGAAGAGTTGCCTGTCATAGGAACTGATTTGAAGCTCATGTACAATTCAAAAAATTCGAAGAACACCACGAATACGACAGTGATAAACATCACCGGCGATAAAATTCCAGCTGATCTTCAGCAAATTGATTTAACGATCGAAGTGGCCGGACGAGTCTTTCAACAAACATATACTCCTGCTACAAACCTGAGCTACACATTTGTTTGGGATGGTTTGGATGTCTATGGAAGAAGTGTTGATGGAAAAATAAAGGGGCATGTCACTATTGGATACAGATATCCTCAAGATTATTTAACTTCGACACTTAATTTTCCAAACGAATTCGATACATTTGGAGTGAATCTTCAGGACACTCGCGTTCCAGGCAGGGATTACGCTCTTCTTTCCGGATCCTACGATCTGTATTTTGGAAAAGCAGCTTTGCCTGAAAGCTCAGCCGGAGAATGGACGATTTCGAATTATCACCACTTCGATCCTCAATCCAGCATTCTCTATTATGGGGATGGCTCGAGCCTCGGTGGTATCAGTCCCGTATTTAAATCTGGAAGACCTGTCGAAGTTGTCATGGGTGATGGAACACAAGGAACAAGTCCTGATGGCAACTATGCGATAAATTCAAGACTGAGTGGTCCTTTTTCTCTTCGGTTGGGAAAAGATCGAAGCATTTATTTTTCAGAAAACAGTGTCATTCGTCGAATAAAGCCCGATGGAACTTTGCAGACAATTGCCGGAACCTTAGGAAAATTCGGTTACACAGGAGACGGAGGGCCTGCGACCCAAGCAACCTTGTCGCTCACTGAAGATGTTGCCATTGTTGAAGGTGACGGAAATGAATACTACATCGCTGATGAGGGAAACCATGTCATAAGAAAAGTGGACAAAAACGGAATTATTTCTACATTTGCAGGAAACGGAACAGGTGGATTTTCTGGAGATGGAGGGCCTGCGACCCAGGCACAGCTAGAAGGAACGCCCTTGGCGGGTCTAGGGCTTAATTATTATCAAGGAAGCTTGTTTATTTGGGACTTTGGGAATGCTCGCATTCGGCAGGTCACTCCAGATGGAATCATAAGAACCGTTGTTGGAAATGGGACTACCGGAGGTGATTCCCCTGATGGAACTCAGGCGGCTAACGCTTCTATTACATACACGCCTCACGGACAGAATATGGGAATGGGATTTACAAAAGACGGAGAGCTTGTTTTTGTCGATGATCTGCTTATCAGAAAAGTAAATCGTCTTGGTCAGCTAGTGACAATAGCTGGTTCCAAATCCCCGGTCGGAAGCCAAGATGGAATTTTAGCTGACACTGCCTCCATTGGTCCTACAGATATTAAAGTTATGGATGACGGATCTATTTATTGGGTCGAGGGTTATGGTCAAATTCGTTACATGGCACCAGATGGCACTTTGCAAACATTAGCAGGCAACGGTAGATACGGGGCAGCAGTCGCCGGAGCATTTGCCAAAGACACATCATTTTCGAACCTAGTACAGTTTGATATTTCTCAAGATGGTAATGTCTATGTGACTGAAGCGGGGACATACCGAATTCTGAAAATTCCTGCGAATTTAAATCCAAAATTGCAGTTGGGATATTATAAGATTCCGTCTTCAGATGGATCGGAAATATATTATTTTGATCAGAATGGAATTCATACAAAAACAACTTATGGTGCGACAGATACTCTGAAGTATGAGTTCGAGCATGATGCAAATAATAACTTGATAGCCATTAAAGATGCTTGGGGTAATGCTACAACCTTTGGTAAGGATAGTACAGGCAACGTGAATAGCATCACAAGTCCTTACGGTCAGATCACAAATCTTACATATGATGCTCAAAATAGATTAGCACAGATGACCTTACCCAATGGTGATTCATATAGAATGGGTTACTACAATAATAATTTGTTGAACTGGTTTATAAAACCAAATGGAGCTGGCTCTAATTTTGGATATAATACGAGAGGCGACCTCGTTTATGACCAAAATGCTGCTGGAGGATTTACATCACTGACAGGTTTTTTATCGACGACAATGACTGAAAGAATAAGCACGACGACCGCTCAAGGTATTTCTGAAACGCGAAGTGCAACAACAGCTTACGGTGGGTCTACAGATATTGTTCAGTCCTTGCCAACTGGCGAACAAGTGGAATCAACTTCTACAAGTGCTTTCCAAAGCTCTGCGTCGAACACGAATTTTTATCAAACGAATCAAGGAACCAACGACCAAAGATTGGGACAGCCGGCTCTCAGTCCATTTTATTATGGCGTCCTCCAAGGGAGCAATCAGAGAAATGAGATTTACTCTCGTCATTATGACAGACTCAATGACATCTCAGACTATAAATTGAGAGAAGATCACTATATTAATTCGAATATCCGAGAGACAACAACATTTGATTCGGTCGCCAGAACAATGGCAAGTATTAGTGCCTTGGGAAGAGGGACGAGCACTCAATATAATGATAAAATGCAGCCTGTCTCTTCTCAATTAGGCACGTTGACGCCAACGAGTTTCCAATATGATTCCAACGGTAACTTGATTGCAACCTCTCGAGATGATCGATCTACGTTGATTTCCTATGGATCAAATGGAATGCCGCAGTCAATTCAAGACAGCTTGGGCAATAAAACAAGTTTTGAATATGATCAAAATTTAAGAAAAACGAAAGTGATTTATCCAAATGGATCAACAGTTGCTTATCAATATGATGGCAACAACAATGTCACTTCTATAACTCCGGCGGGCCGCTCACCACATTTGATGAATTTTAATTTGGTCGATTTGTTGACGTCATACATTCCGCCCGAACTGGGCGGACAAAATACAACGACGTCTTATCAGTACGATTTAGATCAGCGAATGACTCTCATTCAGCGCCCTGACGGTCAGCAAATAAAAATGCAATACGACCCAACAAGCGGCCAATTATCTCAGGTTCAAACTTCCAGTGGTAATTACAGCTTTGCATATGATTTAGGTCGACTATCGACCGCGAGCTCGCCCGATGGAATTAGTACGTCTGTCGGCTATGTTGGAAAAATACCGACAACTGAAATGACTTCTGGAAATGCTTTTAGTTTTCAAGTTTCGAAAACCATTAATGCCCTCCTTCAAACATCGTCTGTCACGGCTGGTGGAATAATTGTCAACTACGGTTATGACAGTGACGAAATGTTGGTGTCTGCGGGCAGTGAGAATTTGTTTTATGATTCAAATTCATTGCTGCAATCATTTTCAGTTGGAAATGTGGTCCAAACAAATTCTTATAATAATTTTGGCGAACTATCTAGCCTGACAGTCAATGCCGGTACGAGTGCCATTTTCTCCCAAATACTTGGTCGTGATAAAAACGGAAGAATTTCGTCTCTGTCTGAAGGGCCAAATACAACCAACTACACTTATGACAACCTTGGCCGATTGGTCGATGTTGCAACGAACGGATACTCTGTCGGCCATTACACCTATGACGACAATGGAAACCGAACAAGTGCCACCATCAGAGGTAAATCATTCTCTGCTAGCTATGACGGCCAGGACAGAATGACTTCATATGGAACGAAGTCCTATGTTTTCGATGCTGCTGGAGAATTGGCATCAGTGACTGATTCAAACGATAATACATCAAGCTCCTATAGCTTCGATTCATATGGAAATTTAAAACAGGCTACGATCGGCGGCAAAAACATCAGTTACTTAACAGACGCGCAGAATCGTCGTGTCGCTAAAAAGGTGAATGGTCAGTTATCACAAGTTTTTGTTTATCAGTCTCAAACTCAGCTGGCGGCACTGATGGATGGAAACTCCAATGTTGTGGCTAGATTTGTGTATGCTTCGAAATCTAATGCTCCTGATTATATGATAAAAGCGGGTGCTAACTATAGAATTGTTACTGATCCAATGGGAAGTGTTCGAGCTGTCGTCGACGTGAATACTGGCGCCGTTATGGAGCAAATTTCTTACGATGAATTTGGTCAGATTCTCAGTGATACAAATCCCGGATTTCAGCCATTTGGATTCGCTGGAGGTTTGTACGATCAGGACACAAAATTAGTTCACTTCGGTGCGAGAGATTATGATCCGGAGACTGGTCGTTGGACTGCGAAAGATCCAATATTGTTTTCTGGTGGTGACACAAATCTTTATGGCTACAGTTTGAACGACCCCGTTAATGGAATTGATCCGACCGGGCTTTGGTATGCTGGAGTTTCATACGGAGGATCAGCTTCCGTTGGTTATGGTTTTGGCGGCGGTTCATATGAGTATGGTTCGTACTCTGGATATTCGTCTAATGGCGGAGCAACGCAAACGACTTACAAAAACACTTCTGGCGGGCCAGGCTTAATTGTTGGTGGCGGTGTTGGTGGTAGTGCTACTCTGAATTTAGGCTGGGGAAATGGTCCTAGCGGCAATGGCTATGGACTTTCAATCTCGATTCCTGCTCTTGGCAGTGCTTCCTTTACAATTGGTTCAGGGGGGCTATCATTAGGTTATTCAAATGGGCTTGGCTGGGAAGCTGGTATAAATGGCATTAAATCTTCGACTGAAGTTGGAGGACAGTGCAAATGAGTTCTGAAGTAACCGATCTTGAATTGAGTCGGAAGTTCAAAGCGCAACTTGATAAGGGGTTATTGCTATCGATATTCTATATCTTTTGTTTAATTCCGATATGGGGGGCGTTTTCTCTATTTCTATTCTTGAACCTACACCATTCGAAGTTTATTTTTGTAAGCACGGCGCTGTTGGGCTGGATATTTTTGATTATTAAATTTGCCAAGATGTATCGACGATCCATTACATGCCCTAAATGTGGCAAGCCATACAACATGGCAAATGGGTCAGGGATAAGACTTCCATTTGTGAGAAAATGTCAATTTTGTGGATTACCAATAAATCCTAAATCGCTAAAAGAATTGTAGCCAAATTCAAAAAATATTAAAGTGACGGCCGCAATACGGCCGCTGCATTTCAAAAAATTGCACAAAATTCTCGAAATTTGCAGTTTTCAAACGATGAAGCTCCTGTCCCTGGTACCCCTTGAGTTTTGCTCTGATCGTATGAGTTGATACTGACGAAGTTGAATGAAAGAGAAAGTGTCGCTGTGACTGTGCAAAGAGGGATGAGAAAATAAATATTATATCCTGTACCTATGGTGTGAGAAACTCATAAGGGTCAACCGAATCACTTAAACTTTGGATACCTTGAAGTTATTTTGATTTCTGATGGGAATTGCAATTCTGCTCGATGAGGCGTGTTCGCATCTCTCGTGCATAGTCACGAGTTGTGTCGATTCGGCACAAAGCAAGACGTAGCAAGCGCAGTGCGTGAATGATCGCATAGGTGAAAACATTCACGTTGGATATTCCGACGGCACCCCAGCTGATTGGAAATTCTTTAAACCGAAAAGGGGTTGTCCTTAAGCGCGAGGCTGTGAGAATCAAATTCGGGTGATAGCCCATATCAGGAACAACAGCGCGATAGGGGAGATTTCGAATTGTGCGCATGTTAAAGCTGACGTAAGCGCCCAAATCAAAAACGCGTTCCCTTATAATCAGCTGTTGAGCATAGGCGAACAGCAAATTCGCAAGATGGCGCAGCTTTGAGTACTCTGGTGTCTGACTTGTTGCCAGCAATCGGCTCCCTAAAATAAAATCAAAGCAATCTTCATCGCAGTAGCGAATGAACTCGCTGAGTGCTTGTCCTGAGGCTTGGCCATCACTGTGCAGACAGATGAGGTGATCGATCCCGAATTGCAGGGCGAGTTCAAACGCCATCACCGTTGAACCTCCCAAGAGATAGTTTTGATCATTTTGGTAAAGCTGAATCGGATAGCCCGGATGTGCTTGATGAAAGTCTTGTACGGCTTGGAGAGTCTGATCTGAACTCTGGTTGTCGATGATCAAGATGACATCGAATCGTTTGAGTGCCTCTGGTGGAATCGACGCGAGAACCTTGGCGATGGTGCGCTCGACATTGTAGGTGGGAATAAACAGTCCAATACGTACCGGCATTGGATCAGCTTATACGAAGTTCAGAGCTTTCTTTAGCCTTATTTGCCCCCTGGTCTTGACTTATGCGAACGTGCTCTTGACGATAATTAAAGGAAATTTTTGGAGATGATGAATGAGCGCTTTGGTTTGTGTTTTAGCCGCAGGTTTGGGAACCCGATTGGGTCCGCGATTGGCGCATGCGCACAAAGCCCTCTTACCCGTTGGCGAAAAGGCGGCGCTCACTCATATCTTTGAGAGGTTCCCCGCCGATTCCCATTTCATCGTGGCCGTTGGTTATCACGCCGATCTGATCAAAGAATATGTGTCGCTGGCACATTCCAAGCTGAATGTGAACTATGTCCATGTTGAGCCTTTCGCGGGTCCTGGCAGTGGACCAGGAACGTCGGTCGTGGCTTGTCAGGCTTATCTTAAAACTCCGTTTTTTGTTGTCTGCGCCGATACAATCTGGAGCGAAGAGCTTCCTTTGCAAGCCCCAACCAGTTGGATCGGTGTTGCGCCTGTGTCTGGTGATCAAGCGCCACACTACTGTCTGGTCGAAAGTAACGAGGTTGGTGGCGTGAGCGGTTTTCGTGATAAACAAAAAGCGAAGGGTTCTGCGCCTGTCGAGGCATCGATCGGACTTTTCTACGTGCGTGAACCACATTTGTTTTTTGCTGGATTTGCCGGCAAAGAGATGATTCGCGGAGAGCTTCAACTTTCAAGCGGTCTTGAGAGTTTATGCACGAGCGCCGATGTCAGAGTCCACCAGGTTAAAACTTGGCGTGATATCGGGACACAGGAGCAGTACGCAAAAGTTTCGTCATCGTACATGGTTAAATCAGGAGAGTTTTTCTATCACGTCGGTGAGCAGGTGATTAAATATTATGACGATGCCGATATTGTATCTCATAGGGTCAAACGCTCTTGTTTATCAAACGGACGATTTCCAGTGATCACCGGCTCGACGGCGCACTTTTACAGCTATCGTTACGTCGAGGGAAAAACTTTTTATGAAGAGGGCAGGCCAGAGCTCATGCCTGCGCTGATGAAATGGCTTGAAGATGAAATCTGGCCTCTGGGCGATGTTGCAACAGAAAATCTACCCGAACTCTGTCATCGCTTTTACAAAGATAAAACTTATGAGCGGGTGGAGCGATTTCGTGCGCTCCATGCCGATTTGACTTTCGTTGACTCCATCAACGGCGAATGTGTCGAGCCCCTTGAGCAACTTCTCGATCAGGTGCCCTGGCATGTGCTCACTGAAGGAGTGTCCGCCTTTGTGCATGGTGATCTGCAGTTCAGCAATATTCTCTACACTCCGGCAAACGGTCGTTTTACCGCCATTGATTGGCGTCAAGATTTCGGAGGCGCTCTCGACTATGGCGATCTTTACTACGATCTAGCCAAGCTTCTCACGGGATGCATCGTTGATTTTTCCGCGCTGGAGCATTCACCGGCTCAGTTTAGAAAAACCCGTGCAGATATCGAGGTCAAACTTCCGTCCGTTCCGCTGGGTCCATCATACATTGCTGCGCTCGAGACATATATGAACAAGCGTCAACTCTCGATGAAAAGAATTCAGCTTCTGTCGGCCTTGATTTTGGTCAATATCGCTCCTTTGCACGGAGAATTGCTAGGCAAGGCATTTTTCAGTGAAGGCTATTTGCGTTTGCACCGCCTTTTGAGTGAGGATCTGCGGGGAGTTGGCGTTGCGTAAGTTTTTTCTTCCATTGGCGTTTGCGCTGGTCTGCGCGCTCTCCTTCGGACTTTGGTTTTCGGCGCATTGGCCGGGCCTCTACAACTATGACACGTTTCAAAATTTTCAGGATGCTAGGAACGGAATCAGCAGTGCGTGGGTCTCACACATTTATTCTGACTACCTGATTGCACTGTTTTGGATTTCAAAAACACCGGGCTTTGTTGGTCTCTTTCAATTGACCTTGGCCGTCGTTCTCTCAACGCTGATTTTTTCGTGGGCCGCTCAACAAAGTCATCGCCGTCTTGTTTTCTTGTTCGCTTTCTTCTTTGCGATCTCGCCGATCAACCCCATCATGACGATCTTCTATATGCGTGATTGGCTCTTTTCGTGGATGTTGTTCGCCTTCGCCACTGGCTTTGCATTTTGTTTAAACTATTTTAGAAGCAAACCAATGGGGTGGTTTCCTGTTGCGGCACTTTCCTTATTGTCTCTTCTTGTCAGCCTCACTCGCCAAGACAGTTTTCTGGTGGTCGTGGTTTTGCCGTTTCTCTTTTTACTTCTTAAATGGGATACCGACCGACCTGCCTGCCGTCGCATGATTGCTTTTGGACTCCTCGCAATTGTGGCAATGTTATATTTCAATCCGATGCGTGATTCGGATGTGGCTCCGGCTTACGCTATGACGGGAGTGATCAATCCTCTGTCTGCGATCATCAACCATCCCCACGTCGCTGAAAATCCAGAGCAAGATGCGATCGTCATTGATCGTGTTTTGGATTTAAACCTTTTAAAAAAATACCAAGACGATTATGAAATTCCCGCATTCCATCATGGAGCTTACCGTGAATCTTCGACAGCATCTGAGCGGGAGAACTTTTTCAAAGTCTATTTTCGTTTAATCAAAGAGAACCCTCTGCTGTTTCTGAATAATCGGCTGAAGATGGGTCTCGCTCTTATGGGGACCGCGGATACCATGTACTATAGCGACGATCTCATTTACGCTTTGGCAGAGGAGCGTGTGAAATTTCAGGAACATTGGCCCGACAAGGCGCCGATCTCAAAAAACCTGAACGTCGTCGCAAATCGGATCACTGATGCCCTATTTCAAGGTAGCCCATGGGTCCGTTTTCTATTGGCTTCGCATTGGATTCCGCTGTTGGCGTCGTTGATAGCGTTATTTTTATTTGCGAAGTTTCCGATCACGGCTGCCGCCGCGGCGATCATTCTCGTTCGAGTGCCAGTGGTGTTTTTGGCGAGCCCGGCACCCCACTACAATTATCTTTACAGTGTCGATCTCTTTGCGCTGATGATCGTGCCGCTCATGTGGATGGAGCGTCGCAGGACTCACGCAAGTGCATCTCAATCGTGTTAGCTTCTTGAGAGGTCTTCATTCCTTCACTTGATTGCTGGCCCTTTGCTTCGTAGATAAGTGGTAACGCTTTTTCTGTGGGGGATGGCATGGAATTATTGACTCGTCGTCATTTTGTCGCGCGCGGCTTTGTTTGCTTGTCACAAGGTGTTTGCTTGCTGGGATTTATGAATTGGATGTTGAGTGCTTGTTCCAGCGGAAGTTCTTCCGGAGGTGCTTACGGAGTTTCCAGTAGTGGTAATCCCATGCCCGGAGGAAATTGCTTAGCCAATGGAACTCCCGTTGAAACCACTGGCGTCACCGAGTCGCACACGCACACGATTTCTCTTTCTGCTGCCGACATTCAAGCCGCCAATCCCAATGCCGTTTTTGTGACATCCAGTACTGGGCATACTCACAATGTTCAGTTAACGGCACAGCAATATGCAAACCTTCAAGCCAATCAAGGTATCGCCATCTTCACCGGACCCGCGATCACAGACGGACATATTCATTCTCTGACATTGAACTGCGCTTAAGTTTAATGACGCCCCAGCTGATGTTTCAAAACCAACTCTAAAGATTGGATGCAGTTCAGGGCTGAGTGGGAGTCGCCTTTTTGGGCGGCGGCCTCGAGGGATTCGCCGATGTTGGTGATTTCTGGGAATCCAAAAGTGGTGCCATTGCCCTTCATTTGGTGGCCCATGTGTTCGAGGATCGACAGATCTCCTTGGCTGATGGCCTCGTAGCAGCGAATCGTGTCTGCAAAGCGGCGATACAAATATTTTTGAACGGCTTCGTGATGTATTTTCATAATTTTTTAAAACTCATTTTAGAAGTGACGGGGCGCGCTCTCAAGTGATGATTTCGTCACTTGCAGAAATGGTGCGGAGAACTTCTGATAGAATCCGGTGGAGGCCTTCATGGCAGAAATAGGTTTAAAAGCAGCGATATGGGCTGTGAATCCTTTTGAATTCGAAAGTCTTCCGGAACGTCATTCCTTTGAGCAAATAAGAAATTATTTGGGCGGTTCATTTGAAAATCTGTGGCCGATTTTTATTTGCGGCCCCGGTCACTTGGAAAATTGGAAAGAAAACGAAAACGTTCAGAAGACCAAGCACTTCATGCAGTCCATCGGACTTCGGGACTTGGAGATGATTCCCTTTGATTCGGATAAACAAAAAGATCTTGCGAGTGAGCTTCTTGGTTATGCCGTCAGTCGCAAAGCTGATCTGTTGATTTTGACATCGCGGGGGCATTCGCGGCTTTCTCAATTTTTTTTAGGAAGTTTTGCCGAAGAAATGTTAGCCATCTCGACTTTGCCAATGCTCTTTTTGACGAAAAAAAATCTCAATGCTTCAAGATATGGATTTTCGAAGAAAGCCCTGTTTGCTTCTGATTTTTCAGAGCATTCCAAAAAAGTGTACGATCATTTCTTAAAGCAAATGGGGGAAAACTTAGATGAGCTTTTTTTGTATCATGCGATTTCACTGCCAGTGGCAACCATTTCGGCGTCAGCTTACTCGGGCGTGCCAGCTTCGCTGTCGGATCGTGAGATTGAAGAGCAGGTTCGGCAAGCGCAAGGGCTTTGTGAAAGTTGGATGAATGAGGCGCGCATGAATCATCTCAAAGTTCATTTTCATGCTCGGGTGGATCAAGCCATTGAGTCTTTAGGCAAAGCGATTCTCGACGTGGCTCGGACAGAGCAAGTGGGGATCGTGGCTTTGGCTTCGCACGCAGGGCCGCTGGAAGAAATGTTTTTAGGAAGTGTCACTCGAGATATTTTTGAGGCGGCCACTTCTCCGGTGTGGGTCTGTGGTCCGAGATTTTAAGCTGAGGGCTTAAAATCTAAATGCCCATTTCGGCAAGCTCTCTGGAAATTTCGCCAATGGTTTGAATTTGGTCCGCATTCAAAAACGATTTGCGATTTGATTTGTTATTTGGTTTATCATTCAGCAGATGGGCTAAATACCACAACAGATCGTCGGTCGTGACAATGCCAATGACATCACCTCTTTCACTACTGATAAGAACATAAGATAATTTTCTCTCGAGCATAAATAAAACGACCGAGCGAAGCGGCGTATCTTCAGTCACAGAGTGAGTGGGCGAAACAAAATCTTCGACTCGAAAAATATCATCAATATCAAGCGCATCGAGATTTTTTTCTTCCAGCACGCCAATCACATGATCTTTCTTATCAACGACCGGGATCTGATGGATGCGCTTTTCTTTCATAAGCTCATAAGCATCATGCAAAGAGGTGGCAGCCGGGATGGAAAATAATTTGCGCGTCATAACTTCTGTCGTCTGGGATGTTTGCATCAGCAACCTCCTACGACTTGAAATATACTTGGCTAATGTCGCCCTGTCGATGACGAGCCCGGATTTTTGACTTCGTTTGAAAAATTCCGGAAAGATTGCTGTGACAAAGTATCGCAAAGTTTCTTCCTATATTCATAAATTCTGCTATCTGCAGAATTTGGATCGATGGAGCCTATAAAACCGAGATCTTTCCAAAATGGATCATTGGCTGTCAGCTCTTTGAGATCATCGATCGGAAAATCCAAAACCGTATTGTAGCCACCAGCCATACTGCGAGACCAACTGAGGGTACTGATACCACGACCTTCAAAAAGAAAACGAAGCAAAGGAGAAATGCCATTTCCCACTTGATGCTGGTTGCTGGTATCAGTCGCATATCGGGCGTAGAGCTGAATGGGAGGAGAGAAACCATTCAGAGTCGTGATGCTCATGCGGTTGAACAGATCGCGTTTTGAAAGAGAATTTACATACAAGTATGTCGAACTTGTCGGATAAAAGATGGCAGGCTTGCTGCCAATGTCAGTTTGTTTTGAGCGCTCAAAACGAGCCGCCAATTCTTGATTGATCATTTCTTTTTGGAAATCGTCTTTTGCTTTCTGTAAATTTTGGACAGTTTTATATTTAGAGCTAAGGCTGTCATCATTTCTAAAAAGCGAGCGGGCTACGGCCGGAGGCATCCATTTTGAAAAATCATTTTCAAATTTTTTTAAATCTTCAGAGGTGTCAAAGGTTCCGTCGAGACAGCCAATCCCAGCTCCAACAATCAACGGACGAAAACGTTTATAGTCAGGAGTCTCAAGAATTAACTTTGCCACACGACGCCGATTGAGGTTTATTGTGAGTCCATCAAACTCAATCGTATTGTCAACGAGCTTTGACGAGGCATCGATGCAAGAATAGCGATGTTGAGTCTTAATTGCATTCTTGGCATGAGCATCGATTTTTTCAAAATATTCTCGGCCCTTATCTTCAAGGACCGACGTGCTCATGGTTCCGACAGTGTAGGGCCATGGAAATTCGGTGAAGATCGGCTTCACTCCCGCCGTTTTTAAATCTTTAGAATTCGGTGCGTGACAACCCAAGCATTCTTTGGGATCTGGATCTGAAAGTTTGTGACTTTGATTAAAGTCGATATCATAAAGTTCGGCTTCGCTTTTGGTCGGATTGTTGTACATGACTTCAACATTGTTAAAGCCATTGAGTGATTTATCGTCCCCAGTGAACGTGATTGCCATATCTAAAGTTTTTCGGTTGTTGGCTTGAGGCTGATACAAAATCACGCGGGGATGATCGGGGACCCCAGCTTGAAACGCAAAACTGGAATGAATCACCACGTAATTTTTTTGGTACTCCGCAGGTAAACAGCAAATCAGATCTTCGACTTTTTTAATTTTTGAATTTTTTAAAAATTTTTGCAATTTGTCTGGCGTCAACGGCATCGCTAATTTTTCCACTGCGCAAGCTGGAGTTTCAGCGGCGGCTTGGGCTGATGGCGAAACGATCGCCATCGCAATCAAAATGGCGATGAAAGTGGGAATGGAAAAGACCAAGCGCATCTTTCCATTTTCTCGTGAGCGAATGGGAAACTCAATGGCGTCACCCGTTGACTTGGACTCAAGTCGAGCCGAGAATGCCGATATGGACATCCGACTGCGAGAAGACCACACGCCAGGACTTTTCTTAAAGCGCACCATTGCGGCTCAGATTCATTTTGCGGGATTCTTTCTTGCCATTATTGGCCTCGCAGTCCTTCTGTGGAAAGTTGTCTCTGGGAAAGCAAATACTTCCACAGATCTTCTCGCGATTCTGGCTTTTGCGGTGCCTTCGATTCTCGTGTTTATGGCCAGCACTGTTTACCATTTTATGACTGATGGTTTGTTGGTTTCTGAAAAATTAAGAAAGCGGCTTAAAAATCTCGATCATTTTTCCATTTATCTTTTTATCGCCGGTACTTATACGCCAGTCCTTTTAAAAACAGTGCATTCGGTCTGGCGAGTGCCGATGTTGATTGCGATTTGGAGTATTGCTTTGATTGGAATTTGCTATACCGCTTTTAAGCCAAGATTTCCGTCATGGGCAAGACACCGAATTTTTTCAACTTTGATTTTTTTAAGCATGGGCTGGCTTGCGGTCGCAAGGCTTCACGAAATTTGGTCAGGGCTCTCACCCTCAGGACATTTTTATCTTTTAGCCGGAGGCATCAGTTACACTGTTGGCGCTGTCATTTATGCGTTCAAATGGCCGCGCCTTTTTCACGGTGTGTTTGGCTTTCATGAGCTCTGGCACATCACCGTGCTTCTCGGATTTGGATTTCATTTTCTTTTAGTGCTGGGGCTATTCTAATTCAGCAGCTGCATTCCCAGTGTAAGTCGCAAGCAAAGAGCAGAACTTGCCATCTTTTCCCGTGCTCACATGATAAGTTCCGGGATTGCTTGTTCCTGGATCAGCAGTCACTTTGATCAGTTCTGATTTTCCAGTGGGAGTTACCAGTTCGCCGCACAATTCAGTGACAGGTGAGTGGGTATTTTGTGAGTCAACATAACGAAAGCTTGTGATTTTCACTGGGCTTGCAGCCAAACACAGCGAAGAGAAAAGCAGACTTGAAGCAATAATGATATTTTTCATAGATCCTCCTCATAGCACGGTATTCATAAACAATGCTGAAGTCGAAGAAAAAATATTGCTGCAGCGAGGCCTTAGATAGCCTTCGGTGTGTTTAAGCGCTTTGGCCTTCGGTTTTCTTAATCAGCGACCAAATTTTAATATTGTAGTGATGAAAATCCTGACTTTCATGAGTGGGATCTGACAGCGAGCGAAGTTCCTCGGTCAACTTTTGAATCACCAGCGAAGCTTCGATCGATTTACAGGCGGGCAGAGTTAGGCTGAGATCGGCGTGGTCATGGCGATGACTTAAATTTTTCGGTGGCAGCAAATCTGCTTTTCTTTTGAGCTCGGCTTTGCTGGTGTAAACCAAATAATCAAAGTGCTTCGTTTCATCGATGGAGAATTTAAAATACTCGATGATCTTAAAACAAAACTTGCTTCCGGCTTCGCGCTGACCGTTGATAATTTTAGTGAGAGAAGAAGTGGATGACAGACCGAGTTCCTTTGCCCAAAGAGCAAGGCTCCACTCAGGATTTTGCTTCTTTTTCTCAGAGGCATAATCCTGGAGAAATTTCCTAAAATCAGTATAGGTGGAAATATCTATCATTGGGCTCAGTGTATGTATAAAACCAAAAAAATGAGAACAGAAAAAAATGGCGGTCCTGAATCAAAAACGGACCATCGTCGATGGTTTAACAAAGACTTAATAAAACATTACTCTTGTTGAGGCCTTTTTACTGAAGCATGGGCTGGCCTTCATGAGCCGTCAGCAGGTCGTGCATATCATCGGCGTGATCTTCCTCTTCAGCTAAAATCTTCTCGAGCATGCTTCGAGTGGTCGGATCATTGTCGCCAAAATACCTGATCAGTTCGAGGTAATGCTCAATCACGATTCTTTCAGCGATCAAATTTTCTTTGATCATTTCAATGAGATTTTTTCCTTCGATGTATTGAGTGGCCGAACGAGCTAGCAGTCCCTCAGGATCGAGATTCGGAATTCCACCCAATTGATTGATTCTTTCTGCCGCCATGATCACATGCTGTTGCTCTTCGAAGGCGTGTTTTTGAAATTCAGCGCGAACACTTTCGCTGGAAATACCCGTCGCACTGATTGCATTCATGGTGTAGCGAAGAACACAGACGATTTCTGTCGCCACAACATTTTGTAAAAGCGCGATAGTCTCTTGAATATTGCCAACATAACTTTTAGTGACCGCACCTTCATTGAGATGTCGGCGAGCTCTTTTGCGAAGTTCTTCAACGGCTGTTAAGAAAGGTTGTTCCGATTTTTTTTCTAACATGTGCCAACTCCTTGTTGAGATCATTTGACATGGCCAGCGCACCAAAGCCAAAGATGATCCCAAGACATCCCGAGATCTTCAAAATGAAAAGAGTTTCTTAGTGGCTAAAAACAGCCTGACAAGAATTGCGACGAATTAAAATTTGTTGTGCTTTTTCTGAGACAAATTGAAAAATACCAACCACTCGCATCAGAACTATTTTGATCGAGCCTGGAATATTGCCGATGTACATGCGCACATATCCAGTCATCACCGGTGAGATCGTAATTCTGATGATCGAGTTTCGTTGATATTTATTGGTGTAAGTCAGCATGTCCACAATCGGATTCGGTGGAAAACCAATCGAGCTACTAAAACCCGCTGAAAAATAATCAGCGCCAGTGGATGAATATCCCGGCATTGACGGCGGATAAAATGAAACGCCAGTCATCGCCCGAGTTGGATTGTTGAGATCTCGATTGCCAAATTGTGGCCCCGCCTTCATCAAGACACCGACCGCAGTCACAATCGCTGGAGTGTAAGAATATTTTTCTGAATTATGATAAATTTCAAACACGAAAGCTTTATTGGTTTTATTATAAGCGAAGGAGAGTCCTAACTCTTCCGATCCACCCACACCAGAGCTGAGGATTCCATTTTCAACCATAATTCCCAAAGAGGCAGAAACTCCAAACTCATTGGAATCCAAAAGCAAGGGAGCTTGATTCCAAAGTTTGTAATCCAAGGCTTGCAAAGTCGCCTGAACTGCGCGCTGCGATCTTTCTGAAAAACCGATTTTCTCTTTACTGAGAGCAGAATCATCAGTTTTTTTACCAAAGGCCGCCTTCACTGATTTTTTAATAAAGCGAAACGAATCGCCAACGATACTGCCAGCTCCGAACACAAATTTGGTGGCATTCAGCGCTCGGGCGACGTTCGAGAGAAACATCATGCGCGTTTTTTGAAAGTGTTCTTTTTTCTCAGCCGAAAGACCTTCATAACCTGCCATCGGATTCACATCAGTGATTGTTCCACCATGAAGAAGGATGCGTTCTCGAACATTGTCAGGAATGATGAGGCCTAAGGCCTGTTTCATGTGCTCAAGATTTGGAACCGCTTCGATTTCGTAAACCAATTTGTCAGAAGCTTTGATCATCAGATCGCCGCTGTTTTCTGTGGTGGTGACTTGAGAAAGCTCGGCTTGCTGCAACTCAAGGGTGTCATCATCCTCAGCAAAGGCTGACTGTGTTCCTAAGGTCAAATTCATGATGATGAGCAACAGCAAAACCAACTGCTTCATTATTAAGTCTCCACAACCAGGTTCAATCTCGGTCATGAGAGGCTAAGCAAAAGCAAGACCACGTCGATCAAGCTCATTGCGATTTTAAATAGATCTAATAACAAACCTGAGCAGAGGTTCTTCAGACGTTTGACAGAGTGACCATTATTGTCGGCCAATTTACAGGGGGATTAACAATTGTTAACTGTTCTCCTGGCAAGGATGATCGGTGCCTGACATGGCTTTGATCAACAGGTGACGAGCCGGTCCACAGTTGAATAAAAAGCGAATCAAGGGACTTCGTAGCAAACGAAGGGCGGGCTGCTCGGCCACAGCAAGACGTGAAAGCAAATCGACTTTCTTCACCACACTTTGATCTATCTTGCGGCGATAAGAATCATAGTGATCAAGATGGCCTCGTTGAAGGAATTGAGAAAATGTCCAGGCATCCTCGATGCCCAGATTCATTCCACGGGCTCCGACTGGCGAATGAATATGAGCTGCATCGCCAGCAAAGAAAATATTTTTAACAGCCAGGTGCTCATTGATTCGGTGAGAAACTCGAAATTGCGATTGCCAAACCGGAGCGCCGTCGACGCGCAGACCATCAATATGTTCCTGCAGGGACTCTTCGGGTTTTGGAAAGTTTGAAATAATTCTCCAGATCGGAGCCGCTTCCAAAGGAAGGCGAAGATCTTCAACCACTCGTAAAAGAAAAATAAAACCGCCGGTTTTGGGAAATAAAAGATGAGCATGATCTTGCGGAAGTATTGTCGCCAGTCTCACATCCAGCAAATACCATTCTTTGTCGAAGGTCGATCCCGGAAAATCAACGCCCAGTTTTTGCCGAATCAGACTGTGGGCGCCATCAGCGGCGATCAGCTTGGCACCTTGCAGAGCTTCTTTTTTTCCAGCACTTTTTTGAATTTCGATCTCAACTCCATCATCAGTATTTTTACAATCAGTCACTGTCGTACCGCGCTCGATTTTGACACCAAGGTCGGAAAGACTTTCCGTCAACAGTCTTTCCGTCACGGCTTGTGAAAGCGCTAACATATAAGGGTAACCATGCGGAGTGGGCTCCAAAGAAAGGCTGGCTTCAATTTTCCCATCTCGCCAAAAATGCGCGCCCTTCATGGGAAGTCCCAGCTGCAACATTTTTTCGGTGACGCCCGTGGTTTCTAAAATTTCAAGAGTTCGCAGATTCACGGCTAAGGCTTTTGATTTCTGAACAGGTTCTTCGAGAGTTTCAAAGATGCGAACACTGATTCCTTGACGCTTTAAAAATAAAGCCGCAGCAAGCCCCACGGGGCCAGCTCCTGAAATGAAGATTTCGTTTTTCATGCTCATTCCGAGAGCGTAATTATCACGCCTCTTTTTGTCCACAAAGACAGCGAAAGTTCGCCATCCTGAGATCACGGCTTAGAGACATAGACGTGCATGACAAAAAAGGTCGCTCGCTCAAACCTTAGTCAGCCCTGAGTCAGCGAAGCGCTGGCCCAGGGGCTTTTTGTGGCTTCTGGGTGAAATCAAAAGGCATAGCTATTGCTGTCTTAAAGCCTTCATGAGTGCTCCGTTAAAATCGTTTTTTACGAGCTTGGTCGTGGCCATCCCACTGATGGGCTTTGCGCCGTCATTGTGGGCGATGCCGCTTTCTTGTCATGCGGTCTTTGCCGTAAATCCTTTGAATGCGAAAATGAAGGCTCAGGTGCAAACATATCTTGATGGCACGATCCAAAGTCTTGAGCAAATGCGCGGTGAGAATGGCCTGGTCAAAGATACGATTTCTCTTCAATCCGAAAATAACGGAAGCCTTCAAATTCACTCTCTGAACGACAGCACATCGCCAACGAATATTGCCATTGATCTTTTGATTCAAACCGAATTGATTTCGCAAGGACACAATTCCCCTCGCGATGTGGCTTTGGCCAAGAAAAATATTTCGCGAGTGCTTGCGACTTTAAAAAAACTGCAACGACATCAGTCCTCAGGATTATTTTTTAGTTGGTATGGGACGGATCAAAAGTCGGCGGTGACGGGTTACAATATTTCTTCGATTGATAATATGCATTTAGCTCTTTCATTGTGGACGATCAAAGAAACTTTTCCAGGAACGGTCATTGCGCAAAAAGCAAAAGCACTGCTTGAGCCCATGGATTTTTCCATGTTCTATGATGAGGCTTCGGGTTTGATTGGCGGAAATTTTAGTTTCATCAATCAGGGGCATGGCGGTAGCAAATGGGTCAGAGACTCGTATCATTTTTCGAACTTGGGTTCAGAGGCGCGGATTCTTTACAGTGCCGGTTGGGCCTTGGGATTTTTTAAAAAATACAGCGGCCAAAACGATTTTGTGCAAAAAGCTTTTCGGTCTTTGCAAGCCGAAGTTTTTCCTTCCCAACAGGGTCCGATTTTAAAATTGTGGGATGGCTCGGCTTTTCAATTATTTTTTCCAAAAATATTTCTTGGCGAAGAGGCGGTCTCTCCGACTTTAAAAAAAATGTATGAAGCCAGTGGCGATGACATGATTGCAGAAGGGGAGCGTCGGGGACTTGCGGTGCCGGCCGCGCACTCGCCCGGAGTCGCTGGTGTTTCAAATGGTGTTTCCATCTATAACGACAAAGCCGGAAATAAAAATCTGGTCAGCTCTGACAACAAAGATGTTTTAGATGCAGCGATGAGTGAAAAATGGGACGACACTTTTACGCCCTATGCTTTATTTATGGCAGCGACATCGAATCCAGCCAAATTTTTACCGCTCTTTGAAAAAATGCAGACGATCAAATCGGGGAACGATTCTCTCTATCTGCCAGGCATGGGTTGGATGGATGGGCTTCATGTCTCAGGGGAGCTTGCGGGCCAAGTGGTGCCAGCGCAACTGGCGGTGAATCAAGGCATGATTGCGATGTCACTCTTAGAGATGCAATCAGCCGACGGCCTGAGCGCTAGTGCAAGAGCCATTCATCACAATCCTCAAGTCAGCCAGCGCCTCAAAATTTTCTACGAACTCTTTGATCAGAAATTACAGTAAATCATAACGAGTCTGATTCAGCACAACCCGTGATTTTCGAGATTTTAATTCGATAAATAATGGCATTACTGAGAGCATTCAGATCATTTTCTTTCATGTTGTCTGCAAGTTTATTCAGCAGAAGTTCTTTGGCCATGCCAAGATCGGGACCTCGGATCTCTTCAAATTCTCCCCAGGCAATCACACTTTTCCAGTGCGTGACATTGTCGATGTCTTCCACTTGAAAACAGACATGAGGACTTTGGCGCATCATCTCGATTTTTTTACCAGGACGTGAGTGGCTATAAACGCAGCCTTGCGCATAGGCATAAGTGATCGGCACGACGTAGACTTCGTTGTGATTCACGCAGCCCAAATGTCCCACGATTCCTTGCTCTAGAACCTCGATCATGTCGGAGCGATCCAAATTTAATATTTCAAAATAATTTTGCCCCTGAGTTTGTGTCACGAAGATCCTCCTATCGACTCATCATACGAAACCTTGCCCGCGAAATATTCGGACAATTCGTTGAGGAGTTTGCGACATGACTGAACGATATGACTTACGACAGCACGCCGACTTTCTTTCACGCTATTCATGATTTGGTCTATTTTAAGGGTTGACCGGTCCTAGGGTGGGCTGTACAGTCAGCCAACTTAAATCTGACGCGGGGTGGAGCAGTCTGGTAGCTCGTCGGGCTCATAACCCGAAGGTCGTAGGTTCAAATCCTGCCCCCGCAACCAATTTTCTTCTAGAAGATTGGTAAAAAAACAGACTCCCATCACATACCGAACCTAAGCATCAGAAAAATCTCATAAACTATTAACAACGCGAAGAAAATCAGTTTCGACACGGTCTAATTTCAAAAACCCTTAGGTCACAGAAAGTCACTCCACGGTCATCTCGGTGGCCGCCAAGTGGCGACTTGCTGGCCGCCAAAATCCAAAATCATCGAAAAGGTGGCATCCAAAAATCTTGGATGCCACCAGCAGATTTTTTAACAAAATCTACAGGAGGATTTTTATGTATAACTTGCTCATCAAATTCATGGTTCTGGCTGCATTACTTCAGCTAGGAATTAGTGCCCATAAGTTCGCAACTTGCAGCTCACGAGGCTGCACCAGTCGTATTGAAAAGGCATCCCGAGATGTTTTGAAGATCGACTGGAAACCGATCACAATTTTTCCAGAGGAGGCCAAACGCTTCCGCTAAAGACATTTCTAGTTTACCCCTAGATGCTTCTCTTGACCATTCACTCTGTTGTAAGCCTTCGACCGCCACAGCTTGACATGGTCACTGTGGATTTATAGACTGAGTCCGGTTATCAGAAATTCCCAGCCGCTCGCGGGCATTTAGCCAAGGTGAAAATTTCTATTCTAGTTCCTAAAAGTCGAAACAACTTTTTCGGACCTCTTAATGCGAGCAAAGAATATGGTCCACATGAAAGGTTGCTACGATGACCCAAGATATTTATACGCCTGAAGAGTTTAAAGCGAAGGCAAAAACAATCCGTAAATTTATGAATGAGAAGTACGGCATAGATGTTTCTCATAGTCACAGTCTTGAATTGATCTCTCAATTATCAGACTTTAAAGATTGGAATACAGCTGTAGCTGCTGCGAAATCGAAAGGCCGACAACCAATTTTCATCACAAATGTTGGCAAAATGATGAAGGTTCTGGCTAAGCTTAATCCAACTGCTGAGTTATCAATGTGGCACATTCGGAAACCAGATTTTTCGCAAAAAATGGTTGAAGAGTTTAAGTTCAAAGATGGCGAATACTGCATAAACAAATATTCACTTATCTTTGATGGCCCAGATGAAAAATCAGTAAGTTTCCAGCTAAAACTTGAGGATCAAAGTGCATTTGATTCACAAGGGAGCAAATTTGATCCTTTGGATCGAATTTTTCCATGCCCACTAGAGAGTGAACTTCCCTGATTAAAATGGGGACCTCTTGTGAGAAATTCTCTTTTAGGTCCCCAATGCTGATGGTCCGGTTCCGGTATTAAGTATCTCAGGCTTATGAGTCGCTGCCGCAGAACCTTTGCGCAGATCAATTCTAACTGTGGTTCCCATTCCGATTTCTGAATCAATATGGATTTCTCCGCCCCACGATTGAATGGTTTTATAAGCGTGTGTTAATCCAAGCCCACGGGATTGACTGCCTTTGAAAGAAATTGGTTTTAACCCGATAGAAGTCAAATATTCCGCAGGAATTCCAACTCCGGTATCCGTCACAAAAATCGTGCATTTCATAGCATCACACTGAACACGAACTTTTACGACGCCGCCATGACTATATGATTCAACTGCATTATTGATCAAATTAGATAAGATTGATTTTAATTCGTTGGAGCTTCCTTTAACGAAGGCATCTGTACAGCCGACTTCGTCAATCAGTTCAATCATAATATCCGAGCGAGAAGAATACTCGATCTGCTTCATGGAAATCAAATCACGTAAAATAAATGGCAAATGCATCGTCTCTGGCTCAGTAGATTCAAACGACATGGAGTCAGCTTGAGTTTTTAGGCGTAGCGAAAGTGTTTTGATTTCTTTCACAGAAGTTTTTAAAACATCTTTTATCTCGTCTGGTATTTTTACCATCATGGGTAGCATCATCTCAATTGCAGTTATCGGAGATTTTATATTGTGGGCGATTTCTTTTGCCATCTGGACTTTGGCTTCTACAGTTTCCTTTTCAACAAGTCTCTGTTGAGAGTCCTCCAATTTATCTAGCAGCCTATCAAACTCTTCAGTTAGATAGGCGACTTCATCATTTGCTCGGCTCTTAATACGATCGCCGGTTTTCCCAGATGCACTGATACGTTTCACCTTTGCAGCGGCTTTTTCAATATTACGAACGAGCCTACGTGAAATTATACGACTAAGCACCAGCGCAACTAAAAGTGTCACAAACCCAAGAATCAAAAAAATGTTGTTGGTTCGAGCTTGTAAAGCCTTCAGTGTGTTTTTTGAAACCTCAGTTTCAAGAACGTAATAGTATTCACCATCATTAGAAGTCCCAGCGACGTTACATTGACAACAGATTTTGTGACTCGCATCGACCTTGGAATAAAATTTAAAACTATCTTCTGTCTCAATAATTTTTTTGAAGTTACGCGGAAGATCTACCTTTTCAGGCTTAAAATCTACGTTCTCGGCACTAAATCTTCCAAATAGCGTTCCTTTGGGGTCATACAATGACATTGCCAGAATGTTTTTATCTTCACTCATTGCATTGGATAAGGTCTTCCCAATGAAATCGACGCGGACTCCGACCTCAATGATTCTATTCTTGTCTTCACTTGGGATAGACAAAAACTTATGTGGATTCGGCTCCGGATCAGGTTTTATTATAGGCGTAGCCTCAAGGCTTGAGCCACCTGACACCAATTTTCTGTAGTCATGACAAAAAGAAAATAAGTTGGGTATAAGCTTCGCATCTTCATTGGTGGAGCGAATAAACTTTCCCTTTTTGTCAGTTACAAACACATGGCTAACATTTAATTCATCGCGCAGGTCTTTTAGTGTTTTGTTCGATAATAACCCATGCTCGGCATCTTTGGCTGCGACAACTTTTGCCGCGTTCAGCATCAATGCCTCAGTATTTACATCCAAAGTATTCAGATTTTTTGCGAGAACTCCACTAAGCGCTGAATACTGCGAAATATATTTTTCTTCTGTCTGCTGACTTGTATAACGATGCGAAACCCAGAGAAGTAAACTTCCTACAGTCAACGTCACAAGAAAAACCGATAAAAATATTTTTCTTGAAAATGTCACTTTTGGTCCCTTTGTTTTGGGCTCCCTTCTCTCGTGTATTGCTTGATGTCGGATTCGTGTTCAGGGAACTCGTTAATCAATCTTTTTTGCTCACCAATTTCAAAATCTTCAAACTCAAACCCTGGTGCCACAGTGGTGCCCATCAGGGCCCACTTGCTACCATGTTTCAGTTTT